>ENA-OWNT01000042-OWNT01000042.1-seawater-metagenome-genome-assembly--contig:-NODE-42-length-377470-cov-6.695694_pt1 | contig 377470 bp, 361 predicted proteins | sample MGYA00238136_ERZ651165 | MGnify/ENA primary metagenome ERZ651165 (study PRJEB26861, sample SAMN08777766) | seawater metagenome | isolation source: coastal seawater | place: USA: Florida | collected... | reverse complement strand
GACCACTAAAGGACGTAAAGTATTAGGTGGAGGTGGCGTGGAGCCTGATATTAAGGTAGAAGACCCGCCGGCAAGTAAACTGGCCATTACCCTGTACGTTAAGAATTATTTCTTTGACTATGCTACGGAGTTTGCAAAGAAGAATAAGACGATTCAGCCACCGTCAGCTTTTGCATTGGACCAAAAAGGATTCAACGACTTTACAAAATGGCTGGAGAACAAAGAGTACACTTACAAAACAGAAACTGAAATAACACTCGACTCATTAAAGAGTACCGCAATACGCGAAAAATACTTTGATGAGATAGAAAGTACTTATAAAACACTCGAGACAAAGCTGCATCACGATAAAAAACAGGACCTGGAAAAGCACCGCGTTGTTATTACAGACCTGCTGGAAAGTGAGATCGTTTCCCGCTACTATTATATGCGTGGAAGGGTAGAGCACGGCCTGCGTAACGACCTGAGTTTGAAAGAAGCTTTAGTATTGCTGGAGCAGCCCGCAGGTTATAAGGCAGTGTTACAACCATAAGGTTACAGGGATCAGTTTTCGGCCCACTGTTGTATCGCATCAGCTATTTTACGGTCGTTGCCTAAGCGGGGCACTTTGTTTTGCCCGCCCAGTTTCCCCTGCGACTTCATGTATTCTATAAAGCCGTGCTTCTGCATGCTGCGTATTTTTAATGGTTGCAATATGCCGCCGGATATCAGGTCTTCATAATAAGAGTTCTTTTTCCGCAGATGGTTATTGATGCTCAGTGCGAACTCCTGCATGTTTTCGGGCCTGCGCTCAAACTCTACAAACCATTCATGATAAGGTGCCTCATTGGTGGTTTGTACCATTGGTGCAACTGTAAATTCTACGATATGTGCATTGTGCTCCTGTGCGGCCTGCAACATGGCATATTCTACTTCCTCGCCTATTACATGCTCTCCAAAGGCTGAAATGAAATGTTTGGTACGGCCGGTTACCACAAGCCTGTAAGGTTCGGTACTCACAAACCGTACGGTGTCTCCGATGTTATAACCCCATAGTCCGGCATTGCTGTTGATGATCAGGGCGTAGTTCACACCCACTTTTACATCCCTGAGCGTGAGCCGGGTAGGGTTATCATTATATATCTCATCAGCAGGAACGAATTCAAAGAATATCCCTGAATTTGTATTCAGCAGCAGCCCTTCCTGATCTAATGTATCCTGGAAGGCGAAGAAACCCTCTGATGCGGGAAAGGTCTCTATCATGTCTACATGCTCACCAAGGCTTTCCATCATTTTTGCCTTGTAGGGTTCAAAGTTCACACCACCCTGTACTATTACCTGCAGCTTTGGGAATAGTGATTTGATAGTTGACTTGCCGCTTTTTTCCAGCAACCAGTCGAAGTACATCTGTACCCAAGGGGGTATGCCGCTTATCAGGCGCATGTCCTTATCTATGGTCTCTTCTACTATTTTACCCAGTTTGGTTTCCCAATCCTCAATGCAGTTGGTTTCGTAGCCCGGCAGTTGGTTCCCTTTCAGGTAGCCCGGTATAAAATGATTGACGATACCACTCAGCCTGCCTGTAGGTATTCCTGCAATACGTTCCAGTACAGGCGAACCTGACAGGAATATCATTTTACCGTCTGCAAAATCTGTATTGCCACTTTCTACCATATAGCAGAGCAGTGCGTTCCTTGCTGTGTCAATATGATTGTGAATGGAATCTTTGGAAATAGGTATGTATTTGGTGCCACTGGTAGTGCCCGATGTTTTGGCAAAGTACATAGGCTTACCTTTCCATAGCACGTTTTGCTGCCCGTTCTTTATTTTTTCAATGTATCCGCTCAGCGCTTCATAGTCTCTCACAGGTATAGCCTGTGCATAGTCAGCGGCTGTTTTGATGTCCGTAAAATGGTGGTCTCGCCCGAAAGTGGTTTTTGAAGCATTTTTGAGCAGGTGCTGGAGTATAGCGTCCTGGTTTGCTACCGCCGTTACCATTTCCTTCCTGATACGGCTATGTACAAACGATGCAAAAGGCTTTGCGAGTAATGATTTTATCTTCATCAAAACAATTCTGGAGGGCTAAAGGTAAACTTTTATTCAGGCTATACATAATTGTACTATACGGCTTTAACAGCATTTTGTGCGGCTATTTTTATACTATATATAATGTATTGTAAGCGTTGCGTTTTTACGGCTGGGAATGGATACCTTTAATATATAGACAGGCGTAAATACCACCCGATAAAACAAATGGTAAAAAAATTTGCTGGAAATGGAAAAACTGTGTTAACTTTGCGCAAAATATTTTAGGAGCATCATGTTTGCAATTGTAGATATCGCGGGACAGCAATTTAAAGTTAAGAAAGACGACCAGTTGTTCGTACACCGTTTGGAAGGTAATGTTGGTGATAGCGTGGAATTTTCTAACGTTTTGATGACCAGCGATGGAGACAAGATTAATCTTGGTTCTTCAGTTAAAGTTAAAGCAGAGATCGTAGATCACCTGAAAGGTGATAAAGTGATCGTGTTCAAAAAGAAGCGCCGTAAGGGCTATCAAAAATCTAACGGACACCGTCAGTATCTTACAAAAATTAAGATAAACGAGCTTGCTTAAATTATTTTTTACTAAATTTGAAATAACGCAGTATAAAAAATGGCACACAAAAAAGGTGAAGGTAGTGTAAAGAACGGCCGGGACTCGAGAAGTAAACGTCTGGGCGTAAAAATATTTGGTGGTCAACCTGCGGTTACGGGCAATATTATTGTTCGTCAGCGTGGCACGGTTTATCACCCAAGCAGCAATGTAGGTATAGGTAAAGATTTTACTTTATTTGCACTGGCTGATGGTGTTGTGGAGTTTCGTAAAACCCGTACGAAGACCCTGGTATCAGTTAAAGAAGTATCTGAAGTCGCCGAAGCTTAACCCGCTCGGCGATTTTCGCTATAAGGATTTTTTTTAACCCTTAAATTCACAGTTTATGGCAATCAAAAAAGCAGCCAAAAAAGCAGCTCCTAAAAAAGCGGCTAAAAAAGCGGCTCCTAAGAAGGCAGCCAAAAAAGCAGCTCCTAAGAAAGCGGCTAAAAAAGCGGCTCCTAAGAAAAAGGCAGCCAAAAAAGCAGCTCCTAAGAAGGCGGCTAAAAAAGCAGCTCCTAAGAAAGCGGCTAAAAAAGCAGCTCCTAAGAAGGCAGCTAAAAAAGCAGCTCCTAAGAAGGCAGCTAAAAAAGCAGCTCCTAAGAAAGCGGCTAAAAAAGCAGCTCCTAAGAAGAAGGCAGCAGCTAAGAAAGCAGCTCCGGCTACTCCTCCGGCTACTCCGGCAAGAAAGGCTCGTCCTAGGAAAGTTGCAGCTAAAAGAAAGAAAAAATAAGATCGCTCCAACGATCAAAAACTCTAAAAAGAGGTTGTGTATACAGCCTCTTTTTTTATGCCCTGAATATTGATGTACAGAAGTAGCCTTTAACTTATGTTTTTTACCATCTCGTATTGCTTGCCACTCAAGGCTATACCGTTATGCTCAAAGAAAGCTGTTAATGAAGTACATGCAGCATCTGTATTGATGATCTTCAATTGGTGACACCGATTCAACTTTAATAGCTGCTGCAAAATATATGAGGCAATGCCCTTTCTTCTGTGGTCGGTATGTACAGACAGTTGGGTTATATCACCTGAAGTAGGTTCTGATATTCCATAGCCGGCCAGTACATTTTCAGTAAAAACGCCAAGAATGTGAAAATCACTATAGCATCGCTGTATGGAGTCGAAGCTGTTTTGCCATGAGGGATTAAAGTCGCACATGGCAGCCATATCAGTTACATTCACTTCTGTTATCTCTTCTATGCGGTATTCCTGCGGAAGGTCATAGCTTAACCGGTAGCCCTCCATTGGTCTGAGAAAGTAGTTGAACTCACGGCTGACTGTAAACCCCATATCGTGATATATGCTTATAGCAGGTTGATTGGTCTGTAATACTTCCAGCAGGTATTGTGTATAGCCCTCTTTTTGTAATTGCGGCAGCGATTCATTGAATATCTTTTTTACCAGTCCCCGGCCTCGGTACGTTTTTATGGTACCCGTGCCTGTATCATAAACGGTGTTTTGACCGTTATAGACACCCGTGCCATTTAGTATGAAACTAACCAGCCTGCCATATTCAAATGCACCGAATGAAAGAGCAGGATCATACCCCCTGCGTACAAGCATTTTTTCAAGTTCAGGTTTTGTAACGGTAACCGGGTAATCGCTGAAAGCGTCTTCCCACGCCTCGTACAGGGTGTCAAGGCTGATATTATACAGTGATCTTACTTCCATAAAAAATGCTGCCGGGAATAACTCCGGCAGCACGAATATATTGTAGTTTGGGTACTTTCTACGCTCCTGCTTCCTTAATAGCGCCCAGCTCTTTACCTACTTTGGTAAATGCAGCTATGGCTTTATCTAAATGTTCGCGGGTATGCGCTGCTGATATCTGTACACGGATACGCGCCTGTCCTTTAGGTACCACAGGGTAGAAGAAACCTATTACATAAATACCTTCTTCCAGCAGTTGAGCAGCCATTTTTTGTGCCAGTACCGCATCGTACAGCATAATCGGTGCTATAGGATGTGTGCCCGGCTTAATGTCAAAACCGGCAGCGGTCATCTGCTCGCGGAAGTATTTTGTGTTGTCTTCCAGCCTGTCGCGCAGCTCTGTAGTTTCGCTCAGCATATCCAGCACGGCTATGGTAGCACCTACTACTGATGGTGCTACTGTGTTGGAGAACAGGTAAGGACGGCTGCGCTGGCGCAGCATATCTATGATCTCTTTTTTACCACTGGTGAAACCACCTGAAGCACCACCCAGTGCTTTACCCAGTGTGCCGGTTATGATATCTATCCTGTCTATCACACCACACAGCTCGTGAACACCACGTCCTGTTTTACCCATAAAACCTGAAGAGTGGCTCTCGTCTATCATCACCAGGGCGTCATATTTGTCCGCCAGGTCGCATATCTTATCCAGCTGCGCAATAGTACCATCCATTGAGAAAACAGAATCTGTAACTATCAGCCTGGTGCGTGCGCCTGAATGCGCTTTCAATTGCTCCTCCAGGTCAGCCATATCATTGTGCTGGTACCTGGCGCGCTGTGCTTTACACAAACGCACACCATCAATAATAGAAGCGTGGTTCAGCGTATCGGAGATAATAACATCCTCATCGTTCAGCAATGGTTCAAACACACCGCCGTTAGCGTCAAAACAAGCTACATACAGAATGGTATCTTCCGCACCTACGAATTTTGATATTTTGGCTTCCAGTTCTTTATGAATATCCTGTGTGCCGCAAATGAAACGCACGGAGCTCATGCCGTAACCACGGTTGTCAATTGTTTTATGCGCAGCCTCAATAACCTTCGGGTGCGATGACAGCCCCAGGTAGTTGTTGGCACAGAAGTTAAGTACCTGTTTGCCGTTTACGGTTATTTCCGCTCCCTGCTCAGATTCTATAAAACGTTCTTTTTTATATAATCCCGCGTCTTCTATTTCCTTTAATTCACCTTGTAACCTGGTGTAAAATGATGGACTTGACATAATGCTTTATTTTAAGGCAAAATAAAAACAAACGGGCTACTTATCCATATATCAGGGCAATTAGTTCATAAAGTATTGCCAAAACAGCCTTTCATGCTTTATCAGGCGGGTTGCATAAATTACATTTGTCCTTTATAAAAACAGGTTTTTGTACAGACTATTGCTCATATTATGTTGCCTCGCATCAGTACCCGGTATAGCTCAGACCCTGAAGGGCCGGGTGACTGATAAAGGTACCGGTGAGCCGTTATACCCGGTTACAGTGGTCAACCTGAGTACGCAGCAATCTACTTATACCACACAACAGGGATATTTTACCATACATGCCGAAGCAGGTGATAAGGTAGCATTTTCTTTTATCGGTTATAAGGCGGTTCAATACCAGATGCCCATAAGTGTGGGTGTATACACTACAGATATAAGTATGGAGTCGGTAAGTTATAAATTGCGCGAAGTGATACTCATGCCCGACTATACAGAATATCAGATCGACTCAATAGAACGGGTACAGCAATACCGCCCCTTCCTGCAAAGACAAAAAAGCAGCCCCATAAACAGTCCCTTTTCATTTGTGGCGGAGAAATTCAACAAGCGCAGTAAACAGATATTCAAGTTCAAAAAGAACTTTAATAAATGGGAGGACGAACGTTTTATAGACACCCGCTATACGCCCGAACTTGTGGAGGGTATGACTGGTATGACAGGCGATAGTGTTGGGCATTTTATGAATGCATATCCCATGCCATACGATTATGCACGTACGGCTACCGAACTGGAAATGCAGATGTGGGTACGTTTCCATCATCGTGAATGGCTGAAGATGATAGATACTACAGGGCTGCCTGTTATTAATGATAGCCTGATAAAAGAAGTAGAACAAACACGTTGATGAGGTTAATATTATACATACTGATCGCTTTGTTGCCTTATAGCGTATACGGGCAGTTTGCGCGGGGTACTGTCACCAATGAGCAGGGCAAGGCATTGGAAGGCGTGATAGTAGTAAATAAAGAAACACAGGCCGGTACTGTAACTGATGAACTGGGCCGCTACAAGTTGCGTGCCTCATATGGCGATACCATAGTGCATATGCTGGCCTATCATAAAACGCAGAAAACGGTTGCTGGTGCTGGGGGGAGTTTTGCAAATGTGCAACTGGCAACAATAACTTATACCCTTAAAGAGGTGGAGATACTACCGGAGCTGGAAAAGTATGAGCGCGAACATGAAGAGATGTTGCAGACCTACAAAAAGTCTTTTGAGGATGCGCAACGAAAACCCAAAGTAAATGTAGATGGTGGAGGAGCTGTAGCGGGTGTTACTATCGACGGTGTTTTTTCAGAACTTGCGGCACGTATTTCAGGACAAAAGAAAAAAGACAAACGGTTTGAAGAAACTTTCAGAGCAATGGAGCTGCAGAAGCTACTGGCTATTAGGTATAACCCTGATATTGTGATGCAGGTAACGGGCACTACAAGAGACTCAGCTATTACATTTATAAATACCCACCCGATAGAACCGGATTTTGCATTCAACGCATCTATGCTGGAGTTGATGATGTGGATACGCCAAAACTATACCGCATGGATAGAGCCGGCAAAACAAAGAACTTCACCTGCAAGAGCTACCAATTAAATTGTGTAACTTTATTTCATGCTACCTCAATGGCAAAAAGCGATAGTTACAAAGATAGAGCAGGCGACGCCCAACACACGCCGCTACTGGCTTGAATTGCCCGAAACAGATCGTTTTGATTTTAAGCCCGGGCAGTTTGTAACGCTCGACCTTCCGATACACGAAAAACGCAATAAACGCTGGCGCAGTTATAGTATAGCCTCCATGCCGGATGGCAGTAATGTAATAGAACTGGTAGTGGTAAAACTGGAAGGTGGCTTAGGCTCAGGGTATTTGTTCGATGATACGGAAGTAGGCTCTGAATTGATACTACGCGGCCCGCAAGGTGTATTCGTTTTACCTGAACAAATACCTGGCGACCTGTTTATGATATGCACGGGCACAGGTATAGCTCCGTTCAGGAGTATGATGCATTACATTAAAGAGCACAACATACCGCATGGCAACATACATATGCTGTTCGGCACGCGTACTAAAGAAGACCTTTTATACTTCGATGAAATGCGTCAGCTGGAGCAGGATATGGAAAAGTTTCATTATCACCCTGTACTGTCGCGCGAGGAGTGGGAGGGACATACGGGTTATGTACACCCTGTATACGAACAACTGTGCAAAGACTTACCCGAGGCCAACTTTATGCTTTGTGGCTGGAAGGTAATGGTAGATGAAGCCAAACAGAGATTATTGGAAGCGGGCTACGACAAAAAGCAGGTTCACCTTGAGTTATACGGCTAATTCCAATAGCCAGCAACTGTAATACGAACCGAAATTATTTACCAGTACTACATTTTTTATTTCCCCTGTCGGGTGTGCCAGTTCCATAAATTCAGGTACGCATCCTTTTTGCTCCAGGCACTCAAACAGCATGGCTAGTGCAAATGAACCTGCGACAGGATACTCTCCGCAGCAGAATTTGAATTGTGCATCTGCAACAAGTGGATATATTTCTGTTCTTACGCTGTTATAAAACTGCAGGTATTTTTTATCACCGTTCCTGCCGGAAAGGAACAGGTCTATTTCTATATCCTTATGATTATCCGCAAAGCGTTTTACTTTTTGCAGTGCGGCTGCTTCATCATATTCCTTGAAAATATCTAAAGCTCTTATACGGATATATCTACCTGATAATGGTTGTTGTGTTACCGAAAAGAATGCGGCACCCTCACCTCCAACTGTGGCATCATTGCTGCCATTGATCACATCATCAGTTGCAAGATGTTCTTTGGTTATCAGCCCTGCAATCTGCAATGCCTTGATGCTGTTCTCCGTCAGTTCATCTATTCCACCTACCAGTATATTTTCACCCGGATGTTCGCCAAGGTACAGTGCGGCGTTGATCATGGCATGTTCAAATGAATGCCCGCGGTGCACGTAAGTAAGGTTGTGGCCATTGCAGCCCGCCAGTAAAGCTATCTGCCCGCCTACGGTGTTATGAGTTGATTGAATAAAAGCTGTAGGTGTCAGCATTTGTTCTTCCTGCTCTATCATCTTGCCCAGGAAACTTTCAGTGTCCTGCAGGCAGCCATAAGCTGTGCCGATGCTTAGTGCATCCGGCTTTTCTATACCTGCGTTTTGCATAGCTGTTTTTGCTGCTACCACGCCCCTGCGCACTATCTTGCTCATGCGGCGCAGCTGCATTACAGGTATGTATTCTTTATACTCAGGCTCAACGCATGACAGTACATGTGTTGAGTAATCAGGTTTAGTCAATAGAAATTCGCCGGACATATTATTGCCCGCTCCGCTGATGACACCTACGCTATTTATATACAGATCCATATCAGCACTTTGAGAATATCAATGATGAACAATTACCACCGAAGCCGAAGGAATTAGATAGTACGTTACGTATATCCTGTCCTGTTTGCAGTTCGGTTACTACCTGCCAGTTGATGTCTTCCATTTGTGTAGCCCAGCGCAGGTTCGGGAACACAACACCATCGCGAATACTCAGGGTGCTGAATACCGCTTCAACCCCGCCTGCAGCACCAAGTGTATGGCCTGTAAATCCTTTTGTTGATGATGCTTTTGGTATACAACCTTCAAATATGGCTTCAACGGCTTTGCCTTCGCTACTGTCATTATTGGCAGTGCCCGTACCGTGCAGGTTGATGTAGTCAATATCTTTCGGTTGCAGGCCTGCTTTTTTCAGTGCGTGGCTCATTGCCATTTTATTACCTATACCATCAGGCGATGAAGCTGTCTGGTGATAAGCGTCATTTGCATTGGCATAACCACTAACTACACAAATAGCTGTTGCGCCACATTGCTGCATAGCTTTTTCACTCATCAGCAATACATAGCCGGCACCTTCGCCCAGGTTCAGCCCGCGACGGTTATTATCAAATGGCTGGCAGGGTTCTTTGTCTAGTATCTGTAAGGTGTTAAACCCGTTCAGTGTAAACTTAGACATACTATCTGCACCTCCCGCGATGGCAACATCCAGCATGCCGTTGTTGATCATCTGTGCCGCCATCATTATGCTGTTGGCAGATGATGAGCAAGCGGTACTGATAGTAGTATTAAAGTCATTCAGCCCGAAATGTTTAGCCACCAGTTCGGTCACCGCGCCACACTCATGGTTCACTATGTTGCTGAATTCCGGTTCAATCGTATCGTTAATAAAATCTTTGTACACCTGCTCGGTAAGGTCCATACCGCCAACTGTATTGGCAGAGAAAAAACCTGTGCGTAGATTTTGAATGCTGTCTTTATGGGTAGCAAGAGCTTCCTGTACGGCAATGGCACTCAGTAAAGCTGTACGCGGCCATTTGGCGTCAGCGCCCGTCATTGCAGCCAGCTCTTCATTCGATTTTTTTATCTCCGCTACAGGCAATTCATCCTGCCAGTGTGTTTTGAGGTACTCTGCTTTCCCTACACCACTCTTCCCCTGCAATAAAGATCGCAAACACTCCTCCGTAGTATTCCCTATCGAAGTGATCAGCCCTGTATTTACTATATAAGCAGCCATGCCTATTGATTATATAGTTCGTTTAAGTTTTCCATTGTAAAAGGTATTTGTCCTTCCTTTTTCGTTACCCAGAAAAAACAAATATCCTTGTTATTATCATACGCATCTGCAAAACCGCAAAGGCAGGCGTCCATCCCCCTGTTGTTCAGCAGGTCGTTTACCCAGAAATACATTTCCTCTGCATCAAACCCTTCACTTACCATGCTCAGTTGCTCGCCTTTAAACCCATGCCTGATGCATATTTCGCCCAGCATAATATTAGGTAAAGTATATACAAACAACGCAGGGCTGGGTATGTCCTCCATTGTAGCCAGGTACTTCTTGTCTACATCAATACAGCCGTGTTGCGTCATCAGCACCACAGCTGTCTTTTTCCTGTCAATGCCATCGTACAGTTTTGTATCACCTTCTGCCAGAAGAGCTTCAGCACCCAGCCATGCCCATTTACACAGCAGGTCCATCTTGAAGAACTTCATATAGCTGTATGACAGCAGCCTGTACAGGTCTTGCGGCTCATTGACATCCGGGTATGCTTCCTGCAAAATGACATTACCATCTTTTTTTGCGGATGTATTATTGAAGTGTACCCAACTGTTGATCGATAAACCCAAAGCAAATATTTATAACAACTAAGTAGTCGTCTTGTTCATAGTTTCTAAAAAGCGTGCCAATGTTGGCAGGTTCTTTTCGCGGTTAATGACGAAAGGGTTGGTCTCATCCCATACATATCCCGCCAGTACAGAGCATATCTGCCCTATTATCTGTTCCTGCTTGCCGTCGCTGAAGAATATTTTATATAGTGTCCCGTCATACCACCTGTTTACATAGGTGCGGAAAACGTCTATACCCTGCATCATAGGCTGCATATATCCTGCTTCCCAATCCACTTCTTCACCATTCAGGTGTTTTATCACCAGCTTTGCCGCCAGCTGTGCTGATACGGAGGCAAGTGTAACGCCTGATGAAAAGATCGGGTCAAGAAACTCTGTTACGTTGCCGGTCAGCACAAAGCCGTTGCCATAGAATGTTTCTGTTGTTGCGCTCCAGCTTTGTAATGTCTTTGGTTCCCATGCCATTTCTGATTCGTCAAAACGGTCTGCTAACTCCGGTTGTGCGTTCAACAGCGCTCTGAACTGTTCTTCCGGTGTTCCGGTAAACTTGTCAAAGAATTCCGGGCTACCTACATAACCCACGGATGTAAGGCCGTTGGAGAATGGTATTACCCATATCCACGTTGTTGGGTCATATACTATCGCAGTGATGCGGTTAGGCTCAAATACTGTATGGCGTTTAGGGTCTGTCATGTGGCAGAACACCGTTTTGCGTGATTGCTGTTGAGAATCCTTTTCAAGCCCGAACAGGCGCGGTATTACCCTGCCATAACCACTACCATCAATAATAAACTTCGCTTTGATATCTTGTATAGTACCGTCAGCTGTTTTTATGGTGGTTATCGAGTGGTCGTCATTTATTTTGATATCGGTTACTTCTGCCTGGTAATGAACCGGTATGCCCATTTTTTCACACTCATCAGCAAGGGTCTTGTCAAAGTCTGCACGTGGCACCTGCCATGTCCATCCCCATCCTTTTGTATGTTGTTGAGAGAAGGTGAAGTCGCATATACTATTGTTCATTACAAACTTGGCACCATCTTTTCGTTGAAATCCCTTTGCTTTAACGGCATCCAGGAATTTTGCTTCTTCAAGGGCTTCCATGCAACGGGGCAGCAAACTTTCTCCGATCACAAATCGTGGGAACTGCATTTTTTCGACGATCTGTACCGAAAGTCCTGCCTGTTTTACGATAGATGCTGCTATGGTTCCGGATGGGCCTGCTCCGATAACCAGTACATCTACCTCGTTATGTATGTTCATTGTTTTAGAATATGTTATTTGAACGGCTTATTTCTTTTTTAATTCTAATACGCTGTGTACTTGTCCTATGTTGTCTTTTTGTGTTACTACATTGAAGCCTGCTTTGTCTACCAGTTGCAGGAATACTTTGCTGTCATACATCTGGCTGTTACCATTGGCCATAGTGGTAAAGTACAGTGATGTCATCTGCAGGCTGAAGGCAGAAGCCTCAAATTTTTGCCTGTCCCAGAATAACTCATTGATAAATACCCGGCCACCTTCATTCAGAGCCCTGTGGCATTTCTCCAGTATGAACACTACTTCGTCATCAGCAAAGCAATCCAGGAACTGGCTCATCCAGATAATATCGTATCCTGTGGGCAGCTCAGCGTCTTTATCCAGCACGTTTCGTTCGTGGTATTGCACACGGTCTGCAAACCCGGCTTCTTCAATATTCTGTTTCGCTACATTCAGCTGGATACCAAGATCTACCAAACCGAGCTCTACCTCGCTATTGTAGTTCAGGCAGGCCAAGGTAAACTTTCCTGTATTCGCGCCAATGTCCATCACCTTTTTGGGTTTATGCTCAAATATCATTGGCATAGCCTCCGGGAAAGTATGGTCGCTGTAATAATGGTCGAAATCAAACCAGCTTTTCTTGGCCGGCTCCGGCAGCATGGCAAGGCCCTGGTAAATTGTAGGCCAGTCGCCCAGGTATTTCAGCCCTTCGGGTTTGCCGTTTTTTATAGATGCTTCCAGCTCTTTGGCTCCTTCATAACACACATCACGCATAAAATCCGTATTCACACGGGTCATCTGGTCGTTCAGGAAAAAGTGCCCTGTCTTTGAAAGGAAATATTTGTCGCCTTTGCGTAATACAAGGCCTATACCTAATGCGGCTTCCAGTAATATACGCACACCATAGTGCGACATCTCTACCTGCGATACTACATCTTCCAGTGTGATACCATTCAACCTTGAAGATTCTACTACTTTCAGTATCCCGCTATCTCTCAGTAAAACCGATGCGTTGAATATATAAGGGGCGAACGCAATGAACTGCGCCTGCGAAATAGCCTGCATCGCCGACTTCTTCTCTTGCTCAAATAAACCCTGCTCAGGGGCAATCGTTTCAGACATAATTATTCAGATAATAAGGCATAAAAATAGCAACAATAATTGTAACCTGCTATTCTGCCATATATTCCAGTAGTGCATGCACGTCATCATTGCCCAGGTGGGGCATAGGTGTCATCAGTGCGTTATTCCAGTCTTTGGCCACTTGCACAGCCCTCGGGTCGCCGGAGCGTATACTTTCGCCTGAGTTGATGATAAATGCCCTGATGCGTGCTGTGTCATAGTTCCAATGGGCGAAAACGCCTTTCAGAGCGGGTCCTACCTTATCTCTGTCCAGTGCATGACATTGTATACAGTAGTTATTGAACAGTTGCCCGCCCTTGCTGGGTTCCTGGTCAGCAGTAGAATATGGGTTGCCCTTTTTGGTCTCCGGCTCATCTCCGCAAGACATGATGCCAAGACATAATATTGCAGCTAATAAAATACCGTATTTCATGCTTAATTACTTAAGTGCGATACACTGCGCATCAGCCTGTTCCACCTCAGTCCGTTCTCATGGCTCAGCCAAACGAACGATGCTTTACCTACTACGTGGTCAACCGGTACAAAACCCCAGTAGCGGGAGTCGGCGGAATTATGCCTGTTGTCACCCATCATCCAGTAATAGTTCATTTTGAAGGTATACGATGTGATCTCTTTACCGTCAATGAAGTATTTACCGCCGCGCTCTTCAAAGTTATTATGCTCGTAGATGCTTATCAGCCTGCGATACAGGGCGATATTCTCCGGTGTCAGCTGCACGGTAGCGCCTTCTTTCGGTATCACCAGCGGCCCGAAATTATCCCTGTTCCACTTGAAGTTTACTGTGTCATGCGGGAAAACCCATTGTCCCGGGCTTGGAGGTATATAACCGGCCGGAGCGTTGAGCGGAGATACTGATACAACTCCCGGCTGTTTTGCCACCATATCCAGCTGGCTGTTCTCCAGTGTAAGTATATATTGATTATTTCTTCCCGATCTTTCTGTTTCAATATGATTATCCTCCAGGAACTGTGCAGAAAGGCCCATGTTGCCCGTTGCTACCAGGTAAGTGCTTTGCGCATGAGGGAACAATTGTCCCGGCTTATCATTGATGAACACGGCACCATTCTTTATTTCAAGTTTATCGCCGGCTACTGCTACGCAACGTTTAATATAATTGTCTTTCTTATCTACAGGGCGTACAATGATGGTATTCATGCCTGTCACAGTGCGCCTGCCATACTCACGGCATAGTGCGTAGTAATCCTGCTCAGGGGCTTCTTTTACTACGGTATCGCCATTAGGGAAGTTGAACACAACAATATCATTACGCTCCACATCGCCAAAGCCCGGCAGGCGGTGATAACCCCACTGCACTGATTTTGAATAAGACTCACCGCCGAACATGGTATTATGTACCAGTGGTATAGCTAAAGGCGTATTAGGTATACGTGGCCCGTAGGCTACTTTACTTACAAACAGGTAGTCGTTCACCAGTAAGCTACCCTCCATTGATCCTGTTGGTATGGTGTACGCTTCTATAAGGAATGTACGTATGATAGTGGCTGCTACTACGGCAAATAATGCCGCGTCGAACCATTCACGGAATATGGATTTCTTCTTTTTATTCTTTTGGTCTTTCTTTTTCCAGAATGCCAGTCGCATGAGGTTTGGGATATTTGAACGTCAAAAGTAACAACTTCCGCCTCATTTCAATGGTTGCGACCGCATTACAGTAATAATTTTAACAATAAGATTTCTTAAAATGCATATATGTCTTTACACAAAAGGTTTGTAAATACTTTAGTAATTTGTCGCCCTAAACAAATGGAATATGGCTCGCCGGGTTACAATTTTAGGAGCAGGGCTAGTTGGCTCTTTATTGGCAATTATATTAAAGAAACGTGGTTATGATGTAACGGTTTACGAACGAAGGCCGGATATGAGGCTGAATCTTATGTCGGCAGGTAAATCTATCAACCTGGCCATGAGCGAGCGCGGCTGGCGTGCATTGGAACTGGCGGGACTCAGGAAAGACATCCAGGATATAGCCATACCCATGTATGGGCGCTACCTGCACCAGGCAGACGGTAGCTCTGCTTTTCAGCAATACGGCACCAACAATGAGGCTATATATTCCGTTAGCCGTGGTGAGCTGAACCGCAAGCTGATGACACTGGCTGAAGAGCATGGTGTCACCATCAAGTTCGACCATAAATGCACCCGTGTAGATGTAGCTGAAAACAGGCTGCATATAGAGCATCCTGACGGTAGTACACAAACTATAGATACCGACCTGCTGTTTGGCGCTGATGGTGCTTTCTCTGCATTGCGTAACAGCTACATTCATATGGACAGGGTAGACGCCCGTCATTTTTACCTGAAACATGGTTATAAAGAACTTTCTATTCCGCCGCTTGAGGGTGGAGCTTTGCAGATAGAAGAGAACGGGCTGCACATATGGCCTCGTAAAAACTTTATGATGATCGCCCTGCCGAATACGGATGGCAATTTCACCTGTACACTCTTTATGCCTTTTGAGGGTAAAGACTCTTTTGAGCAGTTGCAGACCGAGGCCGATGTAAAGGCTTTCTTTAACGAACATTTCCCCGATGCGGTACCTAAAATGCCAACGTTGATGGAAGACTTCTTTGGTAATCCTACAGCTTCACTGATCACTACATTCATTGAGCCATGGCATTATAAAGACAAAAGCGCATTGATAGGTGACGCCGCACATGCTATAGTACCGTTTTACGGGCAGGGTATGAACGCAGGATTTGAAGACTGCACCATACTGGCAGGCCTGATGGACCAATACAAAGATGATTGGGCTACCATTCTGAAAACATATGACGACATGCGTAAGCCGAATGGTGACGCAGTGGCTGAGTTGGCGTTGAAGAACTTCATCGAGATGCGCGACAAGGTGGCCGATGCTGCTTTCCTGGAGCGAAAGAAAATAGAGAAAGAACTGGTAAAGCGTTACCCTGAACAATTCATATCTGTTTACGAGATGGTGTCCTTCAGCCATATACCATACAATACGGCCATAAGCTGTATAGCCGCGCAGGATGAGCTGCTGGGCAAGATCATGGCTACAGGAAACTTCTTTGAGAACATAAAGCAGGATATATTTTTACAACAATTAGACAAATGGGTGGCAGGCTATCACGAGTCTGTACAACAACTGGACTTTGGGCATAAAGATGATTAAGCGCTGGACAATAAAACCTGCTGACGAACAGATTACAGAACACTTACACGAAGTACTGAAGGTCAATCCTGTGTTGTGCAGGCTGCTGACCATAAGAGGTATAACAAACTACGAAGAAGCAAAGACGTTTTTTCGTCCCTGCTTATCACAACTGCACGACCCTTTTTTGATGAAGGGTATGACAGAGGCTGTCGACCGTATAAAAGAAGCTTTTGAATGGCATGAAAAAATACTGGTCTATGGCGATTATGATGTAGATGGTACAACGGCGGTATCTGTCATGTACTCTTTCCTGCGCAGCCAATACGATGGCGATCTGAATTATTACATACCACACCGCGAGCGCGAGGGCTACGGCGTGTCAAAGCAGGGGGTTGATTATGCCAAAGAGCACGGTTATACCCTGATGATCACATTAGACTGTGGTATTAAGTCGATTGAGTTGGTGAAGTATGCCAAAACACTGGGCATAGATGTCATCATCTGCGACCACCACACACCCGATGCTGTATTGCCACCTGCATACGCAATACTTAATCCTAAACAGGACGATTGCCCTTATCCGTATAAAGAGCTTTCAGGTTGTGGTATTGGTTTCAAACTGGTGAGCGGTTTGGCGCAGAAGTTAGGCCTGCCGCCTGAAGCTGCTTATGAATACCTTGACCTGGTGGCAACAAGCATTGCCGCAGATATAGTTCCGATAGACGGAGAGAACCGAGTGCTGGCGTATTTTGGTTTAAAGAAGGTGAACGAGAACCCGTCATCAGGCATCAGGGTGCTGAAAGAGCTGGGTAATGTGCAGAAAGACATGACCATATCCAACCTTGTATTTGTCATTGGCCCGAGGGTGAATGCCGCAGGCAGAATGGATGATGCCAGGAAAGCGGTAGAACTGTTTATTGAACAGGATGCAGCAAAGGTGCCCGACCTTGCGGAAGCATTGCATACGGATAACTTCGACCGTAAGGAAGTAGACAAAAGCACTACTGAAGAGGCACTGGCTATTTTAGAAAACGATGAACTGTTGCAGCAACGCAAAACAACTGTGTTGTACCAATCGCACTGGCACAAGGGTGTAGTGGGTATCGTTGCTTCCCGTTTGATAGACCATTATTACCGTCCTACTATTGTGCTTACGCTTAGTAACGATAAGGTAACAGGTTCCGCACGTTCGGTAACGGGTTTTAACATTTACGATGCCATACACGAGTGCCGCGACTTGCTGGAAAACTATGGCGGGCACTTTTATGCTGCCGGTATGACCATGAAGACTGAAAATGTATCTGCCTTTGTCAACAAGTTTGAATCGGTAGTGGCCGATACCATACAGCCACATATGCTGGTGCCGGAAATAGAGGTGGATGCGGAGATAAAACTCAAAGACATAAAACAGCCGTTCTTCAACATACTGAAACAGTTTGAGCCATTCGGCCCGGCCAACATGCGTCCTGTATTCATCACACGTCATGTGTATGATTATAAAGGATACTCAAGAGTAGTGAAAGAACAGCACCTGCGTTTTGTTATTCACCAGCACGGTGGCATTACTATGGATGGTATAGGCTTTATGATGGCGGATAAATACCCCATTGTTCAGCAAGGTGCGTTTGATATTGTGTACACACTCGATGAGAACGACTACAACGGCAGAGTGACATTACAAATGAAAGTGATTGACATAAGGCCGGCTGAGTAAGCATATGAAGAAGTACCTGAAATATCTTATCATCCCCGCTGTGCTGCTCATAGCATGGCAGCTGTATAAGACGGGTAAAAAGGTAAACCCCAATCCTGATAAAGAAATAGGACAAGTAGTTGATAGCTTTAATGGTGTGTATGTTTATTTCAACGGAGGAGTGGGTAACACTTCCGGCCGCAATCTTTCGGAAGACGGTTATAACATCGGTATTAAATACCAATGTGTAGAGTTTGTGAAACGTTACTATTATCAATTCTACCACCATAAAATGCCTGACTCATATGGCAATGCAAAAGACTTTTTCGACAACAGCCTCCCCGACAGTACGTATAACAGCAAGAGAGACCTGGTACAATATACCAATGGCAGTAAGGTAAAACCAATGACGGGCGATCTGGTCATTTTCGGGCCTACTACCTGGAACCAATACGGGCATGTAGCTATTATTACTGAGGTAACGGATGATGAGGTGTTCATCATACAACAAAACCCCGGTCCGTTCGCAGACTCACGCATATCTATCCCGCTCATCTTTGAGCATAACACATGGAGCATTGGTGCCGGTGACCATACATTAGGATGGTTGAGGAAGCAGTAGCGAAATTTGCATGCCATCCTGCTCTATTTGATATTCGTTTGCAATCACACCCACTCCCGTCATCACGAGGAAGTATTTGCGTCGTCAAATACTGACGTGGTGATCTCATCACATGCAGGGCACACTACTCATTCCCGGGCAGTCTCCTGTAAGGCACTCGTCCGCCTCGTGAATGGTAAAATGATACCCCTGTTTTCTCGCCTTTATTAGTGTCCATGCCAGCACTTCTAAAACCTAAAAACACTCCTTTGATACACTACCCCTTTGACGTTCTATTTACAGATTTAAAATCTATTATTCCAATAAGAAACGTTCCGCTTTCATTTGTGTAAACACCTAAGTCCATTGTTTCATTTGTAAAGCTAGTCATTAGTATATTTGCTTCACTAAAGTTTCTGACAGCATTCAATACTTTTTTGAATCCCTGTATTTCAATACCCATATTAATATTGTTATCATAACGTACTTCTGATATGTCGATGAAGTACGATGTATTCATGGTAATAAAACTATAATTAGCGGACATGATGTTACCTAACATGCCATCACTAATTTCTTCCTTTATCAGGTTAATTATTGTTTCCTTTTGCATACTATCGATTGTCTTTTTTTAGAACTCGGTGCCTTCCGCCTCTTTTAGTGTTCTTCACCCACAAGCTTCACGTATAGAACTAATTATCAGTGTTATACTTACGCTGTTTTATACTGTAAACAATCCCGGCTACAAGACCTATTGCTCCTCCCAGGTAACTGAAGTTGTGCATGGTCCCCACTTTTACAAATGCCCTGAAGTCAGTTAAGTTATCTGGGAACCGCCAATGAGGGAAATCATCAACTGTGCTGTTTGCCAGAAATAGTTGAGCATATAACAACCCGAGCAGCCCCGTGGTAAATGCTACAGCCATTGTTATAGAAAATGCCCTCAATGTGGTTGCAAACATTTGCTTCGGGGTTTTATAAAGCATCCCCACTACACCTAAAATAAAACCTATTGCCATGCCCATCCACCAGGTAGCCATAAAACCTACCTGCGCTACCTGTATCCTGGGGTTGGGGAAAATTGCCTCATTGCCACCATCAGTCGCTATCCTGAATTGATAAAACTTGAACTTGGTATAGTATTCCGGCGAAATGGTATAGGTAAGCTGATCGTGTAGTATTCCGTACACACCACCTGCAACTATTGCAACAATAATTATCAGGATTAAGGTCAACTGCTTTTTCATTGTAGTAAATTACGCAATTTCATGACTACTAGACTATCGCCTGGCAGTACCTCATTCTTAGCCTGTCCACCTGTTATAAGTTTAAAACCCATAGTTTTGTACTTATATCATATGTCGTCGTTTAAAAATTATATTGATAAAATCACAGCTCTCGATTCTGACCTTTTTCATTTGTTAGATTCTTTATCAGAAAAATCAGCGCTCAAAAAAGCTGAGGTTTTTATACACGCTAATTCAAGGTTTAATAAGGAAATCTTTATTGAAACCGGGGTCTTAAGGTCATACATTGTTGATGAACACGGTAACGACAGAACTACTGCTTTTTTTACAGGGGGTGAGTTTGTCAGTACAAATACTTTCAGAACCATCAACGGGCGCTCTTCCTGCTTCTACCAAGCCTTAGGTCCGGCGTCAATAAGGCTGTTTGACTCCCATAAGCTAAAATCTACTTTATCAGACAATAATATTTTATCCTTGTTGGGAAGGGAAATTAAAGAAAAGATTATCAACAGGATAAACCAGAGGGATGAATGCATCGCACAAGTAAAAGCGACCGATAGATACCTGAAATTCATTGAGTACTATCCGGATTTAGAGCATAAAATCTCCCATCACTATATAGCGACTTTTCTGGGTATCACCCCGGTATCTTTAAGCAGGGTAAGAAAAAAACTACGCAACTCAATAAAGCATTAACAATTGATAACAGTGTTGTCTTAAATGGTTAATAGTTTTGCGGGTAATAAATATTTACTCTGAAAAAGGTAGTTATGTATCGAAAAACAGCACTGATATCCGGGGGTACGTCCGGGGTAGGGCTTTCCATAGTAAAAGAACTGGCTGATATAGGCTACGATGTTTTCTTTATCGGTTCGGATACCCGTAAAGGAAAGAACATTGAAAAACAACTTGCCCCGCAAAGCTTTGGTACTATTACTTTCATACCATTGGATTTATCAAAACCGGAAGAAGTAAATGCATTTGCATCAGCTTTTGTAAAAAAGAATAACAAGCTGGACCTGCTGGCAAATATTGCCGGTGTCATCTACCCAAACAGGACAGAAACTACAGGCGGCATTGAAAAAACTTTTGCAATAGGCTATTTAAGCGCTTTCATTCTTTCGCAAAAGTTAATCCCAGCATTACAAAATGGCTCTGCAGCAAGAATTATAAATGTATCAGCCAACCCTAAAACTATACTAGAGCCTAATATCAGTTTTGATGACCTTAACTACAACAAAGCCTACAACGGATTTAAAGCGTCCATAAATACCATACATGCAAAAACAGTCCTTACAAGTATATTAAGCGAACAGCTGAGGCAACAGGGAATTGATGTCAATTGCTTTCATCCGGGAATGGTTCGGTCTAACCTCTCCAGGCACATGCCGATGCCCTTAAAATTAGTAGCTGCAATTCTTCAGGCATTTATGTCAAAGTCAGCCGCAAACGGGGTTTATGTATGTAGCGCTCAAGACATACAAGGCGTAACCGGCCAACTTTTTGTTGGGAAAAAACCTATACCACTACAGTTTAGCGATGATTATAAAACACAATTATGGAACTACAGCCATAAAATGGTAAACGGAATACTTAAATAAAAATGGGAAAAAACTATAAAGTTGGCTGGCTGATACACAACAAATTAGCCGCGCTTACACATTATCATGCCAACATTACTGAAGATGACATAAAGGGAGTAATTGCAGATGCTGATGAACTGATACAAGGCATAAGCTCCCCAATTAGTATAATAATTGATAACCGGAAAGCTCCTTTAAGTAAAATATTTTCTTTGGAACAGCTCCGGGCCATGTCACCTTTTTTAAATAATACAATGCTGCGATGGATAATAATCATTAAACCTGAACACCTCAGTATAAAAAACAATACTGAAATAGAACACAGTGATATGATAAGATTAAAAAATGTTTCGACAATAGAAGAAGCGGTCCTGTTCATGAATGAAAATCACATTACTGATGAACCAATAGACCTGAGCTTTTTTCCATAGTTTTTTACGCAATTTCCCGCCATTGTTGATATTCTTCACCAACAAACCTCGTAATTGAATACTTAATGAATTAATAATTTTAATTCATATTTACGTTATTTTTAACTATATTTGTCTATATAAAAGTTCTTTGAAATAACTGTAAACCTTTTGATGAAAACATATAAACAGGCAACAAATTGCAACAATTGCTGAAGTGCGCATATTGATAATCAAGGCATTGTAAATAGCGTTTCCCTATCCTGAAAAAAGTTTACAATCAGGAAACAAAAAGAAACAAAATAGCGTCTTTGCGTCTCCGCGGTTAAACTCAACTATGGGTACAAGGTCTTTACAAAACGCAACAAATTGCAACAAATGCTGAGGTGCATATCTTGATAATCAATGCATTATAATTAGCGTCTCCCTATCCTGAAAAAACAATAATCAGGAAACAAAAGGAAACAAATCAGCGTCTTTGCGCCTGCCCCGACAAATTCGGGGGTTAAACAAATTAACTCCTCTCCGCCTAAGGCGGAAGGCCAGGAGGGGCTTTAGGGATACAAGGTCTTCACAAACTGGTCAGCCCATGTTTCAATAGAAGGCCTGTTGCGTATCATGTTGCTGCGGAATGATTGGAATTGTGCCATCAGTTGGCGTTGGCGGTCCAGTTTACCCTTCAGTTTGCGCTTTTCAGCACCATCGGCGGTATCTATGGCGGCCTGTGTAGCCTTCATAAACCGCTCCATGCTTTTGGATACATCGTTGAAGAGGATGCCGGCCTTTGTTTCGTTGTTCTCGTTCAGGTAGCTGGTCAGTTCACGCACCTGCGCCTGGAATATGATGCGCTCGTCCGGTTGGGTACTTATTGCTGTTCTGGTTGAATCATCTTGTGCACAAACATCTGAATGCACAACAAAACACAACAAAATGAGCAGGATATACCTCATACGAACGGCTTTCCTTAAAAGTACAAAAAGCGGCTATATATACTAATGTTTAGTCATCAGCTATTTGCGCTTCCTCTCCATACATCTGCGATTCATACTTCAGCGATGGTGAAGGGATAAGCTCACCTAAACCCATATCAGCCCACTTGCTGTCTACAGATGCAATGGTAGCTTTATCAGCCACTATGATATTAGGCCATGGGCGCTCAAAACCGTCAAATGCCTTTGTTTTGCGTGTGCCGTCCAGCCCAAGAATGTTCCTGTCAGCACCGCCATACATATGGTCGCGCTTGGGGTCCAGGTTGTTGCAGAAGCGCCACAGTGTATCGGCAATGTCGTTTACATCAACTGTATGCTCCACGTATAGTATCATCTTGATGCCGGATAGTGCCGGCATTGCTGATAGTGTATTATGCAGGTCCGCCACATGCCCTTTCCGTCCTTTCTCTACTGATACAAACAGAACAGGGATCTGCATATCTGCCGCAAGTGTTGCATTGATACCCTTTATTTCAGGGTGTGCTGTTATAATGGCATCACCAGAAAAGTCTTTGGATAAAGTAAATGGAGTTAATGGGGTGCTTATTTCTTCGTCCCATTTCTTTGTTCCGTCAATGCACATTTTGCCGCCGAAGCCCAGCTTGCTGCAGCTATGGTCCAGCACATCCATCGGCCCCTGGCTGAAGTACACATCCGTTGCGGGGTTCAGGTTGTTGAATACGTATTGTGTCAGGGTCTTGTAATCGCTGATGTCCTGGCTGCCGTCGGTTATCGCCAGTATCTTGTTGAACATCATTTGCCCGGCACCCCACATGGCGTTCATCACCTTCTGCCCTTGTCCGGCATATTCCTTTTCTATCGAGGTAATTACCAGGTTATGGAATACACCTTCAACGGGCATATTCATATCTACTATCTCGGGTACCATGGTCATTTTGATAGGCGCTAAGAATATGCGTTCTGTCGCCTTGCCCAGCCATGCGTCCTCCTGTGGAGGTATACCTACAATGGTAGCGGGATATACGGCACTCTTTTTATGTGTAATAGCCGTTACATGAAAACGAGGGTAGAAGTCGGGCAAGGAATAATAACCTGTATGATCGCCGAAAGGACCTTCCCATATCAGTTCGTCATTCGGGTCTACATAGCCTTCTATGATGAAGTCTGCATCAGCAGGTACTTCCACATCAGGCTGTGTAATGCATTTCACCAGCTCTACCTTCTTCTTACGAAGAAAACCTGCCAGCATGTATTCATCTACATTTTCAGGTAGCGGTGCTGTGGCAGAGTAGGTGTATACAGGGTCGCCGCCAATGGCTACTGCTACGGGCATCATCTTGCCCAGCTTCTTGTATTCATTAAAATGCTTAGCCGATACTTTGTGTTTGTGCCAGTGCATACCAGTCATAGTAGGGGTGAATACCTGCATGCGGTACATACCTATATTACGTACACCATTGTTGGGGTCTTTGGTATGGATAGCCGGAAGCGTAATAAAACGTCCTCCGTCTTTGGGCCAGCACTTGAGTATGGGTAAAGCGTCCAGGCTTGGATTGTTCATCACCACCTCCTGGCAGGCACCACGGCCGCTCACCACTTTGGGCATCCATGAGGCGAATTTGCCCAGCTGCGGCAGCATGGCCAGTTTTTCCAGCAGCCCGTTCTTAGGCCCTGTCAGCATTTTGAACAGGTTTTCAATATCGCGGGCTACTTCGTCCAGGTCATCTACGCCAAGGGCTATGCACATACGTTTTTCGCTACCCATGCCATTGATCAGTAAGGGGAAATCTGTGCCTGTATTCTCGAAAAGCAGCGCCTTGTTCCTGTCCGGTGTTTTGGATATCCTGTCTGTTACTTCGGCTATTTCCAGCACGGGATCTACAAAGGTTTTAATACGAACCAGTTCTCCTGCTTCATCCAGCTTATCTATAAATGCCTGTAACGATTTGTATGCCATATTCTATTTGTTCTGATTATAAACAAACTGACTGCTATTTAGTTTGCCGGATGCAAAGTTAGCACAGCATAGCTAAACAGGTGCATATAAGCATATAGGCAGTATAAATGTATATTTTTGTACTTGTTCAATGACAGGCAAAACCAATAGCAGCAGCAGGCATACAGTTCAGGTAATAGTAACCATATTGCTATGTATAGCTATTGCTCAGCTATATATGTTTGTTGCTGATGTGTTATATAAGAACACCGCCAATAAGCACTGGCAGGGTAAACGCTACAAGGCCAGAAAGAACAACCCATGGAACATTGCCGCTGCTGATTCCTGTGCAGCATTGCTGCAAACCGGAGACCTCGTAGTTCGTCGTGGAGATGATATGACCAGTTATATGTTGTCTCAACTCAACAGCACTGATAAAACCTACTCGCACTGCGGACTAGTGGTTATAGAAGATGGCAAACCATATGTGTATCACAGCATTGGTGGCGAAGACAATCCCGACCAGGTGATGAAGAGGGAGCCTGCCCGGGTATGGCTCAGCCCGGCAAATAACCTCGCCATAGCAGCATACAGGTACGATATGCCTGATAGTGTAAATAGTGAACTTGTAAATACCTTGTATGAGTATTATGGGCAGGGTACAAAGTTTGACATGGACTTTGATATGGGAACAGACGACAGGATGTATTGTTCGGAAATGATATACAAGGTTGTGAGGACTGCCACCGGTAATAACAGGTATATACAAACCAGGAGCTCTTATGGAAAGAGCTTTGTAGGGGTGGATGATCTGTACCTCAATAGTCATACTACACGCATTTGTCAAGTTCGATTTAAGTAATACCTTTGCTCATACTGAAATAGTTAATAATGAGATATAACCGTTTTATAGCTTTTTTCGCCGCCATACTCATGTTAGGTATGGTAGGTTGTATGGAAAATTCGCCGGAGGCTGTGGCAGAGAAATTCCTGAATGCTTTTTACCACAAAGATTATGAAAAGGCGAGGCAGGTATCTACTGAAAAAACTATTGAACTGGTGAACCTAATGGAGCAGTTCACCATCCAGCAGCCGGACTCGGTAATTCAAAAAGCCAAGCTGATCAAGGTAGAGATACTGGAAGTAAAAGAAGATGGTGATAAAGCCACTGTTACATACACTACATCCAGCATGCCCGGTGAACAAAGGCTGAAGCTGGAGAAGCAGAACGGTAAATGGCTGGTAAGCCACTCCAAGCAGGATGATATGGACATGGACGCAACAGATGAGGATTCCGGCGACATGGAGTCGCTCGATATGTAAAATGCTTAAATTCTTTATAACCGGGCTGCCTTTTATGGCAGCCTTTTTTTATTCATATCAGATACCGGCCCCGAAGAATATATAGCTTAGGATAATAGCGGTGATGACGCCTATCAGGTCGGCCAGTAACATTAATCCTATGGTATAGCGTGTGTTTTTAACTGCCACAGCTCCAAAATATACAGCTATCACATAGAACGTTGTATCAGACGCACCTTGCATGATACCCGATAGTCTGCCTGCAAATGAGTCTGCCCCAAATGTATTCATGGTATCAACCATCATGCCGCGGGCGCCACTACCGCTCAGTGGCCTGATGAGTGCTGTAGGTAGTGCATCTACAAAATGGGTATCAACGCCTGTAGCTACTATGAGTGATTTCATGCCGTTCATGACCATATCAAAGGCACCGCTGGTTCTCAATAAGCTGATGGCAACGAGCATACCCACCAGGTAGGGAATGATCCTGACTGATGTATCAAAACCACCTTTCGCACCGCTTACAAAGGCGTCAAAAATGTCTATTTTCTTATACAGCGCCCCAAGCACGATCGCAATTATGATAAACAGTATCAGCCCGTTACTTAGTACAGAAGAGAAACTCTGAACACCTTCAAGACTGAGGGATGTAACATAGATAACCAATGCTGCTATTATTGCAGAGATGCCGCCGATCCATGCCAGTATAACCGGCTGAAAAAGATTGATTCGCTGTTTGATAGATACAAAAGTCATAGCGGCAAGTGTGGCCATGAATGTGGTGATCATGCATGGAATAAATATGTCTGTAGGGTTGGCCGAACCCATGGATGAACGGATAGCTATAATGCTGACAGGAATAAGTGTAAGCCCTGATGCGTGCAGGCAGAGGAACATGATCTGAGCATTCGAAGCGGTATTCTTATCAGGGTTTATTTCCTGCAGGCTTTCCATGGCTTTCAGCCCGAAGGGAGTCGCTGCATTGTCCAGTCCCAGCAGGTTGGCTGAAAAGTTCATCATCATATGTCCGAAAGCTGGATGCCCTTTAGGTACTTCGGGAAACAGTTTTGAAAAGAATGGCCCGATGATACGGGACAGCAGGTTGATGCCTCCCGCACGCTCGGCTATACCCATCAGTCCCATAAACAATGCCATGATACCAATAAGCCCGATACAGATGTTGACTGCTACTTTACAGGTTTCAATAATGCCGTCGTTATGCTTTACCAGTGACCCCCGTACCTCATTGTACGTCATGGCAGTAGCACCCGGGTTGAGCGCTTGCAGCGTTTGTACGACCTCTTTATTAGATTGGTTATATAAAATTACATCAGCGCTATGGACGCTGTCAGCAGGAACGTAACCATAATTCTGTATCTGAGTTTCCAGTTCGTTTGCAGGAATACGTTCGCCAGTTGGGGTGTAATCTCCGAGTATATAATAGGTAACAGGGTACTCATCAGACGACTTGCCCGTTACCATACGGCCGAATACTTCCTTGTCGCCATTAAATGTAAACTGTATACCAGCCATTGTAATGGCTACCAGTATAAAAGCAGCCCATATCTTACTCAATGCCATAATGCGGGATTAAGTTTGAAGATAGAAAACTTAGTCTTGAAAGAGAAAAATTGCTGTAACAGCTATGAAATATTACGTGGTCTGTTTGTCAATTACCTGCGGACGATCATGCCCCTCGTAGTTGTTCATTTTCTCCAGCAGTTCTTCCAGCGACTGGCTGAACATCAGGATCGTCCTGGAACATTCATCCAGGAAACCTTCCTGCACCATAGTTGAGTTCATCGCCTTTAGCGGGTCGTAATAACCATTGATATTCAGTAAGCCAATTGGCTTGTCGTGCATACCAAGTTGTCCCCATGTCAGCATTTCGAACATCTCATCCATGGTACCCCAGCCACCGGGAAGCACCAGCACACCGTCACATTTATCATACATTTTCAGCTTACGTTCGTGCATGGTGTCAACCACTACCAGTTCCGTAAGCCCTTCATGCACTATTTCCTTAGTTTGAAGGAAGCCGGGTATGATACCTGTTACCTGGCCGTTGTTACTTAATACGCCATCTGCAACTGCTCCCATCAGGCCGATCTTAGCCGCACCATATACTACGTGTATGCCTCTGTCGGCAAGCTGCCTGCCCACCTGGTAGGCTTCCTCACGGTATATCTCGTTGTATCCGTCACCCGAACCGCAAAAAACTGCTATACTCTTCATAAGTGTTGATACTTTAGCTATACCACCAAAGGTAAGTGCTTATGATTGAAATGGTGTTTCCTGAATATTAAACAAATTATAAAACTTCTACCTGGTTGCGCAACAGGTCTTCAAATTCATCACGCTCACGTATCACGAATGCTTTACCTTCTTTGATCATCACCTCGGCAGGTTTCAATCTTGAGTTGAAGTTGCTGCTCATTTCAAAACAATAGGCACCTGCATTATGGAATACCAGCAGGTCATTCTCACGTACTTCATTCAGCACCCTGTCCCATGCAAAAGTATCTGTCTCGCAAATGTTACCTACAACGGTGTAAATACGTTTTACACCATCGGGGTTTGATATGTTGCTGATCTTATGGTAAGAATCGTAGAACATAGGGCGTATCAGGTGATTGAAGCCTGAATTGACACCTACGAAAACGGTTGCCGGTGTTTGCTTTATTACGTTTGCTTTTACGATAAAACTACCGCTTTCACTCACCAGGTATTTACCGGGCTCAAACCATATTTCCAGCGACTTGCCGTATTCTGTTTCAAATTCTTTTACAGCGGCTGTCAGTTGCTTGCCCAGAGCGTCTACATCTGTTCCAATTTCATCATCGCGATACGGAACTTTAAAACCGCTGCCCAGGTCAAGGTACTCCAGGTTGTCAAAATGACGAGCCATTTCGAACATCACCTCAAGACCACGCAGGAATACTCCCGCATCTTTTATTTCGCTGCCGGTATGCATATGCAGGCCGCGTACGTTCAGGTTGGTAGTTTTAACAACGCGCTCTATATGTCTCATCTGGTGTATAGAGATACCGAATTTACTATCTACGTGACCGGTTGATATTTTATAGTTGCCACCCGCTTCAATATGCGGGTTGATGCGGATGCATATAGGATATGTATTGCCGAATTTATGCCCGAACAACTCGAGTATAGATATGTTGTCGATATTGATATTAACGCCTAACTCCGTACCCTGAACTATTTCATCAAAGTCAACACAGTTTGGTGTAAACAGGATGTTCTCTTTTTCAAAGCCTGCCTTAAGTGCCAGCTTTACTTCATAAATGCTTACACAATCTATATTAGAACCCAGGCTCCTGAGGAATTTCAGTACGTTGATATTGGTGAGTGCCTTACAGGCGTAAAATATTCTTGTAGGGTGGTCTTTGAAAGCCTCCTTCAGTTTATTGTATTGCTGGGCAATTTTCTCAGCATGGTACACATAGGTTGGGGTACCAAATTCATTAGCTACTGCTATCAACTGTTCGTTACTGATCGGCTCGTACATTTTGTATTTTTATAAATAAGTGTGCAAAAATAGAAAAAGAGCAGGTTATAAGTGCTAACCTGCTCTTTTAACCATGCATTTTTATTGTATTATCGTTTCTGTTTAATGATCTCATCAACCACTGAGGGGTCCAGTAGTGTAGTGGTGTCTCCCAGGTTGTCGGTCGCACCTTCGGCTATCTTTCTCAGTATCCGCCTCATTATCTTACCACTGCGGGTTTTGGGCAGGCCTTTTACAAACTGTATTTTATCGGGTTTCGCTATCGGGCTGATGATACGGGATACTGTCTGGGTGATATCGTTGCTCATATGCTCTTCGTCCACATGCATATGCTCTACAATGATGTAGGCGTATATACCCGTACCCTTTACATCGTGCGGATAACCAACTACTGCACTTTCAATGACACCTTCGTGCATGTTGATGGCGTTTTCTACCTCAGCTGTACCTATACGATGACCGCTTACATTCATTACATCATCTACACGGCCTGTTATCCTGTAGTTACCGTCCTGATCTCTCAGGCATCCATCGCCCGTAAAGTATTGATCAGCATAGGTTGAGAAATATGCCTGTTTACAGCGGTCGTGGTCGCCCCATGTGGTACGTATCATTGATGGCCAGGGGAATTTGATGCATAGATTGCCTGTAACCCCATTGCCTGTTACTTCTTTTCCGTTCTCATCCAGCAATACCGGCTGGATGCCAGGAAGTGGCAGCGTGGCGTGCGCGGGTTTTTCAGGTGTTACTCCGGCCAGGTTGGATATCATAATACCTCCTGTTTCTGTTTGCCACCAGGTATCTACTATCGGGCATTTGCCTTTGCCTATGTGCTCATGAAACCAATGCCATGCTTCCTCGTTAATAGGCTCGCCCACACTGCCCAGTACTTTCAGGCTGCCCAGATCTTTGTTGTTAACATGTTCAAGTCCGCATGCCATCAGGCTGCGAATAGCTGTAGGAGCAGTGTATAGAATATTTACTTTATGCTTATCTGTTATATCCCAGAAGCGGCCCGGGTCAGGCCATGTAGGGATGCCTTCAAACATTACTGAAGTTGCGCCGGCTGACAAAGGGCCATAAACTATATAGCTGTGTCCTGTTATCCAGCCTATATCTGCCGTGCAGAAGTACACATCGCCGGGTTGGTACTGGAAAACGTTGACAAAAGAATAGGTAGTATATACCATATAACCTCCACAACTATGTACTACACCTTTAGGTTTGCCCGTAGAACCCGAAGTGTATAGTATGAACAGCGGGTCTTCAGCGTCCATTTCTACAGCGGGGAAATGGTCATCAGTCACTTTCGCCATCTCTTCGTTCCACCATACATCCCTGCCGTGTATCATACTGACAGCACATTTGGTACGTTCGTACACAACCACCTTTTTCACAAAAGGGCAACTGGTAAGCGCATCATCTACTACAGATTTTAGTTCTATTTCCTTACCTCCGCGATAAGCACCATCGCAGGTGATGATATATTCAGCATGAGCGTCTTTTACCCTGTCTGCAATACTCTGTGCACTGAAACCACCAAAAATAACCGAATGTATAGCACCTATACGTGCGCATGCCAGCACTGCTATAGCCAATTCTGGCACCATACCCATATATATGCATACACGGTCGCCTTTTTGCACACCATTATTGGTCAGCACTTGTGCAAAACGACATACTTCTTTGTGTAACTCTCTGTATGTAAGTGTTTTACCTTGTTCATTCGGGTCGTTTGGCTCCCAGATAATTGCTTTTTTATCACCATTTTCGGCCAAATGTCTGTCCAGGCAATTTTCTGTTATATTGAGTTTAGCATTAATGAACCACTTTATATCCGGTTTTGAGAAATCCCATTCCAGGATTTTGTCCCATTTCTTTTTCCAAATGAAATTTTCCGCTATGCCGGCCCAGAAACCCTCCGGATCCCCTATGCTTTGGGCATATACACGTGAATACTCCTCCGCGGTTTTTACCTGATATGGGTATGCCATGCTATTGCTTTTGATTAAACTTCCATTAATCTACTAAATTTCCCGGTTATGGGTAAAAAATGACCAACGATTAGTTAATATTAACCGTCTGTAAATCACACGCTTCTATAATTTATGAATTTCTTAACTTTATAGTAGCAAATCCCGATTACCTGTCTAAAGAACTACGATACGATATGACCTACTTATATAGATATTGCACCATATTCATATTGCTATTCCTGGTACAGGATGTGTATGCTCAGCCTGATGCGTCATTCACAGCCAGCCCGACGTCTGGATGTGCACCGCTTTCCGTACAGTTTGATAGTAAGGAAGATCAGTATACCCATACATGGGATTTTGGTAATGCGCCACCGATCAATAACGCAACGCCAGACCCGACAAGGAGTTATACCCAGCCCGGAACATATACTGTGGTACATACTATTTCGGGTCCCGGTGGTACTAGTTCAAAAAGCACAACAATAACAGTTTTCCCGACACCTACTATTGACTTCACTGCAACCAGTACAAATGTTTGTCCTAATGAGGCGGTTACATTTACTTATAACGGGAATTTAGGTGTTGCGGGTTCCGCAAATTACAGTTGGGTATTGGGTAATAATGCTACTCCTGCAACGGCTGGAGGCACCGGTGTGTCATCTGTTACAACCAGTTACTCAGCGGCAGGTAAGTATAATGTAACGCTCAGTGTTACAAACAGCAAAAACTGTTATGCATCTATCACAAAAACGCAATATATAACAGTTAAAGAGCAGCCAATAGTAGATTTTACTGCCAGCCAGACAGATTTTTGTACCGATACCGGCAGGGTAACTTTTACACCTAATATAACAGGCGGAGCCCCCGGTCCCTATATTTACAGCTGGCAACTAGGCGGTCCATCAAATCCTACCAGCAATGTACCTGCTCCATCGCATACTTATCCGGGCCCTGCCCCCGCACAATACACTGTAAGCCTTTCCGTTAAGTCGAATAATGGTTGCAGTACTTCTGTTACCAAAAACAATTACATACGTCTTCATAAACCTCAAGCCGCTTTTACAGGTCCATCCAGTGCTTGTGTGTTTACTCCTGTTACCTTTACCAATGGTTCGCCTACTACAGGAGCTACTCATACATGGGACTTTGGAGATAATACAGGAACTGTAAATTCTCTTAACGGGAATCATATATACAGCAGCGCAGGTACTTACACTGTTACATTGACTACAACAATAGGCGGATGTGCGAATGTTGCCACAAAAACAATAGTGATCCATCCACAACCCTCCGCATATATAAAACTGACACCGGATTCTGTATGCCCTGCTCCACAAATGATCTGTTTTTCAACAGTGCCTGCTATGTCATCTTACGAATGGTTTTATGATGACCATCTCGGTACTTACAACAGTACAGCGTCATCGCCTTGCCATACTTATACAAAAGACGGTCACTACAGCGTAGTATCTGTTATTACAAATGGTAACGGCTGTAAGGACACCATAGTAAAGACAGTTGATATTCATGAGTTGAATATCAAAATGACAGTTAATAACAATTACGTCGCACCGCCTGCATATTCAGATTCGGGTTGTGTTGCCTTCCCTGCCTTTTTTAATGTAAACATATACAGGGACAGCGGTAAGATATATCCTTACGGGGTGAAAAGTTATAAGTGGTATTTTGGTAATGGAGACAGCTCAACGGTAAAATCGCCTTATTATACCTATACAACAAGCGGCCACTTCAGGGTCCTGGTAATAGTTGAAACCAATAATGGTTGTATAATTAAAGACAGTCTTTACATCAAAACAGGTGTTAAGCCGATCATTGATTCGATCAAAGCTTCAGATACCATTATATGTCCAAGGAGCTGGGTGCATTTTACATCGCATGTAAGAGGTATTGATACCATGATATACAAATGGGACTTTGGCGACCAGGGTAAAGTGACGAGGGCATTGGACTCCACTGCATGGCACAGGTATTATGGCGGGCCAATGTGCCAGGATACATTTACAATAAAACTGAACGTCTCGCATAACGGTTGTGTGTCTGACCAATACAAAAAGGAAGACTACATTAAGATGCTTCCGCCATGTGCCAGCTGGGGTTATCTGCTTGATTCCTGTGATAATCCCTTGCGTGTAAGTTTTAAGAATTACTCGCGAGGTGATTCAACAAGGATGTGGTATTTCGGTGATGGGGATTCATCATCAGCCAGGGAACCGGTACATATATATGCTACAAGCGGGAGGTATTATGTGAGGCTTGTGGCATATAATAGCATTTCTAAATGCCGTGATACGATGGATCAGATGATCTTCTTCGGAGACAACTACCCGGACGTTATTGCTAATAAGACCGAGTTGTGTACAGGAGATTCTGTAGAGTTCTTTGCATTCCTGGTGGGTGATACTGCACAGGCCCACTTTGATTGGTTTATTAACGGTATAAAAGTCAATACCGTTACTGACGTGCACAGGCAGGTGTTTAATAATCCCGGGCAGTATACCGTTATGGTTACATCTATAAATGCGTATACACAATGCCCTGATACAGTTATTAAAAACAACTGGATAACAGTTGGCCGCCCGACCGCCGGTTTTAAAACAGATAAAATTTATGTGTGTAACCCTGATTCTGTACTGTTTACTGATACTTCTTTTGCGGGAGCAGGTACGAATATCGCGAAGCGAAAATGGTTTTTTGGCAGATCATTGAACGATACGCTGACTACCTCAAGCTTGACACACAAAAAAATGTATGCTAATCCGGGCGATTATGACATAGGTCTTATTATTACCGATAACCTTGGCTGTGCGGATACCGTATACAGACAGAAATACCTGCATGCGTTAAAGCCAATTGCAGACTTTAGTGTACAATCACCTGTATGTGTGGGTGGCGAAGCAAGTTTCACCGATGCGTCTATAAATGCAATAAAATACAGGTGGCATTTCGGAGATGGTGGTATCGACACTACCCAGGCTAATCCCAAGCATATATATAAATCAATAGGTGTGTTTAATACCCAATTGATTGTTACGGATAGTATTGGTTGTAAAGATACCTCTGCAATAATTCCTGTTCAGGCAACGAAACCAATCGCCAACTTTACTATGTCAGACTCTATGTCTGTATGTGCACCGTTGATCGTTAACTTTAGTGGTACCAGTTCAATACGCGCATTTAAATACCTATGGCATTTTGATGATGGTTCTACTCCCGGATATAAGAAAACGCACACTGTAGTATACAATGACGTTAAGGAGTATAAAGTTAAACTGATCGTTGAGGATTCACTGGGATGTAAAGACAGCATTACGAAGCCGATACAGGTATTGGGATATGCAGGTGCATTCGAGTATGATACTACTCAAGGCTGTGCGCCACTGACCGTTAACTTCAGCTTGAATGTAAAAGGTAGTATCCCGACAATTATATGGGACTTTGGTGATGGTAACTCTTTGCTGGGGAACTATCAAAACCCGAATGTAACATACACATACAGAACCCCCGGGAAATACCTGCCTCGTATGATATTTAACAACGGGCTTGGTTGTAAAGTAGGTAGTGATGGACTGGATACTATTGTTGTTGACGGGGTAGTTGCAGATTTCGAAACAGGGCCTGCATGCCAGTATTCCCAGGTTGAATTTAAAAATAAATCGTACACTGTAGAGTCGCCTATTACATCCTACAACTGGAAATTCCATGACGGTAGCTTCAGCGCACTCAAAGACCCGAAACGTAAATACGGAGCACCGGGTAAATACAATGTGAAATTACTGGCAGTCAGTGCGCTTGGATGCAGGGACTCAGTAGAAAGGGATATTACTATTCATAAACCGATAGAGCTTAATACGGGCGGCGATACTATTATATGCCTGAAAGACTCTGCACAGTTATTCCCTTCAGGCGGTGTTTCTTATCTATGGTCGCCGGGGGCTACGCTTAGTTGTACGCAATGTAACAACCCGTTTGCTTCCCCTGAAAAGAAAACTACATATACTGTTATCAGTACAGATGTGAATGGCTGTCATGATACAGATCGCGTAGAGGTAGATATAAAAACACATGTAGAAAGTATAGTTGGAGAAGGAGGTAAGATTTGTGAAGGTGAGACAATGACGCTGAATGTGTCGGGTGCACGAACTTACCTGTGGTCTCCTGCCGCAGCAATAGACGACCCGACCAGCGCTTCTCCAAAAGTAAATCCTGTACAAACAACCCAGTTCAGGGTAGTAGCATTTGAAGGTAGTTGTATACCGGATACCAGTTATGCGGAAGTAATAGTACATCCGAAACCTACTGTATCTGTACGTGGTGAACAAACTATTGTAGCAGGTACAACCGCTGATCTGCTGGCTTCAGGAAATAATATAGTTCGTTTCCTCTGGTCCCCTGTAAATACGCTGTCATGTACAGATTGCGCTAATCCAATAGCGTCTCCTTTCAAAACAACCATATACCAGGTTAAGGTATTTACATTGTATGATTGTGTTGATTCGGCAGATGTTAAGATAACAGTGCTTTGCGACAATAGCCAGTTGTTCATTCCAAACACATTTACACCAAATGGCGATGGCATGAACGATATATTTATGGTTCGTGGTGCGGGTATAAGCACGCTCAAGTCATTCAGGATTTATAACCGTTGGGGAGAACTGATGTTTGAGCGTTTGAACGCTTCTGTAAATGAAAAACAAAGCGGGTGGGATGGTACCTTCAATGGTGCGCAATTGCCCCCTGATGTATATGTATATATGGTAGAGGCTTATTGTGAAAATGGCGATCTGCTGAAGGTGAAAGGTGATATAACAATTATCCGCTAATAGGAAGATGTAGCAATAGTATGAAGAAGATTTTGACAGGCATAGTGATAATGACGTTGTTCGGCAGTGTCGGGCTGAGGGCGCAGGATATCCACTTTTCGCAGTTTTATGAAACATCGATACTCAGGAACCCGTCGTTTACGGGCATATTCACCGGCGACTATAAAGTCGGTGTCGTGTACCGTAGCCAATGGAGCAGCATCAGTAAGCCTTACCAGACAGCTTTGGTCACTGCTGAAACAAGAATGCCCGTAAGAGGTATGGCCAATGACTTTGTAAGTATAGGGTTGCTGGCCTATTATGATAAAGCAGGTAGCGTAAGCCTGCAGACATTAACGCTTTACCCGGCGCTGAACTATAATAAATCCCTCAGCAGCCAGACGAATACTTTCCTTTCAGTAGGGTTTACAGGCGGGTTGATACAGCGCAGTTTCGATCCCACAAAAGCTACTTTTGATAACCAGTACCAGAACGGTAAATACGACCCTGCATACGCTACCGGTGAGAACCTGCCAGACCCGAGTTTCAATCAGCTGGATATGGGTGCCGGGGTTAGTTTCAACACCACAACCGGGCAAGATAATAATATAAATATCGTATTGGGAGTGGCAGGTTACCACTTTTCAAGGCCTAAGTATTCTTTTTACAACGACAGGAATATTAACATTGGCATGAGACTTAATGCAAGTGCAGGGCTTAGCGTACAGGCAAATGAGGTATTGAGTTACCAGTTGCATGCAAACTACATGAAGCAGGGAACCTATACTGAAACTATTGCCGGTGGTCTTATCGGCTGGAATAAAATGGAGCCAAGCTCGTCTACAATTTTGTTCTCATTGATGGGTGGTGTTTTCTATCGTTTTGGCGATGCGCTGATACCTACTGTTAAGGTGCGCTACGAGGGCTTGTCATTTGGTATGAGTTACGATGCGAATGTATCTAAACTAACAGCTGCAAGTAACCTGCGTGGTGGTTTTGAACTGACCATAGTTAAGACCGGTCTGTTCCGCGATCCTAAATATCAGAAGGCCCGTACACTTTGCCCGCATTTCTACTAATTATCTGAACTATATTCAATAAAAAAGCATCCCGCCATAGGCGGGATGCTTTTTTATATGTTGTACCAAAGGGCAGATTAGTAACCCATGCCCATACCACCCGGCATTCCGCCGTGGTCATGTCCACCTGCTTCTTTTAGTTCAGGCTTGTCAGCTATTACACACTCAGTTGTCAGCAGCATGCTGGCAATAGATGCAGCGTTCTCAAGTGCTACACGTCCTACTTTTGTAGGGTCTATAACACCTGCTTTCATCATATTTTCATACTTCTCAGTACGTGCGTTGAAACCGAAATCACCTTTGCCTTCTTTCACTTTCTGAACTACGATCGATCCCTCGATACCTGCGTTAGCAACTATCTGGCGCAGTGGCTCTTCAAGAGCGCGGCGGATGATAGCGATACCGGTATTTTCGTCGTTGTTCTCACCTTCCAGCTTAGCCAGCGATGCGATAGCACGGATGAAAGCAATACCACCACCTGGTATGATACCTTCTTCAACAGCAGCACGAGTTGCGTGCAATGCATCATCTACACGGTCTTTCTTCTCTTTCATTTCTACTTCTGTAGAAGCACCTACATACAATACTGCAACACCACCGCTCAGCTTAGCCAAACGCTCCTGCAATTTTTCTTTATCGTAATCGCTGGTAGTAGTCTCTATCTGAGATTTGATCTGGTTAACACGGTCAGTGATGTCTTTCTTTTTACCCTTACCACCTACAACTGTAGTGTTATCCTTATCTATAGTTACGCTTTCTGCCTGTCCCAGGTACTCAACAGTAGCATTTTCTAATTTATAACCCTGCTCTTCGCTGATAACGGTACCTCCTGTCAGTACAGCAATATCCTGCAGCATTTCTTTACGGCGGTCGCCGAAGCCCGGAGCTTTAACAGCAGCTATTTTCAGAGAACCACGCAGTTTGTTTACTACCAGTGTAGCCAGTGCTTCACCATCTACATCTTCAGCAATGATCAGCAACGGGCGGCCCGATTGTACTGTAGACTCCAGCAAAGGAAGGATATCCTTCATTGTGCTGATCTTTTTGTCGTATATCAGGATGTATGGGTTGTCCAGCTCAGCATTCATTTTCTCTGTGTTGGTCACAAAGTACGGGCTCAGGTAACCACGGTCAAACTGCATACCCTCTACTACATCTACAGTAGTTTCAGTACCTTTTGCTTCTTCTACAGTGATAACACCTTCGTTACCCACTTTAGCCATAGCTTGTGCTATCAGTCCGCCTATTTCGCTATCGTTGTTGGCAGAGATAGTAGCTACCTGCTCAATTTTCTTATTATCGTTACCTACTTTTTCAGATTGTTTTTTCAGGCTTCCTACAACAGTTGATACCGCTTTGTCAATACCACGCTTCAGGTCCATCGGGTTAGCGCCCGCAGCTACGTTTTTCAAACCTTCGCTGATGATAGACTGAGCCAGTACTGTAGCAGTTGTAGTACCGTCACCTGCTACGTCAGCGGTTTTCGATGCTACTTCCTTCACCATCTGTGCGCCCATATTCTCAATAGCGTCTTCCAGCTCTATTTCTTTGGCAACAGTAACACCATCTTTCGTTACTGCAGGAGCGCCAAATTTTTTGTCAATTACCACATTACGGCCTTTTGGTCCTAATGTTACTTTCACTGCGTTGGCCAATGCGTCAACGCCCGCCTTCATTTTATTCCTTGCTTCTGTATTAAAAAACAATTGCTTTGACATAAATATTATGTTTTAAACGATTTTACAATATTAAATATTCACCTTCCGTTGGCATTAAACGATAGCCAGTATATCACTTTCGCGCATGATCAGGTAGTCAACACCTTCCAGTGATATTTCAGTACCTGCGTATTTACCATAAAGAACAGTATCACCTGCTTTTACGGTCATTGGCTCATCGGTTTTGCCCGGGCCCGCAGCTACTACTACACCACGTTGTGGTTTTTCTTTAGCTGAGTCAGGAATGATGATACCACTTGCAGTCTTCTCTTCGGCTGCTGCTGCTTGTACGATCACTCTGTCGTGCAGAGGGGTGATGTTTACTTTTTTCTTAGCCATAGTTTATTAATATTTAAGTATTTAAAGTTTTATACATCCTTACTGAACACGTTTTGTGCCATACGGCAAGGGCTGACAAAGTTGCGCCATTTTTTCATAATAGATGCCTTTTTTTAATTTGTTTATTGATATTCTGTCAGTTGTGGTAAAAATTAGTTCATATTGAACATTTCATTTTGGCAGGTTGTTATCTACTTTTGCGACACTTAAAACATAAAAAATGGCAATACAAGTAGGTCAAAAGGCCCCTGATTTCACATTATTCGACTCAGACAAGAATGAAGTAACGCTTAGTGCTCTAAAGGGTAAGAATGTTCTATTATTATTTTACCCTCTTGCGTTTACCGGTACATGTACCAAAGAGGTATGCTCTGTAAGGGATAATATGGAAGTATATAATAATGCGAATGCTGACGTACTGGGTATATCAATAGATAATGTATTTATCCAGGACAGGTTTAAAAAAGAACACAACCTGCAGTTCCCTCTTTTAAGCGACTTTAATAAAGAGACCATCAAAGCCTATGACATAGTACACGATACTTTTGCCTTTGGTATGAAAGAAGTAGGTAAACGCTCAGCCTTTGTAATAGACAAAGAAGGTACCGTGCAATATGCTGAAGTGCTGGATAATCCATCAGAATTGCCGGACTTTGAAGCGATCAATACTTGTTTGGCAGGGTTGAAATAGTAGTAAATAGAATATAAAAGTACAGCGGAATCCTAAAAATTCCGCTGTACTTAGGTTAATTGTTTTTGCACTATTGTTGTTGTATAATATTACTACAGCATGTTGTTTATATATACTGCATGTTGATATAAGTGTAGGATTTACAACGCTTAAATACTTTCAGGTATTTCTGCTAATTATTACGCTCATTATTTCTTTTTATCAAAAAATTGTACCCTACACTTGTAACTATTGACGTGACAATGCTTATCAAAGACAATTCTAATATTATTTTTCGACATTCACAGTTGTCAATGATCAGGTTGAACGTTAATAATAGTGCGTATATTATAAATGCTATTATTACTGTATATACAACGTCGATAATTATTTTCTTCTTCATACCAATTTTTTGGGTTGCTTATCCTGTTTCACCGGTTCATATGGAATTTTGCATATCAAACATAAACAAGGTTTTGAACACCTGTATCCTCAAAAAGAGGGTATTTCTGATTAAAAAATGATTGGATATAGTAGGGTGATCGTACGAGGATTTTACCTGCTTAGATGATACATAGTCACAATAAGTAAATATGCGATCAGGCTGCTACTTTTGCTTTTCTTCACTCAACTTACCGTACAGCATACGTATCAGCCCGTCGGCCAGGCCTATTTTAGGTACGTATATTTCAGTAGCACCTGCCCACCGCATAATAGAAGTATATATCTGTAAGGCGGGTACTATAACGTCAGCACGGTCGCTACGTAAGTTGTACAGGTGCATTCTTTCCGTTACCGTACTGGCACTTAATTCCTTGTAGTAATCCTTTATCAGGTCCAGCGCAAGTGGCTTGCCTTCTTTGCGTTTAGAGAGGGAGAATATCTTGTTGATGTTACCACCCGTACCAATAGCTTCCAGTGGTTGGTAGTCTTTTACATGGGTTTTTATATACCATTTCATGTGGTCCCACTGCTCTTCGCTCACCTTATCATTCAGCAGGCGTATGGTACCTATGTTAAATGACTCCTTAAATATGGTCTGATTATTGGCGAATAGTGTCACCTCGGTACTACCGCCACCCACATCTACATACAGGTAAGATTTGTTGGTGTTCAGGTTATCAGCAATATGGGTCTCATACAGTATGGTTGCTTCTTCCATACCACTGATGATCTGGATATCTATGCCTGTCTCTTCAACTATCTCCCGCATGATATCCGGACCGTTGGTAGCATCTCTCATGGCCGATGTGGCGCATGCCTTAAAATCTTCTACCTCGTATATATCCATCAGCAGCTTGTATATCTTGATGGTATCTACCAGCTTTTTGCGCTTTTTATCGGTAATATGACCTTTGCTGAAAACGTCGAAACCCAGGCGCAATGGTATGCGCAGCAGCGTGAGTTTAGTATAATCAACGGAACCATCTTTGTAAACGGATGCTTCTGAGATGAGCAACCTTGCGGCGTTCGACCCTATGTCTATTGCGGCTAAAATCAACCTTTATACTTTTTCTTATGTAAATACGCGTATATGTCCATTTGTGAGCGTACTACGGGCTCATCTTTCAAACGTTTTACGTATTCATTACGTTGTTCGTTATCTAATATACGAGCTTTTACGTTTCCTTTTAGCTGAATATTAAGTATGTGGATTAATTCTTCCTGTATTCCCTTATCCAGGATAGGGCATGCTGTTTCCACCCTGTGATCCAGGTTACGTACCATCCAGTCTGCTGATGATATGAATACTTTAGGTTGTCCGCCATTATGAAAAACAAAAACACGGGCGTGCTCCAGGTATTCATCTACAATACTGATGGCATGGATAGGTTTTTTAAAAGCATTCTGCTCCGTATATGCACAGCAGCTGCCGCGTATGATGAGTTTAACATCTACCCCCGCTTTGGCGGCATCATACAGTTTACCTATGAGGGTTTCGTCTACCAGGCTGTTCAGTTTAATAGTTACAGCTGCGGGTTGTTTTTTCTTGGCTGCCTTTATTTCTTTGTCTATCAGGTCAACAAAGAAATCGCGCATGTTGGTAGGTGATACGGGAAGCACAGCGCATTTATTCAGCAAAGCAAAGTCGGGCGTCGGGTTTTCCAGGAAGTTGAATACACGGTTCACGTCGGCTATAAGTGGCCGTTTTGTTGTCAGCAGGCAATGGTCGCCGTAATAGCGGGCTGTATTCTCATTGAAGTTACCCGTTGAAATAAATGCGTATTGCGTGGTCTTTTTGAACTCGCGTTTCTTAATCACGCAAAGCTTGGCATGTACTTTCATGTCCGGCAGGCCGATAATTACCCTTACACCTTCTTCTTCCAGCTTTTCTTTCCATGCCAGGTTCGCTTCTTCGTCAAACCTTGCCCTCAACTCAACAACAGCTGTTACCTCTTTACCGTTACGTACGGCATTCACTAAAGCGTTCACTATTTTAGAATCTTTAGCCAGCCTGTAGCATGTTATCTTTATGCTTTGTACAAAAGGGTCAATGGCCGCTTCGCGCAGCAGGTCTATCACAGGGTCAAAAGAGTGGTAGGGGAAGTTGAGCATCACGTCTTTTCGCTCCATTACTTCCATGATCCTGCATGGTTGTTGCAGCATGGGATGCACAAACGATTTTGGCCTTGGCTTGATATCGTCAAACACCTTATCAGGAAAATCCATGAAGTCTTTGAAGTTGTGTATCCTGCTACCGGGTATCAGGTTGTCTTTTTTAGACAGGTTCAATCTTTTTATCAGGTAATCCAGCAGGTTGGCGTCTATGTTCCTGTCGAACACGAAACGTGTGGCACGGCCTTTTTTCCTGTTCTTCAATCCGCGTTCTATCTCGTCAATTACGTTGGTGCTGATATCGTTATCTATGTCCAGTTCAGCATCACGCGTTACCTTGATGATGTATCCTAAAAAGCGGTTGAACCCGAACGGGGCGAACAGGTTGCGGAGGTTGAAGCGGATAATGTCTTCCAGCAGGATGATATCATGTTTGCCCTCTTCAGACGGCATGATGATGAACCTTGGCAACACCTTGGTAGGTATCTCTATCAGGGCGTAACGCTGCAGCATCGGGTTTTTAGTATTGCCCAGCATACAAGCCAGGTATATTGACTTGTCCTTCAGCAAGGGCATATGCGGTATGGTCTCGATCATCAGTGGTATGATCTGTGTCCTTACCTTATCGTTAAAATAGTTGGTGACGAATTCTTTTTGTTCCGGATTTAGTTGGCGCTCTGTTTTAATAAATATGTTCTTTGCCTGCAGGTCTGCTATCACTTCAGAGAATGTCTCGTCGAATATGATCTGCTGGTGCATCACTATCTGCTGTATGCGTGCAAGTATTTTTTCAGGGTTTTGTTCCAGGTGAATTTTTGCCGACTTGCCCAGCCTGACCATCCTGCTGAGTGTAGCTACCCTTACCCTGAAAAATTCATCCAGGTTGTTGGAAGATATACCGATAAAACGCAACCTATCGTATATGTAATTCTTCGGGTCTTGCGCTTCCTGCAACACACGGGCGTTGAATGACAGCCAACTTATGTCTCTCGCAATAGTATGTTTGTTCGATTTCACAAATACAATATTTTGTTTTACCAGTGATGCAAAACTAACCGCTGCCGCTCTTAATTGCGACAAACGTCAAGATACAAAACAGATAATTTACAATTTCTTAATTTTAGAAATAACAGAGCTGGTAGAGTAGCCCGTTACAAAAGGTATGATCTCAACCTTTCCTCCATAGCTTGTTACAAAGTTGGCGCCTACAATAGTGTCGATAGTATAATCGCCGCCTTTCACCAGCACATCGGGCCTGGTAGCTTTTATTAGTTCTTCCGGGGTATCTTCTTCAAACAGGCACACAGCGTCTACATGTAATAATGCCGCCAATTGAAAAAGCCTGTCCTGCTCATGATATATCGGCCGGTCTTCACCTTTCAATCGTTTTACTGAGCTGTCAGAGTTAACACCTACAATCAAGACATCACCCTGGTCGGCAGTAGCGGCCAGCAATTGTAAATGCCCGTGATGCAGGATGTCAAAACAACCGTTGGTGAATACTATTTTTTTATCCAGGGTCCGCCATGCGTTCACACGGTGCACCAGTTGTTCCCTGTCGATAATTTTATTCGTTATCCAGTTCAGCTTTGACATGGGTGGCTTTTCTGTTATTGTATATCGGTAACAATATTAACGAAAGCGCACCAAACAACACAACAACACCTGTCTGTACCGTCCACGATACCCAGCCAAAGGCCAGTCCGTGTGCTTCAGCAATATTGTAGTGTACCAGTATCTGCCCAACCAATAGAGGGTATGCACCTATACCACCCTGAGTGGCTATCATGCCTATGCTGCCAAATATGAGTACAACCAGCGCGCTGAGCCCCGACAGGTGTTCCAGTTGAGACATGCTCCAGAATCCCATCCATACCAGGAACCAGTAAGCACCCCAGATACAGAGTGTATACAGCAGGAACATACCCCTCTTCTTTAGCCTGAAAATAGAAGCTACACCATCGCCCAGCCCCTTTATGAACTGTCCGACTTTTGTATGCTTGATGCGTTTCAGCAACAGTATGAAAGCAATAAGGCCTACTGCGCCAACAATGATAAATATCTGGAAATAGATAGAGGTAAAAACACCTTGCGCGTTACTGGATATGGTACCGAACTTTTCAGCGGCAAAATCACCGATGATGTCCGCCTGCAGTACAAATGCCGCAATAGTGATCAGTACAAGACAAACAACATCAAAAGCACGCTCGGCAACTATGGTGCCTATCATTTTATCTGCCGGCACCTTTTCATAGCGGGCAAGCACGGTACATTTGGCCACTTCACCCGCACGTGGTAGTACCAGGTTGGCTATATAGCCTATCATTACTGCAAAAGTAGTGTTGGTGGTTGAGGCTTTTACATCCACTTCTTCCAGCAGCAGTTTCCACCTTAATGCACGGAAATAGTGCGATAAAAAACCTACCAGGAATATGGGTATCAGTAACCATAACCTTACACCCTTAATTGCGGACATCATGCTCTCCTTATCCTCCTCAGACAACTGAGCTGACATGTAGAAGATAATAGCGATGCCCAGCCCAAGGAAGATGATGTATTGCAGTACCGTGAGCAGGATCTTTTTGTTCATACCGGAGTTTATAGTTTGTTCCCCGCTTTAGGGAAAATTACGATTGGCGTATATTTCTTAGCCTCTTCAAAATCCATAAGTGCAAATGATACAACGATGATCATATCACCCACATTTACTTTATGCGCAGCCGGACCGTTCAGGCATATTACACCGCTACCCCTGGGGCCTTTAATAATATAAGTCTCCAGTCGCTCCCCGTTATTCTTGTTCAATACCTGCACCTTCTCATTTTCTATCATGTTGGCGGCATCCATCAGATCTTCATCTATGGTGATGCTGCCCATATAGTGCAGGTTCGCCTCAGTCACCTTCATATGGTGCAACTTCGACTTCATTACTTGTATCTGCATAGCGCCGCAAAGTTACGAATTTGAAATATGATTTATTGCATTAGCCTATACTTTAAAGTAACTATAAGTTAATTTATATTTATAATCTATAGTGTAATATCGTATCCGCAAATAATACAGGCAGTTATGGCTAAAGATGAAAAAATACAATTAGTGCACCCACAGGGCAAAAATGCGCCTAAGATCAGCATGAAAACCTATGAATTGTTCAGTGCAGCAATCATTCAGACACTTGAGCAACATCAGCCAATGATACTTACAGATATAGCTGAGGGGGTAAGGCAGTACATTGCCGACAATTCATTTCAGTTCGACGGATCTGTTGAATGGTACACCGTCAGCGTAAAGCAACACCTTGAATCAGAAGGAGTTATTGAAACAACCATGGAAAAAGGTAGAAAAATGCACAGGCTGAAATAGCCTGCCGGCGATTTTTACCTCACCAGCAGGATATCTCCCTTCTTGATAATGTCACCACAGGCATCGGTTTTTATTTTTATGTAATAGTAATAAGTATCCATGCCCGACTCAACTCCTTTATATCTGCCATCCCAGCAGTCCATAATGTTTTCTGATTTAAAAACGGCCTGTCCGCGACGGTTGTTAATCTGTATAGAGTATGAGTGGAAGTCGAAATTTGACTGTACACGGTAACAGTCATTATGCCCGTCATTGTTGGGCGAAAATGCGTTGGGTATAGACAATGCTATGTCGTTTGCAGACTTTACATCAATCTCTACGTCTGCCGTGGCCTTGCAGCCGTACTCGTTTACACCTGTCACCCTGTAAGTGGTCGTTTTGTCAGGGCTGGCGTTCACCTGCTCTGTAATGTATTTGTCCAGCCCGTAGCCCGGTACCCACGAGTAATTTAATGCACCTGACGCTGTCAATGCCGCGCTGGTGTATGTGCAACTGATGTCGTTGGATTTGGTTACCTGTACATTCGGCAACGGCCTGATGGTAACAGGTACACTCAGGGTATCTGAGTAGTTACATAAGGGGCCTTTAATGGCAACATTGTATGTTACGTCAGTAGCGGGTGCTACAGATATAGATGAATCTGTAGATGAAAAGCCTGCCGACCACCAGTTGTATGTGCCGCCTCCTTTCGCGGTCAGTGTCAATGTTTCACCCTTACACAGGTCAGTCTTTTCCAGGTTTGTTTTAAAGTCAGGTACAGGTTGTATAGACACCTGTATAATAGAAGTGTCAGAACAACCTATTGAATCTACAGCAACTAAAAAGAAAACTTCACCACTGTCAATAGTTACTTTTATCTGCAACGAATCGGGGTCAGTTATACTTGCTGTTGATACCCACTTAGAGGTCACCTTATTACCTGATACTGTTCCTTTAAGTTCTATTTCGGTATGCGGGCATACGGTGGTGTCATTACCTGCATAGGCTGTTGGCTGTGGCATAACTGTAATGTTAACTTCGTCTGTATCATTACAGCCTATCCCGTTGCTGGCTACCATATAGAACGTCCCGCTCTTGTTACCATGTACTATTGGGTCCTGTACATTCGGAGTAAGGATACTTACTGTAGAGTACCAGAAATAGTTCAGGCCTCCGCTGCCGTGCAGCTGTATGAGCGAAGTAGGGCATATCGTCATATCGGGTCCTGCGTTTGCTACAGGCGTGGTCAGTACTGTTACATCTACATCATCGGTATCGCTGCAACCGGATGCATTGGTCACAACAAGTCTATAAGTGCCTGAAACGGTTCCCGATACTGTAGGTGTAGGTGAGTTAGGATTGGTAATTGTTTGTGTTGAGGTCCATGCATAAGTACCTCCACCGGTACCTTGTAATGTAAGGCTGGTTGTGCCGCAGATATTAGTGTCTGCACCTGCATTCGCTGTCGGGTTAGCATTTACCAGGACCGTCGCAGGACCGGGGCCTGTTGTGCTGGCACAAAGGTTGGTAGATGTAAGGCTGTAATTAGTAATTGTTGTCGGGTTAGGAGTGAGTGCAAACGGTACACCGTTTTGAACATTTTTTGAATAGTTATTGGTACCGTCTGTGTAGGAGATAGTAATATTTGTTGGTCCACCTGTTTCTACATAGGTCAGGTAGGCTTGCTCTCCATCACAAACAGTATCACCTACCAGGTAGCCGCCAACACCGCCCCATTCGTATTTCACAACATAAATATCAGTGCCACCGTTGCTGGAAGCTGCCATGCTGTTTGTTCCCGGATCAAAGTCAACATTGCTGCCCGCAAAAGCCCCGGAAATATACATGAACCCTGAAGCATCAGTAGTGATTCCATAACCCATGTCTGCTCCGCCGGATCCGGCGCCGAAGCTACATTCGTAATTTCCGGTCAGCGAGTACCTCGAAACGAAAATATCTGTATTGCCGTTACTTGACTGGTTGGCAGATGAACTACCTCCCTGGTTGAAGTCAACTGTATTGCTGAACCAGCCGGTTACCAAAACGCTGTTGCCTGAAACGGTCAGCCGTCTTCCGTGATCTGCACCTGAATTACCTATTAATTTGCCCCAGCGGTATTGCCCTGTAGAAGAGTAGGATGCGAGCATGATATTCTCACCTCCGCCCTGTGCGGTAGCTGTAGCGGTTGATGATGAAGGATCAAGATCAAGGCTGGTAGCATTTGCATACCCTGTAACGTATATGTTGCCTGAGTTGTCAGATGCAATGTCGTTAAACACGTCTACGCCTGCGCCTCCTATCAGGAAGGCAAAAACATAAGCGCCTGCAGAAGTATATTTTGCCACGAATCCATCATATGGACCATTGGGTACCAGGTTAACTGTATTAGAAGAAGGGTCAAAATCTATATTATTGGCACTTTGAACGAAACCTGCAATGTATATGTCGTTATTGTTATCTACCGTTATACCTTGCACTATATTATCTGTTGCCGCAATACCTGATTTCCCGAAGTTGAATGCCCATAATAGTTGTTTATTGGCTGTATACTTTGCCAGGAAGGCTGTACCGTTTGTATTGGCATCAAGGTTGGTAGTGCCTGAAGAGGGATCGAAGTCTAATACATCTTTAAATATGCCGCCAACCAGTACATTTCCGCCATTGTCTATAGCCAGCGACTCTACTGATTCTACCCAATATGGAGTACCTAACTGTAACACCCACTGAAATGCTCCGGCAGAAGAGTATTTGGCTACAAATCCATCACCGCCATATGTTGAAGATCCGCCGCCTGTAAATCCATTGCAGGTCAGAGTGGTAGTACCGCTCGATGGGTCGAAGTCGACATTATTACCCCTGAAGAAGCCTCCGATATAAATATTGTTGCTGTTGTCAATAGCTATGGTACTGATAGCGTCATAGTCTTCACGTCCCAGAGGGAAACCCCATATCAATGCTCCCGCAGGTGTGTAGCATGCCAGGAACATATCCTGTGTGTTGCTGAATGATGTAATATTATACGTTCCTGACGATGGATCCAGGTCGATGGTATTCCTGAAATACCCTCCCACTACTATATTGCCGTTGGGAGCCACTTTCGTTATCATTCCGGCATCTTCAGATGTACCTCCGGCTTGTATTAACCACTGTGGGTTCTGAGCATTTGTGACAAAGGATACTAAGATGCAAAGCAGGAAACCAAGGCTACTTTTTAGCATAAGTGGAAAGTTTATAAGATTTGAATGTAAGGCTATATGTTATTTACATGATTATATGTGGAGTAAGATAAGAAAATATTTTTTCAAATATTATATTTTGACCTTATTCGACAGAAATTACGCATAAAAAAAGCGGGCTACATATGTAGCCCGCTTTCTATTTTTTCGTCAGTTGTATATTATTCACCTACAACTTCAAAATCTATCTCAAGTACGTTCTCTTTACCGAAGTCGATCTGCGCTTTGTGCGTACCTACTTCTTTCACGTCTCCTACTATAGATATACGGCGACGGTCGATCTCGTATCCTTTTTGCTCGCGGATAGCGCGTGCTATCTGGATAGAGGTAACAGAACCGAATATCTTTCCGCTTGTACCTGTCTTAGCACCTACTTTCACAGGGCTTGCTTTCAGTACTTCTGTTACTTTCGCAATTTCAGCCATCAGCGCGTCTTCGCGTTTTTGCTTTTGTTTGTGACGCTCCTGCTGCATTTTCAGGTTGGAGTGACTCGCTTCAACAGCAAATTTCTGAGGTATTAGGTAGTTGCGGGCGTATCCCGGCTTAACTTCTACCAGCTCGTGGGCTGAGCCCAGGTTGTCTACATCTTGAATTAATATGACTTGCATGATTTCTGTATTACTTTAAAAGATCTGTTACATAAGGCAGCAGAGCCATCTGGCGCGCCTTTTTAATTGCTTGCGCTACTTTACGCTGGTATTTCAGTGAGTTACCGGAAATACGGCGTGGCAGCATTTTACCTTGCTCGTTCAGGAATTTTTTCAAGAACTCAGGGTCTTTGTAATCAATATACTTGATACCCATTTTCTTGAAACGGCAATATTTCTTCTGACGCTGTTCAACCCTTGTTGAGGTCAGGAACTTGATATCGTTTTGTCTGGCCATTGTTCAGTTTTTTTAATGAGATTAAGCGGTAACGCTTTCTTCTGCGGTTACTTTATTACGCTTCTTAGCATTATACTGCACGGCGTATTTGTCTAATTTGGTGATCATGTGGCGCATTACAGCCTCGTCACGGTTCATTTGAATTTCCATTGCACCGTTCATCTGAGGATCTGCCTGGTACTCAAGTACCCAGTAAAGGCCTGTAGTCTTCTTGTCAATTGGATAAGCAAGTGAACGTAGTCCCCATGCATTTTCGTGTACTATCTTACCACCTTTTTCGGTAACATAGTCAGCGTACTTCTTTTGAGCAGCTTTGTAATCTTCTTCAGCCAGTACAGGTGTGAAGATGACCATCAGCTCATAGTCCTGATAGTTTTCTGTTGCCATAAAATAATTTACTTAGTTAAAAAATGCCCCTCGTAACCGGCAGCAACGCTGGATATCTGCACGCGGCAGACAGCCGGTTAATTTTGGGAACGCAAAGGTAAGGGGATTTTACTGATTTATAAAATCAAACTTCAAAAATCTTAATACCTACAAATGTAATTAAATTAATAAATATATAAAGTAAAAACGCCCAATAGCTTAATGCTACCAGGCGCTCTACACATATGAAAAAGGAACTACTTTTTATTATAACTGTGTAGCGGTATATACTACATCTACACTATACGTGCCCGAAGGGAACTGGAAACCCGGTTCAGCTTTATATTTTACTGCAAAGGTCTGGTTGCCTCCGCGCTTGCATTCTTTCAGCAGGTCGCTATGGTTTTCAGATATCTTTTTATAATGGCTTGACGAGTAAGGAGGTACAACACTACCACCGGTATTGTTATGGCTCACCATCAGGCCTAATACATCCCTTACCTTCATTTGTGGTGCCGGGTTGGTGCTGCCTGAATAGTTGAAATATTCATTATTGCTTTTTACAGTAACAGTATAGTCTTTATTACTACGCACCTTCAACCACTGATCAGTACTTTCTACTCCGTTTGCATAGTCATTTACCGTAAGGAAGTTCAGGTTCACATCAGCGCCCGTCTTATTGCTGCTTCCTGTAAATGTTATTTCTATGGCGTTGCTCAGGTTTAGTTTTACAGTTTGAGAGGCGGAACTGTTTGCGTTTTGTGCATAAGTAGCTATGCTTGCTCCCGCCAGTAATGTAAATAAGATTGCTTTTTTCATTATTGTGTTTTTTTAATTTTTTAAATACTGCGAATCAATTTCCGGTTAATGGCAGTATTAGTATTTGCTTCGAAACGCTCGGGGTAAAAATGACAACCCTTACGGGCTGTCATTTTTCAGTTTGTTTTGTTTGATATTAAAGTTGAGTAGCTGTGTACACCACGTCTACTGTGTAAGTACCTGCAGGGTATGCAAAACCCGGAGTTGCTTTGTACTTGATGGCGAATGTTTGGTTACCACCACGCTTACCATTGTCTATCAGGTCCTGGTCTGTGCTCACAAGTGAAGCGTAACCTACGTTTGAGAAAGGAGCCTGTATGGTACCACCTGTACCGTTAGCAGTTACCATGATGCCCAGTACGTCTTTTACAGGCATTTGTGGCGCAGGAATAGTAGAACCGTTGTAAGAGAAATCAGCTGCGTTGGTTTTTACAGTTACAGCGAAGTCTTTGTTAGAACGTACCCTCAGTTCCTGGCTGGCGCTTTCAACACCGTTAGCGTAGTCGTTTACAGAGTTGAAAGGAATGTTTACGTCAGCACCTTCTTTGTCACCTGTACCTGTAAAGGTCAGTTCGATTGCGTTGCTCAGGTTCAGGTTCACTGTCTGAGAAGCTGTGCTTGAAGCGTTTTGTGCGTTAGCTGCGATAGCTGATGTTGCGAAGATTGCGATTGCGATTAATTTTTTCATTGTTCGTGTTTTTTTAAATTTTGTTAATAATGTGTGTTTTATTTTTTGTTTTGATTGCCTGCCTTTCGGTAGGTTTTGTGATACAAAGTTACTTTGATGACTACCCCTGCCGTATCACTAACATTAGTAGTTCTTTTAAATCAAATGTCAGGGGGGTATATACATATATATAGCAAGCACGAAAAAGCCCCGTGGCAACTAGTACCGCGGGGCTTAAAATGTGTATAGAGGTGGTTATTGAATAGCTATCTGCTGCGCGCCTATGGTTTGGCCGGCACTGGTGGCCTGTATTATATAATTACCGCTTGCCAGCCCTTCTATATTAATAGATGCTTTCTGAGCCTTGCCGGCAACCTGAACGGTACGTACAGTTTGCCCAGTCATATTGATAAGCGATACCTGCACGTCAGCTTCCCTGTTTAATACAATATGAATATCAGATGTTGCAGGGTTGGGATATACTTTAACTGCTTTGCTCTTTTCTGTATTAGTTACACCTACGTTAAAGTACACTTCGTAATAGTAGATGATCTTTTTATAGTAGCTGCTTGCTTTTGTGCCCCCGACATATGCGTAAACACGTGTTTCCGAAATATCCCCGTTCTGGTTGTAGGTATGTTCTGCTTCTTCAGATGGCACCCATTGGCTGTTAGATGTATTCCAGGTAGATATTAATTGAGTGGCAGGCACATTGTTTGAGTTGAAGGTTCGCTCTTCTTTATAACTGTTCTCCCATACTTTAGCCATTGTGTCCCAGGTCATATAGGTATGGCTGGTGTATATAGTATTGCTGCCGCTATAGCTCATACTGTCCTTTGAGTAGTTAACCCAGTTCCCATTGTTATAGTTTTGGTTGATAGATATTATCTGCCTGTTGCTTCCATCATACTGGTATTGCGCAGCATAAGACCCCATCCATGCGCTGCCATCCCATGCGTCGTAGCTAAGCGTTTGCAGATTGCCGTTAACATCATAAGTGAAAACGCCTTTCACGTCAGGTTGTCCCCAGTCATGGTCATAGCTGCTGTCAGATATAAGGTTGTTGTTCCCGTCATAACCATAATAACTCACATAGCTGTCGTCCCATTTGCTGCTGCCACTGTTCCAGTCCTGGTACAGTTCTACAGTCAGGTTGCCATTAGCGTCGTAAGTGGCCAGTTCGTTGTACAGGTTGGGTAGGCCTGCTCCTGTTTGGTCCAGGAAGCCGGTACGCAGGTTTGATGAGTTGTAGGTAGAGGTGTATTTCTCCTCCAGCCCGAAGCCTGAACCTCTGTCACTGTATTTATAACAGGTGTCAGCATTCACCATATTAAATTCGCCATCTACCCCGTAATCATCGTACTCCATATATCCAAAATCAAAAACAGATCCCCTGGCATTGGAATATATATACCTGCCACTGTCTGAAATGGAGAGCGTGCCACCCATGTCCCGATACTCAGCGTAGGCACTCAGCCTCCAGTATATACCTGTGGTTTTTGCACTGCTGCGGGCATTGCCTTTAAGTAGCTTAATGTATTTACCGTAGTCTTGTAATGATTTGATACTTCTCTTTTGCGCATAGGTGGTAGATGTGATCAACATCAGCGCAAGAATTAATAGGTGCTTATTCATAATAATTATATTGAGTGGGTTGGTTACTTAAACGAAGGTGTCCACGAATTATTGCCGCTCACCTGTTTGTTTTGTGAATATAAGCTGTTTTTAATGTAATGAGTGTTAATGGCACTGTGCCAAGTATAAAAAGGAAAGCCCCGCAGTATACACTGCGAGGCTCATACTATAACAGAAAAGTCTTATTGAATAGTTACCATTTGCCTGTTGGGGGCAGCATTTGCACTTTGTACACTTAAAATGTAGTTACCAGGTTGCAGTCCTGAAACATTCATTTCTGCTTTCTGTACCTGGTCAGCAACTGATACTACGCGTACTGTCTGCCCGGTCATATTGGTTAGCGATACTACAGCATCTTTTTGCCCGTTCAATACAACATTGATAGTATGGCTTGCAGGATTAGGATAAACAGTTACCTGCGATGTTTTAGCAACATCATTTATACCCACGCCGCTGTAATTCTCATAATAGTAGTTACCAACAAAGGCCGGCATAGGTATCTTAATGCCACCAATGTAGCTATATGCCACCATGCTGGTAATATTATCATTGTTGTCTGTGGTCATAACGCCTTCCATTTGTGTTTGCCACTTATTATTTACCCATTCAGAGAACATAATGACTGATGGCAGGCCTTTCGCGTTAATGGTACGTACTTCCTGGCTGCTGTTTACCCATTTAGAAGCCAGGGTATCCCATTCCTTGTATATATAATAGTTATACACTCCATTAGCGTTATACCCGGTGCTGTCCATGTAGATGTTGCGCCATGTGTTGTTTACAAATTCCTGGTCGGTACTGGTCACCTTTTTATTATTGCTGTAGGTATAGTTGGTCCTGTAGCCGGCTATCATAGCAGTTCCGTCCCAGTCGCTGTATACGGTCTGGGCCAGGTTGCCGCTACCATCATATGTATATGTCACCTTGTTTGATGGAGTGTTACTGCCACCGAAGCTATTGTAACTACTGTCAACCAGCAAACGATTCTGTGCATCGTATGTCCTCATGGAAACGAACATGGTTTCCCACTTGTTCTGACTGTTGTCCCAGTATTGGGTTGTTTTCCTGGTTATGTTACCCTTTGTATTGATCTCTGCAATTTCCTTACTGTTGTTCTCCAGTTGAGTTGTTTGTTTCTGCTCATTGATCAATACGGTCATCTGGTTAGCAGTGTTATATTCAGCGCTGAAGCGTTGAGTCAGCTCAATACCGTTACCATAGTCGTTGTATTTCAACGCGGTATCATACAAAAACGCACTCTCCAGCGTATTGTCATCCATGTACAGGTCTACATAATTAAATGCAGAGCCCCTCCCGTTCGTGTATTTGTACTTTGATGAGTCGCTCAGCTCAAGTGATGTTCCTCCGTTCATGTAGGTAGACGTAGCTACTATCCTCCACAACGAGCCCGTAGTTTTATTGCTGCTTTGTGCTACTTGTTTTAACGTGTTGATCCTGTTGGTGTTATTGCTTTTATCATGCTTGTAAAAGTAGTTCTGCGCCTGTGCTCCCGATACAATAAGCAGCAGAACTATGGTGGTTATTTGCTTTTTCATAAGTAGAATTTTTGGCAAATCTATATTGCTGTACATATAAGAAAATCAATCACATTGCCATAGAATTGTTAAAGTTAATTTGTAAAATTGTTATTAAAATAACTATTATATGATATTTTTTTCTATGATAGATTTTGCTGTAAATACTGCTCGTAGATCTTCTGAGAGATTTTTTGTAACCCTATGACCGATCAAAAAAATATTTACAAAAAATAAGCCCCCTGCTTAAAACAGGGGGCTTATTTCAAAAAAAATGTGTTGTTGCTTATTGTATGGTAACCATCTGCCTGGCGGTTGATATACCGTTATTAGTTATACTCAGTATATAGTTTCCGGCCGGTAAGCCCGATACATTCATACTTGCTTTAGTGCTGCTGCCCGCTACCTGAACGGTACGTGCCACTTGCCCGGTCATATTGGTAAGTGTAACAGTTGCATTGTTCAGCTTGTCCGAAACAATATTGATGTTTGATGTAGCTGGGTTGGGGTACACGTTCACAGTATTTGTTTTTGCTAATCCCTCAACACCTACATTAAAGTAGTGTTCATAGTAGAGGTTACTCACGTAATATGGTGTGGGTAGCTTAATACCTCCCAGGTACACATATACACTCAGTTTTGTCGGGTTGTCGTTACTGTCATATACAAGGTCTGCATCAGCTAAGGGTTCCCATTTTTTTGCACTTGTGTCCCACTCAGATATAGATGCTGTAGCAGGCAGGCCATTACTGCCTATCGTACGTATTTCACGTTCTACATTTATCCATTCCTTGGCACTTGTATCCCACTCCCTGTATTCGCTATAGTTATAGATACCTGATCCGTTATAACCGGATGAGTCAAAATAGTCGTTGATCCATTGGTTGTTATCGTAGTATTGGTCAGTAACTGTAACTACTTTATTGTTAGCATAGGTACTGAACGATTGGAAACTCGAGTCATAATCGGTTCCGTTCCATGTAATTTCCAGCATACGTACCTGGTCGCCGTTGCTGTCATAGGTATATATATACATGTTGGTCGGTGTATTGCCTGTTGTAGAAATATTATACGAGCTGTCCTTCACCCTGTTGCCTTGTCCGTCATACATACGTTCTGTAGCTCTGTTAGCTACCCATTGGCTGCTGCCGTTGTTCCATGTGTAGTATGTTACCTTGGTAATGTTGCCATTGGCATCTATATCTGCTCTGTGTTCACTGCTATTGGCTACACCGCCACCGCTGGCCGGGGTTTTGGTAGTAAAACGGGTCCTTTCATTTTTGCTGTTAAAGCCCCCTTCGTACAGGGAAGCGAATTCTAGCCCGCTGCCGCTGTTCTGAAACTTGATTGCGGAGTCGTACATGATGCTGGCTTCCAGCCCATAGTCATCCATTTCCAGATCCCCGCTTATGCTGAAGCTTGAGCCCCGACCATTAGAGTATTTATATTTTGTTGAATCTGAAGGAGTCAGCGAGGAGCCATCAAAAGCATGGTTGCCTGTTGCAACTACACGCCAATAGGTGGCAGTTGTTTTATTGGTACCTCTGGTATTTGCAGGAGCTGTACTGAGCAGATCATTTTTGAATTGCTGCACTTTGGCAGATGGCAGGGTTTGAGCCTGTATATCCTGCCCGATGGTTAATATAAGTGCAGCGGTTATTGGTAGTAGTTTTTTCATAAAGTAAAATTTGTGCAAATCTATTGTTGTTTAATGTTTACGCCTCGAAACTAATCCCATATGTTTGTTAAAATCCAATAGGTAGAACATCTGTTAGCCTCTTGTCAGTATTGTATCGGCTCTGTACCGGAAATGTTACAAAAAAGAACAAAAAAGATCACCCTTGGCCTTATTCCGGCTGCGGGTGATCTTTTGTAAATCGTTTTGCTCTTATTTGATGCAGACTATTTTCCTTATAGGAGCTTCATCATTGCCTGCCAGACTCAGTATATAATTTCCGGCAGGTAAACCATTGATATTCATGGATATATGTTGGCTGCTACGGAATGTTTCCTGTACACGTACTGTTTGCCCCGTCATAGCTGTCAGCGATACCTTGCCTGTAAAAGGCGCTTTTGTCCTGATATTTATTGTGTTTGAAGCAGGGTTTGGGTACACTTCAAAAGTACCCTCGTCTGCTTTGTCTGTTATCCCTACACCTGAGTAGTTTTCATAGTAGTAGTTAACAACATAGTATGGCCTGATGGCTTTGTTGCCACCATAGTATGCATATATTTCCAGCCTTGTGTTATTGCCGTGATTGTCATACTTAACATCTACATCCGCATTTTCTTCCCAGTCCAGTATACCATCGTCCCACGATGAGAAAGTGATATATTCCAGCTGTCCTGTTTGGTCAAAAAAGCGCTCCTGCCTGTTAGTGTATATCCATGATGCTGATGTACTGTCCCACTCCTGGCTTACCTGGTAGTTAAACACTCCAGCGCTGTTATATCCTGAGCTGTCTTTTCTGAAGTTTGTCCATCCGTTACGGTCATAGCGCATGTATTCACTGGTAACTACCATGTTTTGATTGTTGTAAGTTGAAATGTTTCTGTATGCTGAATCTAATCCGGCACCGCTCGATGAAAGCCTCAGCCATTCCAGCCTGTTACCGTTTGCGTCATAGGTGTATACAGATTTTTCCATAGGTCTGAATACATTATTTATTTTGGAAGAAAAGCTATCGGATAGTAAACGGTTGTTGTTATCATAGGTCAAAGTGCCTATGCCTGTAGTATCCCACTTCTGCGAACTGCTCTCCCAGTTCATTAAATACCGGCGGGTTAAATTGCCATTCGCGTCCCTTTCAGCTATTTCATCGTGGTAGTTTTCTATCGGCGAGCCTGATGGTTTGTACAGGTAGCGGTATTTCATTTTCCGGTCATGGTTATCATATTCAAAAACATACAGGTCCTGCAGGTCTATGCCATTTCCTATATCGTAGTACTTGAAAGCAGTGTCAAAGTACATCGTACTTTCAAAGCTGTAATCATACAGGGTGAACTGTATATCATCAAACCTTGAACCCCTGCTGTTGCTATACTTGTAAAACGAAGAATCCTGCATAGACATTGAGCTGCCTTGATCCTGGTAGGTAGATGCAGCTGTCATACGCCACTGGCTGGCTGTACCTTTATGTTCCTGGTTTGTAACAGGCTTAGATACTTCAATATGTTTCAGTATTTCAAGCCCGGTATATTTTCTTTGCGCTTGCGCGTTTGCATCTGTTACGCATATCAGTAACGCTAATGCTGGTAGTAGTTTTATCATGCTTTGATTTTTTTGAGCAAATCTATCGGCATTTTTTGCTTCAGATATCAGGTTGTGCTATCATCATAATGTTAAAGTGAATTGGGTATTATTGTTATGATAAAATCAACGCATAAGTAAAAACCATCTTCGATAATACTGGCTTGCATCTGGCTGTAATGGCCCCCTTTTTTGCTGACTTTTTGTAGCAAGCGTTACATTGCTTTTATTGAGTTTATTTGACAATAAAAAGACAAATTATTATTTGTATAAAGTAATTAAATTATGTATATTTGTTGATTAAAACCGACAGGGTGCCGACATGACGACGAGCAGGTTGGCTACTCACCTTCACACGGAGAATGATATGATGTGGCACTATAATTACCGGAATAGCTTCTTTTTCTGCTTAGTCGGTTCAACAATGTTTTGTTGTAGGTTAGGTCTTTATACAGCAGGTAATATAATGCCCGAACTACAACGGAACGACACTGATGTTTGCCAGGCAGTCCGCATCGGGCCAAACAGCCAGACATGCAACAAAATGCAACAAATCAGTTTGTTGTTTAATTGACAATTAATAAAAATGAGTACAACCATGAAAAATTACAACAAAACACAACAAAAGAACACAATACTTAGCGTCTCCACGTATGTCTTAACTTATTCGGGGGGGGGTAAAAGGAGAGTAACCATGAAAAAACGCAACAAAACGCAACAATTGCCCAAATGACAATCCTATTATAAAACTATCTATGTCACTTTGTACTTTCAACCTTTCAATCGCCCTCTTATGAAAAAACTACTCACGCTCGCTATACTATTTGCCATGACAAATACAGTCATAGCTCAGCAGGTGTTGTATAAAGAAGATTTTAACCTCATGCCCGGCCTGGGCCTTTCCGGTGGTTGGTTAACGAAACAATCAGGTGCTGTTGGTTGGCGCACCAGCGATATGTACAACCTGTACTGTTCCTACTCTGTTATTCCTCAATATGCCTTCTGGGCCAGGGTAGCCGCTATATCAGGCTGTTATGGCGATAAGGGGGGCAAACGTAATAACAAGGACGTGCTTGCCTATACAAAGTCAATAAACCTGTCTGCCGTGCAGGGCGGTGCAATTCTTAAATACGACTCCTACTTCAACAGGCTGAACGCTTATTTCAAGTACGAAAAAGCAACGGTAGAAGTGTCTATAAATGACGGGGCTACATGGACAGTAGTGCAGGATGTGCCCGCCGGTTCCGGAACGGATTCTTTCACCACTTTTTACATTAATTTATCCCAGTATGTTGGGTATGGTAATGTGCGGATCGGCTTCCGTTATAGTGACCAGGGTGTTGACCATAAATATGGTGGCTGGGCAATTGATAATATAGAACTGTTCCGTCCGGCAAAGAATGATATGGAGTTGGTGCAGTTCTCACCTGTTGATACGCTTACAGGTTATGCCGCTGTAAATACTACTGTAGTGCACACAGGCAAGGTACTCAATAAAGGACTGGATACGATCCATTCGTTTACAGTGAATTACAGGCGGGGTGGCAGTTATATATTATCGCAACAGTTTAACGTAACGCTACCGCCACTTGCTCAGCATGATTTTACACACAACATACCCGATACCATATTCCAACTGGGTAAAACTGATATCGCTGCATGGGTATCTGCTGCCGGAGATGCCAACCATACTAATGATACGGTACACACATGGGTAAACGGTGCTTATTTTATGCCCAAAAAACTGGTAGCTGTTGAGGAAGGCACAGGTACATGGAATCACTTCGGTCCTCGTGGGTTGGTATATATGAGTGCCTTGCATTATGATAATGAAGCATGCCTGGTATCCGTGCATAGCACCGACCCTATGGGTATGAAACCTTATTCGGATTATTTCTACACGCTCAATTATGTATCAGGCCAGTTCTTTATGCTGGACAGGAAGTATGTGGAGCCTACTGAATTGTTCACTGCCTTTAACAGGTACCAGCAGCACTTTGGTTTCGCCGACCTGGAAATGCACGGCGGTGTATATGGAAATGAAATAGAAGTAGGGGTAACGGTAAAACCCGCGGTCGATATAACCGGCGATTTCAGGTTGTTGCTGGTGATAACAGAAGATAATGTTACCGGTAAAGGCGCCGGTTGGGACCAGGTAAATGGTTATGCGGGTGGAGTAATGGGCAAAATGGGAGGTTTTGAAGCAGAACCTGATCCGGTGCCGGTTGAACATGTTGATTATAATTTTGTGGCCCGTGCTATATTACCCGCTCCAGCCGGAGGTGCGCCTTTCGCTAACGAGTTGAAACACAATGGTAATTACTATAAAAAGTTCAACCACAGACTGGAGGAGCATTGGGATAAGAACAAACTGCGTGCTATCGTTATGTTGTTCCGCACTGATGATACGCTCGTGCTCAACAGCAATAAGCTCAACTACTTCCTGAATGTTGCAGGTGGAGAAAAAGAGCAGGCGCTGACCGGTATATACCCTAACCCCGCCGATGATCATACCATGTTGCAGTTTGAAGCCAAGGCAAACAGTAGGGCGGATGTACTTGTGACAGACATGAGTGGCAGAACCATATTGCATATACCTGTACTGCAAACTGTAGCAGGTAAAAACCAGGTGAATATCCCTACGGCCAACCTGCCCGGAGGTTTATATATAGTGAATGTAATTACAGAGCAGGCTAAGCATTCATTAAAGCTGCAGGTGGTACATTGATGCTACTTACGGGTAAGCACTGTTTTTGCCCTCGCCCTGAAAGCTGCGGTACAGCCAAGTTCCATCTGGTCTTTGATAATGGCTACCAGCTCCTGCCGTATTTCAGGATAGCTCTTTGAAAGATTGTCAAGTACGGTCATACTGAACACACGCACGGCCACAGCCTCATTAGGGTCAGCAAGCAGATCAAAGCAAATGTTCATGACATCCCCATGCAGGTGTTCGGGTATATCTATGTATTGCAATACACGTACCACGTTGCGCTTGACAGCTATATGCACATTCGGATCCTGCATACGTTTCAGCAACTGCTCCAGGTACGGGTACAGCATTTCCGGATGGCTATTCCCGATTTTGCCCAGTGCGTGCGCCGCCAGTTGTACCATACGGTATTCACCGGTAAGGAATATATGTATGAACTGCTCCATTCTTTGATGGCTTGCAGATACCCATTCCGCCACACGCTCAGCATTTTCCTTGGAGTTATCTTTTGATAGTTCTGCACGGATGTCCATACGCAAATATGAGGAAAGATTTTCTTTTTGTATTTCGGGTTCAGATTTTACATTCGCAGTCCTAAACAGAGAAACGGATGATGGAATATGCTAATACAGTAGCCGCGAAGCTGAATTTAAAAGAGAATCATGTAACAGCTGTGTTGGAGCTGCTGGCAGAGGGTGGAACTGTGCCTTTCATTGCACGATACAGGAAAGACCGTACAGGTGCGCTGGATGAGGTGCAGATACAAAGTATACAGGACGAGGCAAGAGCGCAGAAGGAGTTTGCAGACAGGAAGGCCTTTATAGAAAAGACCATTACAGAGCAGGAAAAAATGACAGAAGAGTTGCAGGCTAAGATCAATGCCGCAACTACTATATCGCAGTTGGAAGATATATACCTGCCATACAAGCCCAAGCGTAAAACCAAGGCCGTGATGGCACGTGAGAATGGCCTGGAGCCACTCGCAAATATGATATTGGAGCAGGGGGCGATCAACCCGCTAACTGAAGCTGAAGCATTCATTACAGAGAATGTGAAATCTGTGGAAGATGCGCTACAGGGAGCAAGAGATATTATTGCTGAACTGGTGAATGAAGATGCTGAGGTGCGTGATAAAATGCGTCGTTTGTTTGAGCGTGAGGCATCTGTTACCAGCAAGATAGTTTCAGGTAAAGAAACAGAAGCGGCCAAGTATAAAGACTACTTCGACTTTGCTGAGCCGGTAACTAAAATACCATCGCACCGCATGCTGGCGGTAATGCGTGGTTTTATGGAGGGCTTTTTAAGGCTCAGCTTTTCACCGAACGAAGAAGATGCACTGGCCATACTGGAGAAGCAGTTTGTAAAAAGCCATAATGATGCAGGCGAGCAGGTGAAAAAAGCAGTGAAAGAAGCGTACCGCAGGTTGCTGCAACCGGGTATGGAAAGTGAGCTGCGCATGGCATTAAAAACGCAGGCTGATGAAGAGGCTATTAGCGTATTTGCAGAAAACCTGCGCCAGCTGTTGTTGAGTTCACCATTGGGTGGTAAGAGGTTAATGGCTATCGACCCCGGCTACCGTACAGGATGCAAAGTTGTTTGCCTGGACGAAAAAGGTGACTTGAAAAAAACCGAACTGATATATATACATGAAAAGAACAGGCTGGACGATGCGGAACATAAAGTGAGGACACTGGTGCAGCAATATAATATACAGGCGGTAGCTGTTGGTGATGGTACGGCAGGCAGGGAAACAGAGCAGTTCGTCAAAAAGCTGGATATGAAGATACCGGTGTTCTTAGTGAATGAGGACGGTGCATCTATTTACTCAGCATCTGAAATAGCAAGGGAGGAATTCCCGGATGAGGATATTACCGTGCGTGGTTCGGTAAGTATTGGTCGTAGGCTGATGGACCCGCTGGCGGAACTGGTGAAGCTGGATCCTAAAAGCATAGGTGTAGGGCAGTACCAGCATGATGTGAACCAGGTTCGGTTGAAAGACAGGCTGGATCAGACTGTAGTAAGTTGTGTGAACATGGTGGGTGTGAACCTGAATACTGCCAGTAAGCACTTGTTGAGTTATGTGAGTGGTATAGGCCCGTCTATAGCTGAAAATATAGTGAAGTACAGGAACGAGATAGGGGGCTTTACATCGCGCAAGCAACTGATGCAGGTGCCGCGTTTGGGGAGCAAGGCATACGAGCAGTGTGCGGGCTTCCTGAGGGTGAAAGAAAGTGAGAACCCGCTGGACGCAAGTGCTGTACACCCGGAGGCTTATGATGTGGTGAACCGTATGGCAAAAGATATTGGTGCTGAAGTAGGCAAGATGATAGGAAACGAGGAACTACTGAAACAACTGGATGTGAAGAAATACATTTCTGAAGAAGTAGGAGCACATACTATCCAGGACATCATCAACGAACTGAAGAAGCCTGGTCTTGACCCGCGTAGCGAAGCGCAGGCTTTTGAGTTTGCTAATATATATGGTATAGAAGATGTACATACCGGTATGATAGTACCGGGTATCGTCACGAACATCACCCGCTTTGGCGCTTTTGTTGATATAGGCGTAAAGCAGGACGGCCTGGTGCACGTATCAGAAGTGGCACATAAATATATTACCGATCCTAACGAGGTACTGAAACTGAACGACCAGGTGATGGTTAAAGTGCTGGAAGTGGATATGGACAGGAAACGTATAGCACTGTCCATAAAACAAACACAGGAAGCACCTGCAAGGCAAGACAGAGGACGTCGTGACAGGCCCCAGGGTGGTAACAGGCAGAAAGAAACACCAAGCACGAATATGAATGATGCGCTGAGTATGCTTAAAAAGAAATTTGGTAAGTAGGCCAAACCTTTTGGTGCTGTTATTCGTTAGTGTCATCGTAAAATAATAATGATGAATTCATACATAGAAAACCTGAAGTCTGAAATAGCTCCTTTGCGCGAGCAATTGGTGAACCACCCGCTATATGCTTCTATACAATCCCTGGAAGATATGCAGGCATTTATGGAAGCGCATATATATGCGGTGTGGGATTTTATGAGCCTGCTGAAAGCCCTGCAAACCGGATTGACATGCACACAGGTGCCATGGATACCTACGGGTAACCCTGATACCCGCTACCTGATAAATGAAATAGTTACAGGAGAGGAAAGTGATATAGATGAACATGGCAACCGTATCAGCCATTTTGAGTTATACCTCAGAGCTATGGAAGAGGCGGGTTGTGATACTAAACCTGTTCACGAGTTGATAGCGCACTTGCAGCATGGTGTCAATGTCAGGGAGGCTATGAATATGATCGATGCCCCTGCGGAAGCAACAACCTTCGTTAATAATACATTTGATACTATTGATACAGGTAAACTGCATGTTATAGCGGCATCATTTACCTTTGGCAGAGAAGACCTGATACCGGGTATGTTTATCAGTATTGTAAAAGAACTTGGTAAAACCTTTCCGGGCAAGCTGGATATATTCAAATACTACCTGGAAAGGCATATTGAAGTAGATGGTGATCATCACTCTCACCTGGCATATGAAATGACAGCCTCATTGTGTGGTACAGACCAGGCTAAGTGGGATGAATGTATTGTCGCTGTTAAAGATGCACTCTCCAGCAGGATAAAGCTGTGGGATGCTGTACTGGATAGTGTAGCTATAAGTAACTAAGCCACCACTGCCTGTTGTTCTGCTTTACATACATGAACCATCTGGATGGGTAGTATAGCAGCAATATTGCAATTACCCATACCAGGTACACTACCGGTAGTTCAAAGCCCCATCCTTCTTTAGGAGCGAAGATGGTGTTGTTGTTCATAAATAATTTGACGGGCACATTGATGACCATTGCCCATATAATGGCCATGACATGAATCAGGTATATGTGTACGATATAATAGAACATAGGTACCCTGCCGAAAACAGTAAAAAAGCGCCCGGCTGCATTGCTCATTTTTTCAAGCAAAGGCATGACCAGTATTGAAGGGCCCAGAGTCATCAGCAGGTAAAGCAGCGATGGCGGGTACTTTTCACAATTAAGGAAAGAGAGTATTGTTCTTACATAGGTATCCTGTACGGTCCATGGGTTGGGGTCGCCATACAGGTTGGTTGCCCTTATGATAATAAACAGAATGATACATGTACCACCTATGAGGTATAACTGTCGGTTGCGTTTCGATTCTTCCTGTTTTAATATGCTGCCAAAGCAATAGCCTGTAGCCATAACGCCTATCCACGGTAGCAGCGGGTAAATAACAAATACGGTTTTGCCTGTGCCATAAGGTATAAAGGCACTTTGGTGGATGAAGTGCCACAATACACCATTGAAACTATCCGGTGTGGTATTGAGTACATCCAGTAGGTTATGGCCGAATATCATTACCAAACCTATCGTTAGTATGGCTTTGTAGGGTAGGTGTATCAATCCGGCCAGAAATATCATACTCCAGCCAATAGCCCAAATAACCTGGATAATGATAAGGGAATAGTCAATATTAAATAGCCATCCGAACCTGACTAGCGTTACCTCTACTATCAGCAGCCAGGTACCTCTTTTCAAAAGGAATAAGGATGCTGCATTTTTGTCCTGCTTTTTACTCAGTGACAGGTATGCGCTTGTGCCTGCAAGAAATATAAATACAGGCGCACAGAAATGTGTTATCCACCTTGTGAGGAACATACCACTGCTCACTACATCGAGGTTGGTAGGGTTGCCATAAAAGTTACTGAAATAATCACGTGTATGATCAAGCGCCATGATGACCATTACTATACCCCTGAGTATATCTACTGACCTGATGCGGCTATTTGGCAAAGCTGTTGACATAGCAATTGAGTACTAAACTTAATACAAAGTACAGATATATTCAGGGAATTTGGTTTTGTTAAGTGTTTATGAGTTGGAGGTGTGCTCCCTGAGTATTTCAATGAAATCAACTCTTGGTATCATAGTGGCGCCAAGGCTTTCAAGGTGTTCTGTATATACCTGGCAGTCTATAAGTTGTACTCCATCTTTTTGCAGCCATTGCACATACTTTATGAAAGCATACTTGCTGGCATTACTCACTTTACTGAACATGCTTTCGCCAAAAAATACATTGCCAAGTCGTACACCATATAGACCGCCAACCAGTTCACCATTCAACCATGTTTCCGCACTGTGTGCATAGCCTAGTTTGCGCAGCCTTGTGTATGCTTCAATAATATCATCGCCTATCCATGTGCCTTCTTGTCCGGGGCGGGGTGCCTTCCTGCAGTTGTTTATCACTTCTTCAAAGGCGGTATCTGTTCTGAATTCAAAGGCTCCTTTATTCAGTACAGGTTTCATGCTCTTGCTCACTTTCAGGTTTTCAGGAAATAAAACAAACCTGGGATCTGGGCACCACCACATGGGCTCACTGTCGTCATACCATGGGAAGATGCCGTTGTGGTATGCCAGCAGTAATCTTTCTGTAGACAGGTCACCACCAATAGCTAATAATCCGTCAGGTAATGCCTCTTCAACATCAGGAAACCACAGGTCTTTGCTCAGCATGTACAGGTGCATGATGCTAAGTTAAAGCCTGTTAAGGTAAAAACAAGATTAGCAGGCCTTTGGAATATATAACCTGAAAATTCCGTATATTTATCAAAATCAAATAAGTATAACATTGGCAGAGTTTTTTCAAAATACAGCAGTTATATGGTTCCTGATAGGAGCGGTGCTTATCCTGCTTGAGCTGGTAGTGCCCGGGCTGGTACTCGTGTTTTTTGGTGTGGGCGCATGGGTTACTGCTTTAGTATGCTTATTTGGGGATGTCGGGATCAATACCCAACTTATTATTTTCTTAGCTAGTTCATTGATCAGCCTTGCTATGCTGCGCAATATGGTGAAAAAAAGATACATGGACCGCAAGTCTCCTGATAGTGACCTGGAAGATGAGTACATAGGGCAGACGGTGGTGGCGGCGGACAGTTTTGCCGCAGGCGAAACAGGTAAGGTTATTTTCAAGGGCAGTAGCTGGGAAGCTATCGCACAACAGGCAGTAACAGCCGGCCAGCGGCTGAAAATTACCGGGTATAAAAGCATCAAATTATTCGTAGAACCACTTCAATAAAATTATGAACGGAGGTACTGTAATACTTATAGGGCTCATTATTGTAGCCATTTTACTTTTTTTGACCACTATCAAGATCGTGCCGCAGCGTTCGGCATACATCATTGAGCGTTTTGGTAAATACAGGTCAACACTGCTGGCAGGTTTCCATATCATCATCCCTTTTGTTGACAGGGTAGCATATAAGCATACACTTAAAGAACAAGTGATAGATGTGGCCGCGCAAACCTGTATCACAAAAGATAATATCTCCGTTGAGGTAGACGGTGTATTGTACCTGCAGCTTATGGATGCCCAGAAAGCGAGTTATGGTATTGATAACTACCGTTTTGCATCCATACAGCTGGCACAGACAACCATGCGTAGTATCATTGGTAAGATGGAGCTGGATAAAACTTTTGAAGAGCGTGAAAGTATGAACAGTATTATTGTTGATGCTGTAGATAGCGCCAGTGACCCATGGGGTGTAAAGGTGACCCGCTATGAGGTAAAGAATATTACACCTCCCCAAAGTATTAAAGACGCAATGGAAAAGCAGATGCGTGCAGAACGTGAGAAACGTGCCAACATCGCTAATTCTGAAGGTGATATGCAGGCCCGCATCAACAGGGCGGAAGGTGAAAAGCGTGAGCTGATAGCACACTCTGAAGGTGAAAAGATGAAGCGTATCAATGAAGCCGAAGGTAGTGCTGCCGAAATTGAGGCGGTAGCCATGGCGACAGCTAAGGGTATCAGGGAGATAGCCTCAGCAATAAATGCTCCGGGCGGACAGGATGCCGTGAACCTTAGGATAGCAGAACAATACATTGACGAATTCGGTAAGTTGGCTAAAACCAATAATACTATGATCATACCATCAAATATGGCAGATATATCAAGCCTGATAGCAACCGCCACCAAGGTGATTAAGACGACGAATAATGAAGGATAAGTGAGGGCTACTTTAAGTTGCTTGTAACGGTTTGAAATTTTTGTTGTAGTAAATAGCTGCCGTCTTTAGTAGTATCACGATCAGTGTAAACTCATAAACTGCAAAAAAGCGTTCCTGCAACGAAGGGAATAGGACTAAACGAATAACAACACTTGCAGTAACAATGGTCATCAAGGTCATATTTTCTTTGCGCCTCAATATGAGCAGAAACAACCCAATAGCCATCCAGAACCAGTAGCTGCTGTTTGCGGCTATCTCCCTGAACACATTCCGTACATGGAAGTAATATTGTACGTGCGACTCCAGGAATTTGAATTTAGTAAACCATGTCAGTGTATTGCCTGTCATCAATGGAATGAGCAGTACAGCTACAACAGATATTAGTAGCGCAATCCCTGCAGCTTTCCATACGTTTTTACGACCTGCTGATAATAAAATATAACCTGCTACACCTGCCGGAATGAAATTGTCTATGCGTGTAAGTACAGCAAGTGCCAGCATACAGGCTATTAGCCATTTGCTTTTGTTGGTATCCAGCAGGTAAAATGAGACAAGCAGGAAAAATGTGGAGAGCATATCCGGTGATGAGCTGTTTTGCAGGCTCGTAAAGATATTGAGCATAGCAATAAAGGCAACAGGTACAATTGCTATATACCGCGAGCTATAATTGGCCATCCATACATACAGTATAATAAGCGTCCCCAACCCTGCAATAAGAGATGGTATCAAGGTAGATAGGATGAGGGGTACGCCCGCCAGGTATAACAGCCAAACAAGAGTTGTGTACAGTGGCTTTGCGCGGTAGTAAGTTAATTCATTGCCGAACTGCTCTGCATCTGCATAGCATGCAGCTTTATAATGTGTGCGTCCTGTCAATTCGCCGAATGTGCCGGACGCTATCTCGCCTTTTTGCTCAGCTTCTTTAACCAGGCTGTAAACCTGTTGATGTACCTTGTTTATGTCAGGTTCAGATCGTTCAAGTACTATGGCCATATAAGGCAGCATGTCCCAGTTGCAGGCGGGTCTGTAATTGTAGTGGAATACAGTAAGTACCGCAAAAAGTATAAAGACAATATCAATGAACCTGATCTTAGGCAAAATAAATTGTACAGATTTATTATACAGTCGTAAAGCTATTCAAACATGATGACATTGTGCTCCTGAAACTGATAAGTGTCACCAATATTGATGACAAATGTCATGTTCTTCTTTTTCTTTCAATCGTACTATTGGTGTTATGAGGTGTATACCTTGATTGTTCATGTATAAAATGATACAGGATGAATAACGAAAGTAACGTTATTGCCAGGAATGATGAACGATTGGCAGCATTTGAAGAGCGGGTACAGAAAGGAGACGCAGTAGAACCAAGAGACTGGATGCCCGAAGGATACAGGCAGCATTTGATCAGGCAGATATCGCAGCATGCCCACTCCGAAGTGATAGGTATGCAACCGGAAGGCAATTGGGTGACACGTGCGCCGAGTATGCGCGCAAAGCAAATACTACTGGCTAAAATACAGGATGAAGGAGGGCATGGTTTGTACCTGTACAGCGCTGCTGAAACACTGGGTATCAGCCGCGTGGAAATGATAGAACAGTTGCAGACGGGAAAGGCCAAGTATTCCAATATCTTCAATTACCAATCGCTTACCTGGGCGGATATAGGTGCTATCGGCTGGCTGGTGGACGGAGCGGCCATCGTTAACCAGGTATCACTGCAAAGGACATCTTACGGTCCGTATAGCCGTGCCATGATAAGGATATGTAAAGAAGAAAGTTTTCACCAGAGGCAGGGGTACGAGATAATGGCGCATATGATGAAGGGTACTGCGGAGCAAAAAGAAATGGCGCAGGATGCAATGAACAGATGGTGGTGGCCATCATTAATGATGTTTGGTCCGCACGATTCAGATTCACCGCATTCTTCAGACGCATTCAGGTGGAAGATAAAAAGGCACAGTAATGATGAACTCAGGCAGAAGTTTATTGATAAAACAGTACAGCAGGCAGAAGTTATCGGTCTTACTATTCCTGATCCCGAATTGAAGTGGAATGAGGCAACAGGGCATTACGACCATGGTGAAATAAACTGGGATGAATTTTACAGGGTGATAAAAGGGAATGGCCCCTGCAATAAGCAACGTATAGCACACCATATAAGGGCGCATAAAGAAGGAGCATGGGTGAGAGAGGCCGCTGAAGCGTATAAGCAAAAACAAGCTGAGAAATACAATTAGTCACTTCATAATATTTTAAAAAATGGCAACACAGGATTCTCAATTAGACTTATGGGAGGTTTTTATACAAAGCCGTAATGGTAGCCATCACATGCATGCCGGAAGTGTGCATGCGTCAGACAGAAGTATGGCACTTCAAAACGCAAGAGATATATACACACGCAGGGGAGAAGGTTCGAGCATTTGGGTAGTACCCGCAAATTCAATTGTGGCGTCAAACCCTGACGAAGCAGACATGTTTTTTGATCCTGCAGATGATAAGGTGTATCGTCATCCTACTTTTTACACAATGCCTGAGGGTGCTAAACAGATATAACTATGGACACAACCGAGTTAAAATATAATTATAGTCTCAGGCTGGGAGATACTGCATGGATAATGTCGCACCGTCTTGCAGAATGGTGCAGCAACGGCCCGATACTGGAAGAGGACCTGGCAATAACAAATTTTGCGTTAGACCTGATAGGCAGGGCGCAGGGATTTTACAGGTATGCCGCAGAACTGGAAGGTAAAGGAAGAACGGAGGATGACCTGGCTTACAAAAGAAATGAAAGGCAATACTTCAACAATCTTCTGGCTGAACTACCCAATGGTAACTTTGCTACAACCATGGCAAGGCAATTATGTCTGTCAGCATTTGAATACTATTTCTACACTGCTTTGCAAAACAGCAAAGATGAAACCTTTGCAGCACTGGCGGCTAAAACGGTAAAAGAAGTAAGATATCACATGACGCACGCTGCAGATTGGGTAGTGAGATTGGGCGATGGTACAACTGAAAGCCATGATAAAATGCAGGAGGCTTTGAATGATCTGTGGATGTTTACGGGTGACCTGTTTGAAATGGATGAAACGGACAGAGCTATGGCAGAGCAGGGAATAGGGGTAGACATTGAGGCATTACAACCGCAATGGACTGAATATATATCCGGCGTAATAAAGAAGGCTACGCTGCAAATGCCTGAAGCTGAACATATGCAAACAGGCAGCAGGCAGGGTATTCATACCGAGTACCTGGGGCATATGCTGGGCGAAATGCAATACCTGCAACGTGCTTATCCTGATGCAAAATGGTAGATGTACAATACACTAAAGAAGAGATATTTGATCTGTTGTCAGCAATAGCAGATCCTGAAATACCTGTAGTGAGCATTGCCGAAATAGGTATGTTGCGTGATGTGTGTATTACTGAAGATGGTTGTGAGGTGATCATCACTCCGACATATACCGGCTGCCCGGCTATGGGAATTATAGAAGCTGATATAAAGGCTTTGCTGGATAGTAAAGGAATCAAGTCAAACGTAAAGCTATCTTATACTCCTGCATGGACAACCGATTGGATATCAGATGTTGCCAAAGAAAAAATGCGTAAGTATGGCATTGCTCCGCCGGAACATTCATCATGTGGTAATATAGTAGTTGCTGAAGAACACATTGCCTGCCCCCAGTGTAGCTCAACAAATACTGAAGTTATCAGCAGGTATGGCGCTACGGCATGCAAGGCATTGTACAGGTGTAATGATTGCAAAGAACCGTTTGAGTATTTCAAATGCCATTAGGCTGACCTATTTCACTTCAACCATAGTTTCTCGTAGGATAGTCTCACCTTCCTTCAACCTGATATAGTATTTGCCGGCAGCTACCCCTTCGGCTTCAAACTCAACTCGAAACCTGTGGCCTGCTTTACCATAGTTCCTGTCTTTAAATACAGGTTGTATTATTTCATCTTTATCATTGAATATGCCTAGTGTCAGCTTTTTAGGGCTTTCAAGTTCCTCTTCAAACCTGGCATAGATCTTCAGTGTTTTAGGATTGTACACCTCTTCTCCGGGAGTGTCATTAATAGCTGATTCAACAAAGTACTCAGGCATGGGCCTGTGTGTCAGGTTGACGATATAATCCAGCAGCTTTTTTGATACAAAGTCGTTATTGCCGTCATATACACTGTTCAGGTTATGGTTATTGGTAAATACCCAAACAGCTGATTGACCCAGGTCATTGTACATCCTGTTTTGTTTGATGAAGCTCAATACTTTGACCAATGTATCGCCTGCCATTTTTGAGTATTTATAACCCAAGCCTTTTACGGGTGCACGGTTGCGACTGTCTGCACAAAATGTCTGTATGCTTATTTCTGCTTCTTTCAAAGGGCTGAGATACAGCTTTTCTCCCCCTGCCAGAATAAGCGGTTGAAACCCTGCCGAATCAGGAGCAAAGATCACTCCTTCGTTCATAACCAGGTTGAAAGTCAGGCTACCGTTGTTTTTTACCTTTAGTTTCAATGCCTGCCTGTTATACGCGCTGCCTGTTGCTTCAGCTGTTACTGTGACTATGTTTTGCTGTATAGCCTGCGATAAGTTCAATAGTGTAGGTGGTTCAGCGTTAACAACAAAAGTTGCAAGGCTGCATATGAATAGTATTAATAGTTGTTTGCTCATATTTATCATAACGTTGGCTTTAGCAGGCTATTGTTCACACTATTTAAATGTAACGATCATGTTGTAAATCAAGTTGGTAAGGCAAGCTAAAATATATTTAAATTATCTTTTTTATTAATTAATATTTATATATCTTTAATTGTCAAAATATCGTCTGCTATGAAACAATACACCGTATTATTATCAGCATTGCTGGCAGCAGGTATATTCGCCTCATGCCAAAAAACGGCAATAGCACCGGATAGTGGTTCCGGTAATACTTCTACTGAATTTGTTTATGCCCAGGAACCTGCCGATGGTGCAAGGGGAGGTGAACGTATAGCTGTAAGGGAACAGCGCCCCGACCAACGTCGTGACGGAGTGCGCAATGTACGTGATGTACGCACCCGTGACGAGGATGTGAGAGGCAGGGACGAAAGAAGAGGTGAACGTGTCTTTGTCAGGGAGCAACGATCTGACGAACGTAGAGAGGGGGTACGTAACGTACGTGATGCACGTACTCGTGATGAGGATGTAAGAGACAGGGGTGAAAGAAGGGGAGAACGCGTTTTTGTCAGAGAGCAGCGTTCAGATCGTGGCCGTGACGGCGTGCGTCATGACCGTCGTGTAAGGACACGTGATGACGATGGTAGAGGCAGATAATACCTGAACAATATTGAGGACAAAAACAGGTGGGTTTCAACATGTTGAAACCCACCTGTTTTTGTAATATTCCTGTTTGCTTACAGCATGCTGTTCTGCTCCTGGTAGCTGCTGATGTTAAAGCCTTTCTGCGCTTTTATCTCTTTAAAGCCTCCTTTTACATCAACCAGTTTGTGGTATCCTCTTGCCTTCAGGATAGAGATGAATATCATAGAACGGTAGCCGCCTGCACAATAAACATGATAGTTAGTGTCGCTGTTTACCTGTTGGAAATTTTCATTGATGAAATCCAACGGCAGGTTCTCTGCTCCTATTACATGTTCAGCGTCAAACTCGGTCTTTTTACGTGCGTCCAGCAGATGCATTGATGGATCTTTCTTCATTCTTTCCGCCAGCTCTTCAGCTGTAATAGATTCGATCATGTCAATTTCTTTGCCAGCCTCTTTCCATGACTGCATACCACCTTGCAGGTAACCAAGGCTATTATCATATCCTACACGGGCCAGGCGGGTGATCACTTCTTCTTCACGTCCGTCTTCCGCCACAACAACTATCGGTTGTTTGATGTCTGGTATCAGTGCTCCTACCCATGGGGCAAAACTGCCATCGATACCGATATTTATTGAGCCCGGAATGAATCCTTTAGCGAAATCCTGCGCATTGCGCGTATCCAGTACCAGTGCTCCCGTTTCTTCTACGGCTGCTTCAAAAGCGGCAGGTGTCAATGCAGTTGTACCACGATCCAGGATAGACGTAATGCTTTCATATCCCATCTTGTTCATACCCACGTTCAGCGGGAAGTATTTTGGTGGCGCAACCAGTCCTGTCAACACTTCTTCAATAAACTCATCCCTGGTCATATCCGCACGCAGAGCGTAGTTGGTTTGTTTCTGATGGCCGAGGGTGTCCATAGTATCGCTGCTCATCTTTTTACCACAAGCACTACCCGCACCATGTGCAGGATATACCATAATATCATCAGCCAGCGGCATTATTTTATTTCTCAATGAGTCGAAAAGCATACCTGCCAGTTCTTCCTGTGTCATATGTGCTGCTTTCTGTGCCAGATCCGGACGACCTACATCGCCCAGGAATAATGTATCTCCTGAGAATAGGGCTACATCTTTGCCATTTTCATCAGTCAGCAGGTAGCATGAACTCTCCATAGTGTGTCCCGGAGTGTGCAATACCTTAAAAGATATGTCACCTACCTTAAATACCTGGTTGTCTGTAGCAATAACGGCATCAAAACCAGGCTGTGCTGTAGGGCCGTATACTATGTCGGCTCCTGTTGCTTTTGCCAGGTCTATATGGCCTGATACGAAGTCTGCATGAAAGTGTGTTTCAAACACATATTTTATTTTGGCACCGCTCTTATTTGCACGGTCAATGTAGGGCTGTATTTCCCTTAACGGATCTATTACTACAGCCTCTCCGTTCGACTCAATATAATATGCTCCTTGTGCAAGGCAGCCGGTATAAATTTGTTCCAGTATCATAACTCTACTTGTTTTTGATTTGTGAAACAAAAGTACCCACATGGGGTGTTTTAAAATGTGACAAAAGTCACAATCTACGATGACCTTTGTTACACAACGGGAAGGTTACATATAGTGAATAATGTTACTGCAATATTGCGCCTACACATTTTGTATCAAATTGTATCGTTTTGTATCGAAAATCGTAGATAATCGGGGTGGATACCCGTAACATGCAATGTATTGAATGTTATTTGATATATAACCTTTAATGAGTTTGTGCAATTTGTTGCAAAATGTTGCGGTTTTATGCTGTGTCAAAGAACTTTTATCTCTCATTTGCATAAAGAAATATTAGTTCAAATATACGTAAAATTGTTGTTATAAACAATAATAGTTAAAGTACAGTTTAGCTTAGGACATATGTGGAGTGGGCGATCAAATTGGAAAAGAAAAAGCCTTTCGAGGCTTTTGACCTGAAAGGCTTTTTTGAGGTGGTGTGGGAGGGAATTGAACCCCCGACACAAGGATTTTCAGTCCAGAAAAGATTGGTTTAATATGGTTTTATATGTACGTAAATCGTTGATAACCAGCTTTAATTTCCCAAATTAAACCACATGGGTTTTTATAAATAGGGTAATTGTTCGACCATTGTTCGACCAAAGTTTTTAACTTTGTTGAACCAAGAAACCCTAACCTTAAACCTATCAGGTCATCATGGCATCCGTGAAAATTATTCTTCGCAAGAGGGCTAATAAAGATGGTACACACGCCCTCGTACTTCAGATTATTAAAGATCGTAAAAAATCTATTATACACCTCGGACATCACGTTAAGCAATCAGATTGGGATGATACCAAAAAGCAGGTCAAAAAGTCTCATCCAAACTCTGCACGTTTGAACGCTTTTCTACTTACTAAGCATGCAGAAGCAATGTCAAAAGTCATTGAGCAGGAAACTCAAAAAGACACTATAACTGCGAAAGCCTTAAGGAATAAAATCAAACCTACAACCGGGGTGTCCTTTCTTGCTCAAGCTCAGGATTACTTGGATACCCTCAAAGCAGGCGGGAAATACAATCAATATACTGCTGACAAAGCAAGAATTAATAGATTTAAAGTATACCTAAAACAAGATATTGCTTTTTCTGATATTACCCCTGGTCTGCTAAATAAATTCGATGCTTATCTGAGAAGCTATGTTTCAGGTAAAATCAACAAAAAGAAACTTAGTGAAAGAACCATTGTCAATCACATGGCTGTTATTCGCTGTGTCTTTGCACATGCAAGAAAAAACAGAGTAATCACGAAAGCCCAAAGCCCATTTGGTGGCGATGATGGAATCAAAATTAAATTCCCAGATTCTACAAAAACAGGACCATCGGAAGATGCTATTGCAAGACTTGAAGCTCTGAGGTTAGAAGACTCACGTCATGAACATGCACGTAAACTATGGCTCTTCTCATTTTATTTTGCTGGTATGCGTGTCTCAGACGTATTCAGACTGCGTTGGTCGGACTTCGTAAATTATAGGCTAGTTTATTCAATGGGGAAGAACAATAAAGTAGGTTCCCTGAAAATTCCAGATAAAGCAGTTAAGATTTTAAAGCACTACGAACAATTCAAATTGAATAGTGATGATTTAGTATTCCCTGAACTAAAGGGTGTAGACTTTAAAGATGAATTTAAAACTAAAAGGGCAATTGCATTTAAAACAAGTGCGCTAGATAAGGTTTTAAGAACGTATGTTGCGCCTGCCGCAGACATAAAAGATAAATTGACAATGCACACAGCGAGGCATGCATTCGGAGAGCTTGCGGGTGACGCTATACCAATACAAATGCTTCAAAAACTCTACAGGCATTCCAATGTTGCAACAACTATTGGCTATCAGTCGAACTTCATTCATAAAGAAGCTGATGATGCTTTGGATGCTGTATTAAACAAAGTTAATCACCCACCCAAAAACAATTTATAACAGCTACTATGAATTCATTAAATGATTTAAAATACTATAAAACTTATTTTATTGCTACAAACTATCTAAAAAATAAGCAGCATTTGAACGTCAAACATGTAATTATTTGTCAGCATTTAAAGTTCAATCCACCTAATTGCTTCACGTTGGTTTTGCCTGTCATAATATTTTATTTCAGCAGAACTAAAAGGTTTCATTATTTGGGTTATCATACTTTGCCACTCTCTTTCACCGACCATCGCAATTTTTTCAAAATCATTGGCATGCTTTATATCAAATTGTAGATCTTCCCAGAGTGCAGCAGGTTCCCAACCTGTAAAATTTTCCATTTCAAAATACCACCTTATTTTCACATGTTTTTCAAGTAGTGTATTTAAGACGGGTAGTAATTTATCGTAATCATTCTTAGTTAATGTTCCCGTAGACTTTGTATAGATGATATTGCCTTGAGTTTTCTTAATCTCAATCATAATTGTTCTTTTAATTATAAAAATAGTTGCGTTTAAAAAGAACTGTTCGATTGCAGTTCCACTTAACTTCTCCGAATAGTCTTATAACTGTATCCTCTGAATTCTAACTGCATTTAGCAATATAAGATTTCTAAAGAGTCGCTATGCTACCTGCTCCCAATATTAAAATTACAATTTTCACGTCTACAGCCAAAGCGATATTTTTCCGATTTTAATTGCGGTAAAAATCGTAGATAGTTGGTCATTTTGAATAACTATATCTGCTGTTTCGTTGGCGGTCCCACTGCCTAAGCCTCCCATGCCCCTACTTGCCTAAGTTATATGCAATTATAGATGCCTCATTAATACCAACCTCTACAAATGCAATTTTCAATCCCTTCATTATATATTCTTGCATCTTTTGACATTGTCTTCCAGTAGTAGGAGATCGGCCGTGGGGAAGGTATTAGCAACTATAGCAGCTATATAGAGCAACAAGGTCATCAAAACGCACTACTTGAATCTGAAGGATAATGGCAAGAAGTTTTAGATAACAAGAAAAATTTATATAGAGCCGGTAGAACCAATAACGTTAATATGGTTGCACTTATCAAGCCGCCAATTACAACCGTTGCTATTGGTTTTTGTACTTCAGCACCGGCTCCCGTAGCGATAGCCATAGGTACAAACCCTAGCGAAGCTACAAGAGCAGTCATTAATACAGGTCGCAACCTAGATAAAGCACCGTCTTTAATGGCTCGTCCAAGTTCAACCCCTTCGCCTATTAATTGATTAATGCAGGAGACCATTACTAAGCCATTTAATACCGCAACTCCCGAAAGTGCAATCATTCCAACAGCTGCCGAAATTGAAAATGGCATGTCTCGCAGCCATAATGATAGAATACCACCACTTAACGCCAATGGCACACCACTAAAAACAAGAATTGCCTGCTTTGCTGAACCTAAGGCCATATACAGCAAGAGGAATATCATAAAAAAACAAGCTGGAACAACTAAGGCTAAACGATTTTTAGCATCTTCCAAATTCTTGAATTGACCACCCCATTCTAACCAATAACCAGTTGGAATTTTGACCTTTTCGTCAATTGCAGCCTGAGCATCTACAACAAAAGTTCCCACGTCCTGTCCACGTACATTCGCTTGCACGACAATACGACGCTTCCCATTTTCACGACTGATTTGATTGGGACCATCTATTATTTTCATGCTTGCAACTTCTTTCAATGGCACATAAGTTGGTCTAATATGCTCGGCATTTGGTGTTTTATCTGATAAATCGGCAACCTCATCAGGTAAAATAATCGGCAAATTCTGCAACACATCCATGTCCTGACGTAAAAACTCTGGTAATCGCACCACGATATCAAACCGCCGATCACCTTCAAAAATCAAGCCAGCCTTCTGACCACCGATAGCAATGGATATAACATCAAGCACATCACTTACATTCAGGCCGTATCTGACAATTGCTGGTTTATCCAAATTTATATCTAACATTGGCAACCCAGAAGTCTGCTCAACTTTGACATCTGCTGCACCTTGGATACTCATCAAAACTTGAGAAATCTGATTAGCAGTTTTCTCCATCTGTTCAAAATCATCACCATATACCTTGACAGCAACATCACTCCGTACACCTGAAATAAGTTCGTTAAATCGCATCTGAATTGGCTGGGTAAACTCGTATTTATTTCCGGGTATCTTCTGAACAGCATTCTCAATTCGTACTATTAAATCAGCTTTAGCTAAATCTGGATCGGGCCACTTCTCACGAGGCTTCAAAATAATAAAAGTATCTGAAACATTTGGTGGCATAGGGTCAGCAGCCATTTCTGCGGTTCCTGTTTTTGAAAAAACAAATGAAACCTCGGGAAATTCGCTGACAACATTTTCGATCATTAACTGAAAATCCTGAGACTGTGTCAAAGATGTGCTTGGGACACGCATTGCATGCATCGCAATATCTTTTTCATCCAATGAGGGGATGAACTCTTGCCCCAAATTAAATAGTAATAACAATGATACAAGAAATACGATGGTTGCACTTGAGATTATACTTAATGGATATTTCAGAATAAAACTTAAGGCAGGTTCATAAACATTTTTAGCTAGCTGTACCGCTTTGTTTTCTTTCTCTTGTACCTTCTCGGTAACCAACAAAGCAATCATAGCAGGCACAAAAGTCAATGATAGAATAAACGCTGCAATCAGAGCTAAAATAACTGTTAAAGCCATAGGCTCAAACATCTTACCTTCAACGCCGCTAAAAGTAAGCAAGGGAATGTAAACCATGATTATAATGGCTTGTCCAAATACAGTAGGTTGAATCATCTCACGAGCTGCATGTGACACCTCATGCAGTCTCTCATTTAGGGTTAGTTTACGCTGCACTTTGTGTTGTTGTATAGCAAGACGTGACAAACAATTTTCAGTAATAATTACCGCACCATCGACTATTAAACCGAAATCCAATGCGCCTAAACTCATCAGGTTGCCACTAATTCCTAAATGTTGCATCCCGATTGCCGTCATCAACATAGATACAGGAATTACGAGTGCTGCAATCACAGCAGCTCGTATATTACCCAGCAAAACAAATAGGATTGCAACTACTAAAATAGCTCCTTCAATCAGATTTTTTTTAACAGTGCTAGTTGTGGCATCCACCAGTTTAGTTCGATTAAGTACTGGTTTGGCAATAATATTAGGCGGTAAAGACTTCCTAATTTCTTGCAACTTCTTGTCAACTTCATCAGCAACAATTCGACTATTAGAACCAACTAACATCAATGCGGTTCCTATAACAATTTCATTGCCATTTTCACTAGCCGATCCAGTACGTAAGTTTTTACCCAGTCCAATCTCGGCTACATTTTTAAGATAAATAGGTATGCCACCTCGATTAGCAACAACAATATTTGCCAATTGCTCAGTGTTTTCAATTCGACCATCAGACCTTACTATATATGCTTCTCCATTATTCTCAATATATCCAGCACCAATGCTATGGTTATTTTTTCTTATTACATTAACTACATCATTAAAACCTAAGCCTAACGCTAATAGTTTTTCAGGGTCTGGCATTACATGATATTGCTGAATATATCCTCCGATAGCATCAATCTCAGCAACACCAGGCACATTTTTCATTTGTGGTCGGATAATCCAATCAGCAACAGTTCTTAAGTATCCTTCTAATTCATATTTTGTATGCAGGTATTGACCTTCTGGAGTTAAATAATTCCCATCTTTTTGCCAGCCTGGTTCTCCTTCTTTAATTACCGCCCCTTTCCCTTGTGGATTCATGTATTCTACAGTCCACATATAAATTTCACCCAGTCCTGTACTAATTGCTCCCATTTTTGGATCAACGCCTTCAGGCAAAATCTCTTTAGCTTCGCCTAGTCGCTCTCCAACTTGTTGACGAGCAAAATACACATCAACATCATCACTGAAAATCGCAGTTACCTGAGAAAACCCATTTCGTGATATTGAGCGTGTACTTTCTAATCCTGGAATTCCTGCTAATGCAGTTTCTATGGGATAAGTAACCTGCTTTTCTATTTCAACGGGTGAAAATGCTAAAGCATTGGTATTAATCTGAACTTGGTTATTTGTTATATCTGGGACTGCGTCTATCGGCAAACTACTCAATGAGAAGATACCGAATGAGGCAATAGCAGCGGTTAACAGTACAATAAAAGCACGGTTACGAAGCGAAAAATCTAAAATATGCCCGATCATAATACCCTCATTAATGTTCGTGTCCAGCTTCGGATTTAGCAATGTCCGCTTTTATAATAAAACTGTTTGCAGAAACATAGGTTTCCCCAAATTGTAGCCCACTCAGTATTTCAGTCCACTCTCTATCACTCTGGCCAATTTCAACTTTACGAATTTGATATTGATTGCCCTGTTTAATATAAATTACAGATGAACCTCCTTGGCGCTGGATTGCATTAGTTTTTACAGCAATAGGCACTTCGCGTTCACTTAAAATAACATCACCACGTACAGTCATTCCTGCTCGCCATTTGTCATCTCTATTGTCGATTACTACACGAACAACAACTGTTTGGCTCGCACTTTCTGCAGTTGGCAACAACGTTGTAAGTTGTGTCTCTGTGAATGTTCCATCTGTTAGATTCTTTACCTGAATAGGCTGCCCAGGTTTAATTTTATTAATGTCACGAGAAAAAACAAAAAACTCAGCCCATAACTTTTTTAAATCTGCAATTACAAACATGGCTTCATCTTCAGTTGTATTCCCAATATTTGTATTGCGTCCTATAATAACACCGTCAATCGGAGACCTGACTGGGTAATTTTGTAAGCTTTCATTGCTCTCAACAATTGCTAATGTTTGATTTTTCTTTACCTCATCTCCTAAAGTGTTTTTTACATCACGAACGATACCGGGAAAGCGAGCGCGCACTTGTGCTACTCTATTTTTATTTAGGGTAATCTTACCCGTTAAGCTAATAACCTGATGTACAAAAGCTGCGCCAGCTTTAGACACCTGTATATTCATCGCTTCAGCAGAACCCGCTTCAATGGTTGTTCTACCAGTCATTTCTTCATGACCATGATCTTCACTTCCATAGGCACTACTTGCCATACAGCTAATCAGTAGAATTAAAATATAAATATGTTTCATTTTATCTCCCTAGTCTCAAATTCATGAGCAAGCAGCCGTTCAATTTCTGCTTTCTGAATATGGAAGTCACGTAATGTACGTATGTAGGTCAATCTTGTGTCAGCAAGTGTCCGTTGAGCATCTAACACTTCTAAATAGGCAAACTTACCAGCATTATAACCTCTTCTGGCCTGTACAAAGGCTTCTTGTGCTTCGGGTAATATGACGGACTTAATTTTCAATGCTGTCAAATATGCGTTTTGCAATGACTGATTGTGTTCAGCTATATTTGTCTGTCCTATTAATAATGATTTCTGACGATCAGCATCTGCTTTTACAACCAACTGTCGAGATTTTTCAATATTTCCTTGATTAAGATTAAATACGGGTAATGGTAAAGATATGCCAACAACTAATGCCTGATTGTTAGTTGCCCTGAAATCTCGGACACCTATATTGAAAGTGGGATTGGGTATTGAATTAGCTCTCTCCAAATGTAGGATTGATTTAGCTTGTGAAATACCAGCAGACTTTTGTTTATAATCGACAGAATTTTGTAATGATTTCTGAATATTGGTGCTCATTTCAGGTTTTACAAGTTCATAAAATCTCTCAGTGCTCACCGAATTAATTGTTTTACCTCCCATGAGCAATCCAAGCATTTTGAGTGAAATGTTGCGTTGCCTCTTTGTCTGTTCCGAAATAAGTTCTGCATTAGCCAACAATATTTTTGCCTTGTTGCGCTGAACTAATGGCTCGGCTGCTGCACTAACTCGTTTATCAACGGATTTATAAACATCACGGGCCAGAATAGCTTGCTCTTGAGTGATGACTGCTTCCTCTTGTATTGCAACAACATTCGCAAATGCCAATTTTACACTACGTATCAAATCCAACGCCGCTATAGACTTGCCGTATTGTGCTATTTGAAGCCCGTTGTCGGCAGCTTGAATACGTGCTGGTCGCTTACCTCCAATTTCTACTGTTTGAGATAGACCGATAGTCCATTCAGAATTGTTAGTACTATTATATATTCCATTTCCGTTGAAATTTTCTGCCTCAAATCCGACAACTGGATTTAACAAAGAGCTGGCCTGATGTCTTTCACCAAATGCGGCTCCATATTCAGCTTCTGCACCCTTAATAGCTGGAGAATTCTCTAAAGCCAGTTTAATAGCATCATCCAGCCGCAATGGGGTTGATTCACCAGCATAAGCTGATCCAACCAAGCATAAGCAAGCACAAAACAACCATAATTTCGTCATGTTTTCCCTTTACCAAAAACAACAATTGACTCATATTAAAACCTTAATAAATCAGGTTATACTTAAGCAATGTATTTGGGAGGGCGATCTAAATTATCGGAATCAATACTACGGAATTGAACTATTGCTAAAGCAAAAATATCAGCTTTAACATATAATGTAACATTCCCTATTATTTGATTTGGATTGATAAGTTTAGCAAAACAGCAATGATGGGCAATACAACAGTGACCTTCTATTTCGGAAAAATCCTGAAGGTCCTGTACGGCAGAATGCTCATCATTGAGCTGGTGTTCAACTTCGATTTTTACATCATTTCCGTTCTGGCAAATGTGTGGAATAGCAATACTTCCGGCTATGATAGCCGCAACACAAGTAAGAATGAGTTTTTGCAGAAGGTTGCGCATTTTCCGAGCATACATCTGCAATAATTAAAGTCAAGTAAAGTACCCAAACTGTAGATTTACCTATATGTCGGTAACATATTTTGTTATGTGAATATGTCTATCGGCATAGGAATATTCAGCAACCACATTGGAAAGTAATATAAGTACCTACAAGATTCTGTCAATATTTTAAAATCATTTGTATGTTAATTTCAAATTGTACATCTTTCTAGACTGCATTATGTTCCCGTAGATTTTATACAGATGACATTGCCATTTTTCTTAATATCAATTATAGTTATTCGTTCAATTATAAAATAATAACGTCAACAAAAATTGTTCGATTGCAGCTCCACTTAACTTCTCCGAATAGTCTTATAACTTCATTCTCTGAATTCTAACTGCATTTAGTATGGCGAGTAATGCCACACCTACATCTGCAATCACAGCTTCCCAAAGAGTAGCTATACCACCTGCTCCCAGTATTAAAACTGTAACTTTCACCCCCATAGCCAAAGTGATATTTTGCCAAACAATATTTTTCGTTAGTTTTCCGATTTTAATTGCTTTAGGAATCTTAGACGGTTGGTCATTTTGAATGACAATATCAGCAGTTTCGATGGCGGCATCGCTACCTAAGCCTCCCATTGCAATACCTGCATCAGCTAATGCAATAACAGGTGCATCATTAATGCCATCCCCTACAAATGCAATTTTCAACCCCTTGTTTTTATATTCCTGTACCTTTTTTACCTTGTCTTCTGGCAGCAAGGCGCCATAAGCGTCATCTATTTGCAGCTTTTTTGCTACATGGTCAACAACGACTTGCTTGTCACCCGAGAGCATTACAGTTTTGATATTCTCTTGATGTAATATTTCTATAGCATGTTTTGCATCCTCTTTTATCTCATCAGCAACTAATATGTATCCTGCATATTCATTATCTATGGATACAACAACAATTGTATCAGTAATATCTTCTATCGATTGAGGATATTTAACTTCATACTTTTTTAGTAATTTGGTATTCCCTGCTAGTACTTCTTTGCCGCCAACGATACCTTTTAATCCATGACCATGTATTTCTTCAACACTTATTGCTTTAAGTTGTTCATGGCTTCCATCCGAATACTCGGCTATAGCCTGAGCAATAGGATGAGTGGAGTGGTACTCTAAGGCAGCAGTAATCCTGACAAGCTCACTTTCACTAATATTGTTGGTAGTAACATCCTGCACTTTAAATACGCCTTTTGTTAAAGTGCCTGTTTTATCCATTACAATAGTATTGATTTGTGCCATTACATCGAGAAAATTTCCACCCTTAAAAAGTATCCCATTTTTTGATGCAAGACCTATTCCGCCAAAATAGCCAAGAGGGATAGATACCACTAAGGCGCACGGACAGCTAATCACAAGAAACACCAAAGCCCTGTAAAACCATGTCTGAAAGATGTAATCCTCAACAATAAAATACGGTACAAAGCATACAGCTAATGCCAAAATGAACACTATTGGTGTATACACTTTTGCAAATCTTGAAATAAACAATTGCGTTTGGGATTTTCTTGCTGTTGCGTCCTGAACCATTTCAAGAATACGGCTCAATTTACTGTCTTTGAATAAAGTAGTGACTTCAACTTCTATGCTACTGTTTAGGCTAATCATACCTGCAAAAACTTTATCCCCTGCCTGTTTTGTTTCCGGTACACTTTCACCTGTTAATGCAGCAGTGTTAAATGTTGTAGTGTCCGACAATAGCTTACCGTCTAGTGCTACTTTTTCTCCTGGTTTAATCCTTAAGACCTGTCCAACTACTACTTCCGATGGAGCAACTGTCATGTCTTTACCATCTTTAATGACGGTTACTTCATCGGGACGAATATCTAAAAGTGCTTTGATGCTGCGTTTTGCATTACTTACAGCTGCGTCTTGGAACCATTCCCCAATTTGATAAAAAACCATGACCGCAACACCTTCTTCATACTCCCCTATAATAAAGGCTCCGATTGTAGCGATGCTCATTAAGACAAACTCATTGAAGAATTCTCCTCTCAATGATTTACGAAAAGCAAGATTTAAAACATTGTGACCTGCGAGCAAATATGCCACTAGGTTAAGCGGTAACAAAATATAGACAGGTGCTGTTACCTGAAATCCATACTCCAAAATAAGAAGGACGAGCAGAATGGCTAATGCCATAAGCAGGTCAATATGCTCTTTCCAACCATTGCTTACGATAATTCCTTTTTTCATGTTATCTCCTAATATGTTATTTAATGACTATGCTCTGCTTCGCCTTTTTTCATCTCAGCCATAAGGTAATATGCAGCATCGAAGGCTACTTTTGTCCCTTTGGGGATAGCTTTTAACGGCTTTATTTCAATCCAGCCATTATCTCTGCTTCCTGTTGTTACCTCCATTGGGTAAAATATCCAAGACGTGTCATTATCATGAAGTTCAACGCCTGATGTGAATATATAATACCTATTGTTTTCCTTGACTATAGCGTCTTCAGGCAAAGCGTATCCGTAATTGTCATCGGTTACAATTTGACCTCTCACATACATACCCGGTATCAACAATTCAGATTTCTCTTCAATATCTGCGTGAATATGTACTGCTTTCGGATCGTCTTCGAAAGCCTTGCCAACAGCATAAATATTAGCTTGCAACATTCGGTCTTCAAGGCTTTCAAGATATAGATTTACTTTCTGTCCAACCTTCACTTTGTTCATGTCTTTTTCAAATACCATCAGGTCCGCGTGAATATGATCGTTATTTACAATTTCAAACATTTCATTTTGCGGTGACACATACTGTCCTGTCTTTACCTCCACTAATCGTACATAGCCATCAATAGGACTGTGAACAGGGACTTGTTCATAAAGACTGTTATTTCTAATCCGTGTAATACTCAAGCCAAATTGCTTTAGTTGGGCTTCAAGCCCAGTTACGGTGCCTTTCATGGACAGATAATCAGCTTTTGTCTTTTGAAATTGTTTACCTGAACCTACATTTTCTTCATAGAGCTTTTGTTGTCGCTGATACTCTTGTTCGAGGTACTGCAATTGATTATAATCATTGATATAGTCTGATTGCATTTTAATGAGGTCAGGGTGGCTTAGATATGCTAATGCTTGCCCCTTTCTCACTTTATCCCCCTCAATAACGTTAATAGAAACAATATTTGCTCCAATAATAGCAGTGACTGTCGCTTCATTTTGTGGAGGCACTTCCAGCCTTCCGTTTGCCTCAACATACGAGGCAGTGTTGCGCAAAGGGATTGTGTCCACACGCATTGAAAGAGCTGTATATTGAGCTCTGGAAAGGTGAACGGATTCCTGTTCGTCTGTATGCTCCATTTCATCATGATTTGATGTTTTATCATCATGTTCTTGATTATTGCATGATGATAAAACAATACATGCTACAATAAATACTATATATATATTAAACCACTTTTTCATTGTTTTAGTTTTTTATTTGCCGAAAAAATATTCCAATTCGATGACAGATTGATTGTAATTATTTAAAGTGCTTAAATACCCGGATTTAATATCCAGTGCCCGATTGAGATTTCTAAAGTATTCGATATATCCGATTGCACCGTTCTCAAAACTTTTTTGTGCATACTCAATCAGTAAATCAGCCTGTTTAAGTGCTTTGTTGCGGTAATAATCAAGACTTGTTTCCTGCTTGTATACTTCCTGTAATTGTTGTTTATATGCACTGTATAACCTTACCTCAAAATAGTCCGCCTTTGTGCGCTCTATCTGCTCGTTGAGTTTAGCTGCTTTTATTTTGGCTGCATAGGAACCGAAAAATAACGGAATAGTCACACCTGCTTGAACTCCCTTGAAACGATTATTGATGGTCGCAATATCACCACGTGATGTAGTGCTGCCTATGAGCGATTGGTTGAAATACCCAATCGAAAGCCCCGGTAGCATTTCAGAAATGCTAAGTCTTTTCTCTACTCTGGCAATTTCTATTTGTTCCCTCATATACTCATTCATAGGATTATTCAATGGTAGTGCGTTACTATCAACCGTTAACAGAGGCCTTTTCTCTAACCTTTCCGTTTTAAAAACGACGTCATCAGTTATATTCAGCAGGGCCTTTAATTTTTGCTCATGTATGAGAATTTCAGACCAGTTTACTTTGAGCTGATTTTCCACCTCCATAACTTCTGTTTCTACTGATGACTTTTCAAGGAAAGTACTTTCTTCTGTTTCATACCGGACAGTTGCCGCATAAAGGAAACGCTTGTATAATGTATCCTGATACAATAGCAGCTTTTGCTGCTGCCGCAGATATGTGAGCATATACCAAACCTGTCGTATCTCTTTTTTTAGGTCATTAATTTCAACATCCAACGCAATGTTGCTTTTGACAACTTGCTTTTGTGCCAATGTATGTTGATTAAAATAAACAGATGGGAAATCAAAATTTTGTATCACATTGAATGAAAGATCGTTTTCCAAACTATTATATTGCCCATACTGAAATCCCACTTGTGTTTTCGCTACATCGAAAGCGGTTTTCTTTTTCTGTTGGTGGAGCTGTATGTTTGTTTCGGCAGCTTTAATATTACCATTGTTCGTTATCGCAGTCTCAATTGCTTCATGTAGCGATGCAATTTCAGGGATTCCCCGTTCTTGCGCTGATGTGCTGGATGGTATGCTTACTGACAGAAGACAGGCAATTATCACCATCGCAGACATACTGATTTTCTGTTTATTACTCTTTCTGTTTTCCAGCCAGTTATATAATATCGGCATAACGAAAAGTGTTAGTAATGTTGCTGAAATCATTCCCCCAATTACTACGGTAGCAAGCGGTTGCTGGACTTCAGCACCCGCAGAGGTTGATATAGCCATTGGTAAAAAACCTAAGACATCCGTAAGTGCAGTTAGCATGATTGGTCTTATTCTTCTTTTCGCACCATGAACAATCCGATCATAAATATTTGCTTCGCCCTCATCTTTCAATTCGTTCCAGCCATTTATCAGCACAAGTCCGTTCAGTACCGCGACACCAAACAAAACGATAAACCCAACTCCTGCCGATATGCTAAACGGCATATCTCGTAACCATAAAGAAAAAATACCACCAATCGCAGCAAGCGGAATCGCCATATAAATCATTAATGATTGCGATATAGATTTCAGGGCAAAGAATACCAGTATGAATATTAATACTAACGCTATCGGTACTACTATTTGTAAACGTTTGCTTGCGCGTTCCAGATTCTCAAATGCACCGCCATACCTTATATAATATCCTGGCGGCAGTGTGAGTTCGTTATCCAGTCTTTCCCTAATCTCCTCAACAAGCGATTTAACATCCCTGTTCCTGACATTGATACCTACATATATTCTTCTATTGGTATTGTCCCTGCTAATCTGCATTGGTCCAGGAATATAACTTATATCAGCTACTTCTTTAAGTGGGATCTGAGCTTTATTTGGAAGTGGTATATAGAGTGTTTTTACATCATCAATATCTTTTCTTCCTTGTTCTTGCAGCCGAACAACAAGGTCAAATCTTTTTTCCCCTTCAAAAATCACACCAGCCTTTCCTCCTGAAAATGCAGACATGATTATTTTATTCAGCTCATTTATGTTCAAGCCATATTGTGCAAGCTTTGCTCTGTTATACTTGACCGTCATTTGGGGCAACCCGCTCGTAGCTTCTACTTTCATATCGCCTACACCAGGTATGGTGCTGATGATTTTTCCCATTTCTTCTGCTTTGGTAGCAAGAATATCCAAATCTTCCCCAAACAGTTTTACTGCAACATCCTCACGAACACCTGACAGCAATTCATTAAATCGCATTTCAATGGGTTGGGTAAATTCATAATTTATCCCCGGTATGGTACTAACTGCCTGTTTGATTTTTTGGATAAGCTCTTCCTTGCTATCTGTTGTCACCCATTCATCTTGCGGCTTTAAAATGACAAAACAGTCTCCTATGTCCATTGGCATGGGGTCGGTTGGAACGTCTGCCACACCAAACCTTGTCATGGTGTGTTCTACCTCCGGGAATCTTTCCAGTAGCACCTTTTCAATTTTAGTTGAGCTTTCAACGGCTTCTGTAAGTGAGCTGCCAGGCTTAAGAATAACATGAAAAGCAATATCTCCTTCATCAAGTTGGGGCATAAATTCTCCTCCAAGTCGTGAGAATGCGAACCCCGCAATGCCTAACAGGCAAACTGACAAGATGATGACCAACTTTGATTTTTTCAGTGCCTTTTTTAAAAACGGTTCATATATGTTTTCAACCTTGGCAATAATTTTGTCCCCCCAGGATTTTTTATCCGTGTTTTTCACTCGGAGGAATAGTGCTGACATCATTGGGATATAAGTCAGACACAATACCATTACCCCTATCATGGCGAACATGAACGTTAAAGCCATAGGCTGAAACATTTTGCCTTCTACACCTTCCAAAGCAAGTATCGGGATGAATACTATTAATATTATTAGCTGGCCGAAGAAGGCTGAATTCATCATCTTACTGGATGCATCATAGGCTAATTCATCCCGTAATTGTTGACCAATAATCTTCTTTTTTATGATTTTCTCATGCAATAAGAAAACTGTGCTCTCAACAATGATAACTGCACCATCTACTATAATGCCAAAATCTATAGCTCCTAGGCTCATTAGGTTAGCCCACACACCAAATATATTCATTAAAATAAAAGCAAAAAGGAGCGACAGTGGTATCGCAGACGCAACAATTAAGCCACCCCTCCAGTTTCCTAACAAAAGCACCAATACGAATATTACAATCAGCGCACCTTCCAATAGGTTTTTACTGACTGTGCTTGTGGTCTCCTTAATTAAAGCACTTCTGTCGAGAAAGGATTCTATTTGTACGCCCGGGGGTAATGATTTTTGTATTTGTGTGATGCGTTGTTTTACCCGCTCGATCACATCGTTTGAATTACCCCCTTTTAGCATCAGGATCATTCCGCCTACCGCTTCGCCCTGTCCATCCTTGGTAAAAGCACCATACCGTACTGCTTCGCCAAACCTCACCTGGGCAATGTCACCGATAGTAACTGGTAAACCATTTTTATTAACCACTACAATTTTTCGTATGTCATCTAAACTGCGGGCAAGTCCTTCCCCCCTGATAAAATTTGCATAGTGGTCTTTTTCAATATAAGCACCTCCTGTATTCTGATTGTTCTGTTCAAGCGCTCTAAATATATCTGTGATAGTCAGACCGATTGCATTCAGCTCATCAGGGTCAACAGCAATCTCATACTGTTTAACTTTACCACCAAAGGCATTGACTTCAACAACGCCCGGCACCATAGCCATTTGTCTGCGAATAATCCAATCTTGGATAGTTCTCAGGTCAGTAATGGAGTATTGGTCTTTGTAGGCTGAGTCAACTTTAAGCGTGTATTGGTATATTTCACCAAGCCCCGTTGAGATTGGCCCCATCTCAGGCTCTCCAAAACCTGCGGGAATAGTTTTGCCAATATCATTTAGCTTCTCAGAGACTAGTTGCCTTGGCAAATATGTCCCCATATCTTCATCAAAAACAATGGTCACGACAGATAATCCGAATCTTGAGACAGAACGAATTTCTGATACGCCCGGCAAGTTAGCCATAGCCACTTCCACAGGATATGTAACAAACTGCTCAATATCCTCCGTACTAAGATTTGGAGATTGGGTGATTACCTGTACCTGGTTATTTGTTATATCGGGAACTGCATCAACAGGTACTTCTTTTAGGCTCCATATTCCGCCTATGATTAATGCAATTGTAAACAGCCCGATAATCAGCTTATTCTTTACAGAATAGCGAATTATACTATTTAGCATGTAAATATTTTTGAAAAAATAAAATAGATTAAACCTCACCCACTGAGAGAGCAGGTATTGAATAGTACTAACCTATTTTAGGCGGCTGCCAGATACTTGTATAAACGTCAGGGGGAAGTGAGAAAATATACATCCCGTTTTTGATAACAGAAATCTGCATTAATTGATATGTGGACGGACTGCTGTCGGATGAAAGTATTTTACAAACAGCAAAAAAGCAATCTCCTGAACAGCTATGTTGATGGATAGGAGTATGATTGTTATTTTGTTCTGAATTATCGGGACATTTTTCTGATGCTGTAAAATGCTGCTTTAAATAGTCAACTATTCCTATTTTATCGTGTAATTCGTTATGATGAGAATAGTGTTTAACAATTAAGGGTATTTCCAGCACCTCAATAAGGTAATCCTTGGGCACTATCATTGTGAATGATACAAATAAGATTACTATGTATTTTAAAATATTCAGGATACTCGAATTTACGCACAAATATAAAGAAAAACTCTACCATGCAAACGTTAAAGCTCAATACATTAAAAATAACTTGAAAACCCTGCCTGAAAACCAGCCGTTTTTGAATACGGGTTGCCGAGCAAGTCTGCCTGCCATTGATACCTGTAATTGAGCCTTAACACTGTTTCTGATGATATACGCCAGCTAAGAGACGGAACGGCTGCAAAGACATGATCTGCAATATTGGTATTTGTCTCTTTAAACTTAGCAACATTCCAGTCAACATATTCAAGACGGCATGAGAGATTCAATATAGATTCCCTAAAGCCCAAAATAGGCTTTTTATAAAATGGCTGTACTATATCTAAAAACCCTCCATATTGCCGGTCGCCATATTGTTGGGAGTATGTAGCTGGGGTCTCAACGTTTATAACAGCTATCTCGGTATTTATATATGTTCCAGTTGCATTTATCACCGTATTCAGATCAATAGCAAACACATCTACCCGGTATTTTTTATTTAATAGCAATCCATCTTCTTCAAACTTATTGTACACACCTCCCATATACGAAAGTCCGATTTCAGCTACTTTACTGTGACTAACGGCTGCTTTAAGAGTTACCAGTGGCAGACCGTTAAAATTTTCCTCAAAGCGGTCTTCATTTTCTTTTGCAGCTGATAGTGAGGTTCTACCTTCACTATTGTTGATAATTTTGTCATTAAAACCGTTGGTCAGATAAGCCTCATAGGCAAACACAAATTCTTGTTTAGACTGCTTCCCATAGATACCAAACCCAACATTACTCCAAGTAGCTGGTAGCATTTGGGTAGATGATATTGGTCTATCAATAAACTCCCATTTGGGGCCGTCATGGTTTTGGTTAAACGCTCCTATCGGATTTAATATTATACCACCTCGCATATTTAACAGTGGGTGAAACTCCATATCCAATGCGGCAAACTCTATATTAATTTCCTTGGTTCCATCTTCAAACTCAACTTCGGACAAAAACTTTAAACGGTCATATATTGTAGAAGCGACAAAAAGTGTAAACCTGCGCATTTGAAATTGGTGTCCTTCAGTCACACCATCTGTGCCTAAATGTTGCCAGTTAGCTTCCACATAACCCCCTAATGATACCGGTAGCCTCCCAATAGACAAAAAAGGTCTGTTATAGACTGCATCCATATTTAACAACGTATCAGACCTATTTGCATGAGCCTGTCTTAAAAGTGTGCTATCTATCTGCGAAAAACAGGTAGATGATAGCAATACGATGAAAGATGTCAGGAGTACTAATTTCATTATCCTTTCTTTTTGAGATCAATAAAAAGTTTTTCATTTTCGATTTGCACGGGGAACTCACGTAGATTTTTCGCTGCCGGGCCTTTGGTTACATGTCCTAGTTTATTAAATTCACTACCATGTGCCGGACAGGCTAACTGGTTATCTGACACTTGTAATTCTGCACCCTGATGTGAACATTGAAGGTATAAGGCGTTATAAGTGCTATTATCAATTCGATATACACATATTGGGTATTTTAAATCCCTATTTCTAACTATAACATACGAGCGGTATAAATTTTCTTTTGTCAAAAAGTCACTTGTCTCAATAAAGATTCCATTATCACTAAGCTCTCCAAAAACATACTTTACGGAAGTGCAACTTTCGAGCAATGTGCTCAAAAAACTAATACTGGCACAAGAAATGCAACTTGCTTTAACGAATGTTCTCCGTTTCATTGGTTATAAACTTTCAAGAAATTTTTCGATTTGATTCCTCTGCTCTATAGACAAAGAACTATACTTATTACGGCTGCTTGTTGCTTCTCCACCATGTAACATAATAGCCTGATGAATAGAAGTCGCTCTGCCATCATGCAATAAGTAATATGTTCCACCTTGCGAATTTTTAGATAATCCCATACCCCATAACGCAGGTGTTCTCCATTCACTACTTAGTGCACTCCCCTCTGTATATCCATCGTCAAGGCCTTCACCCATATCATGCAAAAGCATATCCGTATAGGGATGGAATGTTTTAAATGACAGCGCCTCAATTTTTGAATACCCTGTTTTTAGTTCGGGTATATGGCATTTTGCACAGTCTGATTGAATAAATAATCTCTTACCCTCTTCTACATTTTCGTTATCGGTATTTCTTTGTCGGGGTGTTTTCAGGGTTTGTAGATAAAATACTACATCATGAATGGTTTGATTGCTCACTTCCGGGTCTTTTTCCAGTTGGTCATAGGTGTCATAAGGCTCATAAATAGATGTGATGCCCATATCCTGATTATAGGCCAGTACTGTCTGGTGCAATAAATTGAATGCGGCTGCTTTTTTCCCAAACCGTCCAATATATTTACCATTATTACTAATACTATTTACAGGTATATCAAGATATGTAGCTGGAATTGTCCAATTAGGCCTTCCACTGATACCGTCACCATTTATATCATCAGGGTCAGCCAGGGCAAGAATATCAGCATCTGTCACCGCTTCTAAATAGCCTAATCCGGTGTTTGCCGGAGGGATGATCTTTGAATATGTGGCACCTGAAGGTATCTGTTCAGGTATGTACCCTGGGATAGCTCTATTTTGTAATTGCGGGCCGCCTAAATGTAAAAATTTGTTGCCTGTACTATCATATTGACCAAAGCGGGTTAATGTCGTAAATGGATGTCCCTTGCCATCGCCTGCATGGCAACTTCCACATGATGTTGATACAAACATGGGGCCTAATCCCGTCTCGACCGTGAATATCTCATCATTAAAAGCTATGTCTCCTTTCAGAAATCGCAATTGCTCTTCATAGCTCAATCCTTCTATAGGACCATCCAATATTTCTTCGTCATGCGGCGGTTTAGGTTCTAATTTAGTACACGAATAAACCGACAAAATGAGCAGGATAAAAAAAACTAGTATTTTTTTCATTTTAGTGTTGCCAAATTGATAATTTAGACAAACCTAAAAATAATATTTCGCATAACCAAATATCGAAATGGTCACTTACCATCACATAATAATAAATACTACTAGGTTTTTGTGTCTAATTAATTACTGATATCTCCTCTGCTTGTAACACTTCCTTATTTCCGCCATCGCTATTGTGCAAAAAAACCACAAAAGAGCAGTGCGATGCTTTCCATGATGAGTCTAACGTGTACCTAATTGAATGCTCATATACTTTGCCAGGAATAAACGGTTTGACCTTATCTGGTACCGGAGTTCCGTAAATAGGAGTAATAATGTCCCGCAAAACATGTTTATGTACATATTCTTTTATTATTTCCAAATCTTTTTTCTGAGCATCTATAATACTATCTTCAATGACACCAACAGTGTAGTTATGATTGGTTAATACTTCAGAAGTATATGCAAATTTTAATTTCAAAATAGCCTCTCTTGTAGAATCAGAATATGAAGACGCTAAGTGAATATTAACAGGAGACTTTTCGGAAGCTCTAACCTGAGCAGCATTTGGCCATTTGGGCGTACTGAACAACAGTTCTCCTGAAACTGCTGTCCTGTCAAAACTCGCTGCAGGAATTGCACTGATGCCATTAAATAATGTCTTACCTATATCTGTTGCATCATCAGTACGAAAATCATATTTAGATATTAATTGCCCATCTTTTTCAACCGGCGCGGTTTGAGGATAATTTTTTATATGATAGGAAATAACTACGAGATTACCATTAAGTTGGTCATAGATACTTGCCATCAATTTGTGACCGTTAGGGCAAGGAGGGCAAGAAACACCTGTAAACTCCTCTGCAAGTACTTTTTTTGTTGCAGGATTTTCTATTGCTGTAGTGTAAGCTGTATCGCTACCAACTCCTAATGTCGAAGGAATGAGTTCAATGCCAGGCCCAACCTCAGTACAGGAGTTAATTAGCAAAATACCTGAGAACATAAATATTCTAAAGAAAGAGAGTTTATTATTCAACATAAAGATTATTTAATATAAGCTAAATTACTTAAATCAGATATTATTACTTAATCTACGTTATATTTATATAATCATAAAAATCTATATTGTAGCGGATGTACAGGCTAACTGCTATTGCTCGTGAACTTCCTTCGAAGTTTCAATAATGAAAAAGCCCTGTGTCATTACACGGGGCTTCATAGCATAGTTAATATCTTATATATTATTGAATAATAACTTTTCTTAATTCTCTGGTTTTACTGTTAACAACCTCTACAGTGTATACACCGGGAGCGAAGCCTGATGTATTAAAACTTATAGTTTTATCACGAGAAATTGTACTGCCTACAATTTTTCCATCTATATCGTATAGTTTTATGCTTGTCTCGGAAGCATAAAATTTATTATCGAAGTGGACATACAAAATATCATGTGCGGGGTTGGGATAAACTTTAAAATCCGGTAAGGCAATATTGTCGTTTAAGGATGTTGGGACATTAGGGTTGTCTATTCGCACAACTTTTCTTTCGTTCCTGTTCACATACCATATCTTATTATCCCAATCTATACGCACACCCATAATGCCTATTGTTCCCGTGCTTATTTTACCTACTAATGCTGCTGGAGCAGATGAAACATTGTATATTAAAATGTCACCTGTAGCATTATCACTTACAATCATCTTGTCACCTCTTATATCTATACCACAGGGAGCTGTAAGTCCTGTAGATACCAGTACCTCAACAGTAGCTCCTGTCATGTTTCTATATTTTGCAAGTGGCTCTCCTGCAGTACTTGGCGCAGTCAAGCCACCGGCATCGGTTGCACTATTTGTTTTCATTCTGATGACACGGTTATTACCGCCATCTACGATGTATAACCAACTATTGGTTTTATCAAAAGCCATATGACTCGGTAATCCGTTCTTCCTTTTTACTGTAACATCCGAATATCTTAATATTTCACCATCAGCATGATCGTCTCCACCGACAATATGAGGTGCCTTAAAATCATAATGGCAAATATTTCCATTATAGCCATCAAACACCCAATATGCATTTCCTGCATCATGAGCTATTCCCATCGCAAAAGGACTTTGGTGTAACATATCTAAATGACTCCCCAGTAATGTTGTAGGCTCCCAGTTGCTTTGCTCTAATCGTGCGAAAATAGAAGTGTCAGTTGACCATAAAGCAGGTCCCATAAACGTAGAAGTTGGGCTTGCTGTATTTTGAATCTCATGCACTGTTGCAAAGTTGCCGTTATCACCTATTGCTATGGCCGAGGAACGGGGCATAAAGTGACCAGCATGGGAATCTCTTCTGAATTCTGTGTATTGTGATGTTTTACCTGCATCAAAAATGATATTAACACTACCTGTGGCACCCTCATAATTCAATATCCACCAAGTGTTTGTACCTGGAATAAAATCCAGGTCTTGAGGGTTGAGAATTCCATTTGAAGCGTCAGCGATTACAGTAAATGTGTTTGTACCAGTTAAATACTTGTCTAAAACTTGCCCGTTGACGCAAATGGAACAGCATAATGAGATAGCAAGGACAGATAATAATTTCTTATTCATAAATTATTGTTTTACTTTAAAAAAATAATTCAATAGGAGAATTTATTACCGTATTTGAAGTTTTGAACCTTTTAGGTAATAAAAAGCACTTACAATAATAACTAAAATATCAGACAAACAAGAACTCAAGGTAAGCTACTGTTTATATATATGCAAAACATGAATACAAAAAAAGCTATGACAGTTGTAGTTATGACACTGGTTATATTTGTAGCCTGTAAACATGATGCAAAAAATTTAAAGCCTACAGCAGAATATAGCAATTTTCCTGTGGAGGTCGGCAGAATATTTGAAACAAAATGCGCTGTTTCCGGATGTCACAATGCGATAAGCTACACTGCTGCGGGTAACCTATTATTAGATACATGGGAACATTTATTTGATGGAGGAAGTAGCGGTGCTGTAGTAGTTCCTTATAGTCCTATTTTTAGTTCTTTGCTATACTTTATTAATACCAATGAGGATTCAGGGTTGGTACAAGAGCCAAGAATGCCTGTAAATGGCGAACCTCTATCAACTGATGAATATAAAATAATTAAGGACTGGATTGCTGCAGGCGCACCAGATGCGAATGGAAATATACCTTTTGCCAATGACCCTGATACGAGGCAGAAAATTTATGCTATACAACAAGATTGTGATGTTTTAACGGTTATCGATGCAGAAAAAAATGTTGTAATGAGATATGTCTCCATGGGAAAGTTGGCATCACAAGAGAGCATGAGCGATTTGCAAATCTCCCCTGACGGTAATTACCTCTATGTATGTTACTGGTTCAGTAGCATGCTACAAAAGATAGATACAAGAACTGACAAGGTTGTGGCAGAAATTGATTTAGGGGATGTTTTCTGGGGAGCACTGTACTTATCCGATGATGGAAGCCGGCTTGTAGTAAGCAATGATGATGCTAATACAATTACCATCATAGATGCACAGACTTTGCAGAAAATAAAGTCGTATAAATTTGATATGGTTCGCCCGCGAAACATCATAGCTAGCAAGAGTTTTGATACATTGTATACTACTTCCAGAACAGGAAATGTTGTGTATAAAATTTATGATGACACAATGCACAAGATAAGCATTGATGGCAAACCGATTAATACTGATATTTCTGCCACTACACCTGACCCGTGGGACTTAAAAATGAGTCCTGACTTCACAAAATACTTCATTGCATGTTCTCAGTCTAATGAAGTACGAATATTAAATGTAACTACTGATGAAGTGCTAAAAGTAATACCTGTGGGTACTACACCTCAACAAATGGCATTATCAAAAAATAAGCCTTATTTATTTATTACTTGTCATGACGACCCCGCCTCAGGTTTAAAAGCAAAAGGGTCAGTATATGTTATCAATTATGAGACGCTTGAAGTTGTAAAAAGAATTGAGGCTGGGTTTTATGAGCCTTACGGTGTAGCCGTAGACGACAAAACTGGTTCAGTATATGTCATCAGTAAAAACCTAACATCAGATGGACCTGCCCCGCATCACGGTTCTCCTTGCGGTGGTCGAAATGGTTATTACCAGGTGATTGACATCAATACGCTCGAACCCATAAGCGGTAAGCGCTATGAAATACTTACCAACCCAACAGCAATGCAGATACGTTTTAATTGAATGAATTAATAGTATGCCGATACCCAATTCTAACTCCTAACATATCCTATAATGTATATCACAAATTTACTGTCACGCAAATGCTGTAATAAGATGTTATAGCATTACCTGAAGGCATACGAGGAACTTTAGTGCAAAATTAAAGCCAGTATATAAAAAACTGTCCTCGGAATTTGTTCATATACAAACCAACGTTTGTACCTGAACAAAACAGGTGTAAACATTCTCTTTTTTAGCCTTCCGGTATTTCAATTTCTTGCTTAGAGCAAGGCTTTCAGCTATACTAAAACCACTCCATTTAGCCGTTAGGTCAAAAAATCTGTTCAAAGATAAACGTTGGTATACCTATGAACGCTTTAGCTGTCTGACGCAATGGCTACCACCCTGTTGCCAAAACATCAGACATGAAAAAAGCGATAACGTATTACCGGATTTCTACAGAACGACAAGGCCAAAGTGGTCTAGGACTGGATGCGCAAAAGCAGGCAGTCAAGGATTTTGCAGCACGGAATGACTATGTGGTTATAGACGAATATGTTGAAGTAGAAAGCGGTAAAAGAAATGATAGACCAGGCTTATTAAGAGCCTTAGAAGTGTGCGAGGCCAGGCAGGCAACCTTGCTAATTGCCAAACTGGATAGGCTGGGGCGCAATGTGTTGTTTATTTCAACACTAATGGAATCGAAAGTAGATTTTAAAGCTGTAGATAATCCTTACGCAAGCAAGCTGGTTGTCCATATAATGGCAGCCTTTGCTGAGCATGAACGGGACATGATAAGCGAAAGGACTAAAGCTGCATTGAAAGCAGCAAAGAAGAAAGGTGTGGAGTTAGGGATTAATGGACGATACGTTTTGTCAAAAAAGAACAGCCTAGATGCAAAGTTGTTCGCAGTGACTATGAAGCCAATTATCAAGCGATTGAATAAAAGAGGTGTAACAACCATGAGAGGTATTGCTGATGAACTGAATAAGCTGGAAGTGCCAACATATAGAGGTGGTAATAGAAAATGGCATCCGAGTACTGTTCATCAGCTTGTTCAGCGAATTAAAGAAAGTGAAACACTTAAATAATCATAAATATGAAACAAGTACTACTGTTTACATTTACAGCACTTCTACTGCTGTCCTGTTCAAAGAAGAACAACAACGCAAATTCCAATCCAGGTAATAACAATCCAGAGCCAAACAATTCACTGAATGAGTATGAACAGATGGTTGTTGGGTCATGGGTGCTTGAAAGACTTGTTGATAGCGTCTTTTATGGTTCAGACCTGGGTGAAGTCAAAGACGGAGTTCCTTATCCCTGCGACCAAGACGACACATATATATTTAGTGCTGACCGTACCTATCATATGGATGAAGGGCCTGATACATGCAGTAATGGTGAGATATACAAACAAGAAGAATGGGCTATAGACATGAACTCAAAGCACTTTAAATACAAGCATGGCCCAGGTCAATTGTATGGTGACGGTACTTTCCACAAAATTGACAACAACCATTTTGCAGTCTATGCCACGCATTCCAGTTGGTTCAATTATTCGACAGTTAAAACCTATTACTACAAACGCAAATAATTTACGCTCACTAAATAGCAAGGACAATGAAACGGATAATCAAATTAATGACATTTTGCGCCTTACTGGCATCGTGCTCTAAGGAGAATACAACAACACCGAGCAACCCAAACCCGACACCAGAAAAAACACCCTTAGAATTATTAAAGGGAACTTGGAAGATTGAATCATCTATTAGTAATGAAGTGGGTAATCCAAGTACACTACCTGACTGTTCTAAGGATAATCTTGTTACATTCAATGCGGACGGATCAATGCTTGCTGACGAAGGTAATGTAAAGTGCGATAGCATGGATGCTCAAATCAGCACGGGCACATGGAAAATGGCCAATTACCCTACATTGGAATTTAAACCGGATGCCACTACAGAATTTACAGTAGTGAAAGTTATTCAATTAGACGAAATGTATCTTAAATATGAAATGCCTGTTGATACTCGTATATATACGCTGACATGGAAAAGAAAATAGTCAATTTCGATGCTGACTAAGTATAATAAGGGAGTGTTATACTCCCTTTGTTATTTTATAAAGGGTAAAAAAGAACAATCTATTCTGCATAAAACCTCATTAGTCTTTGATAAGCAACTTTTGTGTACAGCATGAACGAACAAACAAGGTTTTGGCGAAAAGAATACTATTTGTACTTCAATATTACTTATCAATGCAAATGGAGATTGTTTTCGTCAAACCCTAAAGGCTCGACCTTGTTTGTTCGTTCAGGCTGTGCCTATCTTAGCGGTCTCAAAGGCTGAATAGGACAAAGAAAAGGTTTGTACAGTAAATCTGATTAAATATATTTGAGTGTTTCGCAAAGAGTTTTCATGGTGATAGGGTTTATAGGGGCTGACCTGTTCTCGGGTCGGCTTTTTTTGTTGAATAGAAAAACGAACGATAAACGGAGCGTCGCAACGAATTACAATTGATAGAAGGACGATGACTAAAACAATATTGTATAAATTAGAAGAATAAAATATCTCATGTAAACATTAGTAGGATGGTAAAACTCAAGCTAACAATATTATTTTCAGTTTTTATACTAGTGGTATCTGCTCAGGAGAAAGTTGATAAATATTATAGTGCCAATTTAGGACAGTCCTTTAATATTAGAGCTTCAACCAATCCAGACAATAAACCTATACTATCTCTTGAAGTCTTTAGCGGCATTTTAAGAGACAGATATTATTTTAAGTTTCATAAAGATCATAGTGCATTTATTGAAGCATTATTAAAGGCAAAAGCAAAATTTACTGAATGGAAGAAAACAGTAAAAGAGAATGATGTTTCCTACGCCATAAAGGAAATGGATGTTGCATTTCCAATAGTAGAGGTTTGGATGTATGACAGTTTTGAAAAGAAGTTTACTTATTTAGAAACCTTAAAGCTTAAACCGATTTTTTCTGTTCTTGGTAATAAGGAGTGTAGATTACAACTCTCAGCATCAAGTGAATTATTAAGCGAAACGGCATACAGTATTGTTTTAGTTAAAGAGAGGGAGTTCGATAAATTAGCATCAAAGGTTTCTGCTGAAAATCTGTTATTGAAACTGGCAAAAGCAAAGTAGGCCGGTAAAGGTTATGCGCTTTCCGAATAAAACCGGAATACAAAAGGTGATATAGGCTATTGCAAAATTTCCTATATTTGCATTACCTAAAACCTGAAAACATGAACGTTATTTGTCTTGAAGAGCCTGCATTATTTCAACTCGTAGAAATTGTTGTGAGCAGGTTACAATCCCCCAACGAGCACCCATACAAGAAATGGATACCTCCCCAAGAGGCTATGCAGTTACTCAATATTAAAAGTAAAACAAGCTTACAGACATTACGTGATACTGGAAAAATTAGATTTAGCCAGCCTCAGAGAAAAGTTATTCTGTATGATCGGGATTCTATCAACGAATATTTAGAGAAAAACGCTGTAAACACCTTTTAACATGGAAAGAGAATTTGAAATTGACCCACACCCCGACTATGTAGAGGGGTTTAATGAAGCTTATATTCTGATGCAACAATATCCCGACTTGGCTGACCATTTGGCTAAAGCCATGAGTCAATCCGAGCGTGGAGATGGTTTTCTAGCTGGTAGAGAACAGTACATGGCTGAAAAAGCCGAAAGGATGCCTAAATGGTTAATAGATAAGGATAAACACAACAAAGAGGTTGAGCCTGAAAAGAACAAAGATGACTATGAACCAGACAGGTAATATAATGGATATGAAGATATAGCTGGGAGTCAATACTGAAAGGTGATTACGGTAAATTACCTCATCAATCTAATATTAAGATTTACTCCAAATTTATTGTAGTCTCGAACTATGCAACCGTGTTATGATGTGCATAAGGAGGTATTACATGGATGATAATAAAGCAAAAGACGATTTAATTCAACAGACGCATTCAGACACGTATAATTCTAAAAGCGAAGAATACAAAAAAGGTTATAATAAAGCATTAGAACAATTCATAACCGAGTTGCGTGATGTGCTTTTTTGGCCACAAAGTAAAATTTATGGTATTCATAACTCGTCTTATAAAGTTAAAAAGAAACTTTTAGAGCTGTATAATTGTAAATGCGAACAAGCTGCCTCTATAAAGCAGTCCTCAGTAAAAGCGAATATTGGCAAACTTGAATAGCTATTAGTATATTGTATATCATATTCGATATACTAATGAGACCGAAGTCACTTGCTTTTCGTAAATTCTATGAGGTATTCAGAGAGCAATTTTACATTGATTATTGTTCCGAAAAACCTAGAGAGGAAATAATTCACTCACCTGAACTCTGGGAAACTGGTAAGTTTGATAAAAATAACAGGATAATTGGCAAACCAATATTGGTGGAGAAATTCGGAGTCAATAAACACGGCTATCTTTATCGTTTATACCGAAATGCATTTAATTCACACTATACTACAATTAAAGACGTTTATGCAATAAACATACTTGAATATTTAGGTTTCAGAATTGCTGATGTTGAAAATGAAGTAGATGAAGCACGTAAAGCTGATTTATTATTCAAACAATTTGAAGCAAAATATCCGGTTGCAGAAACAGAACAATTTGATGAACCGGAAGAAATAAGAGCTGTTCGAAATACAGTGCGCGAATTTTATGAATTCATAACTGTCAAGCAGCTAAAACAAGCATGGAACTTATTGACACCCGAATTTCAAAATAGAGAAATTTGGGAGGGAAATTACGAACGATTTGCTGATGGCTACGTAACAACTAGAGCACTTAGAAATATCGCTGTCTTTAATGTAGAGCAGAAAAATCCATATTATATCTGCAAACTTTTTTACGAAGATGAAATGGCAATATATCCTGTAAAAGGTTTGAATGGCCTAGAGGATATGACAGTAGATGAATTAGATGAATTTATTAGACGTGTTGGGATTATTCGAAAAGATATTGAGTCCAAAGGTGGAAATAGTTTTGACAAAGTTCCATTAAATAAATTATTCAACCCTGCAGCTATAGAATATATATGGTATGAGTGTGGACTCACTGGAGAATCTCTTTCAAAATTATTCCCCAAACCAAAACCAGTTGTGGTTTGGAGGCTATATGAATGTACTTGTATTTTCATTTCAGGTAAGTGTTATATCAATGATATTAGTCCTGTGAAAACATATTCGATAAGATAAAGTCAGTTTGGGTTTCGATATAAGCCTCGTTGCAGAAATTTCTGTAACGAGGCTTTTTGTTACACAAAATACATTCAACGATATTTTGTAATGTATCAAGATGGGCACAATACTTTTGCTATATGAATTCATTTGGCCAAATAATTCAGAATGCAATTGTATAACTAATCAAATCAGTTCAAAATGTATCAAAATGAAAAAGGTGAAGCCGCCAAAAGGGCTATCGACTCAGGTTATAAACAAGATAGCCGCGATAAAAGCAAGTTTACGAACGGTATCAAAACTGTACGTATCAACAACGATTCTGTTTTCGTAAACGGAACGACCTACAACAACATCAAGGACATCAAAAACAGCAAGAAGTTCTGATGCAGTATCGGCAGGCGGCGAACTGCCGCCTGCCGATAACCTATAAACCACACTGCCATGACACAGGAAGAAAAAGAGCAATTAGCTAGGGAATATTGGGCTTCCCGATTTGAGTACCTGGCACAAGCTGAAATAACCGCACCAGAAACAATTTATTACTGGAATGACGAACCACCAATTAAAAACGATGAAACAGATAGATATTTCACAACACCAACTGCCACCGCTACAAACGTGGGATTTAGATACCGAATTACTACGGTTCGCGGGTGAAACTGAACGGTCAAGCTTTACCATTCGTAACGCTGTAGAAGGCGTTCAAATTTTTGGTGGAATTGGCAGTGGCAAAACGTCTGCGTCAGGAAGGCTTATAGCTCTGAAGTACTTACTTCATGGCTTCGGCGGGCTGGTTCTAACAGTAAAACCTGACGAAAAGGACACATGGCTTGGTTACGCTAAAACAACTGGAAGAGAGAAAGATATTATCGTGATTGAACCAGGGCAAAACAAATATGTGTTCAACTTCCTTGAATACGAAAGTAAGCTTAGGAATGGAGTATCCTACACTGATAATATCCATGAAGTACTAAGGACTGTCATACGTGCTGCTGAGGAAAAAGCAGGTGGCCGGAGCGATGATGCGTTCTGGGAAAATGCACTTGACCTGTTTATGAGTAATGTCATTACTCTATGCTTATTAGCTCACGAGAGAGTAACCGTTCAGTTATTATTTGATATCGCCCAATCAGCACCAAAAAGGGCTGACGTTTCTAATACGAATGAATATGGTGCAAGTGAACCTACTGCATATCAAAAAGCTGTGACCATAGTAAAAGATAGAATGAAGAAAGCTATTAGCGAGTGGAGTAGCCAGTATGATGCAGAATACATACAGTCATTGCCGGAAGATATTTATGAAAGTTTATTGGAAGATGCTATACCTGGCTACCGTGACCTGAAAATGCTGAATAACTTTTTCATGGATAGCTTTTTCAATATCGGGGATAAAACCAGAGCAATCATAGAGTTTTGTCTAACCTCTTTTTTACAACGCTTATTACGTGATCCGATTTACTCGTTATTTGCAAGGTATAATTCTACTGTAACACCGGAAGACTGCCTGAATGGAAAGGTTATTATCCTTAACCTACCAGTAAAACAATATCATAAAGCCGGACAAGATGCCCAAATATTATTTAAATACATATGGCAGAGGGCAATTGAGCAACGTGACATCAAAATTTTTGATAGACCTGTCTTCCTGTACTGTGATGAATCTTCATTGCTACTTCATGAACACGATGCTGAATTCCAAGCAACTGCAAGAAGCAGTCGGGTGGCTACTGTTTATTTATCTCAAAACCTCCCCAATTATTTTGCCAGTATGGGTGGAGAGAAATCTATTTATAAAGTCAAAAGTTTTTTGGGAACATTGGCTACGAAAATATTTCATGCCAATTCTTGTGTAGAAACCAATGAAATGACCAGTCAATTAATTGGCCAAGCATATCAACAGGATTATTCCCGCAATGTCAATTTAGGGCAACAATTCAGTGTCAGTAAAGGCACTTCGGTCAAACTAGAATCTATGGTCAGGAAAGAAGAGCTTTCGAGATTAAAGACCGGTGGACCAATAAATAATTTCATCTGTGAATCCTATGTCGTGATCCAAGGCAAAACATTCAGCAATGGATTTAACTACCGTAAGGTGGGGTTTCATCAAAATATACATCCATATACAGACATTAATTCTTAATCATAAAAACAAATAACAATGAAAAAACAAAACCTTTATTACCGCACAACGTTCAGACGCTTCAATCTTATTAAAGACTCTATTTTGGGGCTGGTGTTTCACCTATGCTCCTATCCGAGGCTGCTCATTGAGGTATTTATCAGGACAGATTTCGGGCACAGGTATTTTAGTTTGGCTGCCGCTTTGTCAGTATTCAGCCTGCTGGCCTTTATACCTTTCCTGCAAAGCGGTCTCTATTTTGACCTTGACATGCTCTACTATGTACTGACTGATAACCCGCTTTGGTATGGCTACCTATTTACTTTTCTGTTCTTTAGTTGGAAAAGATACAGGGAACTCAAAGTTAAAGGTGGGTGGTATGACCATAGGTGGTTCAGCTTGAGTGCTGGTGTTAGAAGAGACTTTTTCGAGAAGTTCACCTTTAATGGGAAAACACCCAATAGCAGGGTGATGACCATCTGGATCGAACCCCTTCCCTTTTTTATCGTGGGTATCCTGCTGCTCTTCTTCCATAGCATCTTGGGTATCCTACTCGTATTCTGTTCAATCATGTATTGCCTAAGTTATATGGCTGCATATCATATCGGCGACAACCTGATTTGGGATATCATTGATGAAAAGATTGTTTCAGAAGCCACTACTAAATACTATGAAGGGGATGAGGATACGGTGGCAAAACGTGGTGTTCAGTTTTATACCGATAGACCGGATGATAAAGAATTGGGCAAAATTATTGCCAATGGCATGAACCAGAAAGACGATGATTCAGACGAAACCAGCTATGCGTTTTAACCACTTTACACGGAAGCGGGAAGATGTCTGATAGAAAAAAGCAAGAAAACAGTTAACATAAGAAAACAGCGGGACACAGCCCCTAACCCTGATCGCCAAACAGCCCCTATAACCCAATCCTGAAAACAAAACCTATAAATCCCTATCATCTTTAACAGACATTCTTTATCGCCACATTCATTAGAAAAAATCCTAAACACAATTTTTATCACCTAAAACCTCCATCCATGATACGGATGATTCCTAATACATCAGCAGCGTCCGCGAAATCGTATTTCTCGGACGCGCTGATTAAATCCGATTACTATATTAACGACCAGGAACTGAAAGGAGTATTCAGGGGAAAATTCGCAGAAAGGTTAAACCTGAAATCGGACGTTAACAAAACTGCTTTCTTTAACCTATGTGAAAACATTAATCCTCAGACCGGAAATAAGCTCACCCAAGTAACAAAGGAAGATAGAACGGTTGGGTATGATATAAACTTCCATTGTCCTAAATCGGTATCCATTATCCATGCCCTTTCAAAAGACGACCATATCCTCAAAGCATTCTCCGAGTGCGTCAACAAAACCATGCAGGTGATGGAAATGGATGCTATGACCAGAGTTAGAGTTGGTGGTGCAGATACAGACAGAATGACAGGCGAATTGATATGGGCAGAGTTTATTCATCAGACTGCAAGGCCTGCCGGAGAGAGCCTCCCCGACCCACATTTACATGCTCATTGTTTTACTTTCAACGCCACTTACGATGCAATGGAAGATAAAATCAAGGCAGGGCAATTCAGGGAAATAAACAGGAATATGCCTTATTACCAGTCCCTCTTTCACAAACTGCTTTCAGATAAACTAATGGATTTAGGGTATGGCATAGAACGAACTAAAAACTCGTTTGAATTAGAAGGAGTGCCTAAAAAAGCGATTGAATTGTTCTCGAAAAGAACGAATGAAATCGGACAGGTCGCAAAAGAAAAGGGTATCACTAATTCTAAAGAACTGGCTGAATTGGGTGCAAAAACCCGAAGCAAGAAGCAAAAAGGTCTGACGATGACAACCCTGAAAGAACATTGGCGTAAGCAAATATCGGAGCATGGCATTAGACATGAACCGGATAAGCCAGATATACGCTATGGATCACCAACCGCTAAAGATGTCATTACACCAGATAAATGTGTAACCTATAGCCTGAACCATAGTTTTGAGCGAGCCTCAGTTGTACCGGAACGAAAGCTGTTGGAAGCGGCTTTAAAGCATGGCATAGGCAGCCGTTTTTCTAAAGCTGAAGATATTGTTAGAGGAGTTAAAACGGCTAAGCAGCTTATAAAGATTACTGAAGCAGGTGTCGCTAAATGCACGACAAAAGAAGTGCTGTCAGAGGAAAAACGAATGGTCAAGCTTGCGCGGCGTGGATTGGATGCAGTAACCCCCATGTATAAGGCATGCCCTGCCCTTGATTTGAAGGGTCAACAAGCAGATGCAGTTTCCTTTCTCCTGACCAGCAGTAACAGGGTGAATATTATTCGTGGTGGTGCAGGAACCGGAAAGACTACTTTAATGCAGGAAGCGGTGAAGCATATCCAAAAATCGGGCAAGCAGGTGTTCACGGTTGCCCCTACGTCGGAAGCTTCAAGAGGCGTATTAAGGAGCGAAGGTTTTTCCAATGCGGAAACGGTTGCCTCGTTATTGCAAAATAAAAAAGAGCATCACAAGCTAAAATACAATGTCATTTGGGTAGATGAAGCAGGGTTGCTAGGCACAAAAGATATGCGTGAATTGCTGGAGCTTTCCGAGAAGCAACATGCAAGACTAATACTTGGGGGCGATACACGGCAACATGCGAGTGTTGTGAGGGGGGATGCTCTACGCATCCTGAATACAGTAGCAAAGATTCCTGTTGCCGAGGTGAGTAAAATATATCGCCAAAAGAAATACCAATATCGGACGGCTGTAGAATATATTTCAAAAGGCGATGTTGAAAGTGGTTTTAGGCAACTTGACAGCATTGGCTTTATCAAGCAAATGGACGAACAATCCCCCTATCGGGAACTAGTCAAAGACTACGTGCAATCCCTTAAAGCTGGAAAGAAAGCACTTGTTATTTCCCCTACCCATAAACAGGGAGAGATAGTCACAAGAGAAATACGCAACGCTTTAAGACAAGAAAAAATGATTGGTAACAAGGAACGCCAGATAACAAAGCTGGCAAACCTCAACCTGACCGAGGCAGAGAAAGCAGACTGGCGCAATTTGCAGAAAGGGCATGTTGTTCAGTTTAATCAGAAAGTGACCGGAACACTGACCAAAGCCAGCAAATGGATGGTTACAGGAGTAACTGAACACTACATTAGTCTGAAAGGTAATAAAGGACAGACCGCTTCATTACCATTGAATAAAGCCAAACATTATGAAGTTTATGAAATGCAGCCTTTAGCTATAGCAAAGGGTGACACAATAAGGATTACCCGAAATGGGTATGACGAACGCAAGACAAAACTGAATAATGGGCAGCTTATGGAAGTGGTCAATATTGATAGAAACGGGAAAGTAGAGCTGCGTAATCCGGTTAGTAAATGTAAATATTCATTGTCTCCTACTTTTGGTCATGTTGCACACGCTCATTGCCTGACCTCCCACGCATCACAAGGCAAGACAGTGGACAGAGTATTTATTGCACAGCCTGCAACAACCTTTGAAGCTACAAATGATAAACAGTTCTATGTTTCTGCCTCCAGGGCTAGAGAAAGTGTTACATTTTATACAGACGACAAAGAGGGTCTTTTAAACCATGTTGGTAGGATAAGTGAGAGGCAATCTGCAATTGAAATAGCTATACATAGCAAACAACATGGTGATGCAATTCAGTATTTACTATGTGATGAAGTAAATAAAAAACAGATACCTAAAAAACAATTCGTTAAACAGCCTGTAAGAAGGGCAAGGTTTGAAGACAGGGATTATGAACCGAGACTTTAATGCCAAGTTTGACAGGATGTTGGAGAATAACCCTTCATCCGCATCACCTGAAACTGTTTCACCAATGGAAACATATCCTGAATCAGGATATGCGAGAAATATATGCTTCGGTCTGCCTGATGATAGCTATGTGTTTTTTGGTTATAATTATCTAGTTACATGCTCATACCAACCGGATACCAATAAAATAACAATTGGATTTACAACCCATACAGTGCTTTTGGAAGGTAATAATCTTGCCGACATATTTTATAGTTTGATGAACCAAACCGCCAGACTTATTTGCTACAGTGATGAGCGATATAATTCTGTTACAAAGAGTAAGAGTATTGTCAATAACATCGTTGTTACAGAAATTCAGGGATAAATATACCCCTGAGTTATAACTCAGGGGTATATAATGTTAAGGTCGAGGTTTGTCCTTTTTACGAGATAACTTAGCGTTTAGTGCATTCTGCAAATGTTTCTCATTTCGGGTAATTCGTCCTACCTGCCTGGCAGCTTCGGCATAGATACTCATTGGATAAGTTCCTACGAATAAAGGGTTGCTACTGACAGTAAAGCCGAACGGGCCAACTTTTACGCTCTGTAATTCTTCCAAGCTAACATATCCAAGTTCGGGGAATCCCATTCCGAGGTCACATAAGCCGAAAGCAAGATTAGGGTCTTCGGGATCTAACTCAGAAATCAGCCATTCACAATTCGTGCATTGTAAGTATAAATGGATTATTGGTGAATGGTCTTTATCCCTGTTTTCAGGCAGTCCATTTTCCAGTAGCTTTTGATATTGAGCATTTGTAAAGAGCGTCATGATTTTTCCTTTCTTAAAGTTGATGGTTACAAGTGTGTAGCAACTGCGGGTATTAGCGAATAAACAAGCTGTATTTTGGTTGGGCGGGTGAATTCCGCTTTTAGCGGGAGAGCGAAAATACTGCTTAGTGCAATGAGCGCACGCAGTTAACACTTGTAAACAACCATCAGCCTTGCTTGATGAAAGGGGAAACCTTGACTTGCAGCATGCCACATCAAAAAAATAGAGGGCTGGAAAAACCAACCCTCTATTACTAATTATGATGCTGGTTGCAGAGATTTGAGATATGCCACTGAACGAGATGCAGTATTTGCGGCATTAGCTAAAAGATACTTATTGCTTTTCAATGCCTGCATCCAATGACCTATATAATCAGCGTGATCCTTTCTTGGTTCACGACTGATATTAAGTTCCGCACATAAGAAGCTTGCCCCAAATTCTGCCACGAGTTCTTCGGCGGCATAGGCTTTGTCCCCAAAGCGTTTACCGAATTCACGGTTAATTCGGCTCTCATGTCCTGACCAATGAATTAATTCATGACCAAGAGTGCTATAATAGTTCTCTGTTGCAGTGCTATGTGCTGTGTCAAAAAACAAGGATTTCTTTGGCATGTAAATTTCATCTGACGATAACTTGTAACATGCCTTCGTTCCCTTGTGTTTAATAACGGCTTTGGTATTAGCTACAAAATTTTCAGCTTGGTCAATTCTTTGAACAAGTGGTGGTTGTTCTTCAATAATTACTTCATCAGGCTCATAGCTTGCCAACTGACATTTATTGAAAACCACGTAAGTCTTGATGAAAGGCACTTTGACAACTTCACCATTATCATCCTCCTTTTCGATGAAGTCATAGTACAATACAGTTGTACCGCGCTCACCCTTTTTTATTTGCTCATTTTTAGACTTCCATTGTTTAAAGCTACCCCAGACATTGGAGGTGTATTCATGCTCATGTGCAGCTCCCCAAAGTAACAGGGTATTAATTCCGTTGTAAGACTTATCACTTACAAGATTTTTGGGCAATTTGAAGGTGTCGTTACCCGACTTCCAAGGTTTAATCCAAGGAGTAACACCATTCTCAAGATATTTAATAATAGTATTTGTCACTCTTTGGTGAACATCGGTTTTTGCATTGTCAATAACGGTTGGAACGGATTCAGAGATGTGTTTCATTGGTATTGCCTTTCTATTAAGGTTAATGGTTACAGGTGATGGCACAACCGAAGGACTAGTGACCAAGCCGGCTGTTATTTTGTGTCGCGGTGAATTCCGCCGCAGGCGGGAGAGGAAAATAATAGTTGGTGACGGGAACGGCTTCGGTTAATCACCTGTACTGAAACCATTGACCGCATCTTTGATAGAAAGCATTAGCAATGCATTCGCTCGAACCCCTCAATTGTTTTGAAAAGCTGCAAAGCTATTTCAGGCACAATGGCATTACCAAACATCCTTATTGATTGAGTTCTCCATTTTGGAATGGTAATATTGTCCAGTCGGGCGGGAAGCCCATCATCTCCCCCACAAAGCGGGGGTTCAGTAGGCCAGTCTTGCCAACGAGCATTTGTACTTTTGAACCGAGGTCGTCTCCCCGCCAATTGGCAGTTTGTCTTTTGTAGTTGCAGTCGCTTGCAATTGGTGTAGGTAATAGTTTCTTCCAGTTGTGAAGTACATAAGCCGTCAATTTGGTGGCATTGTCTGCATTTTCGTCTTTTCGGAGCTTTGCTGCAAAGCCTGGTGCGTTTCCATCGAAAGCTGTTGGAGTTGGAATAAGCTTTCGTTTGCCTTGTGGGGGCATATTCAGAATTGAGTCCGACAATCCACACCCTGTATCTTTGATGCGGTGCATTGACACCTGAAGCTGGCAATACATACGCTGCAACTTTGTAGCCTTCAGCTTCCAAGTCAGATTGCACCGTGTCGAATACCAGTCCATTGTTCCAACTAACAAGGCCGTAAACGTTCTCACAAACAACCCATCTGGGTTTGACTTCTCTAATAATTCGATACATTTCTGGCCAGAGATAGCGGTCATCTGACGTGCCTTGTCGCTTCCCGGCTGCACTAAATGGTTGGCAAGGGAAACCTCCTGTAAGGATGTCAATTTGCCCTTTGTAGTGTCTCGCATCAAATTCCCCTATATCATGGTGTGAGTTTGCTTTTGGCCAGTAGTGTTTCAGTATGGTTTGGCAAAACGTATCCTTTTCACAATGAAATACGTTTTCCCATCCCATTTTTTCAGCAGCAAGGTCAAAACCTCCGCCACCGGAAAACAAGCTTCCGTGTCTCAATTGAGTGCCTTTCGTTTGACTTTTGATTGTTAGTTGCGGAGTCGTGTAATAAGTTTTGCGTTCATGTCATTAAAGGATGCATAGTCCGTATTCTGCGTGTGGTGTTTTAATTGTTCAGTTTTGCAGAATTGATCCAGAGAATTTGTCGCTTGTATTCCGATTTCATTATTCCCGAGCCATGAATGCAAGTATTCGTAGCCGTAATTACGGATATACCCAGTCATGTCTTTTAAACAGTCATAGCTATTAAGAATGATTGCATCTTCAGCAAAAGACTTCCCTTCTCTGATAATGATGGCAGAGAGATAGTCGTAAACGTCTTTGAAGACATGGATGCCAGAAGGCTTTGGTACACGCCCCCTGACAAAACTGATAGCACGATTGCCAAGATGGGCTTTGATTTTGGGGTTTCGTATTGCGAAACCACCATCTTCATTCTCAAACCCAATGGCAATAAAGCTTCTTCCAGTCTCACGATTAAGTACCCTTACCTGTTGGAGTATATGGCGAGCTACCCTGAATGGAATACAACGGTTTTCTTCCAAATACCGGATTAATACAGGTTCGGATAAATATGATTTGTCTTTTACAACAAAGCATCCGTCTTTTCTTTCATATCGTGGCATACAGGACGGCAATTCAATTGTCGGATAATTAAAACCAACCATGTTTTTAAGCCAACGCAACGCATCCATAACGGTATAATTAACGTCCTGGCTTTGTAGATACAGGCAGACCAACTTAATTGTATCACCCTTTGCGTTTGATACAGGGTCATACCATGTGTTTGTTTTGGGATTAACGACCAGATTTGTTTTCTGCTCGCAGTCAAAGGGAGATGTGTATAAATCCAAACCATGTAGAATAGGGTTTGGTTTTATACCCCATACTGCAAATATTTTGCGCATGGGTATAGATTTAGCATGTGCAATATCCATTGTGCTATTCCTAGAAGTAAATTGTGATTGAAATTTTTAGAATGCGTTTAAGCGACGCTCTTCCAGAAATGCGTCAAGACATGATCTTCGATAACGGACACTACGCCCGATTTTGATAGGCTTGAGGTCGTATCGCTTTGTACTATCCCATACGGCTAACGTGCCATATGAATAGTTAATATACCGAGCCGCTTCTTTTCGGTTAAATAATGGGTCGTGGTTAGGGATATTCATTGGAAATCCTTTCTATGATTAATAACTGATGTTTCTTATGATTTGTGGGTTGGACAAAACGGTGTGCTTGATATGCGAAATCAATATGTGCTGTCAAATAAAAAGCGGAAATATTATCACAATTAATACCCGATAATGTCCCACCCCTGCTTAATCAAGATTGATCTACGTATTATTACCTAGTCGAGTTAAATTCTTGAAAGTAGTTTTCACAACGGAAAACGAATCGGTATAGACTTCTGCAAAAGCCGGAGGAAAGTCATGACGATTAAAATACCTGTAACTGACGAAAACATGCAATCAGCGTATCTAATAATTGCAACGATAGTAAAACACCATGGAGAAAAGTATCTGCCAATATTTAAAAGGATGCACGAAGAGATTGAAGTGCGCAAAGCTCAAAAGAATTTATTAGAGATTGCGTCTCAATTGGTAGAGTAGTACACAAATTTTGGTTGACAAGTCGAAGCGTTTTTGCTTTAATAGAGATAGTATTTTTCACACGAAATGAAAAACATTTTCCTACACGGCGACAATTAAACACCTGTTGAAGTATTGAAAAACAAACCACAATTGCGGAATTAGGAGCTACAATGCAAATGTCTTCCTCTCCGCCAGTTTATTGCTTATTAACTGGCATATATCTTCTTAAAAACAAACACATTTTCTGTTTTAGTCAACGAATCGTTTGTCAGCTCGTTATAAATCGTCACTCGTTTTATCACACTAAATAGGTGACGCATGTTGAGGTTGATTAAGATACGCGGATACTACTACTACAATCGACGTATACCGGAGGAAATGCGTGAGTTTGACCCACGAGAGAATATCAGGGTGTCTCTTAAAACAGACAGTAAGGTTATTGCTGCAAAACGTGCGGTAGTCTTAAACGATCAGATTGAAGCGTATTGGCAAGAACTGGTTAAGGGTCAGGTTCGTCATGATAATATTCGCTTCACTAAGACCGTCAGGATAGCTCGTCAGTTAGGCTTTTCATACGAACCGATGTCAGTAGTAGCAAATCTGCCAATGGTTGAGCTTGTTGAACGAATTTTAGCTCTTAAAGATGCTTCGCTACCACAAATAGAAGCAATACTAGGTGCGATGCCCCAGCCAGCGTTAACTGTTAAGGATGCACTTAAAAGATATTGGGAGCTATCTAAAGATAAAATACTCAACAAGCCATTAGATAAAGTTAGAAAGTGGGAAAACCCTCGTAAAAGGACTGTTGCCAACTTTGTCAAAGCAAGTGGTAATAAAGAGCTCGTAACGATTACACGTGAAGATATGCTTGCTTTCAGGGACTGGTGGCTAAAACGGATTGATAAAGAGAATATGAATCCGACTACGGCAAATAAAGACTTTATTCACCTGAAGGTGATTTTTGAAACTGTATCTGACAACCTGAAATTAGGGTTGGATATCACTCACCTGTTTAAAAAAATTAAAATTAAGACAAGGCACAAACAAACGCGGCTTCCATTAACAAATGAACAAATCCGTACAATACTGCAAAGTCCTAAACTTGAATTGCTAAATGACCAAGCCAAATGGTTCTTGTTCGTTGCGGCTGAAACAGGCGCTAGACCATCAGAGTTAACAGGTTTGTTGCCAACTGATATTAATCTCAAACACGACATTCCTCATATCAGTATAAAGGACAGAAAGGAGCGTGAACTAAAAACGCCTCACAGTGAGCGTGAAATTCCGCTAATCGGTAATGCTGTAAAAGCTTTTGAACATCTACCTAATGGGTTCACCAGATATAGAGATAAAACAGACAGCCTTACCGCTCTATTGAACAAATTTCTTCGTCATCATGGTTTATTGCCATCAGAAAACCATTCACTGTATTCTTTACGTCATAGCTTTCAAGATAGGCTATTAGCGGCCAATGCACCAGATCGTGTCCAGGCAGAATTAATGGGGCATAAGTTTCAGCGACCTAAGTATGGTGAAGGGGCATCGCTTAAGCAAAAGAAAGAATGGATGTTTAAAGCTCGAATAATATCCAATAGGTAAACCTATTGATAATTCTTTTAACCTATGTTTAAGTTTGTGTAATTCAGTGATCATGTTACCTTTTATTGAGCTGTACTTCTTTCTTTAAGCACTCTAAATTGAGATATGGCTTTCTTAATTGTATAAAATGATATAGCGTTAATCGTTGTAGCAAATAAAGAGTAACCAGAAAATATTTTCCTCATAGTAGTGCTAACTATCGTGAATTAAGAACCTGTGATAACAAATTTTCAGGAATACCTTTCGCAAACTACTGTTCTTATTCGCTATCTGAGTTAAAACATCGTAATAAGTCTAAGGGATGCTGTGCGTGGTGCATATTCTAATGCAACTAGGAGTTTCATTGGCCTGTCATGATCAGCCCGAGGGAGTTCTATGAGAATATTGAATTTCATTGTTTCGTAATCCGGATTGAATGAAATATTGAAAAGATAATTATCTTTTAATTTCCGTTTTATAATCGTTGACAATTCAACCGTCGTTAAATTATTTAACCCTGCCATTTTCATGCTGCCGTTTTTTTTACGACGCAAATAGTCCAGTTTCTCCTCTTTAATGATTAGTTGCAAGGTCGACAAATCCTGTACATCGCCAGACAGTGCGTTAATCGAAAATCGGTGATCGGCTTCGTATCCAGGAAAAACCTCTCGTTCAATTTTGTATGAGAGAAACAGTCCAAAACTTAAATCATCAATACCGACCACTTTATATCCATTTTCTTCAAAAGGAAAGCATGTTAGATTTTCATCTACATTCGCCTCCGTGGGATTTATGATAGTTGCTCTGTATTTGAGAAACGCACGCACTAGAATAGAAGAAAGCACGGTTTTTATCGGTGATGAGTAGGTCAGATCGAAATAACCAACATAAGCATTCATTTCTTGCAATCCATTGTTCAAAACATTGAATTGAAGCTCTGAAAGATTATTGATATAAACTATATAAAACAGTTCATGGGTTCTGTATATTATGTTTTTATTAGAGGTAATATGCTCAAAAAAAGCTTCTTTATACATTTTAGCATGGTGTCTCTCTCCTATATAGTCACCGAGTAAGACACTATTTATTGAGTTTTTATCAAGCAATGGAGTCAGGATTTTTGCTACTTCATAACCATACCATGATGAATCAATCAATGTACTGTCGAAAACGAAAGCAATTTCCTTTCTGTTAGAATGTGGAATCAGAGCATTTTTTAAGTCAGTATAATTGATTTGCTTCTGCTTTAACGTTTCAATAGTTCCGATTGCAGATAAATTAATCTGCTTATATATTTCTGATGTGGTCCATTTGTAATGAGCTGACACCCCCTCTAGAAATACGTGTTCACGGGCATCAATAGTATAAATTACTGGTACATTCATCAGGGTTCAATTTAGCATTTTCCCTCTATTATTCGGTGTTAGATGTTAAAAACTATGCGATATAAAATTTAATAAATCAATGATTTTAGGCGCTACGTATAATTTGATATTACTAACTATGCTCCTTCACAAGCAGCCTAAATATTCACACTGATAGAAATAGTACATAAAGCGTCACATTTAATGCATCTACATTGTCAAATATGAGTGAACGGTTTATTCAATAAAATGGATTTGAGTCATTACCATTCTACTCATTGCTTGTACAGTTAGAACCTCTGGAATAGAGAGCTACTCGCTAAATAAACAAGAAAGTATTATGTTCTAACCTTCAACAAGCTAGCATTAATAGCCACTACAACTGTACTAACAGTCATTAAAACCGCTCCTATAGCAGGGCTGAGAATAATACCCCAACCATAAAGCACACCTGCTGCAATTGGCATGGCTACAACATTATACCCAGTAGCCCATATCAGGTTTTGTATCATCTTCCTGTAAGTAGCTTTACCAAACTTAATTAACCCTGTTACATCCTTTGGGTTGCTGTTTACTAAAACTATTCCTGCTGTTTCAGCAGCAATATCAGACCCTGATCCTATTGCAATCCCTATATCTGCTTGAGCTAATGCAGGTGCATCATTAATACCATCCCCTGTCATAGCGACAAACTCACCTTTGCTTTGTAAAGCTTTTATATGTTCCAACTTTTGATGAGGTAAAACCTCTGCAATAAAGTCTTCCATACCTAATTTTTCAGCTACGGATTTTGCTACTTTACCGTTATCACCAGTCAGCAACATACTTTTTACTCCTTCTTTTTTCAATTCATCAATCGCCTCATATGACTCTTCTCTGATTTCATCTGCTAATGCTATTGTTCCTACAAGTTCATTATCAATAAGGATATACACCTGTGTAGTGGCATCGTCTTGTTGCTCAGGTATTTTGATGCTTTTCTCTTTCAGGTAGCCCGGACTAACTATATGTACTTCTTTGCCATCATACTTTGCAGAAATACCTTTCCCCGTGATAGCTTCAACATCTTCTACTTTGGGTATAGATAGCCCTTCCTCTTTTGACTTATTAACAATGCCTACAGCAATAGGATGTTCAGAACTACCTTCTATGGCTGCGGCTAACGCCAATACCTCATCATCAGAATACGAATCTGTATAAGCTTTAAAACGAACAACTTTAAACTCTCCAATTGTCAGTGTCCCTGTTTTGTCAAAGACAACAGTTGTTACTTTTCTTGAATTCTCAAATGAGGTTCTGTTTTTTATCAAAAGACCATTCTTAGCCGAAATTGTTGTTGAACGTGCGACAACTAAAGGCACTGCAAGCCCAAGCGCATGAGGACAACAGATAATAATTACTGTTACCATTCGCTCCATTGAGTATGCAAGATCATGGCCCGATAAGTACCATGCAAGAAAAGTAGTAATACCAGATACTATAGCGATGATGGTCAACCACTTTGCGGCAGTATCTGCCATTAGTTGTGTTTTTGATTTGCTCTTTTGAGCATCACTTACCAACTTTATTACCTGTGACAAGTAAGAGTCTTTAGAGCCATGAGATACTTCAACCTTTATAGCTCCGTTACCATTAATGGAACCTGCTATTACATTATCTCCCTTTTCTTTCGATACAGGTTTTGATTCACCTGTAAGCATTGATTCATTTATATGAGAACTGCCATCTTTGATTACACCATCCGCGGGAATTTTTTCACCGGGCTTAATCAATATTACATCACCCGGTTGCAAACTATCTGTTTTTACTTCTTCTGTATTATCCCCTTTTATTAAATGTGCTTCTGCGGGCATAAGTTTAACTAGCATTTCCAATTCCTTAGACGCACCTGCTACTGATTTCATCTCTATCCAGTGCCCTAATAGCATAATGAGTATTAGGGTTGCCAGTTCCCAAAAGAAATCAGAGCCTTCAAGTCCAAAAACAGTGGCACTGCTGTAGATAAATGCTACTGAGATCGCAAAACCTATCAGTGTCATCATTCCTGGGCTCTTACTTTTAAGTTCATTTACAAGACCTGAGAGGAATGGCCAGCCACCGTACACAAATATGACGGATGACAAAGCGAATAAAAGGTATTTACTACCTGAAAATGACCACTCAACACCCATCCAATGCTGTATCATCGGAGAAAGCAACATAGTTGGAATAGTCAATACCAAGACGATATAAAAACGCTTTCTAAAATCAGCGATCATGGCATTATGATCATGCCCATGATGTCCATGTCCGCTATGTTGATTGCCGGCATGTTCATCTTTGTGATGTTGGTGTTTGTGATGTTTATGATGATTTTGTTCCATGACATGACATTTTTAATATTATTGAATTGTATCTATTACTGACCCACATGTAAGCATTTCTGCACCATAGTATGGGTTTTTCACTTCTCCTTCAAAACTTATCCAATCAGCCCCTTTGTTTTTATCAGCCATAGGACATCGCATCACATAAAGAGATTTTTTGAATGGTGCAAAGTGCCTGGCTATTGTGATAATCTGTCCTGACAATGGTTTTAGATAACGCCGTATCTCACCAATGTTTTTTGCTTCTTTAATCTGTTCAAGTGCTTTCAATGCATTACTACTGTGCTGCATCCATATTTTATGTTCAGCCCCACTGAAGTTGCTCATATCCGTTTGCTTCATTTCTTTATATAGGTCTCCAGCGAGTTGTTTACTTTTATTAAAATCATCATTAACAAGAGCATCTTTCAAAAGCTCGTATTGCTGAATTAGTTGGTAAATGGTTGAACGCTCAGCGTTGCTTACATCCTTTGTGCCAGTACCTTCAGTAGCATTGCTATTCTTGCCACCATGGTTATGCCCCATCGACATTGTGCCGCCATCCGGGTTCATCATGCTAGGCTTACCAGCCAGTTGAGCCGCTGCATCTACACTAAACGTACCATTGGTAACTATCTCTTCTCCATCTTCAAGACCTTCTTTTACCACATAACTATCTCCTAACATTGGGCCTAGCACTACTTCTCGCAGCATAAAATTGTGCCCACTTCCTGCAGATGGTTCTTGTACATATACTATTGAACGTTCCCCGGTCCACATGACTGCTGATTTAGGGATAACTAATGCCTCGTTCTGCTTTTTGAGTGGTGTTTCGATTACCCCTGTAGCAAACATTTCAGGCTTAAGCTGATTACTCTGATTTGAGACTTGTACTCTTGCACTTGCTACTCGTCTGGCAGGATCAATTACCGGGTCAATAAAATCTACTTTACTTTTAAACACCTTACCAGGTAACGACTGTACAGAAAAATTAACCGCATCACCTTTGTTTATCCATGCAAGGTCTTGTTCATACACATCAAACATTATCCATACGGTATTCAGGTTGGCAATTTCAAATAGTGCTTGTCCTCTCGTTACATAGTCACCTGTATTTACTTTCTTGTTGCTAACTATGCCTGACTTATCTGCTATAACAGGAAACCTTTCTTGCAGCTTTCCTGTATTAATAATATTGTTTACCTGTTTTTCACTCAGCTTCCAGTTTTTCAATTTTTCTCTTGCAGCATTGTAGAGCTCGGGTTGTGTTTCTTTTATTTTGTAGGCTTCTAAAAGTTCATCCTGGGCTGTTACCAATTCAGGTGAGTAGATGTAGGCAACTGTTTGCCCTGAGGAAACATATTCTCCTGTAAAGTCTACCAATAACTGTTCCAACCTGCCGGGTATGTGCGACACTTGTGAGAATAGCTTTCTTTCATCAGGCTTAACCTTGCCATTTATTCTTATTTCTTTTACAGGATTCTGCCTTTTTACAATAGATGTCTGCACATTAGCCAGTTGCATAGCTGTTGGTGTCATACGAACTTCTGAAGGCCCGACATCTGCACCGTCTGTATTCAGAGGCACCAGTTCCATACCACATATAGGACACAGTCCTGGTTCCGTCTTTCTGATATGCGGGTGCATGGTGCAGGTCCAAATAGTCTGCTCTGCTTTTTGTGCGGTAGTATCCTGTGAAGACTTATTATTACCACCAAAGAATAATGCACCTATCAGGACACCTATTACCAGTGTGCTTAATGCGATATATAATGTTGTTTTATTTAGTATTTTCATTTTACTCGGATTTCGATGTTATATAGTCGAGTTGTGCCAATGCTGTGTAATAATCTTTAATAGCTTTTATTTTAGCGATCTTGTATTTCAATAATTGCTGTTGCATACGTAACACCTCTTCATAGTCTTTTCCTGAATTACTGTAGTCTGTAAGCAGCAGGTCTGTTACTTGTTTCGTAGTTACTATCTGTTGATCATAGAGCTTTATTAGTTCGTATGATTTACTCAGTTGATATGCTGTATTAGCATATTTACTATTCAACTCGTTTATGAACGCTTCCTTCTTAGCCGATATAGCATCTTGCATGTATTGTGCTTCTTTTATTGCAGACCTATATTTCCCTCTAAATATGGGTAGGCTCATGCTTACCATTGGCATCAATACATCATTGCCGTTATCAGGAATTGTTACATCATTTCGTTGACTAACAATTACGTAGTCCAAGCCCACTCCAAACTTTGGCAAACCTTGTTTCTTTGCCAGCTTCTCCTCTGCTTGTGCTGATTGTTGTCTAAGGTCCAATGCGGTCAAAACAGGGTTTGCTTGTAATAAGCTATCCTTACGATAGTTCATGTCAATACTTGGTTCAGGCAAAGAGCCAAGGATATTGACAACTGCTGTTTCAGGGCGATTGAATATTGAGTTAAATCTTACCAACAAAGGCTTCTGCTCCTGTTGTAACAATTGTATCTCGGTTGCAGCCATGTCTATCATAATGTCTGTACGTAGCGCATCAGACAGGCTTCCTTTGCCATTCTTAAAAGCGGTTGTCGCTAACCTTTTATAAGTTCTTAGTATTTCTATGTTCTCTTCTTGCAGTTGTAATGTCTGCTTGTTTTCATATAAAGGGTACCATGCCTTTTTCACTTCGTAGTATATTTCATTACGGGCATCTAAAAACTCTTGGTATTTAGCCTCTGCCAGTAAGGTCATCATATCTTTTTTAGCAGCTAATGTTCCAAACCACGGAAACATCTGTGAAAGACTGAATCTTGCTCTTTGAGGGCCTACTCTAGTTTCAACAGGCATAATAAAATATCCGAAAGACAACGTAGGGTCAGGCAATGCATTGGAACGTGCAGCTCTTTGCATAGCAGCTTCAAACTCAGCGTACTTTGCTTTTAGCATAGGATTGTTAGCTGCAGCTTCCAGTAAATACTGTTCTGGCATTTGTGCTTTTACGTCAAGCTGTACTCCTATTAAAAGCAATACTATTACGCTATATATGTACCACTTCATTATTACTTTGTTTTAAGTTTTCGTTCTTCCCTGTAGCTATACAAAACAGGGACAATGAAATAACTAACGCACGCGATAATCATACCGCCAAAAGCAGGTATCGCCATGGGTACCATAATATCTGCACCACGACCTGTGGATGTAAGTACAGGCAACAAAGCGATGATAGTTGTTGCAGTAGTCATAATCGCAGGTTTTATCCTCCTTAATCCTGCTTTTGTAACGGCTGCTCTTATTTCTGCTACTGTTTTAGTTCTATTATTCTTGAAACTTTGGTCGAGGTAAGTACCCATGAGCACACCGTCATCTGTAGCAATACCGAAAAGTGCAATAAAACCTACCCATACTGCAACACTTAAGTTAACCGTATGCATCTGGAAAAGGTCACGAATATTAGTACCGAAGATGGAGAAGTCAACAAACCAGTTTTGACCATATAACCATAGCATAAGGAATGCTCCGCTAAACGCCATAGCGATACCCGTAAATATCATTAGCGATGTGCTTACAGAGCGGAACTGAAAATACAGTATCAGGAATATGATAAGCAGCACCAATGGAACAATAACAGACAGCCTTTTTTCAGCACGAACCTGATTCTCATAACTACCTGAGAACTTGTAATTGACACCCGCTGGTACGATTAACGCTCCTTCATCTATCTTTTGCTGTATCATTTGCTGTGCATCTTCTACAACATTCACTTCTGCTTGACCGTCTTTTTTGTCGAACAATACGTAGCCTGTAAGAAATGTCTCTTCACTCTTGATCACTTGCGGGCCTCTTACGTATTCAATTTCCACAAGATCGCCTAAAGGTACTTGCACTCCTGTTGGAGTCGGTATCAATATCTGTGATAAGCTCTCTGGATCATCTCTCAATTCACGAGGATAACGTACACGAACAGGATACCTTTCTCTTCCTTCAACTGTTGAGGTAATCTGCATACCACCTATTGCAGTTTCTATTGAGCGTTGCACCTCTTCTACACTTAATCCATAACGAGCTATTGCATTTCTATCTATATCCAAATGCACGTAAGGCTTACCAACAATGCGGTCAGCAAATACGGCTTCTCTCTTTACGGATGGTACTTGTTTTAGTATGTCTTCCAACTTCAACCCGAAGTCTTCTATTGTTTCTAAATCGGGACCATATACCTTAATACCCATAGGAGCGCGCATACCTGTTTGCAACATCACCAGCCTTGTCTCTATTGGTTGTAGTTTAGGTGCAGATGTCATACCGGGAATATGACTAACCTGTGTTATCTCATTCCATATATCGTCAGGAGAATGTATGTGGCTTCGCCAATTTCTGAAGTATTGTCCGTTTCCATCTTCTATCAACAATGATTGTTTTATTCCTTGATTGATAGCATCTTCGTTACTAACTGTATCTCCATTAGCCAATACAAACCTATCCTCACCGTCTGTCTGATACCTTACACGATGCCCTTTGGCATTGATCATGTATTCAGGTTTGTAGTTAATGATATTCTCATACATGGATATAGGTGCAGGATCTAAAGCTGACTCTGCTCGTCCCATTTTACCGACTACCTGATCTACTTCGGGAATATTAGCCACCAGCATATCAAGTTGCTGTACTACCTGCTTATTCTGTTCAATACCTGCATGAGGCATAGATGTTGGCATTAACAAGAAACTACCTTCGTCCAGTGACGGCATAAACTCTTTGCCAATGCCGGGGAATGTATGAGATAATCCTGACCATACTTTGGTCGCTCTGACATTAACATTAACTGCATCAAAGCCTTTGGCTACAAAACCAAACATAGTATTGAAGCCTACCCAGATATTCAACGCAAAGAACATTAGCACAGCAGGTATCATCAGGAACTTTCGTTTATTCGCAAGGCACCAGTTCAGTATACGTTCATAATATCTTTCCAATAGATAGAAGAATAACAGTATTAGAAAGACAATACCGGCAACGAAGATATAATTGACAAACAATGACCTTCCTGCACCTAATGGCATCCAGTACCGAGCCAATATCCACGTTACTGATACGACGGTAATGATGATAGGCAAGTTTCGATTTAAGAAATTATCCTTATTGCTGTATTCCGTCATAAACCAACCTATGCCATAAGCTATTAAGGTTAACCCCGCCCAGGCATTTACAAAAATAAGTGACAACAAACCGGCTATTGTCAGAACAATATTGAATGCTTTACTGCGCTTACCTTTATCTAGCTTAATACCGAATAGCCAGTGTGCAACAGTTGGGAGTATCAACAAGGCAACAACCAATGATGACAATAGGGCAAAAGTCTTAGTAAACGCCAAGGGGCGGAAGAGTTTACCCTCAGCCCCCTGCATGGTGAATACAGGTATGAAGCTCACAATAGTTGTAGTTACGGCTGTTACTATTGCACCACTTACTTCAGCAGATGCGTAATAGATTGTATCAATCAGCTTTTGTCCTTGGGGAGATTCTTTAATATGTTTGATGATATTTTCAGATAAAACAATGCCCAAATCCACCATCGTTCCTATAGCTATCGCAATACCTGATAGTGCAACAATATTTGCATCAACACCAAAATATCGCATGGCTATAAAAACCATCAAAACAGCTAATGGTAATAGGCTGGAGATTATGATTGAAGCTCTCAGGTTTAACACCATAATTACAACAACTAGGATAGTGATCAGCAACTCAAGAGATAATGCTTCTTCTAATGTGCCAAGCGTCTCATAGATCAGCTGAGTACGGTCATAGAATGGCACTATTGTTAATTGGCTTTCCCGTCCGTCTGCAAGTGTTTTCTTAGGTAATCCCGGAGCTATTTCCTGAATTTTGTCCTTTACATTATTGATCACCTCAAGAGGATTTGCACCATAACGGGTAACCACAACACCTCCAACGACTTCAGCACCTTCTTTATCCAGCAATCCTCTGCGAGTAGCAGGGCCAATAGTTACAACACCAACATCTTTTATACGTATCGGCACATTATCGTGTACGTCAACAACTGCCAACTCAAGGTCCTCTATAGATTTGATATACCCCAAGCCTCGTACGAGATATTCAGCTCTGTTAATTTCAATTGTTTTGGCACCTACGTCCTTGTTCGAGTTTTTAACCGCTAACATTACTTTGTGTAGCGGTATGTTATAAGCCTTCAATGCATCAGGATTAACATCCACCTGATATTCCTGTACATAGCCACCAATTGAAGCTACTTCTGATACTCCTTCAGCACCATTAAGTGCATACTTCACATAAAAGTCCTGTACAGTTCGAAGTTCATGTAAGTCCCAACCGCCAGTTGGGTTACCATCTTTATCCCTGCCTTCTAAAGTATACCAGTACACCTGTCCTAACGCAGTTGCGTCAGGACCTAATGAGGGCTGTACTGCATCGGGTAATAATCCTGATGGGAGTGAATTGAGCTTTTCTAATATGCGGGAACGTGACCAATAGAACTCAATGTCCTCATCAAAAATGATGTAGATACTACTGAACCCAAACATAGACGAGCTACGTATAGACTTCACGCCAGGGATACCTAACAAGGATGTAGTTAGCGGATATGTGATCTGGTCTTCAATATCCTGTGGTGAACGCCCCGGCCATTTGGTAAAAACTATTTGTTGATTTTCACCGATATCAGGTATTGCATCTACGGGAACTGGATCTGAAGGCAATGCTTCCACTTTCCAACCAAACGGAGCAGTTACCACACCCCATGCTACAAACAGCACTAACACCAATACCGTTACCAGCTTATTGTGCAAAAAATAATGTATGACTCTGTTAAGCATAATTTGATTTATGATGCCTTAAGTAGTTTTTAACGCTTCAGTACTTCTTGCACACTACCGCAACTATACATAGAAACCCCATAGTATGGATTAGCAATATCTTCCGTTTCACTTAGCCACATAGCTCCTTTACCGTCAAAAGCCATTGGACAGTATGATTTGTATAATGGCTCTGTCGTTCCAACGGTTTTCACAAGTTGATATATAACATCAGACATGCTTTCAAAATATTTCCTTTGCGCTTCTATATCCTCACTGTTTTGTATAGCTTTAGAGAGTTCAATAATCTTAATTTCATATTTGTCGTACACTTCCTGTTCTTTTTCAGCAAATACCACAGTATCGTATTCGTGCATATGATTCACCAGTTGCTTGGCCCTGATTGACACTTCTTCGACATCGTCATCAGCTAACCCGGTTTGAATATGTGTATAAAAGTGAGCTATTACATCTATATGCTCTTGGAACATTGAATCTGTTTCCATTTCAGCATTTACAACAGGAATATCTTCGTTGGACATACCATGCTCATGACCATCATGATTATGGTCGTCGTGAGAATTACCATTGTCATTACAAGCTATAAAAGCTGTCGTGCTTATAAATAACATGACATAAAATAAACTTTTCATAAGATAAATATTTTTGAATTATTAAATATGATTATTAAGACATGAAAATGCGACAGCCCCTAATGCATACTATAGATTACTATAGTTTTTACGCACTAATGGCTATCGCAATAAAATGTATAATATCAAATCAATAAAGACTGCACCCGAATGAAAATAGGATGCTTGTATATGTCTGCTTGTGGAGGGGCATGAGGAAGCCCAGTGTTAATATCTGTACCGAAAGATGGGTGAAGCGTATTATCGTAGGTTAAATAAAATGGCAGGTCTGCTAATGCAACAAGGCTCTTGCTAACAACTAACTTAACACCAGTATTCTGATCATCTGTTTTTACAAACTTTTGTTCGTCTTTACAGCAGTCATTTTCCACTCCTTCCTTTTTCACCATACCACACTTGTTGCATTGCTCCTTGTCAGAAACACTGTCAGATAAGGAGGCTTGTGCCAGCTCTCCCATGCAGTAGTGCTCATATACAACGAACCCTGAAGAGCTCAGAAGATAAAAAACGGATAATATGACTACTAAGACTTTTTTCATTGTCTATTCATAAAGATACCAAATCTTGTCAACAGATGGCTAGGGTGCTTGTTTTGCTACAAATCCTATATTGTTAATCAATTCTATTACCTGTTCTGGGCTAAGTGTATTTGTTTTAACAGTCAATGTCTTGTCAGGATTGGTTACATCTACATTCCAGGACTCAATTTCTACATTGCTATTTAATGTACCAGACACGGCTTTGACACAGCCTCCACAGTTAATATTTGTTTTGAATTTTAGCTCGCTCATCTCAATAGATATTAGTACAGTACAAAGTTCCTTCTATAATATTTATCAGCCTTATAGAATTCACGCTAATACTTACAGGATTTTTACTTTTTACCTACTTTATCCAATTCTTTTCTGCTTTGAGCTTGTTGTTTGCGAAATGTTCCCGGAGTCATGCCTGTAACTTTTTTAAATTGAGCAGACAAATGCGCTGTGCTGCTATAGCCTAGTTGGTACGCTATATCTGACAATGTAAGTTCATCGTATATAATCAATTCTTTTGCCCTCTCTATTTTTTGCAGTATCAGGTAATGTTCAATAGTAATGCCTTCTGTCTCTGAGAACAATCTGCTCAAATAGCTATAATCATAGTGTAGCTTATCAGCCAGAAGGTCACTTACTTTTACATTAGGGTATTCGTTATCAGAATAGAGGAGCTCAATAATGATTTTTTTGACTCCTTCTATTAACCTGCTACGCCTGTCATCTATAATTTCAAAGCCTAACTCCTTAAGTCGTTTATTTAGCTGTTCTGCTATTTTATTTTGTATAGTATTTTCTTGTAACTGCACGACACCCAACTGTACCGATAAAGGAGAAAGGCCGAGCTTTTCAAGCTCAGCCTTTACTACCAATTTACATCGGTCACAAACCATATTTTTTATATGAAGTTGCATTTATTCTATTAACACCTTGCGTGCGATTGCTTGTTTATCTGTCCTCAAAATTAAGGTATACATTCCTGATGGCAGTGTAGAAGAATTAATTGTCAGCTTCTTTCCAGTCATACTATTCTGATACATTGTTCTACCAGTAACATCAACCAACATTACAATAGCATCTTCACCATTCCATTCAACATTTAACACATCCTGAGCCGGGACGGGATATACAAGTAGGTTCGCTTCTGATGATATACCAGCAACATTTGTAGGGACATTAGCATTCTCAATTTTTACAAGTTGCCTCTTGTTTCTATTAACAAACCATATCCCATTATCCCAATCTATTCTAACACCCATAATACCTGCATCCGACTGTATTCTACCTACCTCTGTTGCTGGTGCACTGCTTACATCGTAAATAACGATCTCTCCTGTAGCGTTATCTGTTACTACGATTCTATCATCTTTATAATCAATACCGCATGGAGATGTTAAGCCACCGGTAACCAGTTCTTCTACTGTAGCTCCTGTCATGTTACGGTATTTTGCGAGTGGCTCATTAGCTCCAGGGTCTGGAGATAACCCTCCTGCATCATTTCCGCTTGTTGTTTTCATTCTGATTATCCTGTTATTTCCACCATCCACTATGTATAGCCAATTATTTTGCTTATCCAATGCCATATGGCTTGGCACGCCAGATTTACGCTTAACGGTTACATCAGTATATCTGTATATTTCACCATCTGCATGGTCATCTCCACCTACTATGTGAGGTGCTTTAAAATCATACTTACAAATATTACCACTGTACCCATCAAACACCCAATATGCATTCGCATTATCATGAGCTATACCCATTGCAAATGGGCTTTGGTGTAGCATATCCAAGTGACTACCTAAGAGTGTAGATGGATCCCAGTTGCTTTGCTCCAAACGAGCAAATATTGAAGTGTCTGTTGACCACAAAGCAGGGCCCATAAATGTTGGAGATTGGGAATTAGTATTTTGTATTTCGTGTACTGTTGCAAAATTCCCGTTGTCTCCTATAGCAATTGCAGATGCTCTGATCATAAAATGGCCAGCATGAGAATCTCTTCTAAACTCCGAAGCCTGAGTAGGTTTGTTAGCATCAAAGAATATAGAAACACTACCAGTGTTCCCCTCATAGTTTAAAACCCACCAAGTATCTGTGCCAGGTTCAAAATCTAAATCCTGAGGGTTAAGTAAACCATCAGACGCGCTTCCTACAACTTTAAAGTTATTAGTGCCTGTAAGGTATTTATCTATTGCATTTTGTGCAAATGTATAATTGGCTATGCCGAATATGCATAGCATTATCAATAAAGATTTTTTCATATTGAAAATATTTAGTCATCGATTATTGCGAGACAAACGTCTCAACAATTTGTAAAATCATGCTTTAATTAGCTATAATAGCCAACAGATGACTAGTATCAAATCAGAAAAACACAGTTGTTTAGATAAACCTTAGTGGAAAGTATTGGTGGAGGGTGTAGTTTGCTGTAATGATATATCAGACTTGTAAAGTCTGAACTTTCAAATGCATTCTTAAGAGTAGCTACATCAGCATTTTTGGTCGTTTTTTTAGTTAAATGAAAGAACTTTGGCGCCTGCTTATGGTCATCTACATCACATTTTACAACATCACTTTTACAGCAACCATCTGTTTTCCCTGTTTCTCCACAGCACGAGTCCTTTTCTTTATCACTGAATAAAGAAACATATTGAAAAACCTTACCACAGTAGTGAAAATGCAAGCTTACTTCGGTACTACCGAAGGCATAACAGAATGCTATTAATATGACTAGTAATTGCTTCAAAATGCTTAAGACCAATTATTCAAATATAAGGATTTTTTAGTGGAGGGCCATTACTGCAAAAATTGATGTCATAGAGATAATAACCCACAACAAAAAACCTTGTATGAATGGACGTAAACCAGTCTTTTTAATAAAACTTAATGACAATGATGAACCAATCAAGAATATTGTCAGGGTTAAACATGACTTAGCTATAATTACTATATATTTTGAAAACGAATTCAAACCAGGATAGTAACTATTAAAAAGCATAGCTATGATAAACAATAGAATAAACCAGGGAATTTTTATCCTTCCTGAATTACTCTTATACAAAATGGCAGTAAGCAGTGATAGTGGGACTATCCATAAAGCTCGTGTTAGTTTTACAGTTGTTGCGATTTCTAAAGCGTCTTTGCCATATTGGCTTGCAGCACCAACTACTGAACTTGTATCATGTATTGCTATAGCGGACCAATAACCAAACTGTATTTCTGTAAGTGGAATGTAGTGTCCTATTACAGGGAAAATTAGAAGGGCTATTGAGTTTAGTATAAAAACAGCACTCATTGATACTGTTATATGATTTTCATCAGCATTTACTATTGGAGCGGTTGCAGCTATAGCACTTCCGCCACAAATAGCAGTACCAACTGAAATTAGGTACGATATTTTTTTGTCAAGCCTTAAACTCTTACCAATAAAATATCCAATAATTATTGTACCAAAAATTGTTACAACTATTAGTAGCAGGCTATTCACGCTTGATGCAAATGCATTCTCGATATCCATTCCAAAACCTAAACCAACAATAGAAAACTGTAATAGCTTTTTGGCAACCTTGTTATTCAAACTGGGGAAAGGATGACTAAATGCGTTACTGACAAATATGCCTAATACCAAAGCTATTGGAGCAGATATTAGTTGTAATAGTGCTAATACAGCACAAAGAATGAATGCAGAGACTCTTATATAATATAGCATATTTTATTCATGCAAATATAGAGAAGTAACACTCTAGTTCTATAACGGGAAAAATTTGGCTGTTACTTCTTAGTAATGGAGCATAGTCAGCTATGCTTTACTCGATAACTGTTTTTGTTGAGCTGGGAAATAACTCACTGACTTGTATGAATCAGATTTTGATCTTTCAAATAACTGTCTTAAAAAATGTTCGACCATGGTTCGACCAAAATAAAAAGCAGCTATGAATATTCTTCATAACTGCTTGATTTTGAAGTGGTGTGGGAGGGAATTGAACCCCCGACACAAGGATTTTCAGTCCTTTTAAAACTGGTTCTACTTGGTTCAAGTTGGTTTCTCAATCCTCTGAAAGTGCTGTTATTACTGCATTTCATGTAAAATTATATTTTGTAGTAATTCAAGAAAAACCGAAATTTGTTTTCGAATTGTTTTCGAATTGTTTTCGAATAAATTTTATGGCTCTCGTATCACTATATCTAAGACCAGAGGTAAAAAAGGATGGCACTGCCGCCCTTACTATCCGCATTACCAAAGACAGGAAGTCAACATATACTTATCTTGACCGTACAGTAAAACCTTCTGATTGGGATGCTGAAAAGCAAAGGGTCAAAAAATCTCACCCTGATTATAAACACCTCAACGCATATTTGCTAAAACGACTTTCTGAGATTAACCTTGTTACACTGGATGTTGAAACAAAGACTAATTATGTGTCGGCTGTGGGGTTAAAAGCAAAGGTACTGCCTAAAGGTGGGATGACATTTTTTAGCCAGGCAGAGGCATACCTTAACGGACTGAAACAGGCTGGCAAGTACAACCAGTATATTGCTGACGGGTCACGTATCAAATTCTTTAAAGAGTTCCTGCATGGAAACGATATTGCCTTTTCTGATATTACAATAGGGCTTTTAGAACGCTTGAAAGTGTATCTGAAAGCTGAAAGAAAAGTTGGCGAACGCACTGTTCAAAATTATTTGGCAGTTATCCGGTCAGTGTTTGGTTATGCGATTACTAATAAGGTAATCGAAAAGAACCTGTCGCCATTTGGCAAGGATGGGATGTCTATAAAATTCCCTGATAGTACAAAGGTCGGGGTTAGCAGAAAGGATATTGAGAAGCTGGAAAATGTAACCCTTGATAACTTGGAGCATGACCATGCTCGTAACCTGTGGCTAACCAGTTATTATTTTGCAGGGATGCGGGTTTCTGACGTGTTGCGTTTACGCTGGACGGATTTTTACGATACCCGCCTGCACTACACTATGGGCAAGAATAAAAAGGCGGGATCGGTCAAGATGCACGATAAGGCACTTGCGATTATTGCAAAATATGAACACTTGAAAGATAAAGACAATGATTTTGTATTCCCTGACCTGAAACGGATAAAAGACCTGAAAGACGAATTTAACGTCCAAAGGATTATAAACCTTGCTGCAAGCCGTTACGATAAGGTGCTGCGCAAATATGTTGCCCCTGCTGCTGGTATTAAGTCCAAACTATCCATGCATATTGCGCGGCATACCTTTGCCACATTGGCCGGGGATAAGGTTAATATTCAGATGCTGCAAAAGCTGTACAGGCATTCAGATATTAAAACGACTATTGCCTATCAAGCCAATTTCATTCATCAGTCTGCGGATGATGCAATAGATGCTGTAATTGGAAAATAGAGTAGAAATTAACCAACACAGTATTGAAACTATTTGTCGCCTTTAGCAAGAAATCTAAATAGCTGATTCAGGTTTACTCCGATGCCTGCAATATTAGGTTCAAGAATAATCATATCATTTAACACTTTGCCTACACCTGACTTTAGTTCCTTTTTAATTTGAAAGTCCTTAATGTCTTTTTTGTCTTTTATATCTCTAAAGACTTTTTCAATTAGCCGCACAACATCTTGTGGTGATTGACAAATTTTTCCTATTTCAATAAATATCAACCGATCTTCTGGTATCTGTTCACCGACTATTTGCTTGTCGCTCCTATCCAAGAAATATTTTGGGTGGATTGTCGTAATCATTAATGCCGGAAGTAAATCTTTAGGGTCAAGTCCATTTATGGATTCCCACGACATTAATTCAGAATAAAAGTGGCTTTCTGGAATGCCCTGGATAACAACTGAATCATTTTCTGTTGCAAATTCTGCTATCTTATCAAAGCTGCTTCTCAGCGTATTGCTAATAGGTTCATCCCAATTATAATAATCCAGAATATACATGTAATAACTTTTTGATACATTTTCTGGAATTGCAGCTAATGTGCTTATTTTAAGACCCATTTTATCTCAACTATTATTAAGAATATTCAAAACCTTTATCAAATATACCCAAACACAACAAGGGATATAGTGAAATAAGAGAATGAAAATAATTCCTTATTTCATTATTTATACGTTTTGCTGAAATAAGGTTGCAATTTCTTCATATTTAATGTATAGTTTTGAGTAAATTCTGAAATAAAAGCGGTCAACTATGCCTCCTTTATCTAAACGTAGTGGTCATTATGAACAATTTGGGGAACATTCCCATTTTGTGCCTAGCCCCCTGCCTCCTGTTCCGGCACTGGTGCTGGATACCGAGTTGCTGGAGCTTTATGGCGAGGCCATGCAAAGCTTGGGTAAGTTTGCCGAAGCACAAACACGCATACCCAGCAAGAGGCAGTTTCTTGATGTCTATATAGCCAAGGAAGCGGTCTTTTCCAGCCAGATTGAAAATATCAATACAACTCTAACACAGGTACTGGAATATCATTCAGAAAAGAAATCTGAAAACAAGGATGTACAGGAAGTATTGAATTACATTCAAGCTCTGCATTACAGTCTTGATTTGATACGTAAGGATAATCTGCCAATTTCCTCACGACTGATAACGCAAGCTCATAAAAATCTCTTATCCGGTGTGCGTGGCGAGAATAAAACGCCCGGACAATACCGAAAAGTGCCTGTATTTGTCGGTAACTTAGTGCCGCCTCCTGCACATTATATAGAGAACCTAATTCATGATCTTGAAAAGTTCATCCATGAACATAGCAACATGTTGCCGCTTATCAAAACAGCATTGGCGCATGTGCAGTTTGAAACCATTCACCCGTTTTTAGACGGTAACGGGCGTATAGGGCGTTTATTGATTGTATTAATGATGCTCGATTATGGCCTTATCAGCGAACCAGTTCTATATCCTTCGTTCTTTTTCATGAAGTATAAAAGTGAATATTACGACAGGCTGGATGCTGTCAGGACAAAGGGCGATTACGAGGGATGGGTAAAGTTCTTCCTGCGTGGCGTAAAAGCATCTGCCGATGATATAGTGAAGCGCGCCTGGGCGATTGATGCCTTACTCGAAGAATGCTTCAGGAAAATTGATAATTATCTTCCGCGTATCAGAAAAAATGCACGTGTTGTAATGGATCAATTGTGTAATACTCCTGTTTTAACGATTAATGACGTAGCAGATTTCTTAGGTAGTACTTATAACACAGCACAAAAACTGGTCAGTGGATTTGTTGAACTAGGAATTTTAGAGCAAGAAAATTCACAGCAACGCAATAAAACTTATAGCTTCCGCAAGTATCTTGATATACTTGAGAAAGAATTTGTTGGTTAAAGCTTTATAGGCTTAAAATGCTCATATCATTGCAAACCCGTGTATCTGATATGAGAGTTTGATAGAATACTATTATTTACGTTCAATCAATGCTTCATATAATTTCGTTCTCCAAAAATCTTTTGAAATAACATCGTCATGCTCAAATAATTCTTCAACTTGACGTAACAGTTCAAATAGCTTGAATGTGTTATCTACTGAGATGCTTATCAATTTATTAAAGACTTTACCCTTATATTCTTTAAACTCAGGCTTTTTAGCGTATTTGATTTTGTCACTTATTAATTTTCTTACATCATCTGGATTTTCGATAGCAGAAATTCTTTCTGCGTCATTTTTGATCTGAGTGATGTAATGATTGATAAGTGTGGGTAGGCTTTCTATTTTTTCAAACACGCTCCTTACACTACCTCTATGTGGATAGGTTAACAAATCTGTTGGATAATTTACATCTTCGCTTTTGTATCCTTTAGGCTTCAAATAGATCTCGCTACTCCTATTTTTTTCAGCATATTTCAGTTTGAATATCCCATTAAATGAAACTGCACTTCTCTTAACTTCATCGTTTTCCAATAGCAGATTAAATGATAGTGTAAGCTTATTGTTGATTACGAAGCGATTTTTCAACGCAAATGATACATAAAGATTTGAGTCGTCAACAACATAGTTATTAATAAAAATTTCGTTTTTTGTTTTTTCAACGTAATCATTCAACGACATCAATGCTACAAAAACAGAAAAATTAATACCAAAATTTTTATAGTCCTGGCTTGATGTTTTAGCTCTTATGTAGAACTTATTATCCTCATTTTTATAAACTAGTCTTAATTTTTGGAGTTCTTCGTTATTTGCATTTTTTATTTTCAAGTAACTCTTTATACGGTCTATTAAGTCGTCAAACTTCATGTCCCGGCAATAATTTGCGAACTTGCTGAAATGAAACTGTTCTAAAAGGTCGGTTTTGGCTAGATATCTTGTCTCTGCAATTAATATATCTGATTTATTTTTCTTCAGAATAAACTTATCATCAATCCCCAATATCTCAAAAAGAGCTTTTTCTGCATCAAGTAGTTTATATAAGTTAACATCCTTGCTCTTAGTTACTATATCAATCTTTTTACATTGAGAGTCTAGCAATGATATGGAGGATAATAATTGCCGTGCATTCCCAATTTTCAAAACCTCTGTTTTATCAGTGTCAACTTTGAATGTTTTGATTAATCCTTCTTTAAACTCCTCATCCTGATCCAAGATATTTACTAATTCCTTTGTAGTAACGAAACTTTGAGTGTCAAACTCTTTAGCATCTAAAGTCTGTTTGTCTAAAATCATCTTTTGAAATTTTATAATTAATATTTATTTCTTACTTCGCGATATGAAATATTTGTTGAAGTGTTACCTTGTCAGAATCGCAAGCAGCAGTACGCTACAGGTAAATAATAGCCCGTTTTTCACTTGCAGACTTTCAGGTTTTCCAGTTTGAACATAGGATGCATAATGCTCACAATTGTATAGTATAAGATCATAAGGATTGCCGAGTAGAGCCAAGGCACGATTTACTGCCAAAACTCTGTCAGCATAACGACCTGTAAACTTTTGAATTTTGTATTTCTTACCCGGTTGGAAATATTCACTTGCTTTTATCAATCGTACTCCAGCAAATTTTTGATTCTCAGAAATCCATTCGGTACCATGTGCATCGATGCCTAAATATATTGCATGATGTTTTGAAAATCCCGTCTGAAATATAGGTTCTACGATACGATCGCCTGGCTGTAACCCATATTTGCTGGCATAAAATGAAGTATTTTCGTCATATAAATGTCTAATCATAGCGACATTATTTTTAGTTTTATATATCTTTTACGGCGTGATTTATATATTTACGCTTAATCAATATTACTATGAAGCGTGACAATACTAAAATTATTAGATGTCACGCTTGACAGTATAAACTACAAATCATTGAAAACTACCCAAGAAATAAAAACTCTTACTGACAATGATTTACTTGAGTATATCTGCTCAGGCTATGGCGACGAGGTTGCTTATAACGAATTTGTCAATAGGTATATTAAAGATTGCCAAGATGTTTGTGAAAGAATATGCCATCGTCGACGACTGGATAGCCATATTGGAGTGCAAATTGTTACCGACACTTTTGAAAAAGTGCGACGTTACAAGTCATATAAGCGTCCAGCGACAAATAACTCAGATGAAAGAAAGGCAATAATGGCTTTTTTATATAGAATATCACTTAACTTATTTAATGACCATTATAATCAGACGAAAAAGAATAGCGAACCACATTCCACTTATTTTGATGACCTTGCAGCTAATGCCGTAGACTCTACAAACTCTTTATTACAAAAAGAGTTTGCGACACAAATTTTGAAATCCTTAAATACCAAAGAACAGACAGTAATGCTTACAGACTTGGAATATAAAAAGCATCATAAATACCTGCCTGATGAGATTGTAGAAAAATTAAGCATTGAATTAAAGGTTAAACCTGACACAATTAGAAAAATCCGAGAACGTGCAATTTCGAAAGTTAAAAAAGCCATAGAGGAATACAATGAGCAATAAGCGCAAATTCACAATGGACGATTTCGAGAAGGGCCTCGTCCTTTTAGGCCTGGTGTCACCTTCCAGTGAAGCGGAAATAAATGAGATAGCGGCCTTAAAGGATTTTGAAAAGGAAGCTTCAAAACAAAGACAGCAGTTACATTTTAAAAGGGTAGTTTTAGCCGCAGAAATTGTTTCCAAATTATTCAATGAGCCAACATTTGGTCGAATAAAGTTTCAAAAACTAGTTTACCTGTGTGAACATGTTGCACAGATGAATCTTACTTACCGGTATTCTAAACAAGCTGCGGGTCCGTTTGACAATAAATTTATGCACTCCATTCATACTGAATTTAAAAGATTGAAATGGTTTGATGTGCAAATAATAAAAGAGAATAATTTCTCTCGTAATAAGTATGTTCCCCTTGATAACATAAATGGCTATTTAAGTTATTATAGTTCATATTTCACAAATGAAGATGAACAAATTCAAACCGTAATTGATCTTTTCCGCACGAAAAAAACGGATGAAACTGAATTAGCTGCTACAGTATTCGCTTGCTATTTAGAATTGAGCGAAAAAGGGGAATTATCAAAAAGTTCATTACTTCAACTATTCTATAGTTGGTCAGAAAAAAAACAGAGGTTTACTGAAATCCAGATTATTGACTCATTCAATTGGCTAATAAAAAATAGTCTTATTCCAGAAATAGCATTATAGTCCCCCCTGCGGAGCGCACTAAGATATTTTTTTAAAAATTTGTTCATATACATACCAACGTTTATACCTGAACAAAACAGGCGTAAAAGTTCACTTTTTTATCCTTCCGGCCTTGCCATTCCTTGCGCAGGGCAAGGCTTTCAGCTACACTAAAATCACTCAATTTAGCCAGTCGGTCAAAAAATCTGTTCAAAGATAAACGTTGGTTTACCTACGAACGCTTGAACTGTCTGACGCGATGGCTTCCACCCTATTGCCAAAACATCAGACATGAAAAAAGCAGTGACTTATTATCGGGTTTCGACAGAACGACAAGGCAAAAGCGGTCTTGGGCTGGATGCGCAAAAGCAAGCTGTAAAAGAGTTTGCGGTGCGGAATGACTACATAGTGATTGATGAATATGTTGAAGTTGAAAGCGGTAAGAAAAAAGACAGACCGGGTTTGTTGCAGGCCTTAGGAATGTGTAAGCAGAAGCAAGCAACCCTCCTGATCGCCAAATTAGACAGGCTGGGACGGAATGTGTTGTTTATCTCAACATTGATGGAATCAAAGGTAGATTTCAAGGCTGTGGACAATCCTTATGCAAGCAAGCTGGTCGTCCATATCATGGCAGCGTTTGCAGAGCATGAGCGGGATATGATAAGCGAAAGAACTAAAGCCGCGTTGAAAGAGGCAAAAAAGAAAGGTGTCGAGCTTGGATATAACGGGCGGTATGTCCTGTCAAAGAAAAACAGTCTGGATGCCAGGTTGTTTGCGGTCACAATGAAACCAGTTATAGAACAATTGATTGCGCGTGGAATATTTACGATAAGGGGCATGACCGATGAATTGAATAAGCTGGAAGTGCCGACATACCGAAGTGGCAATCGGAAATGGCACCTAAGCACTGTTCACCAGCTTATCAAAAGAATAAATGAAGTATAAACAATTTAACAATCATAAATATGAAACAAATTACTCTCTTAGTATTGACAGCATTAATGCTGCATTCCTGCTCAAAAGAAGATACACCAACCCCGGCTACGCCAAACAACAACCTACCACCAACACTGATAAGGCAATTGGAACATGGGTATGGGCTTATGCCACCTCGGATATTGAATATGATTGGAATGGTACGGGTAAAAGCAAAGATGCTTTGCAGAACTGTAAAAAGGACAATATCACTGTTCTAAGCACAAACGGTGTTGCCGATATTGATGAGGGTTCTGATTTGTGCTGGATGGCACCAAAGACCTTTCAAACCTCCTGGGAATTATACGACAGTACCTTCAAATTCAATTCAGTCTATTACACGCTCCAATCAATTACGAGTGACACGTTGAAGTTTAGTGAAGTGTTTATCACCTCTACAGACAGGATTACGATTAACTACACATGGGGTAAAAAGAAATAATTCACTCAATACCAATATATATGATGAAACAAATTACACTTCTCGCAATTGCAGTGCTGGCATTGGCAGCATGTTCAAAGAAAAATGAGGCCACCAACCCAGTAAACAACCAGCCCGGCAGCAATTTAAATGACATGGAAAAAATGCTGGTAGGCAATTGGGTTGTTGAAAGCAAATACCGTAGAACTCCTGCCAGCACTACCGATACGACCAGTACCTACATGGATTTGATGGACCCGTGCGAAAAGGACAATGTATTTACATTCAGGGCAGATAAGCGGTACACGCTCGATGAAGGGACTGATACCTGTTATTTCAACCGATACCAATATGCAGATAACCACCCTGCTGAATGGGATTGGGAAATAAAAGCTGATTCCAACTTTGTTTTCGGACATGGGCCAAGCTTTCAGGCCGGACCAGGGATTGATGAAATTTCAGAACATAGGCTTGTGATTAGCACCACCATCGTTGGCCTGTTCCCACCTCATTCCACAGAAGTACATGTTTACAGGAAAAAATAATTAACCACTTACTTAAACACAAAACTATATGAAAGGTATCATTACGATTGCGCTGTTAGCAATCATTGCTGCAACTACATCCTGCAATAAAGAGGGTGACTGGATATGTGCCTGTAATGTTGATGGAGTAAAAACAGACATCCCCATTTACGACACAAAGAAAAAAGAAGCCAAAAGCAAATGCCGTGATTTTGAGAATAACGCCTCGATTTCAGTGACAGGTTGCCGCATAACCGGACAGGAATAATAAGATAGTCAATTCGATGCTGACTAAACAAACAAATGGGGGCTTTATGCCCCCTTTGTCATTGAAACAAGCCGTACTGATTGGCGGCTCGTGCTGAAACTGGCCTGTGGTGGTTCAGCCGCCGGGTCAGGTAAAACACGGTTAAATCTTCGTTGGCAACAATCGCCCACGCAGATTGCAGGGCTTTAGACCGTGTGTTGCATTTGTTACGCTGTATATCCCAGGATAGCTTCATAAGGCGGGATAATCTGTTTCTGTACTCCATTGTTTAGATTTTTAAAGTGAACTGATACAAGCCTATTCGGCATAAAGCCTCATAAGCCTTTGATAAGCCACCCTTGCGCACAGAATGAACGAACAGGCAAGGTTTTGGTGAAAAGAATACAATTTGAGCAAAGAGGTAATTTTGCGAAGCTTACCGATATATATAAAATGGAGATTGTTTTTGCCAAACCAGACGGGCAAGTGAAGCCCGACTTTTTCGAGGGCGAAGCGATAGACCTTGCCTGTTCGTTCAGGCTGTGCCTATCTTCGCTGGCGCAAAGGCTGAATGTTACGGCTCTACCATATAATCAATACAAAACATGATCATTCGGTTTGGTGCTGTGCAGGACGAATGAAGCCCCAGCTTTGCGGGGATCATAAGGACGGAACACACCAAACGGATTGTTGCAGTGTTGGTTTTGAAGTAAAGCCAATTATTATTTAAGTGGGGTAAGCATTACGCTTTCGTCACTTGCCAATTTTGCAGTAAGTATCCGAAAATTTAATCAGTGCTTTTATATGCGCAGTAATTTGGAATGTTGTAAGGGGCTTTGATGCTTTCTTGATTACGTATTTTTCAATATAGTCGATAATCTTAAAGGCAATTTTGTAATTAGCACATGCGTGAACAATCAAGACGCCGTTTTTATTAATCTGCTTATCAGGTCGCCCATTTTCAACGTCATTAATAAAAAAGGTTTGTTGCTGTTCACTCCATTCGATTAATGTGCAGTCATTTGGAAACTTGTATATCATGCGTTAAGATTATGAGTAAATATACACAAAAGAGGTAAGCGATTAGCTTTCTTCTTTTACCGCTTTTCAGATACAATGCCGCTCCACAAGTGGGGCATTGTATCTGCATAATGAGTATTCCGAACGATGAACGGTGCCATCGCAACGTAGCAATATAGTTGAACTATAGATCACACCTCACCGCATTTTCGGCTTATTCTGTTCAGTGATTGACCTGCTCTTTTGGACATTCTCCATATAGACCTCTCTGGCGTGGGCAAGCCCTCCTGCTTCCAACCCTGAATGATACACATTCTTTGACTGTACGTTTGTCACTACCTTTTTGAATAATTGTGGTTCATACCGGCTTAACAGATAACCATTATTGTAGCCCTCTACATATAGCTTTTCTAATTCTTTGTCTTCCATTTTATATTGTGTTTGTAGCGTGTTTTTCTAAATATTGATAAATCGAGTCAACGTCATAAAGGATTACCCGTTTTTCAGGTTGGCTAAATCGAATACGCCCCTCATCCCTCAGCTTTTGCAATGTGGTCTTGCTGCTGATACGGAGTTTCTTCATGGCTTCATCACCTGAAATCCATTTATCCTCTTTAATCTCGTGTTGGTCTTTTATCCTTTTTACGACTTCTTCCATGAGAGCGTAAAAGGCAGTATCTTCTATACAAATAACTTCCATATCGATTTGTTTTAACGCCGTGGGCGTAGCTGCTGGACTGCCTGCTGCTCACGCATGGATTTTAAGTTTGCTAAAAATGCTTCCCGATTAGGTTTAATGTCTGTTGCTTCCTGATTACTTGTTTCTGTAGCTTGTTCTTTATAGCCATGCTCCAGTGCCAGTTGCTTTGCCTTTTCGGAATATTCCTGCCTCATCGGGGCTAAAGCGTCATCTGGTGTAAGTTGGTGTCTCTGACCAGTACGTTTATTCCAGTCCTTTAGGAATTCCTGTTTTTCTACATAAGTTGTTTGCAGGAATGTTGCTTGTTCATCGGAATATTGGCGGGCAAGTCTTTCTATATTGTACCTGCCCTCAATATCCGACCCTTGATAATATTCCTGCATAAACTCCGGGATGTTATGCTGTTCCATATCTATGATTTTTAGCGTGGCTTTGGGCCTTGCTGTGGCTTTGGTTTATTGTCATGGATAGTCTTTAGAAATTCCTCGCGCTTTGCCGATGTCTGCTGTTCCTGCATCTCGTGGTCTTGGTGCATTTTTTCTACTTCCGTTTCGGTAGGTCGCTGTGCTTCTTCTGCCTGTTGTTTGACAAACTGGGTGTTTCGCCAGCCGTTCATTCCCCACTCCTGGGCGAAGTTTTTGCGGTATTGTGTAAGGTCGTCTTTTAATCCTTCGCCAAACTGCCCATCGGCCTGTTTGTGTTTCTCGAAAATGGCGGCTTCGCCTCTTTTTTTGAGTTGGGTCGCTTTGTGATAATCATTCATGTGAGCGACTAATTGTTTGGTCTGTTTTTCAATAAATGAGTTGTCCATAAAATTGATTTTAAATGTGATTAATGCATTCTTGGCTTAAATGTCCTTTGCTGGTTTCGTGCCTGTTTAATAGTGTCTAAAAATGCCTGCCTGTCGTCTTTCTGATTTTGAGGTTGTTTGTTTTCGGTGATAGTGAGTTGACTGCGCACAAAGGCTACTGCTTCCCGTTCTTCCATAAGGACGGTTCCTTTAAACCGATCTCTGACGGCGTTAGTTTTGATGCCGTCCAGATGGCGTACAAGGTTAAAAGAACGCCCGGTATTGTCTACGACAAGGAAGGGTTTACGGTCATACCCCTTGGAAACCATATAGCCCTGCTGCTTGGCCTGACGGATAAAGGTTTTTACGTCTGGTGTGTCATTCCAGAGCCTTGTAAGGGCTTCCTTCATGGGAACACGGCGAGGGTTTCGCTCCGGTACTTCCTGCAAGCCGAAATGCTGCGATAGCTTCTGGCCAGCTTTCAGGTGCTTGCGATAATTGTGCGAAATAGGCATGACCCGACCAGTATCAAGGTTAGTCCTCTCAATGGCTACGTGTAAATGCTGCCTGCCGTGTTTTTGATGCAGGATAAGTGCCATACGTTGCTCGCTAAAGCCTAATTCTGCCGCAAGGGTCTGGGCTGAATAAAGCCAGTCCTCTTTACTCATCTGTCTGGAAAATTCCTGAGGCGGGTTAATAGTAGCATGATATATGCCCTTTTTGCTTCGGGTCAGCTTTTCTGTTAGGGAAAAATCTCCCAACAAATCACGAAAATCCTGTTCGTCAAACCGTTGTTGTCCGTCCACATACAAAAGTTGCACGTCTTCGTTCTCGCCTTGCGTCAGTAAATAGCTGGCTAATTGCCTGCCCCCACCTCTAATCCGTCCTTTTATGACCATGATTGAATACTTCTCTTAGTTGGTTTGATATTTTTTTAAAATCATTCAGTAACATCTCGATAGTCGCTATTGGCACTTCAAATTCATCATTGTGTTGTTTCCTGTTCAGTTGGCGAACCGTTTGGTTTAACAGGGAGCCAATGCGTCCGTACATGGCCAGATAACGCAGCAGTATTTCCCTATCAGGTGATGGCTTACGAAGTAATGGTTTTGAGCCTATGGATTTCTTTCTAATCCAGTCACTCAGGGTTAGCCCCGCTTCTTCAGCAAGCCGTTTCAGCTTTGCCTTCTCTGCCACAGTGACACGCACAGGCACTGTAACAGTGCGCTTGTCAGCGCCTGTGCTATTATCTTGTGTCATTGTGTTTTCTGATTTAATCAAGTTGCCAGAGTGTCCAGAGAGAGCGCAGCGTCTCTTTGGCAAGGTCAAGGTTGTATATACAACCTATGTCCTTGCGCATAGGAATAATATCCTATGCAACCTCATCTGTCAATCCAGTTATCGTTTAAAATATTCCAAAGTCTCATCGCTCATTTTCGGCAGGGGCAAATAAGACCGAATTGGCAATGGTGACAATGCGTCACTTTTTCACTGGCTCTCTGCGATATACGGATTGGGGTCATATTTACCTCTTAACTCCGGCATACTGTAGTATGGACGTTTGGGTAAAGTGGTAAATGTGTTTTCCCCAACGAATAAAATAAGGTTGTCTTTAGACATTCTTTTTACCTCGTCAGGAGTTGCCAAATCCCTTTCGATATGTTCAGGCCTAGAGATAACACCGAACCGATTTTTGGAGTAAACAGTTCGAGTCGTTTTGCCGAAAGCTTCCGATATATATGATGCACCAAAATTGTCCTTTACCCCTGTGAATATACGTATTTGGCAATTTCCTAATATTGACTGCCATTTATCCTGACCGTATGTCGCTACAATTTGGGGCAAGTCCTGATATATCAAAAATAGGCTAATTCCGAAACCTGAATAGGCGGCCAATGCAATCTCAAATTCAGTATTATAGCCTTGGCTATAGGCTTCATCTATAATAAATGTATTTCTGATTTTGGGATTTGGCTTGCGGACAATTGCCCTCATGAAGGTTGTTGTTACTAGACGCAACCATTTAGAATGCCCACTTTGCAACTTGTCTACAGGAAGAATAACAAATACTACGGTATTATCATTTACAGATAGACTATATGGGTCGAAGCCGTTTTGCATGGACTTATTCAAAAGATTTGATTTGAATATATCAGTCGCTTGTAATGCATTTGACATGATACTTGCAAATGTTTCCGGGGATGCCATCTGTTTTACGATTTCATTTGCAGCACCTCTCACAGCTTCGCCGTTTACTGGGTCGGTGCATGTTGCCATGTCTGCCAGAGTTTGATCAAAGGCTTCTCCTGATAGTCTTAAAACTCGCCATAAATCTGATAAAGTCGGATTAGAAAACTTTTCACTTGTTACAATGTGCAACAGAAAAGCTGCTACAATTTGTCTTGCACCAGTTGTAAAGAATTCATTGTGATCGTTAGCCTTAATTGGCACTAAATTTTCTGCAATAAGCATTACATCATCTACAAGGTGTGGGCTTGAAACTTCTGAAAGAATTGAAAGCGGGTTATATGATACATGACCAGAAATATTTTCAGGCAGGACTTCAAAGGGGTTTAAGATAACTACGTTCTTCCCATGCGCACGTAGGGCATTGGCGCATACGGCGCAATTCTCACCTTTAACGTCTATAATAATCATATTGCCTTTGTAATTTTTGAGACGCAGGATATTCGGAATAATAATATTAACCCCCTTCCCAGACCTGGTACTTGCTCCCATAATTGCATGCCCTTTGTCATTAAAGGCGTAATCTCCACCAACAAATAATCCCTCGTCAGACAAATATTCTTTCAATTCTTCTGGCTTGGCAAATTGTGATGATGCGTGTTTGTCTAAATCAACAAGCATATTGTGAACGCTGTTTTTCCAGCGTTTGAATACACCATAGACAACACCAGATACCAACAAATTGGCGGCCACATAATAAAGAAATATAGAGTTACGCACCCACTCGGCAGGAAGGAAAGTAATAACAGCCCAAATAATGGCGATCACTGCAAGCCATGCCGCAATAGCCCCTAATATCATGGCTACCCTTGTAATTGGTTTGAGGGGGTAAAGTTTAGGAAATTCATTATTGGGATACATGAAGCGCATATATGCCCTTTTGTAGCCTAATATCAATGCTCCGAAGATGGTTATCGGTCCGAGCAAAGCTGCCACGATAATCAGAATATTTAAGGTTGTCTGTTCCGGCTTTCTACGGAATGCAAGTAGCGTTTTTAGCTCATCCGTGGTTACGCTAAACCACTCGTTTTTCTTGAATGTATTTTGCATTGTTCAATGTTTTAAAATGTGTTGAAACTTTATTTTCACTTGGTTGGATTTTAAAGAGAGGCCGCCGCCGGCTGGCAAACCTCCCTACCTTGCCATTCTATCGCGAAACTCGAACGACAAGGCTAAATCATTTCCGAAGTCTTTTTGGTCTTGGTTTACAAATAAGTGTTGGTCTCATCTTCATAACTTTTTGTTTTAGGAGTTAAAGAAGTGGCGGGTCCTTCCCGCACACTTCTTTAAGCAGGTTAACGCCTTGCTTTTTTCGCGGCTTCATCAGCCTCGCGAGCGCGTCTCCTTGCTTCCTCAGCAGCGTTATTTGCTCTGCGGGCCGCTTCTTCTGCGGCTTTTCTTAGGTCTGCCATAGCTCTAATTTTTAAATGTGAACAATAATTGAAAAGACTACTTGACTTTATTATGGTAAGATGATATATCAGCGTGTCAAATAAGCATTGAGGTGATGCATGACTAGTTTTAGGGATATCAGCGAAGATTTGCCAGTTTCGACTAAAAATGCTCGAGACTTTGTTAATCAGTATGATCCAGAAATTGTTCAAGGGTATTTTATGGCTCTTAAGGACATTTTTGGCGAAGTAGAACAAATAGCCTTCATGCAAGCAGGACATATACTTAATCCCCAGGGAACAGTTCGCAGACTGCTTCTTAATTTTTATCACGAGAAAAGAGACTTGTTGCATAGACTAAATGAGCTAGGCGTTTTTGATCAAAACAGTAATGATTCGCCCAAACCATAGTGCAATGATACACTCGTATTTAGCCTAACGTAGCAAACTGGACGTACAGTTGTACGTCCAGAAAATGGTTTCATTTAGCTAATTTTGACATTTCTATGTACTCAAAATGATGCCATGTATATTAAAGTGGAACCAGCAGTTTATAAGGCTTTTTTTCAAAAACTATTAGACAAGTTTATTGAAATTGAATTAAAAGGTGATCTGACAGGATACCCAAATAGGGATTCAAGAAAAATATGGGAAAAGTGGGACTCTTCAAATGATAAGCCAAGAGCCAGTGTCCTTTTTCTACCCAGAAATAAAAATCATATAAGTCATGAATATTTTTGGCGGCGTAACAATGATGCAGAGAATACATCAGATGAATTCAAAATAATAGCAGAATCATTCACTAAAGCATTCCATTACATAGGGTATGAATTTATGAAAGGTTCTAGCGAGGAAAATGTTATTAAAACAGCTAAACTTCAATACGAACACTTTAAAACATCAATAACCGAGGAACGAAAAAACAATAAAGAACCTGATTCAAATATCGATCAAGTCAACCAGCCAGTTTTAAAGAAAAAATTAAATCGTTCATCAATAGCAGAATATCAGAAATATAAGGATAATGGAACCTTCTTTGTAGAGAACGACCTCCCTGAAATTATAAATGCACTAGAGCCTAAACGAAATCTATATCAAGCGATTATTTTTATTGATATAGATGACCTAACAATTATTAACAAGCAGTTTGGACATGAAGTTGGCGATATTGTTCTTGAAGAATTTGGCAGAATAATACAAGAGCAAAATATATTTGATTATGCTGGCAGATGCGGTGATGATACTTTTTATGGTGTAATACTCTATACAAACGAACCTCGTACAGTAGAGTCATGCAACACGTTGAGACAAACCCTACAGAATAATAGCTGGAATGCTCTTGCTGATAAATTGCGAGTAACTTGTACATTGGGCATGGCAATTCTGAAAAAAGACGAAAATCCTTATTCTTGGATACAACGTTCAGCTCTTGGGATGGTGACGGGAAAAGAAAAAGGAAAGAACGCAGTGCAATTAGGCCCTCAATTTCTTAGCAAAAATGATTTAAACGCTTCGGGAGTAATTGAAACTATTGAGGAAGAAGTGAATAAGCCTAAATCAAAGAAACCGCGCAAACCTAAAAGGAGAAGTAAAGAAGAACGAGAACGAAATAGGCAAAACAGAATGAATGCAAGCGTTTTTTCCCTACGCACATGGTTCTCGTAATAGTGAGCAATTACCAGCCCACAAAAGCATGGCAAAATTTCACGATGTGTCAGAAAGAAAGGTGTCAATGCTAAATAATGTTTGGGGCAACTCTAGTAATAACAATAGCAACACTTTTTTTACCACGTCCCAATCTGTGCAAAAAAAGTCAATGCAGAGCAAATTTCGACCCATTGTATTTCTATTCCTTTAATCCAATCAGATAACCTACAGCTTTTGATGCTGCACTTGCAGCATTCACGATGGCGTGTTTATCCTGCTTGAGAACTTTCAGCCATGTTGCCAAATAATTGGCATGATCACGCTTGGGCGTATTGGTTATCTTTAGTGAAGCTGCTAAGAACGCCGCTCCTAGTTCGGCTATGAGTTCTTCTTCTGCATATGAATTGCTTCCAAAACGGTTACCAAGTTTACGGTTCAGACGTTTCGGATGCCCTGAAAAATGAACCAACTCATGCATTAGGGTGCTGTAATAATTTTCAGTTGCGGTTGAATATTCCGTGTCAATAAAGCTATTCTTGTCTGGCATAAAGATTTCATCGGTATCGGATTTGTAGCAAGCCCCATAGCCAGCATGTTTGATCACGGCTTTTGTGTTGGCTACAAACTGCTCCACCTGTTCAAGTCGTTCAACCAGTAACGGCAATTCTTCTGCGGGTGCATCCGGTGTATAATCTGCAAGCTGGCAAACATTAAATACAGTAGAGCATTTTATGAATGGCAATCGCTTAATTTCATCGTCAATTTCCTTTTCAAGTATATCATAGTACACGATCTGCGTCCCTTTTTGCCCTTTGGCAATGGACTTGTTTTGCGACTTCCATTGTTTAAATGTTGCCCATTCATTACTGGCAAATTCCTTTTTATGGGCTGCACACCACAAGAGCAGGATATTGATACCCTGATAATGGTTAGTTGTTTTTGCATTGACTGGAAGCCGAAACGGGTTGCTATCACCACCAACCCAGGGCTTGTGCCAAGGGGCTGTCCCAGATTCGAGATGTTGAATAATTGTATTGGTGACTTCTTGGTAGATGTCACGGCTTCGAGTGGTTTTAGCTTCGGGTTGGGATGTTTCATTTTGGATGGTCATCGAAAAGCTCCTTTCGAATTGGTGATGGTTACGAGGGAATGAACAACCGGGGCAGTAGCGACACCGTCAATAAAAATTTTGGTTGGGCGGGGATGCCGCAGGCAGGCGAAAATTTTTGTTGACAAGGAGTGGACACGGTTAATGACCGATCCCTAACCATAACCTTTATTTTCCGAGAAAGGTGCTTGGCAGGAATGACCATTGCAGTTGACCAACCAAGATGTAGCGCAGCCTCCGCTGGAAGCCGCGTTTTCCCATGCTGGTCAACGAAACTGCCCTTTGGTATGCCCTAGGTGGTGGGTGACTAAGGCATTTGCTTTGGCTTCATTGGCCAATACTGCCGTGCATCAGGGTCATTCATCCAATAGTCACTTAGTCCTTTGTGATATTGATAAATGTAATTCTGCGCTCCGTAAGGGATGTTTAGGTATTCAACACCTTCGTAAATAGATTGTCTTGCTGCCAAACCTTCAGGAATATTAGGCAGGAAATCCATAACGGATTGAAGCTGTCGTTTATGATCTTCTAATTCAGATATGACGGTAGGTATGTGCGCAAAACTGTTGAGTACATAGCTATCAAAGCGCGACTGCATATCCCCGTTCATTGTCTGCCATGCGAGGAAATCCCAATAATTGGCAAATATTTCAACTCTGCTTGAGCTTTGTCCTGCAATAAAGCTGTAATTGCTTTTGCCTATAGTCGTAGTAAAGCTGGTGTGCTTTGCCGGATTGGGGATGTCAACAATGTGTCCATTGCTCACATTGCGAAAAGCAAAACCGATAGACTTAACCCCTGTCTTACGGTCAAGGATAAAGGCTTGTTTGATATGGTCATTTGTAATCTGGTATGAAAGTTTACGATAATTGATTTCCTGTTTCAGCGTATTAGAAGTAATAACAGGGTAGAGCTTCATAATCTTAAATCGGGAATGGTTTTGTGTTTCGGTGTTCATATTTTATTTCCTTAGTAATAAATGGTAGTAAGATGCTAGGCATCGTCCTGAATACAGGAATATGTTCCTATACTTTGTGGACAAAACGGTGCGACCTTATTACGAAAGGGCTGGATTAACAAGGAAGAAAAGGTTAAGGAAATAGGAAAAGATACTTAGGCGATATTCATACAATCAAACTACACTTGCTGTCCGATTTGTTTGCAAGAGTTCTCGCTTTTATTGTTGTATTTGTCTGGTGTACACATTACACTGTATTTGCAGCATACAACTGTTGCAAAAAGATCGTGGGGGTAGAATTGGGGGTATTGAAAAATATCGTTGGTTTTATCTCCTTCAATACACTCAAGGAAATATAGCAGTTCGAATCCCCTTGGGGATACCATTATAGAAATAGGAACACATTCCTGTATTGCTCTCAGACAGTATTTTCCCTAGACAATACAAGAAAAAATGGTAGGATTAGATTCCCACCACCCACTATAAGGTATTCCAAACCCAAAGATTTAGGGGGTAAAACTGGTGGTATATTTCCAGTTACCATAAGGAGATACCCCCATGCTCACAGATTTAGCATGTAAATCAACCATTAAACAAGCAATTCAGGTCGGCAAACCTATCAAGAAATCAGATCACAAAGGGCTGTATCTACATGCCCAGCCCTCCGGCTCTGCACACTGGCGTTATAAATACCGGATTTGGGAAAAGGAAAAGCTCCTTGCTCTTGGCTCATATCCTGAAATCAGCTTGAGCGAAGCAAGAGAAAGGCATTTGGCGGCTCGTAAGCTGGTTGAGCAAAATAAAGACCCTTCCATGCTCCGGCAGCAATCAAAACGCCTGGCTAAGTTTGATGCCCGCAACACATTTGAAACGATCGCCCGTGAATGGCACTCCCGAAACTTGGAACGCTGGAGTGACAATCATGCAGGAACTATCCTGCGGCGATTGGAAAATGACCTTTTCGGTTCCATAGGCAACCTTCCAATCAAAGAGATTACTCCCCCTGTTCTCTTTGAAGCTGTTAAGCGTATCGAAAACCGAAAGGCTCATGAGATGGCTCGCCGTTCATTGCAAATAGCGGGTAAGATTCTACGCTTTGCTGTAGCGACAGGTAGATTAGACAGGGATTTCTCTGCTGACCTCAAAGGACAGCTACGCCCATATAAGCGCGGGCATTTTGCAGCTATAGATATTGACGACTTGCCAAAATTCTTGGAAGTGTTCGATAAGAATGAGGCTCGTCTTTATCCTCAAACAAGGTACGCAATGGAGTTACTCATGCTGACCCTTGTTAGAACCAGCGAACTAATAGAGGCTAAATGGAATGAATTTGATTTGCCCAGTGCAACATGGACAATCCCTGCTGAACGAATGAAAATGAAACGGACACATATTGTTCCACTATCAAGACAGGCAGTATCAATCCTTGAAACTATCGCAAAAGAAAATGGCGCGAAGTCATACTTTCAGAAAAGCGACTACATATTCCCCAGCCAAAAAGGGCCAAATAAACACATGAGCAACAACACTATCCTGAAAGCTCTGGCACTTATGGGGTATAAGCATATCCATACTGGACATGGTTTCCGCGCACTTGGTATGGGTATAGCAAAAGAGAAGTTAGGGTATCGTCACGAAATACCGGATTTGCAATTGGCTCACGTACCAGCAAAAGATGTTGACCGTGCGTATGATCGCGCAAAATTTCTTGGTGAACGCACGATTATGATGCAACGACTGGCAGATTATATTGAGAGAGTACGTAAGCAAAACAGGCTATTGAGCGGTAATAGTGATATTTAAAGAATATTCTCCTTTATAGTTTAACTCAATACGTTCTTAATGTCTGGCATACAGACATTAAGAACGTCTAATTAACAGTAATCCCATCATAGAAATAACTAATTATATACTTGTCGAACTTGTCAAAGATGCCTAATTCAAGCACACGCTCTTTTCCAAGTTGATGAAAGCGGTTAATTACACCGTGTATGGTTAAGTCGGGGTCAGTAAAATTAATAAGACCAATTTTGTGTAATTTTCTTGAAATCATTCGAGGTAACCCGTATTCCTCAAGCTGATAAACAACAGATGGCAAGAATGCGTGAGACACACGAGCGATAAAAGGAGATACATCCATATCTTTCTTTAGGATTTCTTTTTGCAAAGTATTTATATCTTTCACTAAAGCTGCTAGTTTGAAGGTGGCAATACGTTCAAGTTTGAAAAATTGATCAATATTTATATCGTGCTCATCAAGTTCATCCAATAGCTCCGGAATCTCACGTTCCCAATTTTTTGATAAGACTTTTACAAAAGCGATGAATTTTCGATGTTGAGGCCCATAGGCTCCATCCCCCCATTCCCCTGCCTGTAAATAAGTTATTTTGTATAGTAGTCGATCCCAGGAATCTACCTCATCTGAATTTAAATATGATAGGCCGTTCCATTCATCTGGATTTCCTACCATTTGAGTTGCCATTTCCCTAATAAACTCTGCGTTATTAGATTGGAAAATATTTTTCTTTAATAACCTGTCATACGCTTCTTTGCCGAGAAGTTGATACATTTCCTGTTTGAATGTGATGATTCTACCAATTTGATCGTCTGTTAGGCTTTGTTTATATTTTTCTTCGTCTAAATCATCCAGAATATTGTCAGGGAATGGGATATCAAGCTGTATTTCATTTTCTTCCGGCGGGGCTTCTAAGAGGTAAATATTTCCGATAAAATATTTAAACATTCTACCTCCTCTCCCAATTATATTTTTATACGTAAACGCATCTAATTTGCTGTTACCGCCACTTCTTCGATTACGCCATATAATAACATTTTCAGCAGATGTGTTTACACCTTCAATAATTGACGAAGTAGTAATTAGATTATCTATTCCTTCAGCTTCTTCAAATAATTTAATTTGAATTTGACTAATTGATCGGTGAAGCTCACCGTTATGAATACCTACTCCACGTTTTATAAGATTTGTCAGCTTCCAGTTAGCATCGTAATTTACTGTTAGCCAATCGGAAAAATCTTCCAAAAGAGGTTTAGTAGATTTCTCTAAGCTTTCATTTAAGAGATTTGAAACTTTTTCTACTTGCGGATATGAAGCAGCGTAGATCAGTGACTTGGTTTTGGAACTTATGATTTGTAAAAGGGCTTTCCCTTTTTCAGTTTCGTTATTCCCAATTTGCCTAAATAAGTCGTACTTCTCAAGATAAACAGTATTAAATGATAGTTTATCAATAAAGGTCATTCCTTCAGTGAAAGTATTTTCTCCTATGCCAGTGATATTAGGAGCTAAGAAATATTTCTGTTTTGCAATTGCACCGAGTTTGAGTATAGCTTTCAATAGATCAGGAGACCTTGATTTATCGTATTCTACACTAGCTTTGTAAAATTCATCGACAATCAATATATCAATCTCTTTAAGTTTATCGATATAGGACATAGCCCGTTCTTGAGGGAACACTAGTATATTTCGTTCTGCCAGTTCTACCTCAGTTGTGGTAATTATTTTATACGAATTCGAAAACTTCTTAAATAATCTTCTTCTGATTTCGTCAGTAAGAGCAATTGTAGGTACGATTATAACAACGTTTGTTGGTTTCTTTATCGATATAAACGCATCTATAATAAAACTCTTCCCGAAACTCGTTGGTGCACTTACTGCTAGACTTTCACCTTCAATAAGCTGTTTAAGTAATGAAGCCTGCTCTTTGTGCAAGGTGGCTTGTTTACCACCCACATCAACTGTAAATGCCTCATGTGCGAAGCGATCCTGCCAAGTTGCAGTCTCAGTATGAAGATATGGATATAGACCCGTTACTCTAATTAAATGATTTACAATAGGCGTATATGGGATATGCTCCCTTTTGTGAAAATCTAATAATTTGATTAGTTCATTTCTTGCGCCTTGTTCGTCTTTCTGATTTACGAGATCGTTAATGCGGCTACATTCTTCAAATATTTCCATGCTTACTGGCCTTTAAAATGTTGAACATTCTTTACAAAGTCATCAACTATTATTGATTTATCCGGAACCGGGAAAAGGATAATGTGAAAATTAATATCAGAATATTTATCCAAAGTGCCAATTTTGGCGATTTGTTTGGCGAAGAAACTATTAGCACGTTCAGTGTGATATGCTTTAATTTCATCAATATATTCCTCTGTCAAAACGGTATTTTCTTGGGTTATTTTGCACTCATGTAGCAACAAAATTGGAATATGCAACTTTGGCTTTAGTGCATCAATAGACTCAAGTTGAGAAATAACGTCTTTAATCTTTCCCCTAACAACATCGTCAGTAATTAATAAATCTATATCAGATATACCTGTGATAATTCTATTTTCTTTTTTGAGCTTTTCCTTCTTAAGCGAATTTTCTACAGACTCTATGATTTTTGGTAGCCTTGTATTATCAATGCTATTGTAAAATTTCGCTTCACCAAACCAGATAGAAAAATCATTATCACCTTCTAAAACAATATGTACGCTGTCAGCACCCTTTGCGTAATCATTTGCATTTTGCTTGTAAAAAATCTTAGGAACAACCGGTAATGCATTGTAATGATGTTTCATTAAACCATATAACACAATCTCTGCCAACTCACTCCCCTTTGTCTCATCTCGTTCGGCATCTAATAATCGAAGGTTTTTTGCTGATTCGGTTAAAGAGCTGAAACCCTGTCCATTTAGTAGCCGACGCTCATCTTCTGAAAGAGCAGTTTCTGCAATGTTATTCCAAATGAATTTCTGAAACTTATCATACCGCCATTCACTTTCTTCAAAGTCGTTTACCAAGCTTAGGATATGCTTGTTACCAATAGGAGTAAGCTCTGCATCTGAGCAGTAGTTTGCAAATGTGTCATCAATGATAATATCAAAGTTTATTGGCATTTTGTTTAATCCGGGTGTACGCATAAATCTAATATATGTTAGCCAAACTAGATAGGCTCGCAACCAAAATAAATGCTGACATATATGAGTTTCAGTTAATTCTACTGGTATTTATATAGCATATTACGACAAAGAGGCTTTTCTGCTAAAATAGAGTACAAGTAGTGCCCTCATTTAAATATAGATGTTTTTGTTTTCGAATTGTTTTCGAAAACAAAAAAGCAGCTATGATATTTCATCATAACTGCTTGACTTTGAAGTGGTGCGGGAGGGAATTGAACCCCCGACACAAGGATTTTCAGTCCTTTGCTCTACCAACTGAGCTACCACACCTGCCGTATTTGGGATGGCAAAAATAGAACTAATCCTGAAATAACCAAAAAAAGGAGTTCAGGTATTTATAACTTATTGAATTTTATGCTTTTTACCTGCCTTTCGCCATGTGCTACTTTCAGCCAGTATACGCCTTTGGCCTGGTTTTTAAGGGATATAGTATTGTTTCCTGCATGTAAATCACCAGTTGAAATAACCTGCCCTGAAGCGTTTACTACGGTGTATTCGTAGGTTATACCGGCGGTGATATTAGTATTTACATATATTTCATCCCTGGCAGGGTTAGGATATACTGCTATTGTTTCTCCATTCCCTTGTACTTCTTTTACGTTGATATAGTTCGGGTCGTAAATCTCTATGATCTTATCAACAAAGGCACTGTCGCCGCTTGATTTAGAATTGCTGGTTGAAACATATATCCTGCCATCGGGGTCTACACATATAGCCCTGAGGCGGTCGCCGGAAACCTGTGATATTATTTTGGTATTGGTCACCTGGTCAAAACTGCTGTTCAGTTCCAGTTCGTACAGTTGCCTGTCTTTAAGGGTGTTCATCAGTACAGATCCCTTCAGGGCGGGGAACATAGGGTGGTTGTACCATGCAATCCCGCTTACCGCAATGGTTGGTGTCCATGCCATCAGTGGTTCCACTACGTTAGAGTCGTTACAAAAAGCAATTTCGGCAGTTGTATTACACAGCCCGTGTACATTGGGCCAGCCGTAATTCCTGCCTTTCTGTATTATGTTGAATTCATCGTCGGTAGTAGGACCATGCTCAGAGCTGTAGAGCATACCATTTGCATATGCCAGTCCCTGTGCATTACGGTGCCCCCAGCTCCATACCGGGCTACTGGGCAGGGGGTTGTCAGAAGGTATGGTACCGTCCAGGTTAATGCGCAGCACTTTCCCGTTTATCTCATTTATATCCTGCGAAATGCTCTGCGTAGTGGCGTCGCCTGTGGTGATGTACAGCTGGTTGTTGGCGATAACTAATCTGCAACCATTGTGGTACTGGGCGGCTTTTATGTTGTCCAGTATGGTCAAAGGACTACCGAGGGTGCTGCCATTGTAGGTAAGGCGCACTATGCGTTCGGTATAAGTGCCGGAGTTATCGTAATTGTAGGCTACATATACATACGGGTCGGCAGGGAAGTTCGGGTGTATAGCCATACCCAGCATGCCGCCCTCTTTAATGATCTTGGTAGCAGGTTCGTGATAGACAGTATCTATAAAACCCGTAGATGGTTTCAACCTGCATATATAGCCGTTCTTCTGAGTGAACCAAATATTACTGTCAGGGGCGTATGTCATTTCCCAAGGGATGAACAGGTTATCCGCAACCACCCTGGTGGTCATTTGTGCAGATGTTGCGGTGCTGAATAATAAGGCTATGATCAGGTAGTATGTATATTTCTTCATATGAACATATTTTCAGGTATCTGTATAAAGTTAAGCATCATTATGCTTTGATATCGGCAAGACCTGTTATTTTTGGAGTTTATGTCTTTACAAGGCCTCGCATACGATTTTACCGTGCAGCTCATGCAGACTACTATAACGGAAGTGATAGCAGTTTTATTTGGTGTTGCCAGTGTTGTTTTAGCCAACAGGAACAATATGTTGCTGTATCCTACCGGGATAATCAGTACGGGGTTGTACCTGTATATCATGACGTCGGTAGGGTTGTACGCAGAAACGCTGCTGAACGGCTATTACTTGGTGATGAGTATTTACGGATGGGCTCGTTGGGTGAAAAATAAAGAAGATGGCAGTGCCGCAGCTATATCATATTGTACTGAAAAAGACTGGATAATTACAGCAGCTATTGTCATACTGGGCTTCACCATATTGTACCTTACGCTCAGCACCTATACTGATTCTACCGTGCCGCTTGCAGATGCATTGGTATCAGCTTTTGCATGGGCGGGCATGTGGCTGCTGGCGAAGCATAAAATTGAGAACTGGATACTACTGAATGTTTCCAACTTTATTGCCATACCACTACTGATATATAAGGGTATACCGCTTACAGCTCTGCTTACGGTAATACTGTTTACGGTGGCGATGTTCGGGTATTTCAGGTGGCGTAAATTGTATCATCTGCAGTACGCATGACGGACGGGGTAAAAAAAATAGTGGTTATCGGGCCGGAGTCTACCGGCAAAAGCACTTTGTCAGCAGCATTGGCTGAGGAGTTGCAAACGGTTTGGGTGGCAGAGTATGCAAGGGAATATTTAGAACAACTCAATATGCCATACACAAAAGACGACCTTACTGAAATAGCAAAAGGACAACTTAAACAGGAAGATGAATTAGCTGAACAGGCAAACCGTTGCCTTATATGTGACACCGACCTGCATGTGATTAAAGTATGGAGTGAAGCGAAATACAATAGTTGCGACAGGTATATAACAGAACAGATAGCCACAAGGCAATATGATATGTACCTGCTCACTTATATTGATACTGAATGGGAAGACGATCCGCTGCGTGAGCATCCTGCACCTGAAGAGCGTACTTACTTCTACAATATCTACCGTGATATAGTACAAAACAGTAACCTCCCCTGGGCCGATATAAGGGGCGCACATGAAGAAAGGCTTAAAACAGCGCTATATGCTATAAAGCGGCATATCCTTTTGTAACTTTGTAATATGTTGATACATATCCATCCTGACAATCCGCAACAGCGGAATATTGATACCGTGGTAGAAATACTGCGCGCGGGTGGCGTTATCATCTATCCAACTGATACTATATATGGTATTGGCTGTGATATAACTAACCAGAAGGCCTTTCAGCAAGTGTGCAGGATAAAGGGAGTTGACCCTAAAAAGGCGCAGTTCTCTTTTGTATGTTCCGATCTCAGTCACATATCAGACTATACCAAGAGCATAGATACCCCAACTTTCAGGCTGCTGAAAAAAGCACTGCCCGGTCCGTATACATTTATCCTCAATGCCAGCAAGCAGGTGCCTAAGCTGATGCAGACCAAAAAATCTACTGTAGGTATACGTGTGCCGGATAACAACATCTGCAGGATGATAGTTGAGCAGTTGGGCAATCCCATATTGAGTACATCGTTACCTATGGATGAAGACGTAGAATACTATACCGACCCCGAGATTATGCACGACAATTTTGAAAACCTTGTTGATGCGGTTATTCATGGTGGAACAGGTAGCATTGTTTCCTCTACGATCATTGATTGTACATCAGGTGCGCCGGAGCTGGTAAGAGAAGGAGCCGGCGATTGGGAAAACCTTTTCAGTTAGTATCTTCACGGATATTTTCAGATTATGTACACCAAGCAGGACGAGCAGCGTTTATACACACAGGCAAAATCATTAATACAGGCCGCTGGCGACGATATAAGTACAATTGATGCTTTACGAGAGGCTATCAATTATGCCGACTGGAAGTATTATGTGCAGGACGAGCCGGTGCTGGCCGATGTTGAGTACGACACGTTATTCAAACAGCTTAAAAGCCTGGAAGAAAAATATCCGGAGCAGGTTACTGCTGATTCTCCTACGCAGAGGGTAGCAATAGGCCTGAGTGAAAAGTTCCCGTCAGTAAGCCACTTAGTTCCCATGCTCAGCCTTGATAATACTTACAATGCTGAAGATCTGAAAGACTGGGATAAAAGATGCAAAGACTTTGCAGGCACTGGTGCAATAGAATACTGCGTAGAGCCTAAGTATGATGGTGCCAGTATCTCCCTGATATATGAGAACGGACAGTTGGTGCGTGCCGCAACCCGTGGAGATGGTGTGATGGGTGAGGAGATAACCACTAATGCCAAAATGATCCGTTCGTTGCCGTTATCCGCCGCTTTTGGTAAAGAGGGTGTGAGCCAGGTAGAGATACGTGGAGAGGTGGTGATACACAAGGACGTATTTGCAAAATATAATGAACAACGAGCGGCAGAGGGTTTAGCGCCTTTGGCTAATCCGCGTAATGCCGCATCGGGTACATTGCGTATTCTTGACCCGCAGGAGGTAAGCAAACGCAAACTGAGCGCTATTGTATATCATATCAGCGACTATACGCTGACCGATGCAAAGCCCGCAGCACTTAATACACACTACGATTCACTTAACTGGTTGTATCAATTGGGTTTCCCTACACCGGTTAAGGAAATGAAGGTGTTTAAAAGTATTGATGATGTAATAACATTTTGCGATGAGTTTGAAGCCCGTCGTGATGACCTGCCTTTTGAAGTAGATGGCCTGGTGGTGAAAGTGAACAACTTTGATATGCAGGACCAGATGGGGATGACATCACACCACCCGCGCTGGGCGGTAGCTTATAAGTTCAAGGCAAGACAATCTACCAGTAAACTGCTTAGGGTAGAATACCAGGTAGGGCGTACCGGGTCTATTACACCCGTAGGTAAGATTGAGCCGGTGCCGATTGGTGGGGTTACAGTGAGTTCGCTTTCTTTATTTAATGAAGACGTGGTAAGGGAGAAAGACCTGCGTATAGGTGATACTGTTTTGGTGGAGCGTGCAGGAGATGTTATTCCGTATATCGTAAAGCCAATGGCCGAGCTGCGTACAGGTGCTGAAGAACCTATCGTGTTCCCAACAGCATGCCCTGTATGTGGTGGCGAGCTGGATAAGCCGGAAGGTGAGGCTGTGTTGCGTTGTATCAATATCAATTGCGCAGCACAGGTTGTAGAGCGTATCATTCACTTTGCCAGTAAGGATGCAATGGACATCCGTAACCTTGGCGACTCGAATATTCGTAAGTTTTATGACCTGGGCTTATTGAAGCATATACCCGGCATATATAGTATAGACTGGGAGCAGGTTTTAGCTATGGAGGGCTTTAAAGAAAAGTCTGTCAACAACCTGAAAACAGCGATTGAAAACTCTAAATCCCAGCCACTTAATCGCGTGATATTTGGCCTTGGTATTCGCTATGTAGGCGAAACAACGGCAAAAACATTGGCTTCGGCTGTAACACATATTAAAGACCTGTACGACTGGAATGAGGAAAAGCTATTGGCGCTGGAAGATGTAGGACCCAAAGTGGCTTCATCTGTTGTACATTTCTTTCATAATCCTGAAAACAGGGATATGCTGGACGAGCTGGAAGCAGCAGGAGTAAGTTTAGTAAATACCCATTCAGGCAATAAGCAATCGGGCGGGGAGCTTTCCGGTAAAACATTCCTGTTCACAGGCACACTTACACAGTTCAAACGTAGTGAGGCGGAGGCAATGGTAGAAGAGCGCGGTGGCAGTAAGCTGTCGGGTGTCAGCAGTAAGCTCAATTATCTGGTTGTAGGTGCAGATGCAGGTTCAAAACTCGAGAAAGCAAAGAAACTGGGCACAGTTACCATTCTTACAGAAGAAGAGTTTTTATCCATGATTGGACAATAAGAAGGGGAGCAGTTGCTCCCCTTCTTATTTATAATATCGGTTTTTTAAACTCTTCAAGCTCCTTTTCCAATTCTTCTATCCGTTGTCTCAGCGCCTGTTCAGACATCATCCTTTGGGTCAGGTCTTTAGTGATCTTGGCATAGCCACGCACCTGCCCGCTTTTGTCATGTAGTGCAGTAATAACAACATTACCCCAGAATTTACTGCCGTCTTTTTTTATGCGCCAGCCTTCATGTTCTACACGGCCATCCTTGTCTGCTTTCAGCAGTAGTGAGTCGGGTAGCATATTGTTACGGTCTTCAGGGCTGTAAAAAACACTAAAGTGCTTGCCTACAATTTCTTCATATTCATAACCCTTGATTTTTCGGGCGCCTGGGTTCCAATCTGCGATTATCCCGTTTTCATCCAGCAGAATAATGGCATAGTCAGTTACTTCAGATACAAATACCTGGTATATTTTCCTTAGCCTTTGTGACTTTTGGGCAAGATCTTTCAGGTCAAACTCGTAATCGCTGATCGTTTTCTCTGCTGCCATCCTTTCAGAGAGGTCACGGGTTATCTTAATAAAGCCCGTTACCGTGCCATCCTGGTCTTTTACTGCAGTAATGACTACATACGCCCAGAACTTGTCGTCATATTTGCCTACTCTCCAGCCTTCGTTTTGTGTACGTCCGGTTGTACGGGCCTCTTCTAATAATTGTTGCGGAAGTCCTGCGTTACGGTCTTCTTCAGTGTAGAACATGGTAAAGCTTTTCCCGCTTACCTCATCTTCAGTGTAACCTTTGATGCGTTCCGCACCTTTGTTCCATGATACAATGTTTCCCTCAGTGTTGAGTAGTATCAACGCGTAATCTTCAATGTCGTTTATTATATCTTCAAAAATCTGACCCCTCATAATTTACCTGTTGAAATGGGTTATTAATAATTTTCATAGTGTTTATAGTGGCTATGGAATTACGGTACCCCATTATTTCATACCTCAATGTAGCCCCTTTTTCTCATATTGTTTAACTATCGGGCGTATTTATCTGTTAAATATTCAACATGATAAATCGGATATCTTACCTGTATATTCATTTTTCATCCATAAATAAGCGCCTTACTTACTACCTTTGCACGCAATATTCAGAAATAATCATATGTCAGATAGCAGGAAGCCATATTTAAGACTGAGTGGATTGGAGCCTTTAATTGTTCGCCCTGAAAGCAACTTTGTGAATGTTGGTGAGCGTACCAATGTAACAGGATCGAAGAAGTTTGCCAGGTTGATCAGGAATGAACAGTATGAAGAGGCATTGTCGGTTGCGCGTCAGCAAGTGGAGAATGGAGCTCAGATACTGGATGTGAATATGGATGACGCACTGCTGGACGGTGTTGCTGTGATGACCAAATTCATCAACCTGCTGCAGGCTGAACCTGATATAGCCAAAATACCCATCATGCTTGACTCTTCTAAGTTCGAGATCATACATGCGGGGTTGAAGTGTATACAGGGTAAATGTGTGGTCAATTCTATATCGCTGAAAGAAGGTGAGGAGAAGTTTATAGAGCAGGCACGCATATGCAGGAACTTTGGAGCATCGGTTGTGGTGATGGCATTTGATGAAGCAGGTCAGGCTGATACGCTGCAACGTCGTGTAGACATCTGCGAACGTGCTTATAAGATACTTACTGAGCATGTTGGCTTCCACCCCCAGGACATCATTTTCGACCCGAACATATTTGCAGTAGCAACAGGCATTGAGGAGCATAATGCATACGCGCTTGAGTTTATTGAAGCTACCCGTATCATCAAGCAGAAAATGCCATTGGTGAAAGTGAGTGGTGGGGTGAGTAATGTGTCATTCTCATTCAGGGGTAATGATGTAGTACGTGAGGCAATGCACAGTGTGTTCCTGTATCATGCCATCAGGGCCGGTATGGATATGGGAATAGTAAATGCAGGACAGCTGCAGATTTACGACCAGATAGAACCACAATTGAAAGAGTTGTGCGAAGATGTGATACTGAACCGCAGTGATGACGCTACGGAAAAACTGGTGACATTTGCTGAAACGGTAAAAGCAAAAGACAAGGAGGAAAAGAAAACGGACGAGTGGCGCAATGCTGATGTAGAACAGCGACTGACACATGCATTGGTAAACGGTATTACGGATTATATAGATGCTGATACGGAAGAGGCCCGGCAGAAATACGCTACTCCGCTGGAAGTGATAGAAGGCCCGCTGATGGATGGTATGAATGTAGTCGGCGACTTGTTTGGCAGTGGTAAAATGTTCCTCCCGCAGGTAGTAAAGAGCGCCCGTGTAATGAAGAAGAGTGTTGCGATACTAACACCTTATATAGAAGCGGAAAAAGAAGAGCGCAGGCTGGCACACGAGAAAGCAGGTACTACCAGTGAAGAGCAGGCCGGAGCCGCAAAAATATTAATGGCTACCGTGAAAGGCGATGTGCACGATATTGGTAAGAACATAGTAGGTGTAGTGCTGGGTTGTAATGGGTACGATATAATAGACCTTGGTGTAATGGTGCCGGCCGATAAAATATTGGATACAGCAGAAAAAGAAAAGGCGGATATTATAGGCCTCAGCGGTTTGATCACACCATCGCTGGATGAAATGGTGCATGTGGCTAAAGAGATGAAACGCCGTGGCATGAAGCAGCCTTTGATGATAGGTGGTGCTACTACGTCGCGTATACACACTGCTGTGAAAATTGCAGGTGGGTATGACAACGGAGTGGTGCATGTACTGGATGCCAGCCGTAGTGTAACCGTAGCTGGTAACTTATTAAGTAAAGAAAACAAGCAGACGTTCCTGGATGGTATCAATACCGAGTATGAAAAACTTCGTGTTGATTTCGAGAATAAGAAAACCGTAAAGCAGTATATACCATTCAGTGATGCTCAACATAACCCCGTTGCTATTGATTGGGATAATTACACACCACCAGTGCCCACTTTTACAGGTACAAAGGTGTTTGCGGATTACGACCTGGCTGAGATCAGAAAGTATATAGACTGGGGGCCCTTCTTCATAGCTTGGGAGATGAAAGGCAAATTCCCTGACATACTTACGGACGAGCATGCCGGAGTTGAAGCTACCAAGCTGTACAACGACGCTAATGCCATGCTGGACAAAATAGTTGCTGAAAAATGGCTGACTGCAAAAGGTGTTGTTGGTTTTTGGCAGGCACATAAAATTGCACCTGATACAATAGAGCTGAAAGACAATAAAGGACATGAATTGTGTTTCCTGGAGTCTTTAAGGCAGCAGCAGAAGAAAGCGGAAGGGCAGCCCCATTTTTCATTGTCTGATTTCATCAGGCCGGTGGAAAAGGGCAGCGACCATATGGGTGCTTTTGCCGTGGCTATACATGGTATTGAGCCACATCTTAAACGCTTTATTGATAACCACGACGATTACAACAAGATCATGTTACAAGCCATGGCCGACAGGCTGGCGGAAGCATTCGCAGAGGTGTTGCACAAACGCACGCGTACTGAGTTCTGGGGTTATGCTCAGGATGAGGATATAGACATCGCAGACCTGGTAAAAGAAAAATATCAAGGCATCCGCCCTGCACCGGGTTACCCTGCCTGCCCGGATCATACTGAAAAGCACAAACTCTTCAAGCTGTTGAATGCAACAGAAGAAGCAGGTATACAACTGACTGAATCACTGGCTATGTTCCCCGGTGCGGCTGTTTGTGGTTGGTATTTCAGCCATCCGCAAAGCACCTACTTTGGTACAGGAAAGATCCAGGAAGACCAGCTGAAGGACTATGCACACCGTAAAGGCATGAGTATTGAAGAAGCTACTAAATGGCTGTCACCGGTATTAGAAGGATAAAGAAGCAGTAAGAAAATGGATACAACACAGCAAATAAATAAAGGTACAAGCTCAAAGCCGTTAAGGCTGATCGCAACAATTATATCATACCTGTTGCACCCGGTTTTTATGCCCGTGCTTATGGCATGGGTGATATACATAATAAGCCCCGTGAGTTTTGTAAAATATGAGGGTAAAGACCTGCCACTTGTATTTATCCAGATAGGTATATCAACCATATTTTTCCCGGTAGTAGTGGTGTTTTTGCTGAAAGGCCTCGGGTTTATTGACAGTATCTTTCTGCGTAACCAAAAAGAAAGGATCGTACCTGTACTGGCTACATTGATATGTTATTGGTGGATCAGCCATGTATTCAAAAACCTGGATGCGCCTGTCATATTACAGGTGTTGCTGCGTGGTGCTTATGTAGGTATCATATTGTTGTTCGTATGCAGTATCTTTTTCAAAATAAGTATGCACACTATGGCTGCCGGTGGTATGCTGGGTGTACTGATCGTGCTGATGATGATCAGCCCGGTTAGTATGACAGTACCGTTATTCATAGGTATTGTAATAGCAGGTATCAGCGGCACGGCACGTATGTTGCTGGGTGCTCATACCCAGTTTGAAATATGGACCGGTTACATATTGGGCATATTGGCTATGCTTGCAGCTTACTGGTATATTGTTTAGCAGCCTACTTATGTACACCCGTTTGCTCAACAATTGAGTGCACTTTATTGTCCAGCTCTTGAGCGGCTTCTTCTATCATCATCAGTTTTTCTTTGTCAGCTTTATAGCCATCATCCTTTATCATATTCATCAGTCCCATGATGGATGTAAGCGGTTGCCTGATGTCGTGTGATTGCATATGTGCAATACTCCTCAACGATTCATTTCTCTCTTCCAGTGTTTTCAGGTTATCAGCCAACACATGGTAGCTAAGTTCCAGTTCCATCAGGAAGGTCACCTGCCTGGCCATAACAGTCAGCGCCTTTTGTTGTATCTCAGATATGTTATTTGGCTTGGCATCAAACAGGCAGAGGCTACCCAGTCTTATACTGCCTTTCAGCGTTAATGGTGCGCCTGCATAAAATCGTACATGCGGAGGTTCATGTACAAGCGGGTTGTTGTCAAAGCGCCTGTCTTCTAATGTGTCCGGAACAATAGTAAGGCCATCCCTTTGTATGGTGTACTGGCAAAATGAGGTCTCTCTTGGCATAGCAGGCGCATCTATACCGGTTCTTACTTTTATCCAGTTTACATCTTTGTCCAGTAGCGTAATTAATGCAACAGGAGTGCTGCAAAGCTCAGCTGCAAAGTTTACAATGTCCTGAAACTCATTGGATTTATCATAGTCAAGAAGCATGAAACGATGTACAGCTGCTAATCTTTCCTGTTCTGTTGCGGGCATATTTAAGCAATTTAGAGTAAGCGTTAACAGGTATATACGCTCAAATGCTATAAAAGGTTCAATCAGGACAAAAAAATATCAGAGCAGTTTAGTTTTACCATCCACTCATCCAGGGAATGGTAGATATGGTTGAGTGTAGCCCCGGGGGTATGTCAAGCAGGCTCTCGGGTAGTTTTACCAGGCTTTCTACATTACCGTCGGTCAGTAGCCAATGTGCGGCTCTGTCACCCGGGTTGTCGTTAATGACCATGACGGGTGTACCGTTACGGGTCAGTTTACCCTTTTCATACACCCATTCGTTGGCCCAGTTATAATTCCATTGTGCGTCTGCCATTGATACACGTACACAACCATGTGATACAGGTCTGCTGATAGGCAATGAATATTGGTGTACATGTATGCCCCAAACGGGCTGAAAGTTGAACATGAAATACAACTCCCATTTCTCTCCCGGAGGCGCGGCATTTGAGAGGCGGTACTCTGCCTTCCAGTTGAAGTTATATCTGCCTGGTGGAGTTTTTTTATTGGTGCTGCCAGATGAAAGCAGGCCCCAGCGCACCAGCTTGCCATATTCATATGCCCCGAAAGTCTGGGTAAATTTATCTATAATAAAAAGTTTCGGCAGTGTATCCGCAGCATTGTAATAGAAAGGGTACGGGCTGTATGCCTTAAAGTCCTGCACAAAAGAATCAGGTATCAGCAATACCCTGCCGTTTTTGAAGTTATTGCCTGTTATACGGTTTGTCAATTCTACAATGTAACGCTTGGCGGCAGTATCCTCTCCGGGTATGGAGTCTATATGCGCCAGGAATTCGCTCCAGTTGCCGAGCCCATTATCAGGTATGTTGTCTCCGTATACGTACGTGTGCCAGCTTACCTTTACTATGTTGTCAACCGGCATCAACTGGCTGTTTTGAATGCGAGCCACCTTGTCCTGGTCTACATAACCCTGTGCTTTAGCCGTAAATGAGCAGGTGAGCGTAAGTACAACAGCACACAGCAAACGGTACATCATATATATTCAATCCGTGTTTAGAAATCCAATATTAATATAAATCTAAGCAACACGTTATGAATATTATCAACTCTGCAATGATGTTTGCATAATTTTATAAGATGAACCTGTTATTCATTTGCAGCCGCAACCAATGGCGAAGCCCTACGGCTGAAACTATTTATAAAAAGGTACAGGGTATCAATGCTCGTTCCGCAGGCACTGAACCATCCGCGAGAACAAGAGTATCTGAGCAACTGCTGGTTTGGGCCGACATGATATTTGTTATGGAGCATAAGCACAAAACCCGACTGAAGAACAGCTTTGCGCATGCGCTCAAAGCAAAGAAATAGTTGTGCTGGATATACCCGATGAATACCGGTATATGGATGAAGAACTTGTAACTATGCTTAAGGATTGTATTGACCCTTACCTGCACTAATAAGCTATCTCCCTGACTATGGTAGGGTTTTGAAAGTTACCATCTACAATTTGCTCACACTTTGTAAAGTTGCCATACTCATCGTAAGTATATGTTGTTTCATAAGTGTACATATTACTGGTCAGGTTAATCGTTTTGCTGTCATCGCTATTTTGATAACCTTTTACATGAACAGGGTTTGCATGCTCATCGTAGGTGATGGTATGTGTGGCTTGCAATGTACCATCTTCTTTAAGGATATCTGCCTTTACTGTTTTGCCGTTGTTGCTGTAAGTGTAATTTGTGGTATAAGAAACTTCCTCCTTGTAATATCTTGTTTCACGAATCACTCGCCCGTCTTTGCCTTTTTCCAGTTTACGTTCCCCCGTTACACCGGATATCCATATTGAACCATCTTCTGGGTAAGTGATACGGTCTTTATAAATTGTGTGCCCATATGGTCTGAATGTATTTATATATTCCATAGCCATATCGTCTGCTAACAGGGATTGTCTGGTCTCACCCATAAACGGAACATATGTGCCATTTCTACTGGAGTGCTCACGAAATTTTCTAATAACACGTTCAGGTATCGAATAGTCATATTCTATCAGCCAATACTGATCCGGCGCCTTATTACTGTCATTTGGGTGTTGGTAGTATAGTTTTACCTGCTTTGGCTTGCCGTTAAAATGAAACATATCTGCGTAGACAAGTACATCCTGCGCATAGGTACTGCCAAACAGGAAGAGCAGTACAGGAATTATAAGTAACTGTTTCATATGCGGGTACGTTTTGGTTTTAATGTGAATTTAATAATAAAGTCGCATATGGACAAATGGTATATATGCAAAGATCCCCGAACCAAAGTCCGGGGATCTTATTATTAATTACTAAAACAATGCCTTATTCCGCTTCGGCTACTACCTCTTTCACCTCGGGTATCATGCGTTTCATCATACCTTCAATACCTGCCTTCAGGGTTATCATAGACGATGGGCAACCTGAGCAGGAACCCTGCATCATCAGTTTTACCACACCCGCATCATAACCTTTGAAGCTGATAGCTCCGCCGTCCATTTCCACAGCCGGTTTTACATAGTTTTCCAATAATTCTTTAATACGCTTAACGATATCCGTATCGTCCGCATTTATGGTATTGCTTTCTGCTTTTACAACTATCTGGTCTTCGTTCAGCACAACCTTACCTTCTTCCAGGTATTGCTTCAAAAACTCACGTACAGACGGGATAACTTCTTCCCATTGCGTATCCTGTGTTTTTGTAAGCGTCACAAAGTTGCTGGCGATAAATACACCACGTATAAAAGGGAAAGCGAATAATTCTTTTGCTAATGGTGATGGTGCAGCGCTTTGCTCATCAGGGAAATCAATACTCTTGCCGGGGTACAACAGCTTATTGGCTACAAACTTCATTGTCTCCGGGTTAGGGGTCATTTCCGTGTATATACTCACAATTGTATTGCCTGTCTTCAACATTTTTCTTTTGAATTTGTTACAAAATTAAGCAATTAGCTATCTATCACCAATCAATTCCCGATATAGAGGTATAATATTTTACATTAACATAAAAACCATAGTATTATGAAAAATTTAATAACAAGTTTATTGATTATTGTATTTACAGTGAGCCTTTCAGCTTGTTCTTCAACCAGGCCCACTAAAGAGGTGGACCACACTGCTAAAGAGAACAAAGCCATGAGGCACAGGGACCAGGCTACTGACCTGAACAACGCAGGCCATCAGAAAGATCAGATACGGGCGAAAACCAAATAGCGGCCCTTTTAACATTTCTATAATGAACTATTTGATTTTGAACATGTTGTAATAGTAAATGCTTTTAACGGAGCAGATTATCTAATCTAAAACCGAATATTATGAAATACAAAATGATCATGTTAGCAATGGCAGCCTTTGCCTTTTCGCAGGCTGATGTTAACGCGCAGACGACAAAGAAATGTGATACCAAGACAGTAGTAGTTACTCAAAGCGGTAAGGACGACTCTAAACTTATGGCAACCTATGAGGTGCCGGGCAAAAAGGCAAATAAGAAGAAAGCCTCGTGCGAGATCACCTATCTGCGTTATGAGACTACAAGTAATAAGAACAACCCGCGCCTGAAGGCATCATATGATATGCCGGGCGATGTATATGAAGGTGAAGAAGTACTGTCTAACGATGGTGTGGCCAAGAACATGTACAGGAATATGAACTACCTGGACTTTAGTGTACGCAAGGTGCCGAATGATGGTGGTTTGTCGATGAAATAATACTACAATATTTAAAAGTAGTAGTAGTGAGCACGGATAAGCACGAAAGTGCTTGTGTGGATAATGTGAGAAAGGTGTCGTTTCGCAATGGCACCTTTCGTTGTTCAGGAAAGATATAAGTGTACTATGAACATACTAAAGGTATATTATCGCTTATTGAAAGATACGGTCAGTGCATTTGCTTCAGACAATGTGATGAAGCTAAGTGCGTCACTGGCTTATTACACAGTATTCTCACTTGGCCCGCTGATGCTGGTCGTCATATCAGTTGCCGGTATTTTCTTCGAAACAAAGTCGGTAATGTGGAAAGTTTACTGGCAGCTGAAAGATATTATCGGGCAGAACAGTGCCGACCAGGTCATCAATATCATTCAGCAATTACAGGATAAAAACGCAGGGGCCTTCAGCATGATAGGTACTGCCATACTGTTGTTTGGCGCTACTACTGTATTTGCAGATATGCAGGACTCCATGAACTATATCTGGTCTATAAAAGCAAAGCCAAAATATGGCTGGCTGGAATATTTGAAGAACAGGCTGTTATCGTTCTCGCTTATTATCGCGATAGCTTTTTTACTGATCGTTTCACTATTCATCAGTTCACTTGTTAACCTGTTATCAGAACGTCTTTTTGAGAACATGTCTGAAGATTATGTGGTACTCATTCACATATTCGACTTTCTGCTTTCATTTTCTGTCATTACGCTGTTGTTTGCCAGCATATACAAGCTGTTGCCCGACGCAGTTATCAAATGGAGAGATGCCACCAAAGGTGCCTTTTTTACCGGGTTGCTGTTTATGGCAGGTAAATACCTCATAGGCTTGTATATAGCATCCTCCGAAATGAGTAATACTTACGGTGCAGCAGCTTCTATTATCATCATCCTGTCCTGGGTATATTTTACAGCAATCATTCTCTACTTCGGGGCGGAGTTTACCAAAGTATATGCAATGCGCTTAGGAGGTAAGGTACAATTGAAGAACAATGCCGTGTTTATAGCCAAAGAGGAGAAAGAGCTGTTGCCTGATTAACTAGGATCTGTCCATCAACGTTTTTACAGATTTTACGGATACAAACCTGAATACGAATATCCATACCAATGCACAGAAGCCGAACAGCAGCAACTGGTACAGCCAGTCTATTGGTAACAAGGTCATAGCATATCCCGTTATACAAAGCATCAATACATAACCCACATGTGCTAGCAGCAGTTTAATGCTTTTAGGCAGTTGTAATTCCTTACCTGAAAAGAGGATGTACAATACCGCCAGTGTTGACTGTGTAACGAACGCCACCTGCGCCGCTCCCAAAGCATGGTGGTGTGGTATCATCCACAGGTTGAGGGAGAGGTTGATGATGACTCCCGCCAGAGCTACTTTGTTCAGCAACATAAGGTTGCCATTGGCTGTAAGCAGGGTAGAGTATATATACATAACACAGTAGGCCGGGAAACATGCCATCAGCCATGTAAACACTTTTCCGCCGTATGCGTCAGCATCTGTATACAGCAGTTGCATGATATCTGTACCGAAGAACAGGGCGGCTACCGAAGCTATAAAGGCAACAGGCAATAATATATTTACTGATAACCTGACAATTGGCTGTATATCATTTTGCTGCGAGAGCATCCTGCCGAACATGGGCAAGAGCATACCCGCGAACATGATACCGAACATATTACCTACATCCAGCAGGCGGTAACCGGCGGCATAGATGCCCGCATAGTTTTTACTGTCCGGCCCGCTGATGCGCTCTACCAGTATCGTATCTACCCGCATGTGTACCGCCATCAGGAATACCAGCGAAGCGTAGGGCAGGCTTTTCCTGATGATGCCGGTTACTTCCTTTACATCCAGCGATAACCTGAACGACACCCTTGCCATGCGTTTTAAAACAGCCATGCCCAATACTACGGCTACAGCATAGCAAATGATCTGCGCGAGTACGAACCATTCTATTTTGAACCCCTCTGCAATGCCGGGCCAGAACAACAGTACACTGCATAATAGTATCATCAGCAATCTGTCTGTGACTGAGAGTAAGGCGTCCAGTTTGAATTTGTGCAGGGCAGATACATTGCTGCGCAGGAAGAGCATCAGCGAGTTGAGCGACTGAATAAAGAGTATACCAGTCATCAGCAGCATCTCCCTGCCCGAATACCCTATAGCCAGTGCCGCTATCATGACGATCAAACCATAAATGGCTACCAGTGCCAGCCTTGCAGACAGCATAGCCGGGAACAATGTGCGTAGCTTACCCGGTGTGCCTGATATAATATTGGTATTATAATATGTCAACCCAAAGTCGAGCACGATATTGAATATGAGCCCGAGGTTGAGCAATGCCTGGTAGGTGCCATAGTCGGCATGGCCCACGGTGTTCTGCACGTTCCTGTCTATCAAAAACACCCACAGGGGCTTCACCAGCAGGTTGACTGCTATGACGAAAATGAGGTTTTTGACAAAAAATCTGCGCATTCGGTTAATATTCGTTGGCTGTAATGGGTAAAATTATATTTTTGTCGCCATTACTATGCGTATAGGTGTCAATACAAGGCTTTTACTGAAGGGAAAACTGGAAGGAATAGGTTGGTTTACCTACCAGACCTTAGAAAGAATGGTGCATCAGCATCCTGAGCACGATTTTTTCTTTTTCTTCGACAGACCCTATGACGAGTCCTTTGTTTTCTCTACCAATGTCACGCCGGTGGTTATTCCTCCACAGGCCAGGCATCCTATACTATTCACACTCTGGTTCGACTGGACGATACCTTACGTGCTTAAGAAGCACAAGATAGATGTATTTCTTTCGCCGGACGGATTTTGTTCGCTGAGAACGCCAACACCTACCTGCTTAGTGGTGCACGACCTTGCTTTTGAGCATTACCCGGAGCACCTCTCTTTCAGCAACAGGCACTACTGGAAGTTTTTCCAGCCGAAGTTTGCCAATAAGGCCAAACGCATTGTGACCGTTTCTGAATACTCCAAGCAGGATATGGTGGACCATTATGATATAGACCCCGCTAAAATTGACGTGGCCTGCAATGGTGTGCACGATGCCTACCGCGTGCTGGACTGGAAGGAGAAAGAGGCCATCAAACAGAAATATGCTGATGGATGCGAGTACTTCGTATTTGCAGGGGCACTGCACCCGCGCAAGAACATACTGAACATGCTGAAGGCGTTTGTTGCATTCAAAAAGATGCAGCGCAGCGATATGAAGCTGGTGATCGTGGGCCGCTTTGCCTGGAAGTATGAAGAGGTGCTGGAGATGAAAGAGAACATGCCTTTTAAAGATGACGTGAAGTGGGTGGGCTATATGAATATAGACGAACTGCCCAACGTAATAGGCGCCGCTTACTGCCTGTTGTACCCTTCCATATTTGAAGGTTTTGGCATACCCATACTCGAGGCACTGAAGTGTAATGTGCCCGCCATAGTAAGTAATACATCATCAATGCCTGAAGTGGCAGGCGATGCCGGGCTGCTGGTGAACCCCGCCGACGTGGAGGACATAGCCAACAAGATGGAGATGATGTACAAAGACGAATCACTCCGCGCGCGACTCATAGCCAAAGCACCGGAGCAGGTAGCCAAATTTACCTGGGAAAAAGCCGCTGACGTACTATGGGATAGTATGATGCAGTGCGTTAAAAAATAGCAGATGTTCTTATTTAACCCCCGAATTTCTCGGGGCAGGCGCTGAGACGCAAAGACGCAAAATTGTTTCCTTTTGTTACCCAATTGTTGCGTTTTTTGCCACTTTTTACCTTTGCTAGGGTTGTTGTAACGTTTTCATTTTCAAATATCTGCAAGGGTTTTGTTTCTTTTTGTTTCCTTTTTAACGTTTTTTCAATTGTGTCAATGTGCTGACTCCGTCCGGTTGTTCCCTGAATTGATGTTTTACAACAACTTCCTGTTTCAAATGGTTCCGGGAGATATATAGTATTTCAAAGAACTTCAATTGACGGGTTTTGTGCCGTGCAATAATATTGTAAATATACGTAATTTTGATGTATTTTTGAAATATGCCTACAGGTTATTTTGTCTGAATCAGGATTTTCAGAATTTCCGGATGTACAGGATAATGGTAAACCAGAAGGGCTGAATAATGTATCATAGTGTTTGTTTTTGGCACAAGTCGAAAAGACTTGCGCCAAATGGGGTTAATATAAAATAAGTCCCCTTAGACAAGGGGACCGTGTGGGAGATGTACTCCTCGCGGAGCATCGAGAAAAAAGACCCCAACCCCTAAAGGGGCTACCTGGTATTAATAATGTGTCATTCCTCTCATTCTTTCCGGTGTTTGCGAGGCGCGAAGCATGAGCAACGAAGTAATCTGGACAGTCGGGAATACTATTGAACCCTAAAGATTGCTTCGTCGTGCCTCCTCGCAAAAACCGGTATATATATATTGATAGGTCATTTCCCCTCTCGGGAGGGGTTAGGGGTGTGTTCTCTCGCGCAAATAACCTGCTCACGGCTGCCTGTCCCACCATCCGGGAGCGGCACTCACACGCTGCTTCCCCCTTCAGGGGGCGCAGGGGGTCTGAAATAATAATCATGTACCATTTTGCCGAGGGTCTCGTTGACATTGCGGATGGCGTGGTGTTGCAGCCATTGCAGAAAGTCGTCGGGCTGAGTGGTGACGAAACGGATAATGCGCCGGTCTTTCAGGCTGATAATAAAGGTGTCGATGGAAAAGGCGTAGGCGGACAGCTCCGCCGCATCGTGTTCGAAACCCGCAAAGCGGGTGGTGAAAGTATTCATACAAGCATGGTTTAGTTTCATGATCTGTTCATTTTTAAAACAGGCAACCATGCCGGATAGAGCGGAAACGAAGCGGCGTGGAACCCTACTTACCGAACGAGAGGCCCTAGGAGGCCAAAGCACAAATAAGAGAGCCCACGCCTTAGCGTGAGCGTACTTACTTCATCTTGTGCTTTTTGAAATTTCCTAGGTTTCTCGTTCAAGACGAAAGCAATTACGCTTTCAATATTTTCAGCTATAAAGGTAGAGAAAAAATTATTGGGGTGGGTAGGGTGATTTCACCCTTGTTTTGTCAAGCTGGGGATTGGGTGGCTGGTGGGACGTAGTCGGGGGAACTACGCCCAAGGGGGAACATATCTATCAAGTGAAGTATATCTCATAATATTTATGGTTTCACATTCTTTTATATTAATTCCATACATTTATTTGTCGAAAAAAGGTAATATTACTTTTGAGATGGCTACGAAAACTGTTCAGATTTAAGAATATAACTACAGATGACCCGAGAAGATATAATAAAAAAAATATTAAATTTTGGTGTCTTTCCTATACTAGCAATTACGTTAAGCAACCTTGCTAAGGATTTGCCAATCGATAAATCAAGTAAGAGAATTAATAAAGACGATTTTATAATACTTAAATCTGATGTATATATTGATAGCAATACCTTTTTACGTTACTATATAGTAAAAAACAATACTCAATTTCCTATAAGTAATCAGAATACGTTTATATCATATAAATCAAGTATACTACCAACAAATTGTCAAATAAACAGTGGGAGTGGTGTAATACAAAAAATCCCAATTACTGGTAATTTAAGAGAAGTCTTTAAATCTCAACTTCCTAAGCAATTAACTAATGAAGATATTTTCGCTATAAGTGTACTATATCAAAATTCTAATCTTGTTGATGATGAGCTTGTTCTAAAAGTTGAGTCTAAAAAAGATGATGTATACTTGAATTATTCCGAACTGGAATCTGATATTCCAGACGTAATCACAAGTGCTAATTCCACAATAAAAAGATTACAGTATTTATTACTTGGGTTAGTGACAATTTTATTGTATTTGGTGCTTTTTTATTTTAGTAAGTTTTTATTCTGGTTATGGCAATTATATAAGAATAGACAAGATGATAATTTCACCGATCCGGATAATCCACAATTTATAACACAATCATGATAAAGATAAAATATATTGAAGTGACACAAAAAACGACATCATTTTATATGTCGGTTATTGATGCTTATGATATAATAGACAAGGTCAATGTTAATAGACGTAACATCGACACAATAGACTACCATATAGATTTACTTGAAATTGAAGAAAATGTAATTGATATAAATAACAAAAAAATTGGAAAGGGTTTACAGCGTGAATTGGTACAAAAGAAAGTTGATGAGATATGTAAATATTTAGAACAAAATAATGGTTTAATTCCAAACTCAATTATATTAAATATATCCGACCCGCTCGAAATTGTTGTATTTGATAATGATAAAAATATAATAGAAATACCTGATGATGAGTCAATTATTCTAACAGCATTAGACGGTCAACATAGATTAGAAGGATTGAAAAAGTTTCTACATAATAATCCTAACATTAGATATGATTTGCCAGTTACAATATTTTACAACACAAATCTAGAATTTCAAACTTATTTATTTAGTACAATAAACAGTACGCAAACAAAAATAAACAAATCATTCTTATACGACTTATTAGCATTAACATCTAAACAAGTTGATGCTTTTAAATTATGTCATGAAATTGCGTATTGGTTAAATGCATCTGATAATTCAGTTTTAAAAGGTGAGTTTAAATTACTGGGAAAAGGCAACGGCTGGCTATCTCAAGCAGCGTTTATTGATTACTTACTGCCAAATGTTTTTCTACGTGAAGGGAAAGATAATTCAAATGTTATTTTTAAGCGTTTAAGAAAAGGTAAAGAATACAATAAGATTGCAAACTTTATTAACGATTATTTTAAGGCTATAAAATACATATATCCAATAGAGTTTAGTTCTTCCGACTATATATTTAGAACATCATTTGTCTTCGGACTTTTTATGAAGTTTATGCCATATGTATTTATTTATTCCTTAGATGGTGCTGATTACAAATACGATAAAATAGTTGAAATGATTTCATGGATTAAGCAATCTAACTTTGATTTCAAAAAAGGTGGAATTAATTCTGGTGTCGGAAGTTACGGACGCCAAAATCAACTATTAGGTGAATTTTTAGGAATAGTAAAACAGAAGATAGATGTAGATGATATGGTGGCTAGTTTTAGAAGACAAAACTCAGACTAAAAGCCATGCTATGTGAGGTTCACGTATTTGTTAGAGTTCTCACCAACAAATATTGCGTTGTGCAAGTATCAGGCTATGTCTATGTACTCGGGAGCTATCTCTCTGCCTTCGATATGATGGCTATGTTTGGGGTTTGTACACCCATCAGCCTTTGTCTATGTGCTCAGGAGATTATCACGTCGCTCATGCTTCGCTCCTCATAATGACGGCTTTGATTGGGCTTTGATTATCACGAGCGGACCATCAGCCTGAGGCAGACACAGCCCCTAACCTCTCTCTTGAGGGGAATGATTATATTATCCTCTGCGACTTACCGGAGCCTGCCTGGCGGGTAAAGAGTAATACATAGGCCAGTATCAGCAGTATAGATGTAATGGCTGATGCAAATATCTTCAGCATCAGGTAGCCTATGTTCTGCATGCTCCACAACTCTATGATAAAGAATGCAGCGTGGTGCATGACGATGAGGAATGATACATAGATGACGAATGGCAGCCAGCCCATGTTTTTTACAGATGGGGTCTGCCCGGTGTACTCAGAAAGGTTTTTAGGCATCAGTGCGTTCAGCACGTTGATGCGGAAGTAGGCTATGAGTACCATGGCGAATGCATGCATACCCGCCGTGTTCATAAACGAGTCAACCGTAACACCGCAAAGGAAACCCGCCAGCAATACAATGGCCACCGGTGTCTCGAAAGGCAGCAGCAGGAGGAACAGCGGATACAGGAACGGAATGAACACAGGGAAGCCCGTAGGTTGCGCCCACCATTGCAGGGTTACCTTATTCAGTATCAGCACCTGTATAAGCAGGATGACACAAAAGCGGATGATATTTTTTATCAGTGTTCCCATTAGTTACCCGTTGCTGCCTGTTCCAGTTTCAGCCGCTCGGCAGAGAGCTTGTTTTCTACTACGTACACATATTGCAACCTGCGGAAGTTGGTGGTTGGTTTAAGATAAAGTATCTGCAGGTTCTTACTTTTTATCAGTGCTGTTTTATATACTATACCAATACTCACACCCCCGGGGAAGAATGAATATTCGGTAGTAAATACTGTATCGCCCTTGTGTACTTTAATCTGGTTAGGCACGTCTTTCATCAGTAGCTTATCAGGCGATTGTCCGTCCCATGATACATAACTTACCGTTCCGTCTTTCAGGCGTGCGCTTACCTGTTGTTTTTTGCTGAGCACGGAAATAGCTGTCGCGAAATGCGCTGATGTATTGATCACACGTCCCACAACACCATTGGCGGAAATAACCGCCATGTCTTTCTTAATACCATCATCCTCACCACGGTTCAGCGTAATGAAGTTGTTTACCGAGCCCACTGTGTTGTTGATGACCTTTGCATAACGGTAATGATAATCCGCATACTTTACCTTAGCTGTGCTGTCAGGATTAGGAATGGCATAAGTGGCCGATGAGTCTTGCAACACTTCTACGCCATCATGCTTAGACAATTCAAAGCGCAGCTTTTCGTTCTCACTTACCAGGCTGTCGTTCATTCTTTTTAAAGCAAAGTAGTAGGCCACGTCATTGCGTTGCTGGTACATGGTGCCCAGCAGCAGGTTGGCAGAGCTCATAATGTTGTTGCCCTGCAGCGTATTGGTGCGGGCAATAAGCACTATGCACACTACTTCAAGCAAGAGAAACAGTATGAGATTGAAAAACCTCCGTATGAACAGAATAAAATTGCGCACGGCCTATGCTGCTCTTAAGTTTTAGTTATGGGTGCAACCTGTATAGTACCAAGTTACTGAAACACTTGGTTATTTCATAAGGAAAGGCATCCTGGCGATGTTTTTCAGCGCCATGCCCGTACCTCTTACCACGGCACGTAGCGGATCGTCTGCTACATGTACGGGTAGTTTTATTTTTTGGGAGATACGTTTGTCCAGTCCGCGCAGCAATGCACCACCACCTGTCAGGTACAGGCCACGGCGGTAAATATCCGCTGCCAGTTCGGGCGGTGTGCTTTCCAGCGCTTTCAGTATCGCTTCTTCTATTTTGAAGATAGATTTATCCAGCGCTTCGGCCACTTCCTGGTATGATACCATGATCTGCTTGGGGATACCCGTTACAAGGTCACGTCCGTTCACGGCTATATCATCCGGCGGAGTATCCAGCTCTTTCAGGGCAGAACCCACGTGTATTTTAATTTGTTCAGCAGTACGCTCACCGATCATCAAACTGTGGTAGCGGCGCATAGCTTCCATAATATCTGCGGTAAATTCATCACCTGCTATACGTATAGACTGGTCGCACACAATACCCGCCAGCGCTATAACAGATATACCGGTAGTGCCACCACCTATGTCGATGATCATGTTACCTGTTGGCTCCTCTACATCGATACCGATACCCAGTGCCGCGGCCATTGGTTCGTGTATCATATACACCTCTTTGGCGCCTGCCTGCTCTGCCGAGTCGCGCACGGCACGTTTTTCCACCTCGGTAATGCTGGATGGGATGCAGATAACCATTTTCCAGCTTGGCGGGAACCATGGTTTCTTTTTCGGGTGCACGAGCTTGATCATCTCGCGCAGCATACCTTCAGCCGCGTTAAAGTCGGCAATAACCCCATCCTTCAGCGGACGGATGGTCTTCAGGTTCTCGTGCGTTTTTTCGTGCATCATCATAGCCTTCTTCCCTACAGCTACTATTTTGTTAGTGCTGCGGTCTATTGCTACGATAGATGGCTCATCAACGACCACCTGATCATTATGTATCACCAACGTGTTGGCAGTACCCAGGTCAATTGCTATTTCCTGGGTCAAAAAGTTGAACAATCCCATAAAAAGGGTATATATAAATATTTTAAATTATAAGTACGGTCCTGACAACGAAATCTACGGTTTTTTGATTGAAAAACACTAAAAAAAGCGCTGTTGTACGCAAAAATAGGACTTTTGCAACCGAAAATTAAATAAACTAAATAACTATGTGTTTAGCCTGTAATGTTATCTCATTATTAACTCATGGTTACATCACGAAAAATTAGCACAGATTTTGCAATGGATAGTATTAACGCTTAAAAAATTAATAAAAGCCCTTTTTATGAATAGAAATAATCACACCAAAAGCTGGCTCATTGTCCCGCTCATTTTGTTTATGTCGTCCTGCGATCCATTCGGTTATAACAGGCCACATGTAGAACCACCGATAGAGGTTGGAGAAGTAGAAGGATGGGCACCGATATACGCTACTGAAAAAGTAGCAGGTACCATCGCATCGATAGACGCGCAGCCAATAGTAAAAGGCGGAAAGATTTATGTGAAAGGAAATATACTCTACCAGGTAGAAACAGGTAAAGGTATTCACGTAATAAATATTGCAGACGGTAACAATCCGCAGAAAGTAAAATTCATACAGGTGACCGGCGCGCAGGAAATGGCTGTGCTGGGCAACAACCTGTACACTAATAACGTGAATGACCTCGTGGTACTTAATATCTCTGACTACAACAACGTACAGGTATTAGATCGTGTGTCAGGCGTGTTTCATTTAGTAGATGGCACAGTGCCGCCTAATGCAGGCTACTTTGAATGTGTTGACGCATCGAAAGGAGTAGTAGTAGGATGGGAACCTAAGACATTATATAACCCCGTTTGTCAGAAATTCTAAAACAACAAAAAAACAACGATCATGAAGTCATTAAAATATATAGTTTTAGTAGCGATCATCGCATTTGCTGCTTCCTGCGATAAAGCTTTGAACACTTCGGGTGGTGTGGCAGAGCCTGGTGTTATAGATGGTGGAGGTACAGGACAAGGTGGTTCGCTGGCGCGATTTACCATTGCTGAAAATCATTTGTATGTAGTAGATGATCTGAAGCTGCATACCTATTCGCTGGCAAACCCTTCTGCTCCGCAACTGAAGAGCACGCAAACATTGGGTGAGAATATCGAAACTATCTACGCTTATAAAGACAAGCTGTTTATCGGTTCTCAAACGGCTATGTATATCTACTCAATTGCAGACGCAAGCAGGCCTGCCAAGCTGGGCACCGCCAGTCACGTACGCGCCTGCGACCCTGTTGTAGCTAACGATTCTGTTGCTTATGTAACAGTGCGTAGCGGTACTAACTGTGGTGGCGCTCAAAACGCTTTGTTCGTGTATGATATTCAGCACTTGCTAAGCCCGGTAGAAAAGAATGTAGTGCCTGTAGAAAGCCCATGGGGTTTAGGCATGGCAGGTAACGTTCTGTTTGTTTGCAACGGTACAAATGGTATGAGTGTGTATGACATTACCAACAGGTACCAACCTAAACTGAAACAAAAATACTATGATGATACTTACTACGATGTGATACCTTACAATGACATGCTGATATGCATGGTGGAAGGTGGTATGCTGCTGTATGAATTAAAAGCAGACGGGCAGATAGTGAAGCTGGCGAAGATAAGTGGCTAAGATGGTTTTAATAGTTAGTTTACGGCCTCTGCATATGCAGGGGCTTTTTTTATAAACGATAATTGTGTGACAGTTGTATGTAAGGGAATAAAATACTGTGCGTCATTATATACAGTAGGGCAATTTCATAGGTAGAGTGGCAGATAGATAGTGAGGTGGTTGTAAGTAGAGTAAAAAAGGTGCAGGTTTTGCCTGCACCTTTTCTTATTAATTGTGGTTATTTATTACCTGAGCGCTCCGCTCGAGACATAGTTCTTAACAACTATCGTTCCAGATGAGCCATGCCTTGTAGTATAGCCAAACTCAAAAGTACCGTTTGCAATATCCACCTTGCCTTGCCCTGTTATGCTGAAGAGCACAGTGTTGTTGCCGGATGCCGAAACGCCGGTTACTATCTGGTCAGGAATGGTGAGGCTGCCGTCATCGCAGTTAAATGTTAACATCAGGTTGTAACCATCGTTAATATCGTCTTTGGTTGTAAATGCCTTTGTAGGATCGGTATCATGACTCAGGACAAACATTCTCAGGAACAATTCGCCTTTGCTGTTGACTGTAATATAAGCGCCGTTATGTATCGTACTGTCTTGTTCGTTTTTAGTAGTAAGGAAGTTAAAGATGTTGTTGAGCAACAGTGCGCTGCACTCCCTTTTTGTCAGCGAGTCGATCACAAGGTTTATGTCATAACCCAATACCTTCCCCTTCTCCGTTGAGCCGGATATTTTTATAGGATAAGTACCCGGTTTGATAAATGCGACATCACCATCAAGACTGGTGCTGAAACTTGCATAGCCACTGGCAGCGCTGAATTTTGCCTGTACGTTGCCGGGCATCCCGTCTACCTTAAGCGTTACTTTTTGTGCTTCTCCACTGTTGCGCATTACAGATACAGGTATAGAGAACATACTCCATGCCGTGGTCTTAATATCTTTCACGCCTGTCATAGTTACGCTTATATCTACAGGGGCGGCAGTGTCAATAAATACTGTATCCTTTATAGGCGGTAGTACAGCCGGTGTTGATGGCTTTTTATTGCAGGAATACATAATTGCCGGCAGCATACTGAGCAACATCAACCCGGGGAATAACTTTTTCATATTCAGAGAGATTTTTTATTGATAACCATTGTCAAAAAATGCCGCACATGGCGGCATTTTTTGAACAAAATAAACCGGTAATTATTGTAAGGTACCCATCAGCGTATAGGTGCTGGTTACTGTTGTACCGTTATCATCAAAAGATGTTGTGTATGTTATTTCGAAAGTTCCGTTCTTAATATCAACAGATCCTGTTCCTGATATCATAAACTTAACTATTGCACCACCTGAGAATGCACGTCCATCTACTTCCTGCTCAGGAATAGTAAGCGTACCGTCATTGCTGTTGAATGAAACCTTTACATGGTATGTGCTTGTTGACTGGTTGTAGCTGATAAACCTTTGTGTGAACAGATCGTCATAACGCATCATCACGTTTCTCAGGTACATCTGGTTTTCAACCGTGTTGTTGTAAATGTTTGTATTTGTGTACACAATACTATCCCTCATGGTATCTTTCGTAGATAAGCTGTTAACGATTGAGCTGAGGAACAGGTTTGTACTTTCCTTGGTCGTCATTGAGTCTACTACCAGGTTTACGGTGTAGTCCATCGACTTACCTTTTTCTGATTTGCTGGCGATAGTAAGAGGGTATGTACCCGGTGCCAGGAACATAGTTTCTATCATCAGGTTAGTATTGAAAGTCGTGTATCCTGTTTCAGAACTGAATTTAGCTTTCGCTTTAGCAGGTACACCTGAAACCATCATAGTTACTTTTTGCGATTCACCTACATTGCGGTTAACACTGATAGGCAACATAAATGCTGACCATGAAGTAGTCCTGATATCTTTAATACCTGTAATTGTTACGCTGGTATCCACTTTTTCTTTACCTGCATTACTGTCTATATAAACAGTATCAGTAACAGGAGGAAGCGTTGAAGTTTGCTTGGTGCATGAACCGAATGTCATAGCAAAAGCCGAAACAGCGATCAGTAATTTTTTCATCTGGGGTACGATTTTGATTTAGTTAACGTAAACGTAATGATTAATTAATATTTGTGCAAGTCAACTGTCCACAAAAACCGTGCTAAAAATGAATGGATATTCAATTAGGCAACCTCACTCATGTTGTGTAACTGATTGATATGCTGAATTTTAAGGCGTAAAAAACTGCCTGCAAATAGCTTGCAGGCAGTTTTTGCATAGACGTTTATGATCCTGTTATGGTACGTTTACAGTTATATTGCCACCTGCATTTGTATAATTGATATTTACAGGGCTGCAACTACTTGGTACACAGGCTGCATTGTAAAATGACTGTATATTGGTTGTAGGGCCTCCGCAGGATGCATCCTGCACAACGGCAGATACAAGTGCGCAAGGGCTGCAATATGCAGGATTGCACTGCACAAAATTAACTTTGTCAAACCAGCCACCCGGGCCGATGATAAAGCCACCACCATTATACATACCACCTGTTACAGCGGTCGGGTCGGGGAAGCTAAGAGAGGTCATCCCGCTTACTGTAAATACCTGGCTGCTGTACAAGCCTCCGCAACTACCTATAGGAGTTGTCGCATGTAAAATAAGGTGAATGTCGCACGGGGTGTTGTTGTTGATTGTAATGCTTTGTGCCTGTGCGGTAAAAGAAATCAGAATGCAGGCGATAGCTGCGAGAAATAGTTGTTTCATGATATGTGTTTTAAAAGTGAATGATGATATTCAAATTTACGACATCATGATGTCTATTAGCTGGGTGTTTTCACCCATTAACAAAACGGTTCAACAATTTTATTCTTCATCATCTTCAGGCAGTCCCGGTACATGTGTCCTGTCTTCAGGAGGCGCACCGTTGGTAAGTGCAAACGGCGGGAACCCGCTCCATGTAATGCCAATAACACCCTGGTGTCCTGAGTCTACAAACCGGAAATTGTAATTGTCGTGCCCGAAAACGTAGCTCATATACACGCCAAACTCTTTCACCAGCTTTTTGGGGAACCACGTTACGGTTGTTACAGACCTGAAAGGGTTCACGCTTTTATGTGGCTTGCTGATCAGCTCCATGTTTTCTGATACAGATAACCTCATGCCGTTGTTCAATACACGCTCATACTCATATCCGGCATGGAAACGGAAACGCCCGTATATTTTTATATCAGCATCAGAGTATCCGCCAAAATCAAATATGCCTAAAAACCTGTCGTGAAACAGTGTTGCTCCGAAAGTGATAGAGTGCACCCTGTCTGGCATGTCATCATCGTCAAGCCTGTTTATCCGGTAGTTGAATAGCAGCTCGGTCATGTTGGTAGAAAAGTTGCCGTTTCTCCGGTTGAGTATGGCCGAGAGGTCTGTATCGTCGGTTATCAGGCTGTAAACACTGTCACATTCTCTTGAGCCATCTGTGTACAATTCATTGAATGCGCATCCCGATTGTCCGTTTGAGTAATGCCCGCTCTCAATTGAGAAAGAGAACAGGTTATGATCCTTAACACGCCAAAGCTGTTGTGTGGATAGCAATACCCTGTAGGCAGGCATTTTTACCGGTAGCGATGAGTCTGTGTACATCCTCAACTGAGGCCGTGCGGCTATATAGTATGCATGAGCGTGGTTTCTGTTTTCACCCAGCTTTTTCTGCATATCGTTATAGAAGCTATAACGTACTGTAGGGTTAGCCTCAAAGAGTATTGTCTCACTTTTTACATAGCTGGTACGCAGGTTGATGTTCGGCCCTTCGCCGATAGGGTAGTACTGGCTGAACCCGTTGAAATTATGTTGTGCATCTGTAGATGTAGCTTGCAATAATGCGATACTTAAAATTGTAAATAGCTTTTTCATAGTATATATAGTTTTAGATGTCAGTCCCCATTATTGCCTGTATCCGGTCTATTGTATCTCTGTCAATGCCATCTGCCCTGAAATAGGACCTGGTAGGTATGGCATTGTGAAAAAAGCTGTATTCTATATTCAGCGCAGCAATTGAAGCCAGCACCTCCCTTGTGTTTTTCTTAGACCTGGAGCGTATGAAATAAGTACTGCCCACTTTTTCATAGTTAACATCATTATCAGCAAGTGCCGTAGCTACCTTTTGCTCCTGCTGTGCGGTGCTGTTATACAGTGTAAGGATGTTTCCGTAATAGCTCATGGTATGAAGTTTTAATAAAGATACAGTGGTACGCCCCTAATATGCAAGGGTGAAAACACCCCAAATTCATTGTCAAAACTATAATTAAAAACTATCCGTACATAAGCTATGTGCATTTACCGGCTGTTTTGTTGAACGTTTGAATTCTTTTTTGACGCGATAGTTAATCAAAAGAAAAATACTGTCGGGAACACTCATATTGGCAATCAACTTTTTAAAACTGCCGATGTTCTACACGGTTGCAATTAAGACATGGATAGAATAGCGATAATAGGTAGTGGTTTTTCAGGGTTGGCAGCAGCTTGCTATGCGGCAAGGGATGGCTATAAGGTATCTGTGTACGAAAAAAATACAACCATTGGTGGCAGAGCAAGGCATTATTCAGAAGGTGGTTTTGTATTTGATATGGGGCCAAGCTGGTACTGGATGCCTGACGTGTTTGAACGTTTTTTTGCAGACTTCGGAAAGTCTGTAGCTGATTACTATGAACTGGTTCAACTCGACCCGGGTTTCCAGGTATTCTTTTCAGACGAAGAACCTTTGACTGTTCCGGCCAACAAAGATGAACTGTACAAAGTATTTGAAGAGATAGAATCCGGTTCTTCTGCTAAGCTGACCGCTTTTTTGAATGATGCTGCTTACAAGTATAAAATAGGTATGACTGACCTTGTGTACAAGCCGGGGTTGTCTATAACCGAGTTCATGAACTATGATGTGCTGAAAGGGATAATGGGTGCACATCTGTTCAAGTCTGTACGCAGTCATGTACGCAGCTACTTCAAAGATCCCCGCCTGGTGAAACTGATGGAGTTCCCTATCCTTTTTCTCGGTGCAATGGCTAACGATATTCCTGCATTGTACACATTGATGAACCATGCGGCATTAACGCAGGGAACATGGTACCCAATGGGCGGTATGAACCGGATCATTTCGGCTATGGAGGAGCTAGCATTGTCGCTGGGTGTTGAGATACATACGGGTGTAAACGTGAATAAAATTGAAGTGATCGGCAATGCTGTATCTGGTATTAGAACCGATAGCGGATTGTCGTTTGCAAATGCAATTATTGCATCAGGAGATTATCATCATACGGAGCAAAACCTATTAGATAAGCAACACCGTAATTATAATGAACAGTATTGGGATAAAAAGACTTTCGCTCCCTCATGCCTGATATACTATGTTGGTGTAAATAAGAAGATAAAGAAGCTGCTCCATCACAACCTGTTCTTTGATGCAGATTTCGAGCAACACTCAAAAGAGATATACAAGTCGCCAAAGTGGCCTGAAAATCCACTTTTTTATGTTTGCTGCCCATCAAAAACAGATGACTCAGTAGCACCCGAAGGCCATGAGAATTTATTTATACTGATACCTGTGGCACCGGGTATTGAGGATACTCCTGAGCTAAGGGAACAGTACTTTCCGGCTATAATACAGCGGATAGAGCAGCAATGCGGGGATACGGTGGCGGAACATATAGTTTATAAGAAGAGCTATTGCCTCAACGATTTTGTACAGGATTATAACGCTTATAAAGGCAATGCATATGGCCTGGCCAATACACTCAGGCAGACGGCCATCCTCAAACCATCATTACGAAACAAGAAATTGAGTAACCTCTTTTATACAGGACAACTCACAGTTCCGGGACCGGGTGTGCCTCCTGCACTTATTTCGGGTAAGCTGGCTGCGCAGGAAGCTATTAAAGAACTTAAAAAGAAACCACATGAAGCAGTTGTTTGACAATATATCTGACAAGGCCTGCAGGATCACGACCAAAACCTACAGCAATAGCTTTTCGCTGGGTATTATGTGCCTGGGCAAAAGGTTGCGACAGCCTATATACAATATCTACGGCTACGTACGTTTTGCTGATGAGATAGTAGATACATTCCACGGGTATGATAAAGCTGCATTGCTCAGCGAATTCAAACAGGATACATACAAGGCCATAGAGCGCCGTATCAGTACTAATCCGATACTCAATAGTTTTCAGCGTGTGGTGCATGAATATAATATTGAGCAGGAACTGATAGATTGTTTCCTCAGGAGTATGGAGACCGACCTTAGCGAGGCAAGCCACAACAGGATGTCTTACGATGAATATATATTGGGTTCAGCTGAGGTAGTAGGGCTGATGTGCCTCCGTGTATTTACAGAAGGCGATGAGGAACTATATCAAAAGCTGAAACCAACAGCTATGAAGCTGGGTGCGGCACTGCAAAAGGTCAACTTTCTCCGCGATATAAAAGACGATTATGAAGCACTGGGCAGGACCTACTTCCCGGGTGTGAATATGCAGCACTTCAGCCTGGAAGATAAACTGAAAATAGAAAAGGAGATAGAAAAAGACTTCGCTATGGCGCTTACCGGTATCAAACAGTTGCCTGACAACTCGCGCTTTGGGGTGTATGTGGCTTATGTGTATTATACACAACTGTTCAGGAAGATCAAGTCTCTGCCATCGCACAGTATTATGCAGCAGCGTATCAGTATACCGAACTATACTAAACTTGCGTTGTTATTCAGGTCATACTTCAAACATAGCTTGCACCTGATATGACAATAGCATTTTACATATTGACCACTATAGTTGCTGCGGTAGGCATGGAAGGTGTGGCATGGCTGGCGCATAAATACCTGATGCACGGCAGCTTGTGGAACCTGCACGAAGACCATCACTCAAAAACATCATCTTCATTCTTTGAGAAGAACGATTACTTCTTCCTCATTTTCGCATTGCCGGGTATTGCTTTAATGGCGGTAGGCTCTTTCGTGCCGGGCTTGTTGATATTGTTATTTGCAGGTATCGGCATTACTATATATGGGTTCACTTACTTTTTCGTGCACGACATATTTATACACCAACGTTTTAAATGGCTCCGGCATACAGATAATTTTTACCTGCGTGCCATAAGGCGCGCACATAAAATGCACCATAAGCATTTAACCAAAGAAGATGGTGAGTGCTTTGGTATGCTTTGGGTGCCAATGAAATATTTCAGGGAAGAACTAAACAGGAAGAAAATTGCTTGACCAACACTATACATATTTACTTATAGATGTACTGTGTATCATAGTGCCGCTGCTGGCGTCTTTCCACCATAAGTCGCCCTTTTATAAAGAGTGGAAATACTATCTGCCTGCAAATATCGTAGTTGCAGCTATCTTCCTGGTATGGGATGCCTTGTTCACAGAAATGGGTATATGGGGTTTTAATCCCGCTTATATCACTGGTGTTAAACTGTACAATCTGCCGGTTGAAGAGATCCTGTTCTTTATTTGTATCCCGTACGCCTGTACTTATACATACTATGTGTTCAGCAAATACGTAAAAGCCGATTTTCCTGCTAAAGCATCTTTATCAGCATATGTGTTGGCAGCTGTATTGTCTGTAATCGCCCTGTTATATGTAAGCCAGCTTTATACATCTGTCACATTCTTTTCATTGAGTGTTGCGCTGGTTCGTGCAGGAATGAATAAGGTTGAGTTTTTGAGCAGGTTTTTTATTGTTTACTTAATTATGCTGGTGCCGTTCTTTATATCAAACGGTTTGCTCACGGGTAGTATGCTGGATGAGCCCATAGTGTGGTATAACAATGGGCATAATCTTAACATACGCATGGGCACTATCCCGGTGGAAGATAGTTTTTACGCTATGTTGTTGTTGCTACTGAACGTGAGCGGATATGAGTGGCTGAAAACGCGTATTGCCAAGCCGGCCGTATATAACATCAGACTTTCCTAATTTTGACAAATAATTTACTATGATGAACAGTGTAGCGGAGGAAAAAGTAATACTGGTAAACGAACAGGACGAATGGATGGGCCTTGCAGGTAAAATGCATGCACACAAGGATGGATTGCTTCACAGGGCGTTCTCAGTATTTGTGTTCAATGAAAATAACGAGCTGCTTTTACAGCAAAGAGCGGGACATAAATATCATTCACCTGGTTTATGGAGTAATACCTGTTGTTCCCACCCACGCAAAGGAGAAAGCACATTTGCCGCAGCACACCGCAGGCTGAAAGAAGAGCTCGGCTTTGATTGTGATATCGAAAAAGCATTCGATTTCAGGTACAAGTCGGATGTAGGAAACGGACTGATAGAGAACGAATACGACCATATATACATTGGGTATACTGATAAGATACCTCATATTAATACCGATGAAGTACAGGATTACAGGTTTATATCCATAGATAAACTAACTGATTGGATGGATGCAGAACCAACTGCATTTACTGCATGGTTAAAGCTGGCATTCCCTGTACTGCTGGAGCATATGGACAGCAACATGAAAATAGCGGGTTGACGTTCTACCCCAAACCCACTACATAAATATACCCGCTGGCACGGATAGATACCCTATACAGGTACTGCTAATTTTACATCCGTATCAAATACAGTAATAATGAAAAGAATATCTCTTTTAATCGCTTTTGCTTTCACCATCGGTACTGTTTCATGCAACAAAACAACAGACCCGCAGCCATCGGGCAGCAGTAATACAAACAACGATTACTATTTTACTACTAAGGTAGACGGTGCTGACTGGTCGGCAGATATGCAGTCAACCAATACGTTTGCTCAATCATATCACCAGGGTTCACTAACTATACAGGCAGCGCTTACGGACGTAACCGCAGGCGTATACCTCATCAACCTATACAATTATACCGGTGCTGGTACTTATACAGTAGGTACAGGTGGTGGCAATAGTTATGCCCGGTACACAACAGGTACTGCGGCAAACGGCAGCTACTCTGCATGGAAGGCAGAAACGCCCGGAAGCACTACAACAGGTACGGTAACTATTACAAAAGATGAATCAGGCGTAATTGAAGGTACCTTACAGTTTGAAGGTTACAGCGAGGAGACCAAAACCACAAAACAGATAACGGACGGTAAATTCCGTATGAAGAAACAATAGATAAATATACTCATTGAATAGGGAGCCGGGCTAAACAGCCCGGCTCTTGTGTTTTTAGATAATTTTTTAAAAAAAGGTACTAAATATTTGCGTAGCCAAATAACTACACATATATTTGTAGTCAAATGGCTACGCAATGAAATTAAGAAGAGATCCATTCCAGGCAATAGCAGACCCCACGCGCCGGGCAATACTGGTGCTGCTGGCTACGCAGTCTATGACGGCAGGAGCAATAGCAAAGAACTTTGATGTGGCTCGACCAACCATCTCCAAGCACATGCAGGTACTGCAGGAGTGCGAGCTGATAGAGGGCAGCCAGGAGGGCCGCGAAATAACCTACACAATAAAAGCTGAAAATATGAAAGCTATAGACCAATGGCTGGAGCAATTCCGTAAAATATGGGAAGACCGTTTCAGCCAACTTGATAATTTATTTATAACAATGAAAAAAGAAAAAAAATGAACGCAAATCTCCAATTCGATTTTATCGTCGACAAAGAAAACAGTGTACTCACTGTAATTCGCGAATTCGCTGCTGAACCCCAGATGGTCTGGGATGCATACACAAAGAAAGAATTACTGGAAAAATGGTTTGCCCCCAGGCCGTGGACGGCGAAAACCGGCCATATGGATTTCAGGGAAGGTGGACACTGGCTGTATGCCATGTGCGGGCCTGATGGAGAAGAACATTGGGCGCGTATGGACTACCAAAGCATTACCCCTATTACGGAGTATATTGCACAAGACCTGTTTTGCGATGCAGAGGGTAACCCCAATACCGCCCTGCCGCAATCTGAATGGAAGGTAGAATTCAAACCAACGACGGAAGGGAATACTGTGGCGCATAATACAATTAAATATAACTCATTGGCAGACCTGGAGGTAGTACTGAAAATGGGCATGCAGGAAGGCCTGACCATGACACTGGAACAACTGGACGAATTACTGGGAACAATGAAAAACAAATAATCAACGCTTAAAACAATAAAACATGAGCTTAGCAAAAATTACAGTAGAGGCAAGGCTAGCAACAGATATAAAAACAGCGTGGGATACATACACTAACCCGGAGCATATTATAAACTGGAACTTTGCTGCAGATGATTGGTGCTGCCCTTCAGCGTCAAACGATATGCGTGTGGGTGGTAAATACTCGGCCCGTATGGAGGCTAAAGATGGTAGTTTTGGTTTCGACTTCGAAGCTACATACGATGAGGTAATAGATGGACAGCAGTTTACCTATACCATGCCCGATGGCAGGGTGGTAACTACAAAGTTTGAAGAAGCCGGCGGTGAAACCAAAGTAACTACCACCTTCGACCCTGAAAGCCAGAACCCCATAGAAATGCAGCAAAGCGGCTGGCAGGCAATTCTGAATAACTATGTGAAGTATACGGAAGGATTGTAGTACAACTGATTAGGAGTTAGATGAAAGCCACCTCTTCGAGGTGGCTTTTAATTTTGTTTGTCAGAAGCAGCTATTCTAGATTGTTCAGGAAGCTTGTTTTCCTTTCACCGGCATCGCGCCATAGTATCATATAGCCATTGCCATTTCTGTGTTTATTGTTCGCCCATTCGTAAAAACCTATCAGTTCATTGCCAAGTGAGGGTAGCCTGTACAATTTAAGAGTATCCTTATTATCTGTTACGATATTTATTGATACTGAGTCTGATTGTTGTATAACCCAATGTTCGTTATTAAACGCTAGTGTTTTGTTTTTTACCCTGGAACGATAGCGATCTACTCCTCCTGAATCTACATACATATAGGTGTGCTTTTTTGTGATGGTTACTTCACAATAAAAGCCTTCCTCATCAAGGTATTGCCAGCTATTGAAAAAAACAGGTTCCTGGGCAGTTGCTACTATGCTGAATAATAGAAATATAAAACTGAATTGAATGTTCATAATGTAACGCTTGTAGCCTTGGCTCAAGTTACTGATAGTTGACGATAGATATATGCTAATACAACGCTGCCTGCTTCACCTTTTGTGATGGCGTGGCATCTGTGCTGATATGGAACAGCTCGCTGTGGTGGTAGCGAGGCGCTACGTGTACCTGTACATCTCCCGCATGTTGCCTGAAGAGTTGTAGAGCCAGCTCAGGATTATTATTATCCCGCGACAGGTGAGAGAGGAAAAGATGCGTCATATGTGCGGGCTTATGCGCAAGGAAAAAGTCCAGTGCCTCTTTATTGGATAGGTGCCCCAAACCGCCGCGTATGCGGTTTTTCAGGTGTATGGGGTACCTGCCTTTCTCCAGTAGTTCTTCATCGTAGTTGGCCTCCAGGTATGCGGCATGGCATTGGCTCATGTATTGTTTCAGGTTGTCGCACACTGCGCCTATATCTGTAAACACACCCACGGTTATGCCCGCATGCTGCACCACGAAGCTAAAAGGGTCTGATGCGTCGTGCAGCTTGCTGAAGCCCGTTACCTGCATACCGTTCACATCTATCACTTCTCCATGCTCTATACGGCGGTACAGTTCGGGCTTGAATTTCAGGTGGCTGGTATAATGTGTTTTGTGGTTCAGGTAGGCGGGTATCTTATACCTAGATGAGAGCAGCTGCGCCCCTTTTATATGGTCGGTATGCTCGTGGGTAATGAAGATGGCCCGCACCTTCGCTATGTTCAGCCCCATCTTCTTCATGCGTATCTCCGTTTCGCGGCAGGAAATACCAGCGTCTACCAGCACGGCGTCGTTGCCGTTACTGATGTAGTAACAGTTGCCGTTGCTGCCGGAGTTGATGGATGCTGTGTATAAAGACATATCGGGGTTGCAAAGTAACAACATAAAATTTTTATGCGGTCAGTGCCCTTTATCAATGTGCTCATACGCAATACTATATTCTGTATATTGCCCTATGCGTTGCGCCATACTAATATTGTTTATACTATTTGTTTCGTTTGCCACATATGGGCAGCAGTACACATTGCAATATGTAGATACAAAAACGGATGCCTCTTTTCGTGCGCTTTCGGCAGCAGATGACAGTGCTGTTTGGGTAAGCGGCAGTAAAGGCTGGGTAGGCAGGAGTGTAAATAATGGCAACGACTGGACATTCAAACAGGTGCCGGGATACGAACATTGCGACTTCCGCAGCCTGTATGCTTTCGATGCTGATAATGCTGTAATCGCCAATGCGGGCAGCCCTGCTTATATATTACATACTGCTGATGGTGGCGTAACCTGGCAAAAGGTATATGAGAATACTGATAGTGCAGCTTTTATTGATGGTGTGGACTTCTGGAATAAGAAACACGGATTGATGCATGGAGACCCAATAAACGGACGCATGTTACTACTGTATACAAAAGACGGTGGCAGGACATGGAAAGAACGTAAAGCAAAGCACAGGCCCAAGATGGCTGAAGACGAAGCATCTTTTGCCGCAAGCGGTACGGCCATCAGTTGCTTCCGGTATGGTTCGGTAGTAGTAGCGGTAGGTGGTAAAACATCAAAGTTGTTGTTCTCCCGCAACCGTGGTAGAAGTTGGCGCAGCATACCCACACCCATGCTGGCAACTTCTGCCAGCACCGGTATATTCTCATTTATAACTACCGCTTTCGTTGGGTACTGGTTGATAGCAGGTGGCGATTACAGGAATGATACCTTACGAACAGCTAACTTCTTTTACTCACACAATAAAGGGAAAGACTGGCAGGCACCGCAAACCACAACAAGAGGCTACCGCGAGTGCCTGTTAGTGATAAGTAACAATGAAAAATTAGATAGGCCTTTAGCAACCTTCGCCGTAGGTCCATCGGGCATAGATATTTCCACCGATAACGGCAAGAACTGGAAAGCACTGTCTGACGATAAAGGTTTTCATGTTATCAAAGAGTCCCGTAGTCGTGACCGTATATTCCTGGCGGGCGCTGATGGGAAGCTGGCGTTTATAAATAAAACGCAGTAGGCATTCCATCAATCCTCACTCGCTTCAATACCAAGTCTTTTAAGCTCTTCAAGACGATCTTGCATCGCCTTGACCTGCTCGGCCGGATGCCCCTGCCAGTTGGTCACTTCTCCTACTACCTTAAACGGAGCTGTTGAGCGATAGGACAAGGTAGGATTGCCGGGAAACTTTTTGTCTGTAAGGTCGGGGTCGTTTTCTATCGGTCCGGTGGGTTCTACAAGGTATATCCTTCCTTGCCCTTTTCCAATTGACAGTTCAGCTCCCCATACTGCGGCATCCAGTGTGGCTGATAAGAAAATATACTTCGCTTTCTTCCTTTGCCCGAAGTTTGAGTTAAACCCCGGGGTGATCATATCTCCCGTTTTCAGGTCGGCTTTTGTACCGTGAAAATATGTTTGCTGAAACGGTGTATGGATAGTAGTAGATTGCATGTATAGTACCTTTTTATTGAGTAGATAAGGTCAAAAGTATCTACCAATGTCATGTCAAAAAAACATTTACCACTATATTTTTTCTGCGCAATAACTAGGGTATTGAGTCCGTTCTCTTACAAAATGAACGCCTCCCCATACTCTTATTGCATATGGCATAAATGGTATTGAGAATCCCATAACTGAGCCACTTTCTACCTCCGCTGCACAAAGTCCCCCTTGGGGGATTTAGGGGTTATTTACGCAGGAATCATCGCCAAAAATAAAAATTGCTATATAGGCATAATTATTGTATATTTGATATGTAATTATACGTCCCGGTATTGCGACAAAATATCAGGCTTTAAAACATATTATCAACCATGGCAAATATACCAAGGCAACTCAGCCACTATACTACTAAAGATTCCATCCCGCTCAATAGCGGGTTTTTTTATCAACTGTTAACTATGAAAAAATACCCGTTTTACTTAACAATACTTAACAGTCTGTTTCTAATGGATTGTAAATCATTTGTTTACAATCCCTCAATATTGCTTTTAGTTAAACAGCTGATTTTACCCGAACGACAGTACTTAACAATTTGTAACAAAAACACTGCATCCTTTTTACGTTTCCGCAACCACGCGTCTACCCAGGTCGTTTGGTATATGAAAAAGATTTTCAACGTCCTGACGTCTCAGCGCCTGCCCCGACACATTCGGGGGTTAAATCACAACAAAACACAACAATCGAACATAGTGAGCTCAACGAGACAAATAAAAATCATTGATAAACGAGTTAAAACACAACAAATTTGGCCTCCCCTTTAGGGGGATAGGGGGAACTTCACGAACTTTACACCATATGTTCAAATTACACAGTCCATATCAACCCGCGGGAGACCAGCCCTCTGCTATTGCAGAACTGGTAAAGGGTATTAACGACGGGGAGCAGTTCCAGACCCTGCTTGGTGTTACAGGTAGTGGTAAAACATTTACCATGGCCAATGTGATACAGGAAACACAGAAGCCTACACTGGTGCTTACGCACAACAAAACACTGGTAGCGCAGCTATATGGTGAGCTGCGCCAGTTCTTCCCGGACAATGCAGTGGAGTACTTTGTGAGTTATTACGATTATTACCAGCCCGAGGCATACATACCCACCAGCGATACTTATATAGAAAAAGACCTGTCCATCAACGAAGAGTTGGATAAACTGCGCCTGCGTACTACCAGCAACCTGCTCAGCGGCCGCAGGGATATTATCGTAGTAGCTTCCGTTTCCTGCATATACGGTATGGGCAACCCTACGGAATATTCTAATGGTATTATCCGTTTCAAAAGGGGGGATAATATCGGGCGTAACGGTTTCCTGCACCATTTGGTGAGCGCACAGTACATGCGCAGTCAGGGCGATTTTACACGTGGTACATTCCGTGTAAAAGGCGATACAGTAGACATTAACCTGCCGTATGTAGACTATGGTTACCGCATCACCTTCTTTGGCGATGAGGTGGAGGAAATAGAAAGTTTTGAGCCTGACACAGGCAAGCGCATAGGTACTATGGACAATGCAGCCATATTCCCTGCCAACCTGTACTTGGCGCCTAAGGATATGATGGGGCAGATCATCCACGAGATACAGGATGAGATGATGGCGCAGCACGACTATTTTAAAACCATACACAAACCACTGGAAGCACAGCGTATAAAAGAACGTGTAAGCTACGACCTGGAAATGATACAGGAGTTGGGCTTTTGTAATGGTATCGAGAACTACTCACGCTTTTTGGACAGGCGCGAGCCGGGTACACGGCCCTTCTGCCTGCTGGATTATTTCCCTGACGACTTCCTGATGGTGATTGATGAGAGCCACGTGACCATTCCGCAGGTGAGTGGTATGTATGGTGGTGATCGTAGTCGTAAGCTGAACCTTGTTGATTTCGGTTTCCGCTTGCCGAGTGCGCTGGATAACAGACCGCTTAATTTTCACGAGTTTGAAGGATTGTTGAACCAGGTGGTATTTGTGAGTGCTACTCCGGGCGATTATGAACTGCATCGTACAGGTGGGGTTGTGACCGAACAGGTAGTACGCCCCACAGGCCTGCTGGACCCGCCGATAGAGATACGCCCCAGCGTGAACCAGATCGATGACCTGCTGGACGAGATAGACAAGCGTGTGAAAAAAGGAGACCGTGTATTGGTAACCACGCTTACCAAGCGCATGGCCGAGGAGATGGATAAATACCTGAAAAGGATCGACATCAAAAGTAAGTATATACATAGTGAAGTAGATACGCTGGAAAGGGTGGAGATACTCCGCGAATTACGTTTGGGTACGATCGATGTGTTGGTGGGAGTGAACTTGTTGAGAGAAGGACTTGACCTGCCGGAGGTGTCGCTTATGGCGATACTGGATGCTGATAAAGAAGGCTTTTTACGGAATGAACGTTCGCTGACACAGATGGCGGGCCGCGCGGCGCGTAATGCCGAAGGGCTGGTGATATTCTATGCCGACCGTATGACGGAAAGCATGCAACGCACCATAGACGAAACAGACCGCCGCCGGGAAAAGCAGATAGCTTATAATACAGAACACGGTATCACCCCGATGACCATTAAGAAAAGCACGGACGAGGTATTCAAGCAAACATCTGTACTGGACATAAAGGGTTATGACGAGGACAACAAATATGCCATACATGATGAACTGGCACCAATAGCCGCTGAGGATGAAGTAGAATATAAAACAGCCGCACAATTGGACAAGCTCATCAACAAAACGAAAAAAGCCATGGAAAAAGCCGCCAAAGAACTCGACTTCATGGAAGCCGCCCGCCTGCGTGATAAAATGCTGGCGATGCAGAAAGACTATGAGGCAATGAAATAGAATATCAGGGCGTCATTTCGAACGAAGGAGAAATCTCCTGAGAATTGACACCTAACTTTGATTGGCCAATACCAAACCATAAAGCATAAATAAATGTCTTACCCTTAAATAACCGCTATGAAAAAACTACTGATAATACTATTCCTTTTTCCTGCAATGGTACAGGCCCAGGAAGAACAGACTGCACAGCCTGATGTCCCTAAAAATGAGATAGGGTTGAGTACGGGAGTCGTTTTGGAAAGCATTGGCGACTTTCAACTAAATACAGCATATATGGGTTCGAAAGCAATGCTTACTTATTATAGAAATATTAAACAATTTCAATTAGGTCTTGTACTTGATGCAGGAGTTACATCCTTCGATTACTTTTTTTATGCTCCAACTGTAGCTGTAAATCATAGGTTCAATGCTCGCAAGGGGTATTTTTATGCAGGTACTGCCTTGGGATATTACCATGCGGTGCAAACTTATAATATTGAACAGCGTGATTTTTCCAAAGAGAATGGCTATACATTCGGATTGCAGGGAGGATATTTACTTCCTGTAGGCAAACGATTAGCACTTACATCTGAAATAGCTGTTCGTAGCACCCAGGTCTGGTTTCAAAATGGCAACTATATCCCTTTGTATTTTGGCTCCACACAGGAAAGCTATTTTCAGACATTCACTGATACAGACTTTTATATAACTATTCCGGTGACATTAGGACTTAGGTATAGGTTTTAAAAGACAGCTATGAAAATACTATTGATTATACTCTCACTTTTGTCAGTAAGCTCTTATGCCCAGGAAAAAGAGCAACCGGTCAATCTCAAAAACGAGATCGGGTTGAGTACGGGAGTCACTATAAATTTAACCAGCACCGCCCCATTTTCAAGCAGACCCGGCGATAGACTTACATTGGGCTATTTGCGCAACATAGATAGAGTGCAGGTAGGACTGGCTGCGGAAACAGGGAGCAATGGTGACGGATACAGATACATTGCACCCATAATAACATTTAACTATTGCATGCCTGCTGGTAAATCGTATGCATATGTCGGAATGGCCGGCGGTTATTATTATCAGCAGTTTGTCAGTTTGGGAATGCGTAATGGTTATGGTTCTCAGGGCTATACTGTTGGTATGCAGGCTGGCTATGTGTGGAATTTAAGCAAGCACTTCTCGTTTGTATCAGAACTGTCAGTCAGGAGTGCTCAATTCTGGTACGAAAATTCATATTTCGTATCGACAAGTCAACCATATACTTTTGAACCCGATGGGTATTTTGTCCCTTATACTGATAAGTTTTTCGACCTTTATTTGCCGATTGCTTTTGGTATGCGATACAGGTTTTAAAAACACACAGCTATGAAAAAACTATTGATTATATGCTCACTTTTATCCGTAAGCGCTTATGCACAAGAAAAAGAACAGACTGTAAATCTCAAAAATGAGATGGGGTTAACAATGGGACTATCTTTTAATCCGGTTACTAACTTTACATACATCTATAATGCTGAGCGTCGTTTCAGCTTAAGTTATCTGTGTAATTTCTCTAAAACGCAAACAGGGTTAAGTGTTGAAGCCGGCATCAATGGTGATGATTATGGTTACATTTCTCCAATGGCAATTCTGAACAGGAAATTAGCAATAGGGAGATCTTACTTCTTCGTCGGAGGTGCCCTTGGTTATTACTTTGCACAAAGTGGCATACTATATCCGGCCGTATATCATGATAAGAAGGGTTATGTATTTGGTGTACAAGGTGGCGCCGCTATTCGTTTAAGTAAGCATATTTCATTTACTACAGAAGTTGGGGTACGCAGTACACAGGTATGGTATAAGGTATATAATTACTATCCTTTGCCACTTAACAGTAAGGGTGTATCAGAATATTATGGTGTGGAGCATATTGATAGTGATTTTTACATATCATTCCCTGCTGCTATCGGTATCAGGTATCGGTTTTGATATTTGTTTAGCCAATATGCAAAACAATTTCATCCGCATATACTCGTATGTAATTATCAATATCAATAAAGAAAACAATATGAAAATCTACGGCGCTATCAGATTCCTCAGAAAACCATTCCATGTCAAAATCATCAGAGGGTTTAAATGCAATTTCGGAGATCCCATTCAAATCTGAGAGTGTTTTAGAAGTATCGAAAGCTTTGTCAGTAAATGATATATTCAATTCTAAATAATGAACATTATTGAATATGATTTTTATTTTTTGAGGGTCAGCATCATTAATCCAGCTACCTTTTACTTTTTCAAAGTATAATTCAAGCACTTTAGGTATTCCTTGTGATAAGTAATAACCGGATAATTCATAGCAGTTATGCAGGTCATAGTAACCATGTTCAGTTACAAGTGCAATCATTTGGTCAATGGTAAAGTTTCTTTTCATCCAGCCAGTTCATTAATATCCCTGTTCTCCAAATGAGTTTTATCACTACCGTGCAGTGCTACCTGTATCATGGCTTTACCTACCCTTATAGTATCGGTCACAGATGCCATGTTTTTCATCAATGGGAAGAATGGGCGCAGGATAGTATAGCCTGCATTGTATATCGGTGTTTTTGACCGGATGCCTTTCATGGGTAAAATGATACCGGGGCGGAACATATAGGCTTTCTTGAATGGCATGGCCAGCAGCGCATTCTCGGTTTTGCCTTTTACCCTTGCCCACATGGTACTTCCTTTTTCGGTGCTGTCTGTACCCGTACCGGATACGTAGCAGAAAGTCATATCGGGATTAACGACCGTTTCAGCAAAATGCAGGGTCAGGTCGTAAGTTAGTTTATGGTACTGCTCCTCGCTCATACGAAAAGAGGATACGCCCAGGCAAAAGAAACAGGCATCATAACCCTGTAGCTGATCTTTAATAGCATCCAGGTTGTAGAAGTCTTTGTGTATCAGTTCCTTTAACTTAGGGTGTGTAATGCCTACCGTACTGCGGTTCACCACCAATACTTCTGCTATTTCAGGATGGTCCAGGCACTCCAGCAATACGCCTTTACCCACCATGCCTGTTGTTCCTGTTATGATCACTTTCAGCTTCATACATTAAAGATACAGATATTGAATATGCCTTACACATTAAACAAACCCTTACCTGTTTAGAACAATACTTATAATAACTTATCTTGTAACCTTAAATACTGATTCACATGTCTGTAACGATACAACCTTGTAATACATTAGCTGACCTGAAGAAGTTCGTACAGTTCCCTTACGACCTGTACAGGAGCAATAAGTATTGGGTGCCGCCCATGAAAAAAGACGAGCTGAATTCATTGCAGGCATCAACCAATCCAGCGTTTAAAAACTGTGATGCGCAGTTCTGGATAGCACTGAAAGATGGTAAGGTTGCCGGCAGGATAGGCGCTATTATCAACCATGCTTATAATGAGCAGGTAGGTACCAAACTGGGGCGCATCACCCGCTTTGAGATTATTGATGATAAGGAAGTAAGCAGTCAACTGCTGGCAACTGCAGAAGCATGGATAAAGGAGAAAGGCATGGAAGGGGTACATGGCCCGCTGGGTTTTACCAACCTTGACCACCAGGCTGTACTTATAGAAGGGTTCGATCATCTGCCATCCATCGCATCAGAATATCACTTGCCCTATTATAAAGCACACCTTGAGGCGGCAGGTTATGAGAAAGAAAGAGACTGGGTAGAGTTCCGTTTGAAACTCGCAGATGCGATACCGGAAAAAGCGCTGAAGCTGAATGAAATGATCAAGACGCGCTACAAACTGAACGTAGTGCATTTCAATACACAGGCAGAAATGAAACAGCATGCGCACCGTGCGTTCGATCTTTTGAACAGTGCCTTTGGTGACCTCTTCAGCTTTGTGAAGATGGATAAAGAGCTGGCTGATTTTTACATTAATAAATACTTCAGCATCCTCAACCCGAAATTTGTCAAGATGATCGAGGATGAGAACGGTGACCTGATCGGGTTCATCATCAGTCTGCCATCTTTAAGTGAGGCCATGCAAAAAGCAGGGGGTAAAATATTCCCGCTGGGTTGGTACCACATTATGCAAGCGCTTAAGAAGCCTAAAGTAGTTGACCTGTTGCTGACCGGTATTCATCCTGAGTGGCAGGCAAAAGGTGTCAGCGCCATACTGATAACAGAGCTGCAAAAAGTGATGTTTGAGCACGGTGTTACCCATGTGGAAACTACCGGTATCATTGAAACAAACGAGAAAGCTATCAGCCACTGGAAGAACTACGACCACATACAGCACAAGCGTAAAAGGTGCTTTGTAAAGATGTTCTAATTCTTGTACCTACAAGGCTTTCAGCGTTTTGTGGCATAGTCCGGAAGTACATATTTTTTTGAATAAAATTCTAAAAGGTGTTAACTTTGCGCCCTCTAAGGGATAAGAGATGACACCGTTAATGTGTCTTTTTGTGTTAGCACAAAAGAGATGAGTATACCAGTGTATAAATGCTCAAGCTTGAAAATGTAACACGATATGATATCAAGACAATTAACGGTTCTCTGGAGCCGGCTGATAGGCGGACGTGAACTCACCGACGATAACAGGATGGTAAATGCCGTTTTGGTTATTACAGTAACCTTTCTTGTTCCAAGCACTATTATCAACCTGGCCAGTTCACTTGTTCCGCCATTTATTATCAACTGTATCCTCGTAGTTACTTTTTGTATACTATACCAGGTATCCCGTTTCAGGCAAGCTTACAAAACATCGCTGATCGTCTTTGCAGTTGTCAGCTATATAGGGTTAATAGTTACGTTTTTCTACAATGCAGGTAGCTATGGCCCTGTCATGTATTTGTTCTTCCTGTCTTTTTATGTACTCATAGCTATAGCACCCAGGCAGCAACATATGTTATGGACAACCATGCATATAATAATAGGTTTTGGCCTTATGTGGCTGGAATCAAGTAATACGAATTTCATTAAGGGGAATTATATTACAAGGAGCAGCCGTTTTATTGATATTGCCTTTACGTACACAATCAGTTTGTTTTTTATGTACCTGCTCACCATACACCTTCGCAGGAAATACGAGAAAGAAAAGAATATAGCTACTGAACAGGCTGAGATGATGAGGCTGAAGTCTTCATTGATAGCATCTCAGAATAAAAGATTAAGGAAAATAGCTTCTGTACAGTCTCATGAAGTACGTGGGCAGGTGGCAACTATTTTAGGCTTGTCAGAACTTATAGATGCAGAAAATCCCGGTAACCCGGCTAATAAAGAAGTATTGGATGGCATTAAACATGCATCGAAGAACCTGGATGGGATAATTAAGAATATAAATGAACTGACAAACTAATTTGTGTCGACTGAAGTGATTTTCAAAAAACAAGATCGACCGCCAGGTAAATAATACTGCCGGACAATACCAGGTTGAACATACAAACAGACCTGCATAGCCAGACATCGTACCATCTTGTGATAACTGCCCCTGCACCGTTATTGATTGTCTTCTGCTCACTGTAGGTGCTGAGTATTGCGGCTAAAATGACATTCAGTGAGCATACCGCTAATATTATTGTGATCAGGTCTTTCATTCGTTTCTGATTTAGTTTTTCACTGATTCATATGTCTTACCCGATCATACCGAGTAACCTCATACCTATTACTACAGCCAATGCAGTGATGAATAGGATAACAATTTTCATGTTGCAGCAAATTGTGCCGTTACTTTCTGTTTTCCTGTATTTTTTTCTCCTTTCCTGTGGCATGGCGCAAATGTCAGCCACTAAGGATCCACTACCTATTTTTGAAGGTTACAAAGTCGTTACCGGAGCGTTACTGAAACGTCCGTAATGTATATAAGATTGTTTATTAGTTGGTTATGGCTATATATTGTCAGTGATCTCATTTATATCACCATCTTCAGGCAGCCCCAGTTTATTACGTACCTGGTGCTTGTATTTGCGAATAGTTGAAGTGCCAACACCAAGAATACCTGCCATTTCTTTTGTTGAAAGTTTCAGTTTGCTCAATACGATAAAGCGGGTTTCGCCGGGTGTCAGGTTAGGTAGTTTTTCTTTTAACCTGAACAGGTAGCCTGAGTATACTTCTTCAAACATATCCCTGTATTTATCCCAGTCTTCATCTGTAAGTATAGTTGCCTGCCTGAGTTTTTGTATCGTATTGTTTTTTGATTCATTGTCTGCAGCGGCATTATATGTTTCCAGTTCTTGTGTTATCTCTTCTATAAGTGTATTCTTTTCCTGTAAATGACGTGTGAAATCGTTGAGTTGCTGTTTTGATTTTGCCAGTTTCACTTCTGCCGACTCTTTTTCGGCTTCTAATTGTTTACGTTTTATTGATTGCCTGTTAATAAACAAAACGCTGATAATAGTAAGTAACAGCATGCCTATTATGATGCCATTGCGCATTTGCTGATGTTGTTCCTTTGCTATACGGGCGTTTTCTTTTTCCTGCCGGTATTTGCTTTGAAAGAGTTTGTTTTTTGCCTGCATAGCATTCGACAAGTTGAGCGACCGGTTGACGCTGGTACTGTCTACAACCATGAGCAGGCTATCCATATACAGGTATGCTTTTTTGTAGTTACCCTCTTGTTCGTAAATGTCTGCCAGTACCTCGTACAGGTTTTGTGCATCAAGGTTATAATGGTAATACCAGTGGGCCCAGTTGCCGAATGCTGAAGTGCCTTCAAGCGCGAGGGACTTAGCTTTTTGGTAGTTCTTATTTTTAAAATCGATCATGGCAAGGATACCCGTGGATTCGGCAATGCCATGATTCATATTGTATTTACGTGCATAGTGATATGCATCGGTCATGTATTTATATGCTGTATCATAATTGTGTGATAGGTAATAGGTCTGGCCGATGTTGAGTTTCGCAATGAGTACCCATTCTTTCTGATCACGTTCATTAGCAATGTCTGCCAGTTGATTGAATAAATAGTGAGCGCTATCCCAGTTGTGCAGGCTTCTGTAGCATAGTGCATATGTATTGAGTGCTATCAGGTAAGAAATACTGTCTCTGCCTTCGGTGAGGATTTTCTTATAGCAGTTCTTGGCGCTATGGTAATCGCGAAAACGGTAATACGAGCCACCCAGTTCTCTCAGGTGATGATCTTTGATGGGGTATTCATTGTAGGTATAATCACTATATATACCATAAGCCCTTAGTTGGTACTCGAATGCAGGGTTGTATTGTTTTATATTATCAAGATGAGAGGCGTATTCCGCCATTGCATAGGGGTACAGGTATTTGTAGTTTTTTGCTTTAGTATGGTTGAGTACTTTAAGAAACTCCCGTGTCAGGGTGTTATACCTTTCGGAGTTCATACTACGTTTGGGATACTCCTGCCTTAATAGCAAAGTGTATTTTTTTATTTGTATGAGTGTATGTAGCTTCCGGTCTCCTTTTTTGAGAGCAAATGCAGCAATGTCTTCATAGGTTTGTTGTTGAAGTAGCCTGTCTTTTTCTGCATCAGTTTTCAGGCCAAACGTAGTGTCCAGGTATTGCACTCGCTCCGCAAAAGTTTTATCCAGCAGTATTTCATATTGTGCGAAAGAGTAAAGGTGAATAGTGCACAGTATAAAGAATAGTATGTATCTCCTCACGGTGTAAATATAAGAAGTTAAAATATTGCGGCTGTAATGTATTGGTATCTTCAGTCACCAATTATTACAGTGGGATCTCCTAATACTATCGTGCCGCCATGTGCGGTTGCATCGCCAACGCGTGCGGCGGGAAGACCACCTATCATAACAGTTGCGGAGCCTTTAATAATAGTATCAGGCGGACCGACGCATATAAGCATATCGCTCACCCTGGCTGCGGGAAGCCCGCCTATAAGTACTGTGGGTGCTCCGGGCCCTGCTATCGGCCCGCCCACATGTGGTATGGGAACGCTTGCAGGTGTTTCCATAGGGCATTCATGAAAGTCTGTTACTCTGGCTGCTGGAGGCATAATGTTTTAAGTTTAATTGATCTTTACAAGTGATCCTTTTATATCCACTATCCCGCTTGACTGTATTTCGGTATTCGCACTACCTTTTACAGATGCTTTTGTTTTCGCGTTTACGGCAACCTGCAGACCTGAGATACTATGGTTTGCTTTGGCTTGCGCAGTAAGGTTCCCGCCAGCGTCCAGGGTTATATTCCCTTTTGCTTTTAACGTAAGGTTAGCAGCGCTATTAATGCTGATGCCTGATTTTGATAAGGTAACGCTGTTTTTATTTGCGTCTGTAATTGTAATAGAGCCGCTCTTGTCGTTCAGTTCAATTTTGTGTTTGCCGGGTGTGCTTATTTCAGTCACTTTATCTCTATCGTCAAACGTGAGTTTAAGGCCTGACTGTGTAACAATACCTTTCTGTGTATTCTTTTCATCAGGAGTAAAAGGAGGCGGATTTTTTTTGCTGTACAAGGAGCCTAATATAACAGGGAAACGCGGATCATTATTGATAAATCCTATCAATACTTCATCGCCTGTTTCAGGATAAAAGAAGCTACCTGCTTTGCTTGCCGTGTAAAAGTTAGACAGCCTGGCCCATGTGTTGGTGCCGGAGATCAAAGGTATGTTTACCTGCACCCTAAACTGACCGTCAGGGTCTTTCCCGGTATTAACTACAATGCCATTGTGCAGCCCCCCGATGGTGGGTATCAGATCCGCAGCTGCCGGAGCTGAAATGTTGCTTTCAACTGCATTGTAAGCATCGTAAGGAATACCTAATTCTGTTTCTGTTATCCAGTTGCCATTTTCGAAAGTATGGGTTACTCCTGATATATATACGCTGCCATTGAATCTTTTGCTCACTCCGGCCAGGGTAATCATTTTACCGGGTTCTGCCAGACCGCTGCCCTGGAAGCTGACAGTACCTGTTACTTTAGCAAGTATGGACCGGGCTTTTTCCGCGGTAGCCCATGTTTGCAGTGAAGATTTGTCTATTGGCGCACTTGTTTGCAGTGGATACTCTTTCACGTTAACTACTGATGACAGTGTGCTGCTGTTTATGTTGCCCGGCTCTTTGATACCTACGGCTGAAGGGCCGGAAGACAGTACCTTCTGGGTAGCAATGTCCCAGGAGGAGGCTGAGATGCCGGCATGTTGTGTCGTCGCATCCAGTTCAAGATCCATATCCAGTATACTGTCGCCATATGTAAGTGTTAATACCGGTGCCGAACCTGTATCCGGCTTCTGAATGATCACTTTGTTGTTATTCGCAATTATAACCTGTCCGTTCACCCTTGCCCTGCTAAGTACAAAGTCCCAATCAGTAGCATAGTATTGTGTTAGCTCAGGTAATACATTTTTAGTGTCTTCTACCTGCTTCGCCAGTCCATTGCGGCTAATGATCTTACTGAATACATCACTGTCTTTTACTTTTAAATAAGTCTCACTTTTACGCCCTACGGTCATATTAACAGCAAGGTCGTTACAGACAACTTCTAACACGCTGCCATTGCCCCGGTTTAGTTTAATGTTTTGTTTGGTAACAATGCCTTTAAAGACAGATGTGTTTTTTGAGTCGTAGCCCAGTTTTATTTCAATATTGTTTCCCGGAATGAATGTTTTGTCGTCACTGACCGTAAATTGCTGCCCGGCGGGTGTACCGTCTGACAATACTATACGGGCGTATGGTATGCTGTTGATCTTTTTTTCGATACTGACAGATATAACCTGGTATGTGTCGGATATTTTTTTGCCGTCTGACAGTATATCAAATGAAACGAGGTCTGCTTTTATAGTATTCGGAGATGGTGCTGGCATGATCTTTTTAGTTTTATTATTAGCCGGTAGCCCGGAATTATATTTATTGTCAGTGATTATGATTTCTGCATAAGCTGCTTCAGGGTTATGATAATAAACTCAGCAGGGTGTGTTATAGATACCATGATGTTCACAACCATATAGCCATCAAGGATGTCCTGCTGTGTCATAGTGCTGCCCAGGCCTACTTTTACGTTGTATGCTTCTGATGGTTTTGACCCCACCAGTGCTCCCTGTGTCCACAGGTTTTGCAGAAAGTTTTCGGTCATACTTTGTACGGTTGCCCACGTGTTTTTATCATTGGGTGCAAATACAAATGACTTATAGGCATTTTTAAGTGACTGCTCAATCATGATCATCGTACGCCTTACATTCACATAACGCCAGTCTGCGCTGTTCCCATCCATTGTACGTGCTCCCCATATGAGCACGCCCATACCCGTAAAAGTGCGTATGGCGTTAATAGATTTGCCGGTAGTTGCGTCAATGTTAAGACCTCCCTGCATCTGGTTGGTGATGTTGAGTGTAGGCTGTACTACAGCTGTAAGGCCTACATTGGCCGGGGCTTTCCATACGCCCTGTGTATTGTCTGTATAATTATAAACACCGGCAATAGCAGGTGCAGCAGGCAGGATGTTCAACATTTTTGCAGTGTTGTTGATCATATAAGTATAAACCGGGCTTGCAGCAAGCAGCGTATAATTCGCATTAAATACATTTGTCTTAGCGGCATCAATAGCTGCTTTGTCACCGGAAGTTACAGCATCGTCATAGGCCTGCCATGCTGCTGTAACCACAGGTTTCAGATTTGTGACACCAATACTGTTTTCAAGTAAAGCAAAGAGGTCATCAACTGAGTTGAAGGCTAAGTTTGTAAAATCAAGTTCGCTGCTTTGTATCACGCTGGTGCATAACCAGGGGAAGTATGTTGCACCGTAGCCAAGACCTCTTGTACCAAAGTATTGTCGTGTTGTTTCAACAGTGGTGTCCAGATCGGCAGGGTCAGTAATAAAACCATTGTACACGTCAAAAACAGATATCCTGTCTTTAAGTTCGTCGCACTGCTCCAGTATGAGCGAGCTTATGGTACTATAATCGTCGCCAGGCAACAATAAACTGTCCGGAGCTAATATCATTGTAGGCCCGTCAAATCCTTTTAATACTTCTAATCCGTCCAGGAAATCCTGTTGTTCAACAGCCTTACCAGTATAAGTGCCAATGGACAGGATGTAACAACTACCACCTCCGTTGAGGTAGAACAACCGCATGCTGCTGTACAGGCAGTATGAAGGTTGTGCCGGATTATGATAGATCGTATAATCCTTACCACTGAGTGTTATGCCTTCTCCTATAAACGGTTGTTGGGGCTGTGTGGCCTTATCATCGCTGATAACAACACTGTAATGTGGCGCGCCACCAAAGAAAGCATTGTAGTCATTAAGTGATTCTATCCTTACCGGGGTATTGGCATATGACTTCCCTTCGTATTCAGCCTTTTCTGTATAGCCAATAAATACGGGCAGAGCTGTTGCTGCAGGTACTACTGAGTTGGGGAAAGCATTTATTTCATCTATGTATACTCCGGGCGTTTTCATTGTTGTTGTCATGGTTGTATTTGTTTTTAAGATCGTTGTATTATGTTGTTTGTGTGATGTCGGCAAAGGCAAATTCGATGTACTCAACGGCCAGCTCTTTACCTGTTACTGCCAGGCCTGCAATTTCCCATTTCACAGGCCATGCTCTGTAGATAGTCCATGATGTGACCGGGGTGCCTGCCTCATTTACTAATGTAAGCAGCAGGTTCTTTTGCATAACAGGGCTGGCCAGGTCGGTACGCAATGTATCGCCACACCATTTGCCGATGGCAGAGCCTTCTTCTATGATGCCGCGCTTGAGCGTGATATTGTCAAACTTTGTATCAGCAGGCAACCTGTATGCGGTATTTTTATCGCCAGTACCTTTTACATTACCAGATGCCTCATTTCCCAGTCCTGAAACTTCCGTAAAGCCTGTGCAGTTGTCAGTCTTTGTTCCGACTATTTCCAACCGGTATTTAAAATTGGACGCAGTGCCTGAGCCTGGTGGTGATTGTGCCATGTATGAGTGATATGATCAATGAGGTAACAATTTACAAAACAATCTTACATATTCTAAGCCGTCCAGGTTAAGGTAATGTGTTGTTATATATAATGAACAATATTAATTGTTGTGTTTTGTTGCAAAATGTTGCAGTTTTTTAAGTGTTGTACATTTCCTGATTTTTAGGTAAATGGCTGGTTATCAATGTTAAGTCGTGAACTGGATTGTTGCGTCTGCAACATCTTGCGAAATGTGATAATGTATAACTGAATCGTGTTCTCATAGCAATATTTCAAAGATCTTTTGATTAAGTCTTAAATTCAAATATACGTAAAATTGCTATTAATAACAAGTGTGGAAGGTTGTTATTGGTTTGTTGGTAAGCGACTAACAAAGGCGTGGTTATTGTGAACTCATCGCGAGTGTTCCACCCCCGTCCGACGCCTGTCGGACACCCCCGCCGGCGGGGGACAGTGTGATGTTGTTTCGTGAGAAACAGATATAAAGCCCCTTTAGGGGTTGGGGTATTACGTCACACTCTTAAACACCGTATAGCGCAACACCATTTCGGCTAAAAGGAAAATGATAGCCAGTAGTGCGAATGGGAAGAACAGCTCTGCATATTGTTTGTAGCTGCTTACTTCTATTTTGGTTTTTTCCAGTTGGTCTATTTCGGTGTAAACGGATTTGAGTGATTTGTTGCTGGTAGCACGGTAGTATTTACCGCCTGTCTCTTTGGCTATTTTCTGCAGCAGTGCTTCGTCTATCTGTACGGGCATCATCTGCTTTTGTGTGCCGAAAGGTGTTTGCACAGGGTAGGGTGCCTGCCCCTCGCTACCTACACCAATGGTGTACACGCGCACTTTGTAACGCTTTGCTATCTCCAGCGCTGTGCTGGGGTCAATAAGCCCGGTATTGTTCACGCCATCTGTAAGCAGTATCAATACGCGGCTTTTGGCTTTTGAGGCACGCAGACGATCTACACCCGTTGCCAGGCCCATGCCTATAGCTGTACCGTCTACAAGCACACCACTCTTTATCTTGCTTATCTGTTCTTTCAGTACGTTATGGTCGATAGTAATAGGTACTTGCGTGAAGCTCTCACCTGCGAATATCACCAGCCCCATACGGTCGGTAGGGCGGTTGCTTACAAATTCGGTAGCTACGTCTTTAGCCGCTTCAATACGGTTGGGCTTCAGGTCTTCGGCCAGCATACTGCCCGATACGTCAACAGACATAACGATATCGATACCCTCACTATCAATAGACTCGGACACGCTGCTGCTCTGCGGCCTTGCCAATGCTATAATGAGGAAGCATAGCGAAAGAACCCGCAGCCAGAACATAGCCGGGCGCAGCATAACCCTCCATGTGGGTTTTACTTCTTTTATGCCTGCAATAGTGGTAAGCCTGACAGATGGGTTGTCGTATTTCTTTTTCCTGTATTGCCACCATATCATAAAGGGTATAAGCAGGAACAGCCCGAAATAGTACGGGTGCGCGAAGCTCATATGCTGGAAGTCCAATAGTCCCTTTATCATTTTTTATCGTTGTTTTCAGTTACAACAGCCGGTTTTGTGTCTTTTACAAACTGTTGTGTGAAATCAAATGCATCAGTATGTTCCTGCGGCAATGGCTGTGCCTTAGCAAACTTAGCCATGTCTGCTGTCCGGAGTACTGTAGACAGCGCTTCGTGGTGGCGCATCATTTCTTTATGCTTACGTATCACCAGCAGTAGTTCATCACTGGTCAGCTCCATGGCCGAGGTGTTGAAACGTTCTTCGATATATATACGGAGTATGTCCGTCAGTTCAGTATAATATTGTTTTACGTGGTCGTTCTGCCAGAGTTGTTTTTGTTCCAGCTCCGCCAGCATACGCAGTGCCTTTTCGTTTGGTGTTTCTACATATTTAGGTGGTGCCTGCTTAGGTATGTCGGTTTTCTTGTTCTTCCTGAAATAGTAGATAACGAATGCAATAAGGCCGATTGCCAGCAATCCGCCCAGGATGTACCATATATAATCGCGCCATGTGGTTTTCACCTCCATGATATCCACTATGGGGCGGAAAGGTTGTGTGGTGTCAACAGGTACTGTTTGCACTATGATGGCAAATGAGTCTGTGGTGACATTGTATGGCTGTCCTGTTTTGGGTGCAGAAGTGAACTCGAAAGCAGGAATGGTGAACATACCTGAATCCCAACCCGTGATGAGGAGGCGTTGTTTGTAGGTGGTAATACCATCGGTGGTCGTTGTATCTATCTTGCCTTTTTCTACTACTTCCAGGTTGTTGAACGTATCAGGTATAGCTGCCCATATCAGGCGTTCGTTCTTGTCCGGCTTCGCCTCTATGAACATGCGTACCTGGTCGCCGACGGTTATCTGGCGGGCGTCTACCTTAGCACTTACCTGCGGTTGTGCCATAGCCTGTACACCCGGCAGCAATGCCAGTATGAAAATGAGGACGCGATATGTACTGTTTATCTTCTTCATGTATTACCGGGCTTTGAAAAAGCCTTGCAATGCTTTTACATAATCTTCGTTGGTGCGTATACTTAATAATGACGCACCGCTTTTTACAAATGCCTGCTGGCAGTATTTTTTATGTTGGTCGAAACGATGCACATAGTTGGCCCTGACAGATTTATCGCTGCTGTCCAGCCAGGCCGTTTGCTTGGTTTCTGAGTCCATTACCTGTATCAGTCCCGCATCGGGTAGCTCACGGTCGTGCTTGTCGTACACCTGTATGCCCACAAGATCGTGCCTGCGTGCTGCCAGTTGCAGCGGCTTTTCATATCCATCGCTGATGAAATCACTCACCACGAATGTGATGGCTTTTTTCTTCTGTACCTGGTTGAGGTATTCCAATGCAGCGGCAAGGTTAGTGCCACCTTCCTCATTAGGCTCCAGCGCTATCAGTTCGCGTATGATGCGCAATATGTGCGAACGTCCTTTTTTCGGCGGTATGAATTTCTCCACCTTGTCGCTGAAAAATATGACGCCTACTTTGTCGTTGTTGGTAGCTGCCGCAAACGACAGGGTCGCACTAATCTCGGTGATCATTTCACGCTTCAGGCGCTCCTGTGTGCCGAACAGTGAGCTTCCGCTGATGTCGACCACCAGCATCAATATCAGTTCACGCTCTTCTTCAAATACTTTAACATAGGGAGTGCGCATGCGGGCGGTAACATTCCAGTCGATGGTCTTTACATCGTCGCCATGCTGGTATTCGCGCACCTCGCTGAAGGACATACCCCTGCCTTTAAAGGCTGAATGGTATTCACCTGCAAAGATGTGGTTACTCAGTCCTTTAGTCTTTATCTCGATCCGCCTTACCCGTTTCAGTATTTCCGATGTGGTCAGCATGTGCAAAAGAATGATAAAAGTAACAAAGCAAAAATGAACTTACTACGTAAAATCCTGTTTTAAACTTTTTTACTTACAGGCAGGGGCAAATCTAATAGTTAGGAAATGATTAAGGCTGAAAGAAATAGTAAAAATTTTGTGAAAAAATGAGGGTCTCCCCCTTTATTAACCTTAGTTTTGTGACATATAAGAAAAGATAGCATAATTATGAAGTATACAGCTTATTTACTGGCAGCGGCAACATTATTCATGGCATCGTGCGGAGAAGAGGCCGCACAACAGGAAGAAGAAACAGTTATAAAACCTGCGCCTATTGAAATGGTGGAGGTAGGTAATTCGCCTGAGTTTGAAGGTGCAGCTATATCGATGGGTGAAATAAAGACCGATGCTGATGGTGAAAATGTGAAGGTAACATTCAACTTCAATGTGCAGAACTATGAGCTGATGAACCAGACCGGTGACGCAGATGCTAAAATGTGCGCCAACTCTGAAAAAGGACAGCACATCCACTTTATACTGGATAACGAGCCTTATGCTGCGTTGTACGAGCCTCATCACTCAGTAAGCCTGGCAAAGAACAGTGAGCATTACCTGCTGGCATTCCTTTCCCGCTCATACCACGAGAGTGTAAAGAGCGAGGGGGCATCGCTGGTGTATCATTTCAAGGTAGATGACAAAGGTAAGGTGCAGCAACTGGAAGCTCCCACATCGCCTATGCTGTTTTACAGTCGCCCGAAAGGAGATTATGTAGGCAAGGATGATATTTCCAACCTGTTGTTCGACTTCTTCCCGTGGAATACAGAGATAGGTGCTAATGGCAACCATGTGCTGGCACATATTAAAGGAGAAGGTGTAGACACGACAATGGTAGTAAACGACTGGAAGGCTTACTTCCTGCATAACATGCCTACCGGCCGTCCGACCATCACACTTACATTGGTAGATAAAGATGGCAACAAGATAGACGGACCAATGACGGAGGTGACCCGTGAGTTTGGCTTGTCATTAGGAGAACCACTTGAGCACTAAGCTACACTATGCTGAAGCTGAGTTTCGGGAAAGGTTTGATAGAGGCCGGTTGCGATGAAGCCGGGCGCGGCTGCCTGGCAGGTCCTGTATTTGCAGCAGCCGTGATATTGCCCGATGGTTTTGAACATCCGCTGCTGAACGATAGTAAACAACTTTCAGAGGCAGAACGCGACAGCCTGCGCCCCGTAATTGAAACAGAAGCGCTGGCATGGGAGGTGGCTTTTTGCACGCATGAGGAGGTAGATGAGATCAATATCCTTAAGGCGTCATTTAAAGCGATGCACACAGCAATTGATAGGCTGAAGATACGCCCTGAGTTGTTGCTGATAGATGGCAATCGATTTCCGGCATATTTAGGTATTCCGCACCAGTGCGTGGTTAAGGGGGATTCGATATATATGTCTATTGCAGCAGCCAGTATACTTGCCAAAACACATAGGGACGAGTATATGATGAAACTGCATGAAGAATATCCTCACTATGGCTGGGACAACAATAAAGGGTACGGCACCATCAAACATCGCAAGCAGATGATGATACATGGCAGTTCGCCCTACCACAGGAAAACATTCAAATGGAAAGAGGTGCCCTGATCTGATTAAGTAATTGGGAAACAAAGCTCAAATACAGACCCGTTAGGCTCGTTGTCTTTTACCGCTATTTTGCCTTTGTGTTGTTTCACAATTTTAGACGTGAGGTATAAGCCCAGCCCCGTTCCTTTTGATTTGCGGGTCTCTTCATTACCTACACGGTAGAACTTGTTGAATATCTTGGATTTTTCATCGTCGGGGATGCCTTGTCCGCTATCAGCAACTGATAACATGGCATGGCCATTCTTTTCTGTCATGGTCACACTTACGGGCTTATTTGCAGGAGTGTATTTAACGGCATTTTCCAGCAGGTTGTTCACCGCCATTTGTATGAGTGTCTTGTCGCCGGTAAGGTTATAGTTGCCCAGGTCGCCTACGAGAAACCTGTCCGGGTAGCTGTGTGCATAATCTGCCAGGCAATCTTCCACCAGCTCTGTAAAGTTGAACTTTTCTTTTGCGGGTTTGTATTGTCGCCCTTCTATCTGCGATGCCAGCAGCATATTATTACACAGGTCGTTCAGCCTGTTTGATTCGCTGATGCAACGGTTGGTGAGCAGTGTTCTTTTTTCTTCGTCCAGTTGGTGCTTGGCCATGGTTTGCAGGTTGAGTTTCATGGCTGCAATGGGCGATTTCAATTCGTGCGTTACAGACAACATGAAGTTGTTCTGCTGGCGCGATAACCGTATGCTCCGGCGGAATGAAGTATATACTACAGCGGCGCCAATAATAATAACCAGCAGAAAAGTAGAACCTTCGCCTATATACTGTTTTGTGCGTGAGCTGCGTTTTTCCTGTATCTCTTTCAGTGCTGCGTTGTATGCGTCTGCATGCTGTGCGCTATCTATCCTGGTGCCCAGGTTCTCATATTCCAGTTCGTATATTGTCTGGCTCTTTTTTTCCAGGCTGATGCCCCAGAAAAGTATAGCGGATACTACATAAAGAAATAATAAAACGTGGGCGGTGGTGAATATGCGCATATGGCAGCTTGTTTAGTCTTGCTGCTAAAGTTAAGACTTTGTACGTTCCTCTACACGTAAACCTACCTGCAACACCTCCGGCAGCGGGTTTATACGCATGGTCTGTCCGAGTTTTATCTCCCACATACCAGCCTTGCGCAGCATAGTTGTATCGCCTTCCTGCGAGATGGGCATACGGTGTTCCCATATTTCGCCCATGCCTCTTCCCAGCCATTTACCTCCCGGCTCAGCCAGTGGTATCTCAATGCGGGTTTTACTGAAAGTAGTATCACCGGGCTGTTTGGTGTACAGCATCAGCCAGATGTTGGAATATGGGTATGCATCAGTATGCCTGATAAGAAATTGCAGGTTGTATAATGATGTGGTATCCGTTACTTCAAACTTGAAAGAGGGCATGTTCTCATAGCTCCACTTATTGCCGGGTATGGTATATTCTTTCTGGTAGTATGGCGATGAGATGCAACTACCTAAAAGCAGTATCAGTATAAATGGTAAAAGTATTTTATTAATATGCTGCATGTGTTAAGTCCTGCTCAATATTCTTACTGCAAATCTAAAACTTCAGTTCTTTATTACTAACCGGTTTACAGGATATTCAATACCTGTTCTTTAGCTTTTTCCAGTTCGTCTTTCATGCTGATGACTATCTGCTGGATGGTGGCGTCGTTTGCTTTGGCGCCCAGCGTATTGATCTCCCTGCCTATTTCCTGCATGATAAAGCCGATCATCTTGCCTTTAGCATTGCCTTCTTTAGCAATGGTCTCATAAAAATATTTACAGTGCTGGCTGAGGCGTGTTTTTTCTTCTGAAAAGTCCATACGCTCCAGGTAGTATATCATTTCCTGTTCAAAACGGTTCTGGTCTATTTTATCTTTGCTCAGGAATTCGTTCATCGACTGGTTGATGCGGGCGCGAACCTTCTCGGCCCTTGCCGTTTCGTGCGGGGCTATCTGCTCCAGCAGGGTCTCAATATTCTTGATGCGCGATTCCAGGTCTTTATGTAACGCCTCGCCCTCGTGCTTACGATGCTCCATGAGGTTATTAGCTGCGGATGCAATAGCCTTCTTAACTACTTCCCACTCTTCTTCGGGCAGCATATCCTGTTCGGCTGCTACTACCTCGGGCATGCGCATGAGTGTAGACAGTACATTGTCTTCTTCCAGCCCCAGTTGTCCGGCTATCTGCTTCATGCTGTTGTAATAATATACAGCCAGGTCGGTATTCACCGTCATAGGTTTGCTGGCGCCTTCCTGTTTTATAGTCACAGTCAGGTCCATCGTACCCCTGAACAGTATGCTGTTCAGCAGGTTGCGTATATCCAGCTCGTAGGAGCGCAAAATGGGTGGCAGTTTGGTCATCATCTCAAACTGTTTGCCGTTCAGCGACTTTAATTCTACTACTACCTGTTTGTTATTTACACTGGTTTCAGCGCGACCAAAACCTGTCATTGAATAAAGCATCTGGCTATAAACTTTGAAACAAAGAAAGGATAAACAAACGGCATTTTAAAGAATACAGCCATTACAAGGGATAAATAAACATAAAACCTTCCTAAAATAATTGCTAAAACATACAAGGGTATGATATTTAATTATTTTTGCCAGATAAGTTCAAAAACCTGTTGATGCGCAAGACTTTTACGGTCATACTCATATTGTTATCATTTGCGGCTGACGCCCAGCAACCTACAAGGGCCGAGCTGGAGCAGCGCAGGGTGCAATTGTTGCAAACCATTAAAGAAACTGAAAGCCAGCTGGCAGCAACACAGAAGAACACAAAAGCTACGATGGGTCAGCTTCGCGCCTTGCAGACAAAGCTTGCAGGCAGGCAGAAGCTGATAGACAACATCAACCAGGAAATAGATCAGATAGGCAGCAGTATCCAGCATTCCAATACAGAGATAGACCGTCTGAAAGGCAACCTTGATATACTGAAAGCCCGCTATGCTCAGTCTGTTCGTTATGCATACAAAAGCCGCAGCTCATATGATATGCTGGCTTTCCTGTTCTCGTCTGATGATTATAATGAGGCCGTGCGCAGGCTGAAATACCTGAAGCGTTACCGTGACTATCGTAAAGACCAGGCAGACCAGATACGCCTTACACAAACCAAGCTGAAGGATGAAATAAGCAGCCTGAACAGTGAAAAGGCAAAGAAGGATATTTTGTTATCAGCTGAGGAGCAACAGAAACAGGCGATAGAAAGCGATAAGAACAAAACCGACCAGATAGTAAAAGAGCTGAAGGGGCAGGAAAAAGAACTTACAGCCAAGATACTGAAGAACAGGCGTACACAACAGCAGATAGATAAGGCTGTGGAAGACATGATACGCAAAGAGATGGAACTGGCACGTAAAAAGGCAGAGGAGGAGCGTAAGCGCAGAGAGGCGGAAGAAAGAAGGTTGCGTGAAGAAGAACAACGTCGCCAGCAAGCTATTGCCGCTGCAAAAGAAGAAGAACGTAAAAAGGCTTTAGCGGCGGCCAATAATAAACCGGGAGGAAATATAACCGTAGAGAATAATGCAGGTAATGTGCCGCCTCCCGCGTCAAAACCGCCTGCGACTACAACACCTCCTGTTGTAAAGAGAGAAGAGCCCAAGCCATTGCCTCCTGAGCGTGACTATGGCTTAACACCTGAGGCTACAGCACTGTCAAATAACTTTGAAGCCAATAAAGGGAAGTTGCCATGGCCGGTTGAAAAAGGATTTATATCATTAGGCTTTGGCCCCTATAAGCACCCGATAGCCGAAAAGGTAACATTGAATAATAATGGTGTAAATATCAGTACCAGTCGCGGGGCTGCTGTAAGGGCATGCTTTGAGGGTACTGTTGCGCGGGTGTTTACCATAGACGGTAAACAATGGAACGTAGCCATCAACCATGGACGTTACTTTACCCTGTATACCAACCTTGCGAATGTAACCGTAAAGGCTGACCAGAAAGTGAATACCAAACAGAATATAGGTACTGCTGCCATAAACGAAGATGGCGAGTCAGTTATCAACCTGCAGGTATGGCTGGAAACCAAAAAGGTTGATCCTGCTCAATGGATCGTACGCTAGTCTATCAATACGTCTCCCGTCATTTCTTTCGGTGCGTCCAGTCCCATTATTTTTAAAACTGTTGGTGCAATGTCTCCAAGTTTGCCGGGACGTACTGCACCTTTATAATCGTTTGATATAACAAATAACGGAACGGGATTGAGCGTGTGTGCCGTGTTGGGTGTGCCGTCCTCATTTATTAAATAATCAGAGTTGCCGTGGTCTGCCGTCAACAGGATGGTATAATCCTGCTCAAGGGCAGCGGGTACTATTTGTGATACACAGTTATCAACCGTTTCCGCCGCTTTGATAGCTGCTTCCCAAACACCGGTATGACCAACCATATCTGTATTGGCAAAGTTGAGGCAAATAAAGTCGGCCGTTTGTGCTTTGATCTCCGGTAGTATTGCCGCCGTCAGTTCGTTGGCGCTCATTTCCGGTTTCAGGTCGTACGTGGCTACATCTTTGGGTGATGGTGCCATGATCCGTTTTTCACCTACAAACTCTTTTTCGCGGCCGCCTGAGAAGAAAAATGTCACGTGCGGGTACTTTTCTGTTTCAGCTATGCGTATCTGTGTTTTGCCGTTTTGCTCTAAAACTTCGCCCAATGTGTTGGTGAGGTTATCATTATGAAACAGGACATGGACATTTTTATATGTCTTGTCATATTCTGTCATAGTGACATAATGCAGGTTCAAGGGGAACATTTCCTGCTCCGGGAATGATTGTTGGGTAAGTGCGATGGTTATTTCCCTGCACCTGTCGGTACGGAAGTTGAAGCAGATCACTACATCTCCTTCTTTTATGGTTGCCAGTGGTTGTCCATCGTCATTGGTAACAATTATAGGGTGAATAAATTCATCTGTAATTTCTTCGTTATAAGACTCTTGTATGGCTAAGAGCGGATTAGTGGTCTTTTTGCCTTTGCCTGAGATCATTGCGTCATAAGCCAGTTTCACCCTTTCCCAGCGTTTATCACGGTCCATGGCATAGTACCTGCCGCAAATTGTAGCCAGCTTAGCGCCTGTTTTTTCTGTATGTTCCAGCAGCTCTGTAATGAAACCAAGCCCGCTTTTGGGGTCAGTATCACGGCCGTCCGTAAAAGCATGTACCGCTACATCAGGCACATTGTGTTTTTGCGCCAGTGAGCATAGCTCTTTCAGGTGGTTGATATGCGAGTGCACACCTCCATCGCTCACTAACCCTATGAAATGCAATGTTTTATGGTTGTTTTTAGCAGCGGCTATCGCATCAAGGAAAACCCCGTTGGTTTCCAGTTCTTCATTCTTCATAGCCACGTGTATGCGTTGTAATTCCTGGTAAACGATACGCCCGGCACCCAGGTTCAGGTGTCCTACCTCAGAATTGCCCATCTGGCCCTCAGGCAAACCTACCGCTTCGCCGCATGTAATCAGCTCAGTATTAGGGTATTGTGTGTATAGTGAATCTACAAAAGGAGTATTTGCGTTCTTTATCGCATCAGAAGCGGGAATTTGCCCGTGCCCCCACCCATCCATAATGATGAGCATTACTTTTTTTGACATGGCGCAAAAGTACGATTTAACCATTTTATTTTTCAAAACTTAATGATTTACGCATGTTCATTTATTAACTTTGAGTTGTAGTTCAGTATATGTTATAAGTAAAATAATATGAATTGGTTTTTTATGATATATTTTAACTAATTTGCGAAAGAATCGTTAAAGCGACTGATTTTTGGCAGGTTTTTTGCTGTATTAATTATTGCTTAAAAGGTTCGAGGAGTTTGCTGATGAAGAAATTTTACAAACGAATTTTAATTACCATATTGTGTGTGCTTTCTCTGTCTGCGGTGCAGGCACAGGAGCCGCTGCAAGAGGTTGTACAGTACATTCGCGGCGGCAATGTTGCCGGTATGGCGAAGTACTTCGACAAATCTGTTGGTATTAATATAAATAACAACCAGGCCACATACAGTTCATCCCAGGCCGAAATTATTCTTAAAGACTTTTTCAGTAAGAATGTAGTGAAGGAGTTTAACGTGGCGCAGAGTGGTAACAGGGAGAACAACGCTCAATGGGCAATTGGAGATCTGAGCACCTCAACCGGCTCTTTCCAATTGTACGTTAAGATCTCAATGATCAATAATAAATTCCTGATAAAGGATTTCAGATTTGAAAAGATTAATAAAAAGCCCACTCAATAGAGCGGGCTTTTTATTTGTTCGTCAGCCTCTATAAATTTACTTGCTTGCCTTTTGGGTACTTTACTGTGTATCCAACTGTAAGTTCTCTTGTCTCATTTGGTTTCAGTTGCAGTTTCCATGTTACTGCGCCTGTTGTCTCATTGTACTCCGCATCCTTATAGTTCCTGTCTGATATCTCTATATCCTTATCGTTGCTGATAGGTATCTGATCCATCACTGTTACTTCTATCGGTTTGTTGCGTGTGTTACGTACGCTTATCTTATACAGGAATGTTTTCTTAACATTGCTGCCGATGGTTTTTACCGTACGCATTTCTTTATCGCACTCACGACGTACTACAATCCTTTTGTCTCTACCCAGCGACAGGTTCATAGTATCTTCCACATTACGTACATCCAAATAGCCCTGGCCTACATAAGTGCCTTCGTAGAATATATTGGTAGGAGCAGGCAGCAGGTTCAGGTCTTCCCAATTGGTGATCTGCGCCTGCAGGAATGCATCCCTGTCTAACTTAGGTACTGAGTAGTGGCGATAAGTAGCCGGCAGCTCTTCTGTTTTTACCGCTACGTTTATCTGCTGTCCGTCTGATGGAATAGTATATGCCAGGTCAATATCGAACGTCGTATTGATGCCGCTGTTGTCTACCTGTACATGTCCTCCCATATTGCTTTCAGCATATGCACCCGGAGCAGTAGCAACAACACTTTTTACATTTCTTGTGTCGTATACCTGAGCTCCATCTGCAAAATACATGTCTTTATTAGAGTTAATACTGTTTTTATAAGCCATAGGTCTTGGCATATAAAAGGACAGGTACCATGGATTTAACACGGGTGCTTCTGCTCCTTCGTTGGGGTTACCTGTAGACAGGCTCAACTTAACTTTGTTCCAGTCTACACCACTGTTCTGCGTTACGTGTGCTTTGTAGTGCAGTTTAACCGGACCACCCAGTTCATCTACACGCAGGTCGTAGCTTGGAGTCCAACCTGCATTAGGCACTACGTAAGATATATTCACATCGGCTGTTGTGGCACGTGTAGCGTAAAACTTCACAAGCAGTTGACCTCCGGGCTGGAAACCTTTTTGCTGCTCCTGCTGCAATTGCTGACGGAGTTTGTTCAACCGTTCGTCTGTTTTTTTGATCGTTGCGGCATAGCCTTCTTTTTCATCCAGTAGTTTTGACATACGGGCTTTTACCAGGTCCAGCATTTTTATCAGCTCTGTGGTAGATAGCCCTGTATTGGCACCTGACACCTGCCTGTTCTGGTTGATGATGGTGATCTGTTCATTCACACTTACCAACTCGTTGTTGGTACTGCTGCGTTGCTTCTCTAAATATTCAATGCTGTCTTTTATTTCCTGTGCACGTGGAGAGAGTGTCTCATCGCGCAGGTAGTTGTTCTGAAAAGTGGCGGACTGTACTACAACGCCATTACTCGCACCGATCGTGAGGCTTTGCTGGTTAACATTGCCCGCTACGTTGGTGAACAGTATTTCCGTTTCGCCTGCGCCGAGGCTCACTTTTGTTTTGCTGGTCAGTTCTGCGCCTTTCAGGAAAACGGTAGCAGACTCGATTTCTACTTTTTGCTTGGATTGAGCCCAAAGCATGTTACTGCATAGTAGCAGGGCTGTAATAGCAATGACATTTTTATATAACATAATCAAGAGGTTTTTTCTGTACTGTGGTGCGAAGTACAGCTAAATTCCATAAAACCTCCCTGTCAATTGTCAGCGAACTATCCGGATTTTAGCAAAGTTTAACATTATCTTCTTCACACCCTGCCCTTCTTTAAACTCAATAGTGGCTATCCTGTTGTTGGCTCCGCCTTCCAGTGTCTTAATAGTTCCAAAGCCGAATTTCAGGTGCTCTACCTGCATGCCCACTTCCATTTCCATTGGATCGTCGGCCATGAAATTCGCAGTAGGCGTGTGGCTACTTGGTTTGGGCTCATTGATCTTTTGTGCGATCTTTTTCAGCGACGGTGTTTTCTCAAACGACCTGCCTACCGTATTACCAAACGAACCAACAGAACCTACGCCTCTTGCGCTCGGTCCTGTAAATGAACGGTCTAAATATTGCTCCGGCAACTCATCTATAAAGCGGCTGGGCTCGTTCTGCACCAACTGCCCGAAGCGGTAGCGGCTGGTAGCGTAGGTAATCCATAGCCTTTCCTTTGCCCTTGTAGTAGCTACATAAAACAGGCGGCGTTCTTCTTCCAGGTCTTCACGGTCGTACATGCTCATAGCACTGGGGAAGAGGTTTTCTTCCAGCCCCACTACAAATACACAAGGGAATTCCAGCCCCTTAGCTGCGTGCACGGTCATCAGTTTCACCGTGTCTTTTTCTTCGTCCGAATCACTGTCAGCATCTGTAAGCAATGTTATCTGTTGCAGGTAGCTGCCCAATGACTTATCTCTCAGTTCACCTTCTTCGTCAGGCGTTTCTGTAAATTCTTTTATGGAGTTCAGTAATTCCTGTACGTTCTCATAACGTGCCAGCCCTTCTACTGATTTATCGTTGTATAGTTCCTTTACCAACCCGGTATGTTTACCCACTTCAAAAGCCACCTCGTATGCGTTGTGTTTTTCCAGCATGGTCTGGAAACTCTCTATCATCACTACAAAGTTCTCTACAGCCGCCGCAGCCGCACCTTTCAGCCCGGCATGGTCGGGGTGGTGCAGTGCTTCCCAGAAGGTGATGTTATTATGATTGGCGAACAATAGGATTCGTTCTATACTTGTTTTACCAATGCTACGTGCGGGGTAGTTGATGATACGCTTTATGTTCTCTTCATCCTGTGTGTTCACAATCGTACGCAGGTAAGACAGGTAGTCTTTTACCTCTTTACGTTGGTAGAATGATATACCACCATATAGTTTGCATGGAATATTCATCCTGCGCAGGCTTTCCTCAAAAGCACGGCTCTGTGCATTGGTACGGTACAGTATAGCGAATGCGTTGTTGGTGTAGTGTTTGCGCAGCTTCATTTCCGTTATCGCATCGGCTACAAAACGCCCTTCGTCATTATCTGTTAGCGCACGGGAGAGGATGATCTTCTCGCCTTCAGTATTTTCCGTCCAGAGTTGTTTGGGTATCTGGTTGCGGTTGTTGGATATGATATTGTTCGCGGCATTCAGTATAGATTGCGTGCTGCGGTAGTTCTGTTCCAGTTTGATGATCTTCACATCGCCATAGTCCTGGTGGAATTGCAGGATGTTCTGGACCGTCGCACCACGGAAGGAGTAGATACTCTGAGCATCATCGCCCACCACGCATATGTTCTCGTGCACAGCTCCAAGCATCTTGATGATCTTGTACTGTGCCACGTTGGTATCCTGGTACTCGTCTATGAGCACGTATTTAAACTTATGCTGGTACTTAGCCAGTACTTCAGGAAAGTTGGTAAGCAGTATGTACATGTTGAACAGCAGATCGTCAAAGTCCATTGCGCCGTTCTTAAAGCATTGTGCGGCATACCTTTTATATATATCACCTATCAGCGGGCGTTTGCTCTGCGCATCCTCTTTCTGGATGTAGCTGTCCTGCATGTATGCTTTATAATCTATAAGGCTGTTCTTAGCGGCAGATATCCTGTTGTATATATAAGCGGGTTTGTAGTGCTTATCATCCAGGTCCATAGCTTTTACAATACCCTTGATGACATTTTTGGCATCGTCAGTATCGTAAATGGTAAAGTTGTTGGGGTAGCCCAGTTTGTTGGCTTCTGCTCTTAATATCCTTGCGAATACAGAGTGGAATGTGCCTATATATAGATTACGTGCTTCGTTGTTGCCCAGTATCAGCTCAATACGCTCTTTCATTTCGGCGGCGGCCTTATTTGTAAAAGTCAGTGCCAGTATGTTGAAAGCGTCTACTCCGTTTTGCATCAGGTGTGCTATACGCGTGGTTAAAACCTTTGTTTTACCACTGCCTGCACCGGCCACTATCATCAGCGGACCTTCTATATGTACAACTGCTTCACGCTGCTCAGCGTTCAGCCCCTCCAGGTAATTCTGCATGTTTGCAAAGCTAACTTATTTGCTTCTATTTGTTCAGGCAGGAACCAAGTATACTCATTTAATAGCAGGGAAGTTACCGTGTATATTTTCTTTTTATGTATGCTATTTGAGGACGGATACTTTCAAATATCAGTCCACCGGCAAGACATATCACAGAAAGGTACAAGATACGTATACCAAACATATTATAACCTATGCCTCCTGCCAGACAACCTGCTGAAAAGAAACCAACGATAGCCAACCGGAGTTGAATCGATGATCGTAGCTTCTTTAGTTGGGTAGCCTCTGTGTAAAAGAATAGTTGAGCCACTTCTATACCCAGGTCAGTAACAAGCCCTGTCAGGTGTGTTGTTCTGACAACTGCATTGGATATGCTTGTAACCAGGGCATTTTGCATACCCATAGTAAACAGGAGTGTAGTTGCAATGGCTGATGCATAATTATTCATGGTTGTACTGCTGAAAGTTGCTATTGTAGAAAGGGTAAAGATTTCCAGTATCAATGGGATAAAGTACATATAACGCTCTTTCCGTTTAGCAACATATTCTACAGATATACCTGAAACCAGTGCACCGGAAAAAAAAGAAAGCATATAAATCAGGTATGTTAGTGCAGAATGGAACTGGTATTGTACGAGGTTATCAGCGAATAATGCAATGTGCCCGGTAACATGTGTAGTAAGTATCTGCAATGCGAGATAGCCCGAAACATTTACAATGCCTGCAACAAAAGATAGTAGTCCGGCGAGCTTGAGATTTTGCGTTAAAGTACGATGCTTCCCCTTATGCCTAAACATGTTGCGTAAATGTCTTTATAAAGGTATTCTAAAAAAATGATAAAGAAATGTCAGTGCATGTGATATATTACATTGTTAAAGAAATTAAAAATCATCAATTATTATTAGCAGAAATTTCCTGTAAGTTTAAATTTGCATTCGTCGTAGCTGACTTATGATGCGTTTTCAACACATATCACATCTTATAGCATTGGGTTTGATCCCTTTGCTCATCATGCTGTTTGTCATGATGCTGGTATGGCGTAAAAAGAAGTTGAAGTCGCTTGGAGAAGAGCGCCTTATCAATTCACAGGTGCTGGGTTTTATTCCCGGTCGTAATACACTGCGTTTCGTGATATTATCGCTGGCCTTTGCCGTAATGGTGATAGGCTGGGCGAACCTGCAAATGGGAGCGAAGACCGAAAAAGTGCAACGCAAAGGTGTAGATGTGATCATTGCACTGGACGTAAGTAAAAGTATGCTGGCCAGCGATATACAACCCGACAGGCTGACACGCGCCAAGCAGCTTGTGCAAAGCATGATAGACAAGATGGGGGCTGACAGGGTAGGGCTGATCGTTTTTGCCGGCCGCGCCTATCTGCAGGTACCCCTTACAATCGATTATAGTGCGTTGAAAATGATGCTGGGCAATGTAACGCCGGATATAGTGCCTACACAAGGTACTGTTATCTCAGAAGCTGTAGACCTGGCGATGAACTCATTTTCGCAGAAAGAGAAAAAATATAAGTCGCTGGTGATCATATCTGACGGGGAAGACCATGACGAAAAGGCGATAGAAAAAGTAAAGGAAGCTGCAGAGTCGGGTGTAATAGTGCATACTGTTGGTGTAGGCTCACCGCAGGGTACAACCATATTTGACCCCGGTACACAATCTGTAAAGCTGGATGATAACGGCAACCCGGTCATCAGTCGCCTGAATGAAGCGGCATTAAGCGATATTGCTTCCGGCGGACGCGGTACGTACATTTATTTAAGAAACACAAATGACGCCGCTGAGCAGCTGGTTAGTGAGATAAACGGCATGGAGCAAAAAAGTCTGGGAGCGGTGGTGTTTACAGATTTCAAAAGTTACTTCCAGTATTTCCTTGTAATAGGTTTTGTATTACTGGTAATTGAATGGCTGCTTGCAGGCCGTAAGTCGAACCCTAAAACAGGAACAGCATGAAGAACATGAACCTGGTAGGAACGATAGTATTATGCCTGGTTGCGACAATTGCATTTGCGCAACCTAAAAAAGAAGTGCGCGAAGGTAACAAGCTGTATAAAGAGCAGAAGTATAAAGAAGCAACTGCGGAATACCAGAAGGCATTACAGAAGCAACCGAGTTATATTCCCGGTTTATTCAACCTTGGTAACGCACAGTACCAGCAGAAAGAATTTGAAGGCGCGAGAAAGGTATTTGAAGGAACTGCAAAAACAGCTCCCGAAAAAGAACAGCAAGCCGCAGCCAACTATAATATAGGCAACACCTACCTGGAAGAAAAGAAATACAAGGAAGCAGTAGAAGCATATAAAGAAGCACTGAGAAAAAATCCGCAAGACGAGCAAGCGAAGTATAATCTGTCATATGCACTCCAAATGTTGAAAAATCAACAAGGAGGCGGAGGTGATGATAAAAATAATAAGGACGACAAAAAGGATAAACAAGACCAGAACAAAGACGATAAGAAGGACGAAAATAAAGACAAGAAAGACGGAGATAACGAAGAGAAAAAAGACGATAAAAAAGATAAGCAGGATCAGCAGCAACAAAACGAGCAGGATAAAAAAGAAGAGCAAGGCGAAAAAGAAAAACGTCCGCAACCACAGCCCAGCAAGCTTTCTGAGCAGCAAGCAGAACAACTGCTGAATGCATTGGAACAAGAAGAAAAGAAACTGCAGGACAAAATGAAGAAAGGAAAAGGTGTACCTGTGAAGGTTGAAAAAGACTGGTAAACAGTTTGGTCAGATACAAAAAACAAACTGTTATTTTCTTTCTGTTGTCAACAACTTATCAACACGATGTTGAAACTTTCCAAAAAAAACTTTTGATATTTTTTTTTAGTAGAAGAATTTCTTTTTAATATTGTGTTAGGATTGTGCTTACTAACCCATCCTAATAGTCCGGCGGTTTAAAAAACCAGCCGGACTCTTTCTTTTATAGAAGGTTTCATTTCGCTTTTTTTGTCCCGATCATGGCTTTTGATTACTTAGTTTTTTACAAACCATTTCGTGTGCTTACCCAATTTTCTGCTGAGGGTGAAAAGGAAACACTTGCGCATTACATTAAAGGAATCGCAAAAGATATTTACCCGGTTGGCAGGTTGGATTATGACAGTGAGGGTTTGTTGATACTTACCAATGATAAAGACCTGAATCATAAACTTACCGAACCAAAATTCGCACATAAAAAAACGTATTGGGTACAGGTAGATGGTGACATAACTGATGAGGCTATTCAGCAATTACAAAAAGGAGTGACGATCAGTATCAATGGTAAACAACACAAAACAAAACCGGCAGTAGTTGAAAAGTTTTTAAAAGAGCCTGTTGTTCCGGAAAGAGATCCACCGGTTCGATATCGTGCAAGCATACCGACATCATGGATAGCACTTACCATAACTGAAGGTAAAAACAGGCAGGTGAGAAAAATGACCGCAGCGGTTGGTTTTCCTACATTAAGGTTGATACGTTATAGTATAGGTGAGCTGACAATTGACAATATAGCCCCGGGAACTTATGAACTTTATGACAAAAGCATCAGGAAAATGCTGACCGGAAATCCCTAAGCGTTATTTGCTAATATATATTTTTATCTGTATCTTATCATCGTTTAAGTGACTGCTGTAGCATGTTTGCATGTAATCGCAGGTACACAGAAAGCAACTTACTTCCCATTGTTATTGTTTATTAATGTATACATATGCCTGCATGTCAGGTAGTATCGTTATTTTTGCACTGTTTAATATTATTTATAGAATATATGTTCAATTTGATTTTATTTGGCCCTCCCGGGAGTGGCAAGGGTACCCAATCACAGAAAATTGTTGATACTTATAGTTTACTGCACATTTCAACAGGAGATCTGCTACGCGAAGAGAAAAGCAAGCAGAGTGCTTTAGGTATGGAAGCACAAAAATACATGGACCAGGGACTGCTGGTGCCGGACGAAGTAGTTATCGGTATGATCAGTGGTAAGGTGGATGAGAATCCTGATGCAAGGGGTTTTATCTTCGATGGTTTTCCACGTACAAAAGAACAGGCTGAAGCACTGGATAAATTGCTGGAGTTCAAAGAAACTGCAATCGACCTGGTAGTATCTCTTGAAGTGCCTGAAGAAGAGTTGGTGAAGCGTCTTGTTAATCGCGGGCTTACATCAGGCCGTGCTGATGACAATGAAGAAGTGATCACAAAACGTATTAAAGAATACCACGCAAAAACTGCCGTGGTAGCCAATCATTACGATGCATTCGGCAAACTGGTGAAGCTGAAAGGTGACGGTGATATAGAAAGCACTTTCAAGCTGATAGCGCAGAACATAGATAAATATTTGCAACCCGCATAGTGGAAAAAGGAAACTTTGTTGATTATATCCGCGTCTTTTGCCGTTCAGGAAAAGGCGGGGCAGGAAGTTCGCACTTCGCACGTACGAAATTCAATCCGATGGCAGGGCCAGACGGTGGTGACGGAGGACGTGGCGGGCACATTATCCTGCGCGGTAACGCCCAGTTGTGGACACTACTCCATTTACGTTATCGCAAGAATATTCTTGCTAAAGATGGCGTGAATGGCAGTAAGAATAAATGCACAGGGGCAGAAGGCGAGGATGTGATCATCGAAGTGCCTTTGGGTACCATTGGTATAGATGAGGAAAGCGGCGAAACCGAAGTAGAGATACTGGAAGACGGCCAGGAAGTGATATGGCTGGCAGGTGGTCGTGGTGGTCTGGGAAACTCCAACTTTGCAACCGCTACCAACCAGGCGCCTGAATACGCACAGCCGGGAGAAATGGGTGTAGAAGGCTGGAAGTTGCTGGAATTGAAAATTCTTGCCGATGTAGGACTGGTAGGTTTTCCTAATGCAGGTAAGTCTACGTTACTATCTACAATAAGCGCTGCAAAACCCAAGATCGCTAATTATGCATTTACTACTCTTACTCCGCAGCTGGGTATGGTGCCTTATCGTGATGAGCGGTCGTTTTGTGTAGCGGATCTGCCGGGCATCATTGAAGGCGCTGCTGAAGGTAAAGGCTTAGGGCATCGTTTCCTGAGGCATATAGAAAGGAATGCCGCATTATTATTCCTGATACCGGCAGATAGCGATGACCATGCTAAAGAGTATGACATTCTGCTGAACGAGCTGGAACAGTTTAACCCGGAATTGCTCAATAAGCGTCGCATTATAGCCATCAGCAAAAGCGATATGCTGGATGATGAACTGAAAGACGCCATTAAGGCAACACTGCCACAGGACATTCCATACATTTTCATTTCATCAGTTGCCAACCAGGGACTAACGGAATTGAAGGATATGCTATGGGAAGCATTAACGGTTGAGGAGGAATAATGTGATTACTTGTTTATTCTTACTTCTGATGAGTCGATGAATAGCTCACCTGTTAAGGCGTCCTCTGCATAATATTTCTCGTATAAAATCCCTGTTTTTGGATCCCTCGTAGTGTCTTCCGGAGCATATGCAACACCTGGTCTGAGTATACCATAATTTTCAGCATTGGTAATCCTGAACGCTGCTTGCGGAATTGTGCTTATTACTGATGTATCGCAATCATGGTAGCGGATATCATATAACCTGACGATATCATCATTCTGAAGTGTTTTAAAGAAGTCTTTTATAGTAGGACTAAAGCGTGGCCCTGAAACTTCTTCACTGAATATTTCAGAACTGTTTCTAAGGACTTTCAATTTATAGCCATGAACCTTGTGATTAAAACAACCATTCGGGTGAGCCCTCACAAAAAATCCTGTCGCGTAACAAATCAGCCGTTTCCTTATCGAATCACTTTTTACTCCGGCTATACTAATGCCAAAATGAGGTACCCTTTTGACGTTGAAAATGACACTGTCTGTCAGAGTAGTATCTGAACCTTTAATTTTTGAAACATAAATGGTAGCATTAGCATATTTTTTGGGGAAGGCATAGAATTTTTGTTCATTCCATTCAGAGACAGTGATCTCGCCATTGTTTGTGCTTAGGCTAATGTCAGACAGAGATATGCCATCAGAACTGATAATAAGCGGGTTGTATTGGCAAACGTATATTGTATCCCCGGACCTGGTAGTCACTCTGACTTTCTGCCCATAAAGAACATTAGTAAGACAAAATGCACAAAGGAATATTACAGCCCGTTTCATACCACAAGGTACTACCTCTGGTCGAAATCTATCACTACGCGGTCTGTTCTGGGGTGCGACTGACAGGTAAGTACAAAGCCATTCTCTACCTCGTCTGGTTCCAGTGCGTAGTTTACTTCCATTTCCACTTCTCCCTCTGTTACACGGGCGCGGCAGGTACAGCATACACCACCTTTGCAGGCGAATGGCAGGTCGGCACCTACTTTGAGGGCTGCATCCAGGATGCTGTCGCCATTGTAAGCAAGGTCCATGTCAAAGGTAGTACCATCAAGCGTGATGCTTACTTTACTCATTTTACCTTCCTCGGCTTTGTGTTCTTTTACCCACTTGTCGTGTGTAGGTTTTGGCTGGTCGGGCGAGGTGAACAGCTCCATGTGTACCTGCGATGAGTCCATGCCAAGGTTCAGGAGTTCCTGGCGAACGGAAAGGATCATTTCCTCCGGCCCGCATATGAATACCTCATCAACAGTATTGATGTCTATGAGCTTATCACAAAGTTGCCTGCACTTCTCAGCAGTGATACGGCCATTGAACAATGGTACATCCATGCTTTCCCTGCTCAGTACATGATACACACGCAGGCGCTGCATATACTTATTCTTTAAAGCCTCTATGGTTTCGCGGAAGATAATGGTACCTCTGCTCTTGTTGCCATATACTAGTGTAAATTGAGTTTCATCATCGCTTTCCAACAGCGACTTCATGATGCTGAGAATTGGTGTGATACCACTACCGGCAGCAATGGCCATATAGTGTTTGTGCTTCACGTCTTTACCTTTTACCGTGAAGTTGCCCATCGGTGGCATAACCTCCAGTGTGTCACCGGGCTTCAGTTCTTCATTGGCATAGGTAGAGAATTTGCCCTGCTCTACTTTTTTAATGGCTACCCTCAGCTCCTTGTCATTAGGACCGGCACAAATAGAATAAGAACGGCGTATCTCAGCTTCGCCTTCACCTTTGCGAAAGGTCAGGTATTGACCGGGTGCAAAAACGAAATCGTTAATTAACTCCTCAGGTACTTCAAGTGCTACAGATACACAATCAGTTGTTTCCGGCCTTACATCGGTCACTTTTAACGAATGAAACTTCACTGCCATCTCTTATCTGGTTCTGGTGGTTTTTAAAAATGTGGCGCAAAAGTACGCAAAAAAATGCCATATAAGACATTTGTAATTAATCCAGTAGTTTATCCAGTTCTTCTTTACGGAGTAGTGTAAAGATCTTTTTGCCATCTGTATTATATTCAGGTTGGCTACAGGCAAATAGTTCATCTATAAGTGCCTGTTGGTTTTCCTTCTGGTATATTGCTGAAATGTTGCGGGAGAGGCGTTTGGCCATATTCGCCAGCAGCTTTTCAGAGCGTTTGGTTGTTACGTCTGTGGATTCGTGTTTGAGTTGTTCTACTACCTCGTCCAACACATTCTTCTCCTCGCCCGGTGGCAATCCTGACGGTATGCCCTGCACTACAAAGGTATTTTTGCCAAAGGGGGATATATCAAAGCCTAATCGGGCCAGGTCTGTCAGTACTTCGGTGAGTAGCAATGAGTCTTGTGGGGATAGTTCATATGAAACAGGGAATAATACCTGTTGTGAGGGTGCCTCTCCGTTGTTCCATTGTTCCAGCAGGCGCTCATACCATATACGCTCCTGTGCCCGGCGGATGTGTATCACCATCATGCCAGATTTGACCGTTGTTGCCAGCATACTGCCTTGTATGAACAGGATATTGTTTGCCCCGTCAGTTTTGGGGATGGTATCATTATCACCGTGTAGCGGGCTTTGTGCAGGTGCTGTTTCAGGCGGTGACCCCGGAGTAGTATTGGCTATTTCATACAGCTCTTTCCAGCGTTTCAGGCTGTCGTTCTTTTCTACAAAATGTGCCTGCCCTTTATTGGAAAAAGTATTGCTCAGGTAGCCTTGTTCTGTTTTAGCGCGTGTACTATCAGTTGTGGGTAGTTGTACTGATGATAATTGTTGTATCTCAGGGTTCAGCGTAAAATCAAGCGAAGGCGCAATATTGTATTTGGCCAGTGCGTGTTTTACTGCGGCGTTCAGGTAGGCGTACATCATCCTGTCGTCCTCAAATTTCACCTCCTGCTTGGTGGGGTGTACGTTCACATCCACGCGGGCAGGATCCACTTCCAGAAAGAGTACGTAAAACGGGAATGAATCCTTTTCTATCAGCCCCTCATATGCATTTACCAGCGCATGGTGCAGGTACGGACTTTTGATGTACCTGTTGTTAATAAAGAAGAACTGGTTGCCCCTGGTGCGTGTAGCGGCCTCGGGTTTACCTATAAAACCTGATATATTCAGGAATTCCGTTTGCTCTTCAACAGGCACCAGGTTTTTGGTATATGAATTGCCTAATAGTTCAACTACCCTTGTTTTCAGGTTGCCCGATGTGAGGTGGAACTGTTCAGTACCGTTATGAAACAACCTGAAGGCAATTTCCGGATGAGCTAAAGAGACCCTTGTAAATTCATCAATTATATGCCTGAACTCGGTTGTATTGCTTTTTAAAAAATGCCTGCGTGCGGGAACGTTGTAAAACAGGTTCTTAACGCTGATGCTGGTGCCTTGCGGTGTGCCACATGGCTCCTGTAGTTTCACTTCAGTACCTTCCACTACTATACGCGTGCCCACTTCAGCATCCTGCATCATGGTTTTCATCTCCACTTGTGCTACCGCGGCTATGGAGGCAAGCGCCTCTCCCCTGAAACCCATGGTTCGTATTGAGAACAGGTCGTTGATGTCTTTGATCTTGGAAGTAGCGTGGCGCTCAAAACTCATGCGTGCATCAGTAGGGCTCATGCCTTTACCATTATCTACTACCTGTATCAGTTCTTTACCGGCATCTTTTATGATCAGTTGTATATCAGTTGCCCCGGCGTCAACGGCATTTTCCAGCATCTCCTTTACGGCAGATGCCGGGCGCTGTATCACTTCTCCCGCTGCTATCTGGTTGGCAATATGGTCTGACAATAAATGGATAATATCCGGCACTATTCGAGAATTGTTTGGTACAAAGGTAAAACTTAAGCGGCCAAGATAAGCACTAAAAGGAAACTGACGAAAATCATGCAAAAAGTTGATGAGTGTCATCGTTATAGATAGGTATATACAGGATTTTTGTACTAATCAATAACGATAAAAACTTTAAAGCTATGAGCAATCAATCATTAACATCAGGTTTGTTACCGTCTACAAGAGGGCTGTGGAAGAACTTCTTTGATGATTCATTCTTTGGTAAGTACGTAGACAAGTTTTGGGATACCGCATCTCCCGCTATTAATATAAAAAATACGGATAATGGGTATGAGATGGAAATAGCGGTACCGGGATTCAGTAAAGAGGATATCAATATAGATGTAGAGAACGATATACTGACCATCAGTGCGGAGGCTAAGCAGGAAACTTCAGACGAGAAGAAGGATTATACCCGCAGGGAGTACAATTTTTCGTCATTCAGTCATTCGTTTCACCTGCCAGACAACGCAAAAGATGATGCAATAACCGCAGCTTATAATAATGGCGTATTGATTCTGAATATTCCTAAAACAGATAAGCAGGTAGTGAGCAGTAAGAAAGTGGAGATCAACTAGTGTAGTTTACGAGTAGTGTTATGTGCTGCCCCTGTTCCTTCCGGAACGGGGGCTTTATGTTTATACGGTACAAATTGCATAGTTTTATAGCTTGTAAAACAATCTGTTACCTTTGCTATATGAGTGCCCCCATACGTATTATATACATTGTTGCTATATGTCTTATTGTATTCCCATCTATACTGTTCGCACAGAATAGTGCTGCCAGGAAGGCCCGCTGGGTAGATAGTGTGTACAATACACTTACTGAAGCGGAGCGCATAGGACAGTTGTTTATGGTAGCCGCATACTCAGGTGGTAGAGACTATAATGAAGATGCCATTACCCAACTTGTTGCCAACCACCAGGTTGGTGGCCTGATATTCATGCAGGGTACACCGGAGGCGCAGGCACAGCAAAATAATAAATATCAACGCATGGCCAACGTGCCGCTACTGATAGGTATGGATGCTGAATGGGGGCTGGGCATGCGATTGACCGGTGTGAAAGATCTGCCCCGCCAGATGATGATAGGCGCTACTATGGATACCGCATTGGCGTACAGGCTGGGGGTAGCAGTAGCTGCGCAATGTAAAAGATTAGGCGTACACATCAACTTTGCACCGGTGGTAGATGTGAACAATAACCCTAAAAACCCGATCATTAACGCACGCTCATTTGGTGAGGATAAGGAGTGGGTAGCCAAACTGGGCATAGCCTATATGCGTGGAATGCAGGATAATGGAGTAATGGCCTGTGCCAAGCACTTTCCCGGGCATGGTGATACGGAAACAGATTCTCATAAAGATCTGCCGACGATCAATAAAACAATAGCACAACTGGAGGCGCTGGAACTGTACCCTTTTCGCAGGTTGATAGATGCAGGTGTTCAAAGTATGATGGTAGCACACCTGGATATACCCGCACTTGAAAAAGAGCCGCATATCCCGACAACACTCTCGCGTAATACCATTAACAGCTACCTGAAAAACAAAATGGGCTTTACAGGGTTGGTGTTTACAGATGCGTTGAATATGAAAGGCGTTGCCAAATACTTTGAGCCGGGTGATGTAGACCTGCGCGCTTTTATGGCCGGTAATGATGTACTGTTGTTTTCCCAGGACGTGCCTACAGCCATTAATAAGATACAGACAGCTATTAATGAAGACAGGATATCAAGGATGGAGCTGGAGTTGAGAGTGAAGAAGATATTGGCTGCCAAATACAACGCAGGATTAGCAAATCAGAAAGATATTAAAGTAGATAACGCCACGGCAGACCTGAATAAAAGTACTGAAGAGATATGGTACCAGATGTCAGAAGCATCAGCCACTTTTGTGCGCGACAGGAACCAGTTGCTGAATAAACTGATACGTAAGTCAGGCACGGTAAGTTATATAGGTGTAAACGCAAACGGGAGTACAGATCTGTCGGACGAGTTGAAAGCGGAATTGCCTTCTATGAAAACAAAATGGCTGCCCAAAGGTATGGGGTCGTCATATGTTCCTGGCCTGGTAACAGCAGCCTCAGCTACTGATGTCTGTATCGTAGCGGTACACAACATGGGTTTTTACCCGTCTTCAGGCGGCAGGTATGGGCTGGATGCACAACAAATGTCTTTCCTCAAACAGGTGCAGGCTAAGAAGAACGTAATACTGGTGCTGATGGGTAACCCGTATTTGTTGCAACATTTTTGCAGTTTCAGAACAGTATTGACCGGTTACGAAGACAACCCGGCATCAGAAAAAGTAATGGCAAGCGTATTGTTGGGTATTACACCTGCTAATGGTAAACTACCTGTTACACCATGTGATGGTATGATCATGGAGACTGCACCAAAGCTATTGGCTGATAAAACTATACCATCAAAAGACCCTGTTGTAGACAGGTTGGAGCCTGCTTTTTTTATAGAGGACGCCGGAGTAGTGAACAGGGATGCGATAGATAAACTGAACCTTTTCCTGGAGCGTAGTGTAGTAGACGAAGTATTCCCGGGCTGCCAGGTTTTAGCGGCTAAGAATGGTAAAGTGTTTTACAATCGTGCATTCGGTTACTATGATGCCTATAAAACAGTAAAAGTAGACACGAATTCTATTTACGATGTTGCCTCACTTACTAAAGTGCTGGCTACAACATTGGCGGTGATGGACCTGTATGAACAGGGTAAACTTGACCTGAACAAACCGCTGATACAGTACCTACCATGGGTAAAAGGTACGGATAAGGAAAGGCTGGTGATAAAAGACCTGTTGCTGCACCAGGCAGGACTTAAGAGCTGGATACCGTTCTATACCGAAACATTGGATAGCAGCGGAAAACCATCAGCAAAAATATACAGCAAAAGACGAGACGCCAATTTCTCATTACAAGTTGCGAATGACCTGTACATGCGTAATGATTACAGGGATAGTATATGGAAAACGATACTTAACGTTCCGCTGGAAAACAGGGGCAGGTATGTGTACAGCGACCTGGACTTTTACTTTCTTGCCGCAGTAGTTGAAAGACTGACCGGTAAAACACTGGATGTATATGTTGATGAGCGTTTTTACAAGCCTATGGGGCTGAGCCGCATTACCTACAACCCGCTCAGTAAATTCCCGAGCAATGTAATAGTGCCAACTGAAAATGATATGTACTTCCGCATGCAGACGGTGAGGGGCTATGTACATGACCAGGGAGCATCAATGTTTGGAGGCGTAGCCGGCCATGCCGGTATATTTGCCAATGCTCATGATGTGGCGGCAATATTCCAGATGCTGATACAGGGCGGAACATATAACAATAAGCGTTTCTTCAAAAAAGAAACCATTGGATATTTTACAGCATATCACTCACGCTTAAGCCGCAGAGGACTTGGTTTTGACAAGCCGGATGCGGATGCAAATGATGCAGGCCCCGCAGGTGAGCGTACCAGTGGCTATGCATTCGGGCACCAGGGTTTTACAGGTACCTGTGCATGGGCAGACCCGGAAACAGGAGTTGTATTCGTGTTCTTATCCAACAGGGTAAATCCATCGGCTGATAATAAAAAGATCAACCGTCAATCTACACGTACTGTTACTCAGGATTATATATACGAAGCGCTGGGATTACCTGTAAACAGGAACAGGGCAAACGTGAAAAGAGAACAGATGGCAAAGCATAATTAAATTATATCCCCCTTTCTCTAACCCTCACATTTAAGGTTATTTAACATTTTTTTTTCATATTACTAAATGAATTATGGCGTTATTTGTCATAGTAAAGTCAACACACTCCTAAACAACGCCCATGTTTATACGCTTATTACTACTATTTACGTTTACTGTAGCCCTGTCTGCCAGTACTGTTGCACAAACTTATACTGTAAAGGGTACTGTAAAAGATACCGTTAATCTCAATAGCCTGGAGAACGCCAGTATCACATTATTGCATGCGGAAGACTCCGTGCTAGAAACCTTTACCCGAACTAAGGCTGACGGCTCGTTCACGGTAAAGGTCAGCAAGAAAGGGAATTATATCCTGATGAGTGTGTTTCCCAGTTTTGTGGACTTTGTAGATAAGATTGAAGTGAAAGACGCCGTACTGGATCTTGGCGAGATACCCATGATATCGAGAACACACCTGATGAAGGAATTCGTGTTCACAGACCAGTTTGCAGCAATAAAAATAAAAGGTGACACTGTAGAATATGTTGCTGATAGTTTTAAAGTAAAAGATAATGCCACTGTTGAGGAGCTGTTAAAGAAACTGCCCGGTCTCCAGGTGGATAAAGATGGTAACATCCAGGCGCATGGCCAGAAGGTTGAGAAGCTACTCGTAGATGGAGAAGAGTTCTTTACAGATGATCCCGCTGTGGTGTCAAAAAGCCTGCAGGCAAAAGCCGTAGATAAAGTACAGGTGTTTGATAAGAAAAGCGAGCAGGCGGAGTTTACAGGTATTGATGATGGTGAGATAACCAGGACCGTGAACCTGCAGCTGAAAGATAATATGAAAACCGGCTATTTCGGTAAAGTTGTAGGAGCGGGTGGAACTGGCGCTGATCAGAATTATTATGAAAACCAGGCAATGATGAATTATTTCAAAGGCAAGAAGAAAATAGCCGCTTTTGGAATAATGGCCAATACCGGAAAGATAGGACTTGGTTGGGAAGACAGGGATAAGTTTGGTGGTGGAGATCAGAGCACATCATTTGAAGATGGAGTGATGTACACAACCAGCACGAGTGATGAGTTTGAAAGCTGGAGCGGACAGTACAACGGCCGTGGTTTTCCTAAAGCATGGACCGGTGGCTTACACTTTTCTGATAAATGGAATGAAGATAAGCACCACCTGTCGGGCAATTACCGCTATGCAAAGCAGAATATTGAGTCCATAGACAATACATTCTCCCAGGTAATACTGCCTAATTCGCAGCAGTTCAGCGATCAGTCGGAAGACGAGTTTAAAACAGGACAGAGGCATAAAGTGGATGGGTTGTATGAGTGGAAAACAGATAGCCTTTCAACACTGAAACTCACAGCTTCGGTCAATCATACTAATTCTCGCAACCAGTCGGAGTATACCCAATATAATATGAATGAGTCGGGTGATACGACCCTTAATAATACCAGGCTGATCAATAATGAGGCTACAACGAAAAGACTCATCAGTTCATTGACATGGATGAAGAAATTCAACAAGAAAAGAAGGACAATATTATTGAGCCTTTCAGAAAGGTATGAAGAGTCTGAAAGTAATGGCTTCCTCAACTCCGTAAATATCTCTACCCTTAATGGAGGTACACCTGATATTGTAGACCAGAAAAAGGATAACATCAATAACTCATTGTCACTTAGCGGTAATGCTGTGTATACAGAGCCGATAACCAAGGCTATGGCTGTTTCAGTAGAGTACCGTTTATCAGTAAACAACAGCGCTTCTGAACGCAGTACATTCAATAAGCAAAACCCTAACGCGGATACTTACAGCGAACTTGACTCTGTGTTCAGTAATAATTATGCATACAATATCGTAACACACAGAGGGGGTACAAACCTGAGCTGGGATTATAAGAAGATCGACTTCAACGCAGGGGTTGCCGCGGCAAATACAAACTTTACACAAAGGGACCTGCAGGTAGATACCGTGTTCTCATATGGCGTGGTAAATCTGTTCCCGAAAGCTTCTTTGAGGTATAAGATCAGCAAGCAGACGAGTGTCAGGTTCAATTACTATGGTAACACCAACCAGCCTACTATCAGGCAGGTGCAGCCGCTGCAGGATAACACTAACCCGAATAATGTGTCAATAGGTAACGCTAACCTGAAGCAGGAATTTACCAACAGGTTCAGCCTTAATGTGAATGACTATAAAGTTTTGAGTGGAAGGTGGCTTTATATGTGGGGTAGTTTCAGTATGATAGACAACTCTATCACTAGATCTGAAAGTATAGATAGTCTTGGTAAAAGGACATACCAGTACATTAACGTGGACGGTAACTATAATGGCTATATGGGTGGTGGTATAGGTAAAAGGATCACTAAGCTGAACTCCAGGATCGGTGGTAGCTTCAGCGCCAGTGTAAACCGTACCAATAACCTGGTAAACGGTGTGAAAAACGTAAGTGACTTTAATAGATACTCAGCAGGCCTGAATGGTGGATATGAAACAAAAAATGAAAAGTTTGAAGTTGAATTCAGGACAGATTATACTTATAACGATAATAAGGCGACCATCAGTACGCAAACCACCAGTTACTGGTCTATGGAACATACTTTAGATGTTTCATTTGAGTTGCCATGGAAGCTGGAGATCGGTACTGACATCAACTGGTACATCAGGGAACGTACCGTTGTATTTGACAGGAACAATAACGTGATGCGCTGGAATGCTTACTTGTCTAAGAAATTCCTGAAGAACGATCAGCTTGAACTGCGTGCATCAGCATTTGACATACTGAATCAGAATATCGGGTTCAACAGGTTTGCAAACAGCAACCAGATAACGGAAAATAATTACAACACGATACGCAGGTATGGCCTTGTAAGCCTGACGTGGAACTTTACGAAAATGGCAGCAGGGGCTCAACCTGAGCAGAATGCGGCACAATTCATTACAAAATAAACCGGTACATGAAAAGAATACTATTAGTACAGTTTTTATTGCTACTTGCGTTGACGGTTAACGCCCAGCACACATTTGAAGGCAAGATCGAATATGTGCGCAGTACCAACCTGGATCGTACCATCGACCAGATGGACGAAGAGGATAAAGAGTGGATCAACAAAATGCGCTCGCAGATACCGAAGCACAATATTCATTACTTCGATCTTTATTTTAATAATAAAGAAAGTATCTATAAGCCGGGTCGTGAATCAGAGCAGACAGTGAATATGTGGTTTGCCCGTTCTCCGGCATCTGAGAATGTAGTGTACACTGATTTTACCACAGAAATGGTGACCGCACAAAAGCAGGTGTATGAGGAGAAATTCCTTGTGAAAGACACCATGCGCAAAATGAAATGGAAGATCATGGACGAGGTGCGTACAATTGCTGACTTTAAGTGCCGTAAGGCTGTAGGTGTGATGTACGATTCGGTTTATGTTATTGCATTTTACACGGAAGATATACCAGCCAGCGGCGGCCCTGAAATGTTTGGCAGGCTCCCCGGTATGATCATGGAAGTAGCTGTACCTCGCTTGCATACTACATGGATAGCATCTAAAGTAGAATTCGTAAAACCGGAAGCAAAAGAGATGACACCTCCTAAAAAAGGTAAGGAAACTACACAAAAGGAAATGGAAAAGACATTAAGTACAAGCCTGCAACGCTGGGGTAAATTTGCGGACAGGGCTGTATGGTGGTCATTATTATAGTTGTTGAGCAACTACATAATTTAAAAGGCTGCCTGTTTACAGGCAGCCTTTTAAAATTATACCATACAACGGATATGTTATCCGATAGCATTCTTCAGGTCTTCTATCAGGTCTTCAGCATCTTCAATACCTACGCTCAGGCGAATGAGTGAATCCGCCAACCCGTTCTTAATGCGCTCTTCGCGGGGAATTGCAGCATGTGTCATACTTGCAGGGTGGCCACATAAAGACTCAACACCGCCTAATGATTCGGCAAGGGCAAACAGTTTGGTCTTCTTCAGCACTTCCATAGCAGCATCTACATTGTCTTCTTTCAGTATAAAAGACATCATACCACCAAAGCCACGCATTTGTTTCTTAGCTATTTCGTGGTTAGGATGATCTTCAAAACCACACCACAACACCTTACCTACTTTAGGATTAGAACGCAGGTATTCAGCTACTGCTTTGCCGTTTTCACAATGACGCTGCATACGGATGTGTAATGTTTTGATGCCACGTAGTACCAACCAGCTATCGTGCGGGCCGGGCACGGCGCCACAGCTGTTTTGTATAAATGCTAAACGCTCCCGCAGGTTGTCATCGTTTACTATCAGGGCGCCAAGTACTACGTCAGAGTGTCCGCCCAGGTATTTCGTAGCTGAGTGCAGCACTATATCTGCACCAAGGTCCAGCGGGTTTTGCAGGTATGGCGTAGCGAAGGTATTGTCTACCACCATCAATAAGTTATGCTCTTTAGCTATTGCGGAACAAGCAGCAATATCTACAATGTTCAGCATTGGGTTGGTAGGAGTTTCCGCCCATACCATTTTTGTATTCTCATTTATTGAGCTGCGGATATTTTCTGCGTTGCCCATGTCAATGAAATGGAACTTGATGCCATAGTTCACGAATATTTTGGTCATGATGCGGTAGGTACCACCGTATAGGTCCTTGCCTACAATTACTTCATCACCCGGTGCAAGCAGTTTAATTACAGCATCAGTTGCTGCCATACCACTGCCAAAGCACAATCCGTGTTTGCCATTCTCAATGCCTGCCAGCGATTTTTCAAGCGCATGGCGGGTTGGGTTTTGCGTACGCGAATATTCATAACCTTTATGGTCGCCAGGAGCTGCCTGCACATATGTTGATGTCTGGTATATTGGTGTCATGATCGCACCCGTAGCTGGATCCGGTTCAACACCTGCATGAATCATTTTAGTACCTATCTTATAGTTTTTGCTATCCATATGGCTGTTTTTTTAACGTTGCAAATGTAACTATTTACAGCAGCCAGGATAATCACATAAGGTATTTTTGTATCATTGTTCGTAAAATAGCAGTATTGACACCCGTAAACAACAGATCAGGAAAGGTCGCAAGTATTTTGTTTTTTGTGGTATTGGCCACAGGTGTCGGGTTGAGGACGTACCAGCATTTTTTTATCGGCAGGCCATTGTGGGAGGATGAGGCACACCTTGCACTGAATTTTATTGAATCGGGACATCTTGAAATGTTCATGCCGCTCAAGAATTTCCAGTCTGCCCCTATACTGTTTCTTTTGGGTGTGGAAACGTTCAGTGCCCTGTTTGGCTTCAGCGAGATAGTACTGCGGTTATTCCCATTCATTGTCGCAATACTATGTTATCCCCTGTTTTACTATTTCGTAAGGGATATGACAGGCAGCAGGTTGACAGCACTTACAGCTTTTATCCTTTTGACCTGCAATCTCTATGTTATTCAATACACATCGGAGTTGAAACCGTACATAGTTGAATTATCTGCTTATATACTTTTGGGTTTTCTTCTTTTCTCAAAAAGCAATTATGTGTCTGCCAGGCGAGATAAGTTATTGATCGTATCAGGGTGTACAGTACTATTTGCTGCAAATACATCATTTGTTTTCCTGGCAATAATAGCCTTGTACCGTTGGTATAAAAGAAGGCAGATAAATAAAGAACAACTGCCGGATAAATATGCCGCACAGAAAAAAGCTGATATAAAGCTGTACAAAGCATGGGGTATAGCATTTGCAGCTATGGTCATATTGAACATCATTATCAATCCCTATGCTGATAATATGCGCCATGAGTGGCAACGTTATTTTATTCCGTTCAATATTTTCAGTAGCGACTTTGTGCAGTTCATGCATGCCCAGTCACAGGATATATTCTTCAATACTGTGTTCCTGTTCCCCGCAAAGGGTGTTTTGTCATATCTCGTGCCTGTATTGGTGGTTGCAGGGCTAATATATATGCTGAGGGCTAAAAAGTACGGATGGCTTATTATAAGTGTCTTGCCTGTTCTGGCGCATTTGTTCCTGTCCTGGGTGCAACTGTATCCCCTTTTTCAACGTTTCGTACTGTACCTGGCGCCTGCTGTTATTATCTGGTTGTCGGTTAGTGTAACTGCAATAGCTGAGGCTGTAGCGGGATTTACACATAAGATGATCGGGTGGGGTATAGTATTAGTATTCCTGTTTGTAGCCTTACAACCATCCGCCGTTCAATATCCGCAGGCGTTCAGGGATATCAGGCCTTGCCTTGACCAGATCAATAAACAGCCAAGCGACCTGAAGTTGTATACAGGAACACCTAAAACGCTTTATGAATATTATTATAAAACAGGATATGCGAATAATGCTACACGTGAAGAGGTGCTTTGGAAGAGTTCTGTAGCTGAGTATTTTGACACAATGAAAAAACGTGAGGGTAGTTATATGTTGCTGCACTCAAGGTATAACTACGACGGGCTTAAGGATATAGTTGATACACTGGATAGCATGGGTTTAGTGTCTGATAAATTTGAATACAGTGATTATAGGCTATATACTATTAAGCCTGCTGAATAGTTAAGTATATTGCAGCGGTAAAAATAATAGAGAAAACAGTTCTATGGGGTCAGTATTTAATACGGATGATAAATATGCTAAGGTTTATCACTGGTTATTCGTTGTTGTTGTAATAGCGGGTTCCATACTGCGTATACATATGCATTTTTCAGGTCGTGCTATCTGGGAGGATGAAGCACACCTATCCCTCAATTTTATATATTTCGGATATAAAGACCTGCTTAACCCACTGGAGCATTACCAGGTAGCGCCTATCCTGTTTTTATATGGAGTGGAGACCTTTACCCGCGTTTTCGGTTATAGTGAGGTTGCTCTACGGAGCTTCCCGTTTATTTTGTCACTGGTCACGTTTCCACTGTTCTATTATGTAGCGTACTATATAAGCAACAGCAGGCTTTGCGCGATCATATCATTTACTATACTGAGTTTCTGTTTTACGGTACTGCACTATTCCTCAGAGGTTAAGCCTTATACCTTAGAATTGTCGGCTTACATAGTACTTGTGTATATAGTACTGTCGCAGCATGACATAGTAAAAAAATACAGGTATACACTGTTAGCCATTGCAGGTAGTTTGGCTATGTTGCTGGCCAATGCTTCGCATATTGTTCTTGCCTGTGTGGCCTTATATATTGTTTCTGAATGGATTTACAGTAAAAAAGCATCTAAGGAAATAATTGCAATTGAATTAAATATTCCGAAAAGGAGTGTTTATGCATTTGTCGTTTTAGCTATTGTTTTTCTTGTGAACTATTTTACATTTATCTCAGGTCATCCATATTCTGATGGTATGAAGCAGATATGGGCGGCAAGGTTTCTTCCCACATGGCCGTTTGGTAGTGAATTTGCGTCATTTATGCAGATGATAATAGGAGAGACGTTTTTTGATTCCATGTTGATGTTTACGCGCAATGCATACTTCCCTTATGTAGTGACACTCCTGTATATTATAGCACTGGTTTACTCTGTTGTACGTTTGGATAAACGTGTTTTTATTTTCGTGTTGCTACCGGTCCTGTTGCATATGGTACTGTCTATGGCGAAAATATACCCCATCTACTTTAGGTTTTACCTGTACCTGTTGCCCGCACTTGTAATTATGTTGTCAATAGGCATCACCTATGTAGTGAAGCTGTTGCAAAAGAAACTACCGTTCGCGGTAGCTGTTATACCTGCATTGCTTGTAGTTGCCGGTGCAATAACACCATCGCTACTCAATATCAACGAGGAGGGACGAAACATAAAACCCGGGCTTGCGTATATCAATAATAAGCCGCACGATATGAAGCTGTTCGTCACGACACCTTCTACCTTGTATGAATACTACTACAGGGTAGGGAGAGCAATGAATTCAAACTCAGAGAATATACCCTGGTTCTTATCTCCTGAAGAATATTACAATACAGTCAGCAAACATGACGCTGAGTACTTGTTGTTATGCTCAACAGATGGATATGCTGATGGTTACAAAGGTGTAATAGATGACCTTAAAGCAAAAGGCCTTGTTATAGATGAATTCACTTATGGTTCTTACACCATACTGCAAGTGCAGCCCAAACCATAATATAGCACTTATGTACGTTTTATTTAGCTAATTTTAGCCAATGAGTAATACTCACATAAGGCCCGATGGTGAACTTAGTCCGCAGGATAAGGATTACGAAAACAGTATCCGGCCGCAGTCAATTGAAGATTTTTCCGGACAGCCACAGCTGATAGAGAACCTGCGCATTTTCATCAAGGCAGCTAACCTGCGTGGTGAGGCGCTGGATCATGTGTTGTTTCATGGCCCTCCGGGGCTGGGTAAAACTACCTTGTCCCGCATTGTAGCGAATGAGTTGAATGTAAACATAAAAGAAACCAGCGGACCGGTAATAGAAAAGCCCGGTGACCTGGCGGGGTTGCTTACCGGCCTTGAGGAAAGAGATGTATTGTTCATAGATGAGATACACAGGCTGAGTACAGTAGTAGAGGAGTACCTGTATGCCGCCATGGAAGATTTTAAGATAGACATTATGATAGATACGGGCCCTGCGGCGCGTTCTGTTCAGCTGAATATTAACCCGTTTACTTTAGTAGGTGCTACTACACGTTCCGGCTTGCTGACTTCTCCTTTGCTCAGCCGTTTCGGCATCAAGTCAAGGTTGGAGTATTATAGTAAGGATGTATTACAGCAGATAATATTGCGCTCTTCATCGTTACTGAATGTAAAAACCACATCAGATGCGGCAATGGAAATATCCGGACGCAGCAGGGGCACGCCGCGTATTGCCAATGGCCTGCTGCGCCGTATGCGCGACTTTGCACAGGTATTGGGCAACGGAGTAATAGATCTGGGTATTGTAGAACATGGACTCAGGGCACTGAACGTTGATAGTCACGGCCTGGACGAAATGGACAACAAGATATTAACGACACTCATAGATAAATTCAAGGGTGGGCCTGCAGGTATCAATAACATAGCGACAGCTGTAGGTGAAGAAGCAGGTACTATTGAAGAAGTTTATGAACCATTCCTGATACAGGAAGGCTTTATTATGCGCACACCTCGCGGTAGGGAAGCTACAGAGAAAGCCTATAAACACCTGGGCAAAAAGCAGGGCGGAGCGGGTAGTTTGTTTTAAGGCTTAAAGCCCCGCAACTTTAAACAGGTTGCCTGTAAATGTGCCCCAGCTGTATTTTTGCTTTTCGGTAGCAATATTTTGCTCCAGTTGTGGTAGCGAATCCTGTTCGTAGAATTTCAGAATAGCTGTAGCTATCTCAGTAGCATCAGGATTGGTAACAAACCCTGTTTTGCCATCGGGCACAACCTCGGGTAATCCTCCTACATTCGTTACTACCATAGGTTTCTCAAAATGATAAGCTACCTGTGTAATGCCACTTTGCGTTGCACTACGGTATGGTTGTACAACAAGGTCGGCCGCTGAAAAGTAGTAGCGTATGTCATCATTCGGGATAAACTCTGTAAACAGGTGTACGTTACCTGCTATACCATAGTCCGCTATTTGTTGCTGGTAGCTTTCTTTTGCGTCGTAATATTCTCCGGCTACTATCAGCTTTATGCCTGCTGATTTTATGCGTTCATCATTCATGGCCTCCAGCAGTATATCCAACCCCTTGTATTTGCGTATAAAGCCAAAGAACAGGATGTACTTTTCTTCAGGGTCTATGCCAAGACGTTTGCAGGCGTCTGCTTTACTGACGGCACTGCCATAATTATCATACACGGGGTGTGGGCTGAAAGCGGATGGCTTATTGGTAAACGTACCGAGGTCCTTCAGAACTTCCTTGCTCATAGCCACAAAAGCGTCCGCACTTTTCAGGAAGTATTTGGTGAAGGCCATATCACCTGGACGGGCCTCGTGTGGTATTACGTTATCTGTTATGGCAACTATTTTTGTGTGTTTGTTCTTACGCACCAGCCTGAGTATGGTGCCAAAACATGGTCCCATAAATGGCAGCCAGAAACGTACAATAATAAGATCCGGCTTTTCTTTCTTCAGGCGGTTACCAACGCTTATCCAGTTGAGTGGATTGATGGAGTTGATAACACTCCTTATGGTTAAACCCTTTGGAGCGGGTTCATCTGTAAACTGTGATTTGCCGGGGAAGAGGAAAGAAGGGTACTGCAACGAAAAAGAGTATATCACAACATTATGCCCCTGCTCCTGCAGTACTTCCGCAAGCCTTTCGTTGAAGGTGGATATACCACCACCACGCAATGGATGTGCCGAGCCTATTATTGTAATATTCATTTATTGTAAATTTTTAAGATCCTGTTGCGCACGATCATAGTCCGAAGGTATGCCAATGTCAATAAAATATTCATTGCTTACGTAACCAAACATGATCCCTTCTTTTACGATCTGTTCAAAGTAATCCTGCTCCAATGAGAATTTCTCCGGCAGTCCTTTCTTTAACAGACCTATCCTGTCCAGCACATACACACCTCCGTTTATCAACCCTTCCGCGTAATGCTTCTTTTCTTCAAAAGCAGTGATACGGTCATGTTCATCCAGCCTGACAACACCATACCGCTCAAAATCGGTCATTGGTTTCAGTGCCAATGTGTTAGATGCGTGTTTTGAATTATGGAACTTGAACATTTTATCCAGGTCAACTCTGAACATGGTATCTCCGTTCAATACAATGACATAAGCCCCTGTAGCCTTCTGCATGGCTAAAACAACGCCTCCGCCTGTACCTAATGGTTTTTGCTCAATTACATAGTCTATACTGAATGAACGTTTTTGGGTAGTCAGCCATTCCAGTACATGCTCATGTTTATACCCAAGAGACAGGATAACCTTTGTGCAGTCCTGTTCTTCCAGGTAGTTGAACATATAATGCAGGAAGGGCTTCCCGTTTACGGGTGCCATACATTTAGGCAGGTCTGCAACTACGCTTTGCAGCCTTGTGCCCATTCCTCCTGCCAATATGATACATTCCATAATTCTATATAGTCCAGGTAAACAGCCCCTGTTCTGTAATATGATACCTGCGGAATTCACCGCCGATCTGTTTTAGTGCATTTGCAACGGCATACTGTGTATTGCCGGGGCAATAGAACATCATAAATCCGCCACCGCCTGCGCCGCTTATTTTGCCACCGGTTGCGCCATGTTTTAATGCAGTTTCATATATACCGTCCAGCGACTCGTTTGAAATATCGTTGGCCATTTGTTTCTTATACCTGAAGCCATAGTCCAGTATCGGTCCTATATCATCCACACGCCCTTTAAGCAGGGTTTCTTTCATCATTTCCGCCTGCTTCTTTAGTTGATGCATGGCTTCAATTGATCTTTCGTTTTTGTCCTGTACGTTTTTGGTTTGTGCTTCTATAATGGTTGATGACAATCTGCTGGTGGATGTAAAGTAAAGCAGCAGGTTATTACTCAGCTCAAACAATACCTCTTTTTTTACAGGCAGTGGGTTGACTATTACACGGTCATCAGCATAGAATTCCATAAAGTTCACACCACCGAAAGTAGCGGAATATTGATCCTGTTTCCCGCCCGCCATGGCCAGTTCTTCCCGCTCAATAACATATGCCATATGAGCAATGTCGTATTCACCAAGCGGCAGTTGCAGCCATTCCGCAAACGCACCAACTATGGCAACCATAAGTGTAGATGAGCTGCCCAGTCCACTACCTGCCGGCGCGTCAACAGAAGTGGTCAGCTTAAATCCTGATGGTATTTTACCGTATTTTTTTACAATGTGGTTATACGCTCCCTTGGCCAGGTCAAGGTGTCCGTCAATGGTCAGACTGTCCGCAACATCATACACGATACACTCACCACGGTCAACAGCTTCTATCGTTATTTTATCGTCGTCTGTCAGTTCAATACTGGCATGTGCGTACAGTGATATAGCTGCATTAAGTACCGCACCTCCGTACATATCGCAGTAGGGGCTTACGTCTGTGCCCCCGCCTGCTAACCCGATCCGTAATGGTGCTTTACTCCTGAACATGATCTTTATTGTGTTAATTTCTTATTTGCTATAAACGTCCCCGCTACAAAGAATATTATACCTACCAATCCACCAACTGAATCGGCAAGCGTATCCATATCATCCTGGTAGCGGCCTTCTACATAATGCCCCTGTATATATTCTACCAGCCACCCTACAAATATTGTTATCAGCAATAATGCCAGCAAACGTGGTATGTTTAGTGTAGGCCCGGCGCCCAGCCAGAAAAACGAGAACCCTGCAAAAAGCAGTACATGTGCCCATTTATCTATAAAAGGTATATCTACACGGGGTATTTCATTGCCGGGCAAAAAACATAAAATAAAAATGAGCAAAGTCCAGCCGATGGCTAAGGACCTTGCTCTTTTTTTATAAGGTGACGCTTTTGTAAAAACTACCCACATGAATTATTAACCTACAAGGGCGCTGTATGCTGCAGCATCCATCAGGTCATTCAGTTGAGCTGCATCGCTGATTGTCATTTTTATCATCCAACCCTTACCATAAGGATCGTTGTTTACATCTTCCGGAGTACCCTCAAGGTCTTTATTGAACTCAGTAACCGTACCGGAAACAGGCAGGAACAGATCAGAAACTGTTTTTACCGCTTCAACAGTACCGAAGATGTCGTTAGCTTCCAATGCCTGACCTTCAGTATTAACCTCTACAAAAACGATATCGCCCAACTCGCTTTGTGCGAAATCTGTAATGCCTACTGTAGCTGTATCGCCTTCCACTAATACCCACTCGTGATCTTTAGTGTACTTTAAATTCTCAGGAAAATTCATATTTTAAAATTTACGCGTAAAAATAGCAGTTTTTTGCAGGAAACATAATATTAATATTCTCCTATATAAAGCAATATTGCATTGATTGCGCAATATTAATATTACCTCACAAGTGTAATGTCTCCCTTCTGTATTTTATCCTCGCCAAGGAAGGTGAACTGTATCATGTAATAATACGCACCTATAGGCTGGGGGCTGCCATTGTACATGCCGTCCCAGCCCTGGTTAATATTCTGGGTATTGAACACCCTGTTGCCTTTTCGGTTGTATATAGAAAAGTTGAAGTTCGATATTTCTTCAGGGTATTTTGTACGGAAACGTATTACATCATTAAGACCGTCACCATTAGGTGAAAATACATCTGCCATCCAGATAGTGCAATCGTTGAATGTTACATTTGTTGTGTCTGCACTTACGCCACAATCGTTATACAACTCCACATAGTATTTACCGGGTTCTGTTACCTGTATCCTCGGCTCTGTAGAACCAGTTGACCATAAGTAAGATGTACCCCTGATGCTGATACCCTGAGGCAGGTATAGTATTTCATCTTTGCACACAGTAAGTTCAGATGGCCCCACGTCAATAACAGGTGGTTCTGTAAAATTGTCCAGCACTATGGTGGCAGTGTCCGTACATGGTACAAAATCAGTAACAGTTAATGTCACTTTATATGTTCCGGGTATGCTATATATATGCTTCGGATTTTTATCTGTACTTGATTTTCCATCACCAAAGTTCCAGCTATAACTTGGTGGTGCAGGTAATTGTGATGCGACCGTAATGTTACTATTGAATTCTACAGGTTGATTGGTACAGAAAATTGTATTGTCAACTGTAAATGCCGCTTTTAGGGGATGGTCAATATCAACTTCTTTTTCTGCAGTATCAATGCAAATACCATTGTCTGATATGAGCATGACATTGTACTTATTTTGATTGGTATATGTATGTACGGAGTTGTAGCCGGTGTCTATAGCTGTAGAGTCGCCAAAATGCCATTCGAATGTACTGTTGGAGACAGTAGATTTATTGGTGAAATTTACTATGTCTTCAGTACATCCATAATCAATTTCATAGTCAAAGTCTGTAATGCCTTCTCTCAGGTCCTGAACGGTTATATGCACAGAGTCTGACCATGAGCACCCGCCGTGGTTACTATTCGTTCGCACTGTGATGGTATAAGTAGTATTTGTTGTTGGCGTTATATAAGGTTTTAGCTTATTGGGGCCGGGGGTTGATGCAGTTGCTGCAGGAGTCCATGTAACATTATAACCAACACCCAATGTCATATTTGTAAGGGTTGCTTCAAGACTGTCTAAATAATGCCCGCAGCCCGAAATGGTTTTAGGTAGCCCAGCGTCAAGGTTTGCTTTTGGCACAACTACATGTATGGTATCCGTTCCTTTAATGCCGCACAAGGCTGTGTCATAATAGGAGAATAAAATTTTTGCACTGTCTGTAGCCGTAACGTTGATCGTCCCTCCGCTCGTAGCTGATATAGTTGCAGGGCCGCTTAATACCGACCAAGAAAAAACACCGGTACCTCCTACTGCTGCCAGGGGAACAGCAGGTCCTGTGCCGCAATAATATAATGGATTAGCACTCGGGCGTATCCTCTTTTTGTTGATAGCAATAAGCGGGCATGATGCAAAATCTGTAGGATCGGGCATGTTGGCAATTGCATTGTATAGTGGTACAAAGTCAATATTATTACCGTTAGGGGTACCCTCGTAGTATGTGCCGTAATTGTCAAAGTATACTTTGTTGTTTATTACAGCAAATCCACCACCGCCTGTAGTATTTGGTACACCTGTCAGGCTCCATGAATTAAGTAGCGCGCCGGATGAATTATATTGCGCAAGATACTGTTGTCCGGATGTGGCAAGTACATAAAAATTACCGTCACAATCTGCAATAATATCAAAAGGGCCTGCGCCCCTATAATTGGGCACGGTTGTTATATATATGGCATGGCCTGTACCATTATATCTGTATACCTGGCCGTTCAGTCCATTGAAAGCGTATATAAATCCACCTCCTGCGCCAATGTTACCTGCAAGAGCATGGCCAATGTGGTGCCCTGTGCTTGCCCATTTACTTCCATCCCAATAAACAAATGTGTCATTCCCTGGTCCGTCTTTCACACCGTAGAAGGTGGGAGAAGGACCAACACCTTGTAAGTTAGGGCTTACGGTTAATGCGGAAATGCTGTCAGCTTTTATGGTATTTCTTACCGGGTTGGTTGCAGATAGTGGCTGTGTAGGATCAAGACCCCATATCTCGCCCGGCAACCCGGGTCCGGGATTACCTCCGATAGGTCCGCCGGGGTTTACGAAATAAATATACCTGGCCCTCGGGCCCGAACATTCCGGAGGTTGCGCATTCGTAAGCAAGATGCATCCAAACAAGCAATATGTTAAAACTAGTATAAACGGATACTTAATAATTGCCATCATCGATTTTCATATCTGGGACTTCGTCGTTAGCCATGAAGTTAATAAAAAAACATATATGCACATCATTTATCAATAGGTGATATAAATAATATGTCATATAACATGCTTTTATAGTGTTTATACATCTTATTATAGGTAGGATAACTGTTCAAAACTTGTTTATGCTGAATTAGATAGGTGTATGGATAATTTACATATAAGTTATTTTCCCTTTTGATGGATTAAAATTTTATCAAAAAGAATTGATTGTACGGTATTTGTTATATATTTAAGGTGAATATGCCCTCACGAAGGGGTGTATTCTGTTTAATTAAATGCAATAAAGTAAGCACGATATGAAAAAAACATTTACGATCTTCAATGTTAAAATTCCTTTGTTGGCGGTTTTATTATTGATGGGTGTACAAACTGCATTTGCACAAACACCACAATATGCATATACCAACAACGCTACCGGTGGTAACTACATTCCATTCGGTTCGGGTACATGGGGTCCATACAGGTCACAATTCCTGTATCTGCCCGGCGACTTCCCCACACTGACTTCAACTAACCCGGGTTTTGTAACAGCTGTCTATTTCAAAGCTTACTTTGCAACGTCTAATATGACCATCCAGAACCTTGAAGTGGATCTGGGTAATGTTAGCGTTACCAGCCTCACGAGTTATGTTTCAGGCCTGACTAACGGTCTGCCTACTACTAACTATAACTGTGGTTCTCCAAACGTGGGCGACTGGTTTAAGATCGATCTGCAAACGCCGGTTTACTTAAATCCAAGCCAGCCATTTGTGGTTGATATAAAGAAATCTGACGTTACCAATGGTATTCCTGTTTATGCAGGTGGTACTCCGGTAAACTCAACATACACTGGTAATACGCATGCGTATAGTTCTTCTACTTCAGGCACTGCAAGTGTAAGACGCTATTCATACCAGTTTGGTTTTGACTTCTTCTCAGGATATCCTTGTAATGATACGCCGAAGAGTTCTGTAAATGGTCCAATACGTGTTTGTCCTAATAAAGTATTTACAGTTCGTCCTGACAGTTTCTATGCTACTGCTGAGTATAAATGGCAGTATTCTACAAACGGAACAACCTGGGCCAACTTTACAGGCGTACCTGGTTTGTATGGTGAGATCAGCGATAGTATTACTGCTGCAAAATGGTATCGTTGTACCATTACCTGCGACAGCAATAAAAGCCTGACCTGGACAACACCTCCGCACAAAGTTTCAATTGCTCCTTTCTACTATTGTTATTGCGAAACGAGCACAACCGTTGATGGTGGAGCGGATATAGGAAAAGTTGCTATCATTAATACAAGTAACGATGATACGGTTCTGAATAAAGCAATACTGCCAACCGGCACCGGTTTCCCGGTTTATAACAACCCAAGGGCTGATAAAAGGTACACGCCGTACCATGATAGTGTTCCCACACCTTGCCTGTACAGGGATACCACATACAGGTTTGTAGTTACACAGATTCATCCGGGTGCTACATTACAGCCAAGTTATGCACAGGTGTATATTGACTATAACCGTGATGGATTGTACAATCCGAATACTGAAAAGCTGTTCGTGAAAGAAATTGATGGAACAGGTAATCCACCGGAAGTAGTGATCGTTCCTAAAACTATTCCTCAGAATGCCCAGATCGGTTATACCGGTATGCGTGTTATCATAAGCCAGGATACTATCCCGGCATCTCCTTGTGATACTATCTCAGGTTATGGTGAGATAGAGGACTATATTGTTGAAATATGTCACAGGCCATGTGCTGATCCTGTTAATGCCGGAGTTGTTGTGTCAACTGATACGTCAATGTGTAACGGTTATGAGTACACGCTTACGGATACCACATACGACAAAACTGTTTCTGCATTTACACGTGCATGGCAGGTGTCCGGTGATAACCTGACATGGTTCAACATCGCAAACAGTGAAGGTAAGGATACGCTTGAGCGTGTGTTTACAGGGCAACCACTTTACTATAGGTTAAGGACTATTTGTAAGCCAACGCATGATACCGCATATTCTAATCCTACAGAGATTAAACTGAAGCCGGGCTACAAGTGCTATTGCTACAGTAAGGCTGTTGGTGGATTAGGTATCGATACCAGCGACATAGGTGGTGTAACCATAGCTAATTACACTTCTAATGCAGGTGGACCGCACTTGCTGAATGCTAATGCTCGTTATCCGAGAACTGACTTTACGGATATTACACCAATAGAAATATTTACAGACAGTGCATACAAGTTTGCTGTATATCACACAATGCCGGTTGTAGAGCATGGTGATGCCAAAGTGACCATATTTATGGACTTCAACAATAACCATAAGTACGAAATACCTCAAGAGCGCATCTACACAGGATACACTACCATTGGTAATCATACATTAGTGGATGATGTAATAGTTCCGCTAAACGCTATTGTGGATGTACCAACAGGTATGCGTGTGATACTGAACAACAACGTAGGACCAAACATTCCTTCAGATGAGGCATGCGGCCCTTACACTTCGGGTGAAACAGAAGATTACCTGTTGATATTCCGTAAGAAAATACCTGAGGGTGTTAATGAAGTAAGCAGGCTCAATGGTTTCAGTGTGAATCCTAACCCGACTTCAGGTAAGTTCCATGTACAGTTCAGTACCAATGCAACTATCTCTGATATTAAGGTACGTGTTACTAACGTAACAGGTCAATTGATCCAGGAGCAGGCATACAACTACGAGGGTGGTATGTTCTACAAAGAAATTGACATGACTGGTCAGGCAGCTGGTGTATACTTCGTTGAGTTACAAGCTGATGGAGAAAAACTGATGAGGAAGTTGGTAGTACAGTAAGAGTTTAATCTTTTTATAATACAGATATCCGGCAAACGACCAAACGTTTGCCGGATATTTTTTGTCTATGAGTTAAGGTGATTTGTGCGAAAATCACTTTAGTCCGTTATATTCATACTAAACACTATTCACTATTGTATTAGGTAAACGAAAAAACGAAAATTATGAAGGTCTTTACTAAATCGGTTATAGCCCTGCTGTTGCCAGTTTTGCTATTGGGAGCAGGTCTCAGATCTGTCGCACAGACAGTAACTTTTTCCGAAACTCATACAGGAGGTTCGGCGTCTACAGCGCAATGCGCTGCCTGGAATACTTTCCAGAGTCAACTGAATCCCGGCAATTATCTCAAGATGACCATCAAAGGTACATACGACCAAACAGGTCTTGTTTGTACTGATCGTGTGGTGGTAAATGCAATGGCGACAGCCATAAAAAATGCAAGTACATATATCTCGCCGCTTACCAATGGTCACGTATGGTCTGTTTGTAACAGGTACCAGGGCGAAGTGTGGATAGACCCACCTGCAAGCTGCAGCCCGTCAAACTGCCCAAGTCCGGGTTATATCCTGAGGCCGTGTATCGGTGGTACTAATTCGAACTGGGGTGGTGTTAATACTGCAACATGTGGTGCACCTACACAGGTTATGACTATTATTTTCGATGCAGGATACCCATGTACAGATACACCTAAAACATCTATTAAGGGCTCTAACATATCATGTATCAATAAAAAATTCACGCTTGTTCCGGACAGCTTTTATGCAGATGCTGATTACAAATGGGAATACTCAAATAATGGTACTGCATGGTCGAACTTCACAGGTACGGTTGACCCAACCACAGGTGGTATAGATGACATCATTACACAGACGAAATGGTACAGGTTGACAATCACTTGTATTGCAAATACAAACCTGGTTTGGACCACACCTCCTTTTAAAGTAAGCCCCGCACCTTTCTACTACTGCTACTGTGACAATACTGTAAGTACAGATGCCGGACCGGATATAGGAAAAGTAGCTATAGTTAAGGCAAGTAATGATGATACCGTATTGAATAAGGGTACGTTGCAAACCGGAACAGGCAAGCCGGTATACAATAACATCGATGCCAAGAATACATATACTCCATACCACGATAGCCTGGCATGGCCTTGTTTATACAGGGATACTACTTACAGGTTTGTTATTACGCAAATACATCCTGGCTCTAGTTTGATGCCAAGTGTTGCCCAGGTGTATATTGACTATAACAGGGACGGGTTGTACAATCCTAATACGGAACTGGCAGCTATTAAGGCAATTGATGGCACAGGCAATAACCCTGAAATAGCTGTGATCGCAAAATCAATACCTTCAAATGCAGAGATCGGCCCAACAGGCATGCGTGTAGTGATCAGCGAAGATACCATACAAGGTGGCCCATGTAATACTATACAGGGATATGGAGAGGTAGAAGATTATGTTGTTGAAATATGCCACCGACCTTGTGACGGACCTGTTAATGCAGGAACTGTTGTTTCTACAAACGTATCAATGTGTAAAGACTATGAATACACGCTTAAAAATACAACATATGAAAAAGCACGTTCAGCGTTTTTACGTTCATGGCAGGTGTCTGGCGATGATAAAACCTGGTTCAACGTTGCCAATAGCCAGGGTAAAGACACTTTAGAGCGGGTGTTTACAGGCCAGCCATTGTTCTATAGGTACAGAACTATTTGTCCGTCAACAAATGATACTGCTTACTCAGCACCGCTGGAAATAAAACTCAAGCCGGCATATAAGTGTTATTGCTACAGTAAAGCGGTAGGTGGCTTAGGTGTTGATACAAGTGATATTGGAGGTGTGACGTTAGGTGATTATTCTTCAAATTCAGGTGGCCCGCATCTGCTGAACCCTGATGCTAACTATCCGAGAACGGACTACACAGACATAGATCCGATCGAGATATATACAGATAGTTCATACAGGTTTACAGTATATCATACTATGCCTGTGGTGCAGCATGGAGACGCCAAAGTGACGATCTTCATGGACTTTAATAACAACCACAAATATGACATACCGTCTGAGCGTATATATACCGGGTTTACCAATATTGGTAACCATACGCTGATAGACAATGTGATAGTACCTAGAAATGCCATTGTAAATGTGCCTACCGGTATGCGTGTAATACTGAATAATAACGTAGGCCCCAATATTCCTTCAGATGAGGCATGCGGACCATACTTGTCAGGAGAAACTGAGGATTATCTTTTAATATTCCGTCAGAAAGGTTTGGGAATCAATGATACAAAAACATTGAATGGCTTCAGCGTACATCCAAACCCGACTTCAGGTAAATTCTATGTACAGTTCAACACAAATGCAGATGTGTCTGATGTAGTAGTTCGCGTAACAAATGTAACGGGTCAGCTGATACAACAATATGCTTACGAGTACGAAGGTGGTATGCTTTACAAAGAGATCAATATGACAGGCAACGCTTCTGGTGTATACTTTGTAGAATTAGAAGCCGGAGGCGAAAAGCTGATGACCAAGCTGGTATTGCAATAGCAATATTTTATTAATATATTAATAATATATCTGGCAAGCGGCAAACGTTTGCCAGATTTTTTATGTCTATTTGCGCTGGAAAGTAGGCTAATTATGCATATTTTATTTTTCTATATAAATTGTGCGTGACTAACCTAACCCTTGTAGATCTATATTACTAAAATATATTTTATGCTATCTTTCAGCAAGTTGATACGACCTATGCTAGCCCTGTTGCTGGCTTTGTTCTCATTTCAGAACAGTTTTGCGCAAACCTTAATGCCGCTTCCACCACACGCAACTGTTTATAGTCCTACTGTGCGTGGATATTGGTTTACAGCCCCCGTCGACTTTACCATAGTAGGCTTACGTATACCACCGGAAGCAGGTACCGGCGCTCAATATATGCAGGTGATCAGGATCAATGATCCAGTACCGGTTGTGTTTGCAGCAAATTCAACAAACTTCACATCACTTGCCTATATAAATGCCGCTCCAAATGGCGTAATTCAAACGGTAAATATACAGGTAGCAGCAGGTGATAAGATAGGTATATTCGGTTCAGCTGACCTGAATAACTCCTATGGTACTGTAACAGGACCAACCAATATTGATGGTAACCCTGTTACCCTGGCCAGGATCTTATACCAGGGAAATATTATGACCGCAGGTATCCCCAACTATTCTACAGAACCTACAAGTGCGTCTATAAGCAGGGTTGAGATGTATTATGTAACTGCAGTTCCGTGCGACGATACACTTGAAAGCGCCGTTGTTTTAGGCCCGAAGGTAATATGCCCTAACAAGCAATTCTCTCTTGCTATCGGTTTGCAGAACGGTACACTGATGTCAGGCCTTACTTACCAGTGGCAGTATTCTGTAAACTCAGGCCTTTCCTGGTCAAACTTTACGGGAGTACCAAACGTTGCTAAGGGAGGTCAGATATCTGACGTTATCACTTCTGACAAATGGTATCGCTGCATTATCAGGTGTACCGCTACAAATGAGACATTTACAACACCGGTACACAAAGTATCGATAGCGCCTTTTTACTATTGTTATTGCGATAACGAGACAACTGTAGATAATGGTGCTAATATTGGTAAAGTAGCTATAATTAACACTACAAATGATGATACGGTATTCAATAAAGGCACTATAGCCACAGGTAGCGGGTTCCCTGTTTACAACAACGCACAGGCTGCACGTAAGTATACAGGTTACCACGATAGCCTTGCTTGGCCTTGCTTATACAGGGATAGTATGTACAGGTTCCTTATTACACAGATACACCCGAAAGCTACATTCCAGAAAAGTGTGGCACAGGTATATATAGATTATAACCGCGATGGTATATATAATCCAAATACGGAGCGTGTGTTTGTAAAAGACCTTGATGGTACAAATACACAGCCTGAAATTGTTCAGGTTGCGGCAAAAGTACCTTCAACAGCAGCGATCGGTGTAACCGGTATGCGTGTTATTATCAGCGAAAAAGCACTGACAGGAGCACCTTGCGATACCATTTCAGGTTATGGAGAAGTGGAAGATTATATCATTCAGATATGCCACCGCCCGTGCGATGCACCTGTTAAAACAGGTATAGTGGTATCTACAGATACATCTATGTGTAAAGGATATGAGTATACGCTTACGGATACTACATATGAAAAAACAGTGTCTTCTTTCACGCGTGCATGGCAGGTGTCAGGCGATGCTATAACATGGTTCAACATTAATAACAGCCAGGGTAAAGATACACTTGAGCGTGTATTTACAGGCCAACCGCTGTTTTACAGGTTAAGGACCATATGTGTACCGACACATGATACTGCTTATTCAGATCCTACTGAAATAAAACTGAAGCCGGGTTATAAATGCTACTGCTACAGTAAAGCCGTTGGCGGACTTGGAGTAGATACCAGCGATATAGGTGGTGTAACGATTGGTGGATATAAGTTCAATTCAGGCGGCCCCCACCTGTTGAACCCTAAAGCATACTATCCAAGAACAGACTATACGGATATTGAGCCGATACCATTGTACACCGATAGTATGTACAGGTTCACGGTATATCACACAATGCCAGTAGCAGAACATGGAGATGCTAAAGTGACCATCTTTATGGACTTTAACAATAACCATAAGTATGATATACCGTCAGAACGTATTTATACAGGCTTTACCGCAATAGGTAACCACACACTGATAGATAATGTTGTAATACCTCGTAATGCAATTCTGGATGTACCTACCGGTATGCGTGTAATACTGAATAACAACGTTGGTCCTAACATTCCTTCAGATGAGGCATGTGGTCCTTATGAGTCAGGTGAAACGGAGGATTATATATTGATATTCCGCAGGAAAATACCGGAAGGTGTAAATGAAGTGAATAAACTCAATGGCTTCAATGTTCACCCGAATCCAACTTCAGGTAAGTTCAATATCAGGTTCAATACTGATGTTGAAATATCAGATGTACAGGTACGAATTACTAATGTAACAGGCCAGGTAGTATTTGAACAGAAGTACACCCATGCCGGTGGAACATTCAATAAAGAACTGGATATGAGCAACAATGCAGCCGGTGTTTATTTTGTACAGCTACAAGCTGACGGCGCACAGCTGATGACCAAATTGGTTGTTCAATAATCTGATAATAAAAAACCTTGTATATCAAAGCGGGTGGCTGTCAGCCACCCGCTTTTGTGTTGTATATCCCGTGTTTTCCGTACCTTTATACTACTCACTATATATACAAAAAAGCTATCAGAAAGTCAAGTGTTTTTTGGGGCTTCGGAGGGGTAGATTGATAAAAAGGCTTGTAAATCAAGCATATGAGTTATTCACGTTCTTTTTCCACAATTCGTGCATTTCTATTTTTCAATCAATTCGCAGTTTTAGATACTTTCGTTGTCCGAGGATATTTTTTCTGAACGATTAACTATTATTTAACGCAAAATATTTGATACCCATGGCTGCAGCTAAAAACAAGTCCGGTAAAGGGCTCTCCTTCTCTCGTCATTACACAAAAGACGATCTTACTCCGTATGAGATGTTCGAGTATGATTATCGTACCTCTGTCATTCGTAACCCGAATGGAGAGAAAGTGTTTGAAATGACAAACGTAGAGGTGCCTAAACATTGGTCGCAGATAGCAACCGATATACTGGCACAAAAATATTTCCGTAAAGCAGGAGTACCTCAACCCGACGGCAGCCTGGGCAGGGAAACTTCTATTAAACAAGTGGCGCACCGCCTGGCCGATTGCTGGCGCAGTTGGGGTGAAAAGTATGGATACTTCGCAGGCAAAAATGATGCGCAGGTATTTTACGATGAGTTGGTTTACAGCATACTCAATCAGGGATGCGCGCCAAACTCTCCACAGTGGTTCAACACAGGTCTGTTCAGCAGCTATGGTATAGACGGTAAAGCACAGGGCCACTATTATGTTGACCCGGTTACAGGCACTCTGGAGCGCTCTAAAAATGCATATGAGCGTCCTCAGCCGCACGCCTGCTTTATATTAAGTACAAGTGATGACCTGGTGAATGAAGGCGGTATCATGGACCTGTGGGTTCGTGAAGCACGTATATTCAAATATGGCTCAGGTGTTGGTACCAACTTCTCAAACATTCGTGCTGAAGGCGAAAAGCTGAGCGGCGGCGGTACTTCAAGCGGCCTGATGAGCTTCCTGAAAATAGGCGACCGTGCTGCGGGAGCTATAAAGAGTGGTGGTACTACACGTCGTGCTGCTAAAATGGTATGCCTCGATCTGGACCATCCTGAAGTAGTAGACTTTATAGACTGGAAAGTAGAAGAAGAAAAGAAAGTTGCTGCTTTGATAGCTGCGGGTTACGCTTCTGATTATGAAGGTGAAGCATACCGTACTGTATCAGGACAGAACTCTAACAACTCTGTTCGTATACCTAACGAATTTTTCCGCCGCCTGACCAACAATGAAGATTGGGAAATGGTAGCGCGTACCGATGGTAAGGTGATGAAGAAGATCCCTTCAAAAGAGTTGTGGGAAAAGATCGCATACTCAGCATGGCGTTGCGCTGACCCCGGTACACAATATGATACTACAATTAACGAATGGCATACATGCCCTGAAGGTGGTGCGATACGCGCATCCAACCCATGCTCTGAGTACATGTTCTTAGACAACACGGCTTGTAACCTGGCATCACTCAACCTGCGTCGTTATTTTGATGAAGATACCTGCAAGTTTGATGTTGATGGTTTTGAATACATGGTTCGTTTGTGGACTGTTGTGCTGGAAGTATCTGTACTGATGGCGCAGTTCCCTTCTCCTGAAGTGGCTCAACTGAGTTACGATTACCGTACACTCGGATTAGGATATGCAAACCTTGGCTCTATGCTGATGGTGAGTGGTATTCCTTACGATAGTGAAGAAGCACGTGCAATAGGTGGTGCTATCACAGCGATTATGACGGGTGTTGCATACCGTACATCAGCAGAAATGGCTGAAGCACTGGGTGCTTTCCCTCGCTTTAAAGAAAACCGCGAGCATATGCTGCGTGTAATGCGCAACCACCGTGCCGCTGCTTACGATGCTGCGGAAGCATACGAAGGACTGGAAACAAAACCAATGGGTATCAACGCTAAGTACTGCCCTGACTATATGCTGAAAGCAGCTACCAAAGCATGGGATGACGCCGTACAAATGGGCGAGCAACACGGCTATCGTAACGCACAGGCTACGGTTATCGCTCCTACCGGTACTATCGGTTTGGTGATGGATTGCGATACTACAGGTATCGAGCCGGACTTCGCATTGGTTAAATTCAAGAAACTTTCCGGTGGTGGTTATTTCAAGATCATCAACCAGTCTATACCACAGGCATTAAAACACCTGGGTTATAATGCACAGCAAATAGATGATATAGTTAAATATGCTAAAGGCCACGCAACATTTGCAGGTGCACCTTATATCAACCACCAGTCGCTTAGCGAAAAAGGTTTCATTGCTGATGAACTGAAAAAACTGGATAAAGCTGTTGAAAGCGCATTTGAGATCGGATTTGTATTCAATGCATACTCTCTGGGTGAAGAGTGCCTGAAGCGTTTAGGTTTTGAACCTGAGCAATACTTCGCTCCTGACTTCAACCTGCTGGAAGAATTAGGGTTTACAGATGAGCAGATAGATGCGGCAAACGATTACGTGTGCGGTACTATGATGGTAGAGGGAGCACCTCACCTGAAAACTGCTCACCTGCCTGTATTTGATTGTGCTAACAAGTGTGGTAAAAAAGGTGAACGTTATATCCACGCACATGGTCACATACGCATGATGGGTGCTACACAGCCTTTCATCAGCGGTGCTATATCTAAAACCATCAACCTGCCGCACGAGGCGACAGTTGAAGAAATAAAAGATTGCTACTTCCTGAGCTGGCAACTGGGTATCAAAGCATGTGCTTTGTATCGCGATGGTTCTAAACTGAGCCAGCCACTCAGCAACAAGAGCGACAAGAAAAAGAAAGAAAAAGACGGCGACGCTAAAGAAACAGCAGCAGCTGAAGATAGCCAGATAGTAGATATGAGCAAACTGACAGTTGAAGAACTGTTGGAAGAAGTGAACAAGCGTGTACAGGCCAGCCCTGATACCCAACTGAAACGCGAATTGAGCCGTATCGTTGAGCGTAAGCAGTTGCCTTCAAAGCGCCGTGGTTATACCATTAAAGCAAAAGTAGGTGGCCAGCCGATGTTCGTACGTACGGGTGAATATAATGATGGTACACTGGGTGAAATATTCCTGGATATGGCCAAAGAAGGTGCCACAATGCGTAGCCTCATGAACAGTTTTGCCATTGCTGTCTCAGTAGGTTTGCAGTACGGTGTACCTCTGGAGGAGTATGTAGATAAGTTTACCTTTACACGCTTTGAACCGGCAGGTATGGTAGAGCACCCGAATATCAAGTCTGCAACTTCTGTACTTGACTTCATCTTCCGCTTGCTGGCATTTGAATACCTTGACCGTACAGACCTGGTACACGTTCAGGATCCGGAAAGGTTACCAGGCGAAGACGTGGCAGCCAAGCAGGAATTATCGCAGGTAAGGGTAACACCACCTGCTACACAAAAGCAGAAGAACACTAATGTGGCGCCCAAGGCGGTTGCTGTTTCAGCTCAAAATTCATCTGATGTGAAGAAGATGATGGGTACCAGTGCCGATGCCCCCGTTTGCCGCAGTTGTGGTAACATAACCCTGCGCAACGGAACCTGCTATATGTGCCCTAACTGCGGTACTACAACAGGTTGCAGCTAAACAATGAATAGTTTTCGATGATTAATACAGACAGCGGCCCCGGATTTTTCCGGGGCTTTTGTTTATGTTATGTTTTTTTGAAGATCGATCTATCGCACTATCTCGTACCTGCTGAAGGTATCATTCAGGTTGAAGTACTTTTCGGGCAGTGCGGAGTAGTCTATTACCTGCCAGTTGGTAATGAATGATTTCCTGTCCCAGTGTGCAAGGTAAAACTTGTCCAATGTATCCGTCACGAAAATGTTTGCAGTTTCTTTGCCTGCCGATTCGGTGGTAGATAGCAACCAGAACTCATAAGGCGTGCCCCATGCCATAATAAGCGTATCTGCGATAGCAGGTGTTTCCGCTATCAGCATTTTTTTGCCGGGATTATTCTTCAGCAGGTTACGCTCCCAGGTTAGGCGATTAGTATAAGTGTCATGATTAAGGTATATTCTCACCAGTCCTGTAGCTAAAATGAGTACGAACAAGATATAGCCCAATTGCTTTTGCTCAAGTCTTGGCAAAACATCAAATACAAAAGGGATGGCAATGAAGATGCTTAAAGGAAGGTATAGGTTTTCGATATAAAAATCTTTTGTATAGTCAGTAGGGTACGATGTGTTTATTATGATTGTATATCCCACCATAAAGGCTGTAAAGAGCAACAGGTTAAGCCATTTCCTTTCTTTTATATAAATTATGCCTATGATGGCAGAGCAGACAGGTATCCACATAAACCTGCCAAGCATGTGCTTTATAAAGTGACGTGTAGAGTATAGGTTGGGCCAGTCTGCTATTTTACTGAATATATTATCCGTGGTTTTCATGGCCTTGGTATCGTATGCTGTAACAACGAAACGTAGTTTTAAGTAAAAAGTAATAAGCAGGGCAGCAGCCGCTATGAAAAATATTTTTTTGTTGGTGATAATCTTGTTGTTGATGGCAAAATAACCGGCAAGAAAAATGGCAGCTATAAATAGTATCGGGTGGAACAGCGTTGATAAGACTATCATCGGCACTAGTAGTAATGCTTGCAAAATGGGTTTGTGTATAAATATTTCACTTCTCATTACTGCTAATGTCAGTAATAAGAAAACAGCACCCTGTGGCAGTTCCGATTGTGCCCAGTAAAATGTATCAGTAACAAACAAAATATTGAATAACAATATGCTTAACGCGATCCCATATTGTTTCAATACTCTGCCACTGATCCAATAACAGGTAGCGAAATGGATAATAAAGCTTGCCGAATAAACATATATAGAAGCATTGAGCGGTACCGATAATTTTGCACATAGTAGCGGATATATTTGTGTTACTATGGCACCATAACGATAATTCTGAATAGTGAAGTCGCTGGTCCTTAATATTTGAAATAATTGATAGGCACAGTCGACGAAGACGATCCTTTCTTTATAAAAAACAATAGATAGAATGAATAGTGCCAGGTAGGCTATTAAACCGATATGGTAAAGTTTTTTTATCATCAGGTCAGGATTTGGTTGAGTATGTCTAGCAACCATTATGTTAATCTGTATGCAAATCTATTATTTGTATCTCACAGATGCTGCATTTATGTGGCAAGTGCTGTAATGGCTTTATATACTTTGGTCACTACAGAGCTCATCCTGAAGTAGTCCAGTGTTTCAGGCTTGTCATCCTCAGTATGGTAGTTTTTGTTCCTGTAGAATGCGCTATCCGTTATCATCAGTGCCGACCAGCCAAACGTCCAGTAATTTCTGTGGTCGCTCAGGTCAATACCTGTTATCCATCTCGGCCCTTTGAATACTTTAGCCTTCACGCCTCCTGAATGTTTAAATTTCCTGGAAAATAAACGGGCGAATTTGCCGTTGTGAAACTTGCGCACCACGGTTATATAATTGCCTTTACCACCATAAAACAACTTCAATATGCCCAATGGATACTGTTGCGATCTTTTGTGGTCGTCAAAATATCCGATCATCTCCAGGCATACCATACCTACAATGGGCGTGTTGTTGGTATGCAGCGCTGTTGCGTGCACGGAGCTGCCCATATCCTGCGAGCCGAAGTAGGGAGGCTCTTCAAGACTATAAGCCACAAGATCTACACGTACTTCCCATTTGCTTACGTCGGTTTCTGAGAACATTCTTGCCAGTTCCAGTAGTCCCGCTACGCCACTGGCATTATCGTCCGCACCCATTTGCTCGCCACATACATCATAATGTGCTCCGATGATCACACGGGGAGCATTCACCGGCCCGAAAGTGGCATATACGTTATAATACTTTTTGCCTTTTACAGTAAAGGCCTGTGTGTAGGTTTCTTTGGTCAGTGCGGAGAACTCTTTGAATATATAATCAGCGGCACGGTTCAGTGCTACAGTATCTGCGTGTGTCCTGTAGCCGGGGCCTTCGGTCAGCTTGTCTACATGTTTGCGCAAAGCTGCTTCGCTGGCCTCAGTGCCGTAACAATTTACCCGTAGCAGCAACAGGCAGGTAATAACAATCAGTAATGGGCGACATTTCATAATCATTCAATTTTTCAGATGGCATATCAGCTGCCGTCTTTATGTTCCCACAGGTACAGGCAGGCATAGGTGCGGTAAGGGCTCCACTTGCCGGATATTTTCAGCATTTTTTCACGTAGTGCCTTTTTATCAGTGGTATCCAGTTTATACAATTGTATCATGGCCTGTTGTATGCCCAGGTCGTCTACGGCAAACACATCTTCCCTGCGCAGGGCAAACATCAGTATCATCTCTACGGTCCATTTACCTACCCCTTTTATCGGAAGCAGGAAGTCCTTCACTTCTTCGTCGGTCATTTTATACAATGCCTTATCGCTCATATCATGCTCCATGGCATAACGGGCGATATTCTGTATATAGTGTGTTTTGGCATTAGATAACCCAATGGCTCTTAATTCATCAAAAGGCATTTCCGCTACCTGTTCAGGTGCGGGCTCTTTTCCGCCAAACAGGTCAAGAAAGCGGTTGTAGATCACTTTGGCTACTTTGGTAGACAACTGCTGGCTCATTACGGAGCTCATCAGGTGCAGTGTTACGTTCCGTCGCTTTACCAGCTTCTTTTCCGGTGCTTTCCCGAGCAGGGCTGCCAGTTTTTTATCTTTTGAAAGATGCGCCAGGTATGCCGGCTCCTTTTTAATAGTCATAATAGCACAATGCCGATTATATATGTTTAAATATATTTTAAACAGGTCGATTAAGATAATAAAAACCTTATATATTCTGAAATCTGCTACCTGTATTGCTTGTATACTATTCCTGATATTTAAATATCCTTATGTTATCTTTGCCCGCATTAACACTTAGATATGAAGAATACTCCATTTACTGACAAGCATATTGCACTGGGCGCTAAAATGGCCGAGTTCGCAGGATATAACATGCCGATATCTTACTCCGGCATCAACGATGAGCACGCAACTGTACGTAATAATGCAGGTGTGTTTGATGTAAGCCATATGGGTGAGTTCATACTGAAAGGGCCAAACGCGCTCGACCTGATACAGCGTGTTACCAGCAATGATGCAGCCAAGCTGAATGCTCCCGGCAAAGCTCAGTACTCCTGCCTGCCAAACGATGAGGGCGGTATTGTAGACGACCTGCTGGTATATGCTATTGAGCCGAACAATGTGTACATGCTGGTGGTAAATGCATCGAACATAGAAAAGGACTGGAACTGGATCAGCAAGCACAACACAGAGGGTGTCGAAATGCACAATATATCTGACAAGACAGGTTTGCTGGCGGTTCAGGGCCCTAAAGCTGTGGAGTACATGCAGGAGCTGACCGATATGGATATCACCAACCTGAAATACTACACTTTTGTAAAAGGCACATTCGCAGGTGTTGAGAATGTAGTAGTAAGCGCTACAGGTTATACAGGTGCAGGTGGTGTAGAAATATATTTTGAAGATAAAGACGGAGCGGGGGATAAAATTTGGGATGAAGTGTTTCGTGTAGGTGGCCCTAAAGGTATGAAGCCGATAGGACTGGGTGCGCGCGATACACTGCGCCTTGAAATGGGCTTCTGCCTGTATGGTAACGATATTGATGATACTACATCTCCGCTGGAAGCTGGTCTTGGATGGATAACCAAATTCACTAAAGACTTCACGTCCAAAGAAACATTTGCCGCACAAAAAGCGAACGGTGTTACCCGCAAACTGGTTGGTTTCGAGATGGTAGACAAAGGTATACCCCGCCATCATTATAAAATACAGAATGCCGCCGGCGAGGAGATCGGTTTCGTTACCTCCGGTACACAGTCACCAAGCCTGGGCAAAGCCATAGGTATGGGTTATGTACGTAAGGATATGGCTGTTGAAGGCAACGAGATAAATATCATGATACGCGACAGGGCCATTAAAGCCAAAGTGGTGAAAATGCCTTTTGAATAAATTAAGTTTTTAAAAGCCCCATGCAGTCAGCATGGGGCTTTTTTTATACCTTTTCAGCATCATTATATATGCTGTCCCGTTTATCCTATATATGTTGTGTTGCGCTACTGCTTTCTGTAGCCATGATATTCTACCCCAAGTGGAATAATGAGGGTACTGAGTCTCCATTAGGCTACGATGCCTCAACTTATTACTGGTACCTACCCGCTACGTTTATATACAAAGACCTGAAGAAACAGAAGTTTGGGGATAGTATTAACGCCAAATATAAATTCAACGCTGCATTTGAGCAATCGTATGTACACACAAGTGGTAACAGGGTTATTACATACAGCTCAGGGGTAGCGCTGTTACAATTGCCAGCCTTTGCAGTAGCCCATGTTTTGGCACAACCACTAGGCTTTGAGCCCGATGGTTTTTCAAAACCCTATAGGGTAGCCATACAGGCATGGAGTTTAATTTGGGTTTTGATAGGCCTATGGTTTTTCAGGAAGCTACTGCTATTCTATTTCAGCGATAAGGTTGTCGCCATTACTTTGTTGCTGCTTGTATTTGGCAGCAACTACCTCAATTACAATGCTATCGATATCACACTTACACACAGCTGGCTATTTACTGTTTACGTATGCTTATTGTTGAGTACAAGGGCGTTTTACCTGCAGCCATCACGAAAACATGCCGTAGGTATTGGCCTGTTTTCGGGGTTGCTTATTTTGATACGCCCTTCAGAGTTGCTGGCCGTGCTCATACCATTGCTTTGGGGTATGGAAAGTATATCAGTCAAAGCTATTAAAGAGCGACTGACCTTTTTTGTTCAGCAGTACCGGTATTTATTGATTGCTATAGCATGTGCAGCCATTGTTGGCTCCATACAGGTAATATACTGGCTCTATATTACTGGTCAGCCGCTGGTGTATAGTTACGATGATAAAGGTTTTTCCTGGAAGAGTCCGCATTTTTGGCAATATACTTTCAGCTATCGTAGTGGCTGGCTGGTATATACACCACTGCTGTTTTTTGCGTTCATAGGTTTATTGCCGTTCCTGTTCAGGGGTAAAAATAAAGTGGCAGTCATTTCTTTCTTCTTGCTTTATTATTACCTGGTATCAGCATGGGATGTATGGTGGTATGGCGGCATGGGAGGCAGAGCAATGGTGCATAGTTACGCAGTGTTGTTTTTGATCATTGCAAAATTGGTAGAGTACATACTGGCAACCAGGTGGATAAAATGGCCGGTTCTTGCAGTGATGGTACTGTTTGCATACGTCAATATATGGTTTACCCATAATGCGCATGCCACCGGAGGATTGTATGATCCCAATGGGATGACAAAAGAGTATTACTGGGCGGTTGTGGGACGCTTTAGAGGACCTGATCATACCATCAGGTTTAAAGACACAGATGAATATTTTGATGGAGAACCCGGAAGCCTGGTTCTATTGCACCAATATGGTTTTGAGGATGATACAACACTAACCGGTATGGGTGTCATTTCCGGGCAACGTTCTGTATTGCTGAATGCAGGAAGGGAGCACAGCCCCGTTGTAAGGGTACCGTATAGTAACAACACGGCAGATTGGATAAGGGCAAAAGCCAATATCAAACTATCATGCTGGGAATGGGAAAACTGGCGGAGAGTACAGTTCATTGTAAGTTTCATTGATGAACATAATGAATTTGTAAAAAGAAGAATGATAAGGTTGAACCATGCAACGGAAAAGTGGGAAACAGAGATATACTTCGATGTGAAAATTCCGGAACAGCCTTTTAATGCAGTTGAGGTACAGTTCTGGAACCCGGGTACAACTTGCCCTGTATTGATAGATGATGTTGAGATATGGTCTTTCAATGAATAGCCCTACCTATCCATATACACACTGTAATGCCTGCTGGTATCTGTAAATTTAAAGTACCTGGGGTTCAGGTCTTTATATTTAAATATGCCCCATTCGGTCACAAAAGCCCTGTAGTTATCATAGGCCCAACTTACTGACTCAATATTATTGTTGATGATAATAGAGGCTGTTTTGTCTCGTTCCAGTGTTGATATTAGCCAGAATTCATATGGCGACGACCACGGTAATAATATTGTGCCCGCTGGTTTGTCTCCCATGGGCACCATCATTTTTTCATCACCGTATTTATCTAAATATCCCCTGTACCAGTCTATTCTTCCTGCGTAAAAATCCTGCTTCATACCTATACGCACAAATGAAGTGATGAGGATGAGCACGAATACAGATACCACAAGATTTTTGTTCCACCTGGGAAAAACATCGTACACCAACGGTAGTGCGAGGAATAAGCCCAGTGATGTATACATATTCTCTTTGTAAAATTCATGGGTCAGGTAAGTAGGGTAGGCAATATTCACGATCTGGCTATAACCAACACATGCACCTAATACCAGCAACATTTTCAACCACTTTCTGTCACTGACGTAGGTAGCAATAACAATGACAAAAAGAACAGGCAGCCAGTAATACATACTAAACCATGTTTCCACGAAATGTATATTGGAATAAGTGCTGAAGTAGTCAGGAAACAGCTTTTTGAAATTCCTCAGCAGTTCTATCGATTCAGATTCATATGCATCTGCAAGCAGCTTTTTTTTAGCTACTGCAATGAGTACAAACCCTATGTTGATAGCAACGAGTAATATTCTGTTAACCCTTATTCCGGGGCTTATAAAAACAAATGCGGATATGAACACGAAAGGGAAAACGGCCAATGGATGAGAGAAACAGATAGTGACAGTACCAACGGCAAGGAAAAACCAAAGTAGTACTGCGGGGATTTTTCGTTCTGTATCAATAATCAGTGCGAAAAATGGTAATATTAGTGATAAGCCCAGCAGTAGTTCAGACAGTCCCCAGAAAAAAGTATGGGTAACTATGAGCGTATTTACAACTAATAGTACAACCCCCAACCTGTAATTTTTTAAAACAACTCCACACAGCAGGTAGCACACAAAATGATAAACAGCAAATGATGCAGCATAAAATACCATTACCCACTTTAATGATAAAGATAATTTAGCAGCAAGCAGTGGTAGCACTTGTGGTATAGCAGCTATAAACCTGTGCCTTTGTACAGTAAAGGTGTCATCTTTCAGTATCTCAAAAAGAAATAATGAATTGTCCAGCAATATCGTGCGCTCTTTATAGAACAAAGCTGCCAGTATTATCAATACAGGGTAAGCCAATATGCCAATGTTGTATATTTTCTTGTCCATTCCCACCGGATACATTATCTGTAGCTGTATTATAAACCTGCCTTATTACTAAGGTTTAACGCTTATAATCAATAAAACTATCGATTTGAGGTAAAATCCTGCCATAAAAAGCAAAGTTTTTTCTTTCTTTGCAGTCAATTCCAAAATACATATTCATGTTACCTAAGTACAATCGCGTTCTGCTAAAATTATCCGGAGAATCTCTGTTGGGCGATAGTAAATATGGCATAGACCCGCAAATGCTGGAACAATATGCTCAGGATATTAAAGAAATAACAGATCTGGGAGTACAGGTAGCAGTAGTAATAGGTGGTGGTAATATATACCGTGGTATGAACGAGGCCGAAACAGGCATCGAGCGTGCGCAGGGCGATTACATGGGTATGCTGGCTACACTTATCAATGGTATGGCCCTACAGGCGTCATTGGAAAGGGTAGGGGTTATCACCCGCCTGCAAAGCGCCATAAAAATGGAGCAGGTTGCGGAGCCTTATATTCGCAGGCGTGCTATCCGCCACCTGGAAAAAGGCCGTGTAGTAATATTCGGCGCAGGTACGGGTAACCCATACTTTACAACAGATACAGCAGGCTCGCTAAGGGCTATTGAAATAAAGGCTGACGTGATACTGAAAGGCACGCGTGTAGACGGCATCTACTCAGCAGACCCTGAAAAAGACAGCAGCGCTACTCGCTTCGACAAGCTGAGCTTCAACGATGTCATCAGCAAAGGACTGAAGGTGATGGATATGACTGCGTTTACCTTGTGCGAAGAGAATAACCTGCCAATAATCGTATTCGATATGAATACTCCCGGCAACTTGCTGAATGTAGTAAGTGGTAAGGCTGTTGGTACGTTGGTGAGCTAAGCCTTAGCGCATCCTTTTCTTTTTATTTCTTTCGTAATCTTCAAAAATGAAGTTGCCCAGACCGTCAAGGGATGAGTAGAATGCTTTGCCGTTATTTACCTCGGTAAAGTTGCGCACAAATGCCTGCAGGTAAGGATCGTTGGCTATCATAAAGGTGATAACAGGTATCTTCAACCTGCGTAGCTGCCCTGCGAGGTTCAGTGTTTTGTTCAGTATTTTACTGTCTATTCCAAAGCTGTTTTTATAATACTTATTCCCGATCTTCAGGCAGGTAGGTTTGCCATCCGTTATCATGAATATCTGTTTGTTGGGGTTCTTCCGTCGGCGAAGGATATCCATTGCCATCTCCAGCCCTGCAACAGTATTGGTATGATATGGCCCCACCTGCAGGTAAGGCAGGTCTTTCATTTCTATCTGCCATGCATCGTTACCAAAGGCTACAATATCCAGCGTGTCTTTGGGGTAACGTGTAGTAATAAGCTCGCTCAATGCCATGGCTACTTTCTTGGCAGGTGTTATCCTGTCTTCCCCATACAGTATCATTGAGTGTGATATGTCTATCATCAGCACGGTAGATGTCTGTGTCTTAAAATCCATCTCGTGGATCTCAAGATCATCCTGTTGCATGTTAAACTGCTCTATCCCGTGATTGATGAGCGAGTTGCGGATACTGCCCGAATAATCTATCGCATCCAGCCTGTCACCAAATTCATAAGGACGTGTTTCAGGGTTCAGCTCATCACCATTCCCTGTTTTGAAAGTATTGTGGTTGCCTTTATTCCCTTTTTTCAGTTTCCCGAATATCTCATCCAGCGAGCGTTTACGTATGGTCTGCTCTGTTTTTCCTGTTATGGCAAAACTGCCGTCATTTTCCCGCTCTTTCAGGTAGCCTTTTTCTTTCAGTTCTTCTATAAAGTCACCTATGCCATAATCATTATCCGTCAGTCCGTGTTCCCTGTCCAGTTGTGTCAGCCAGTCCAGCGCTTCTGTAGCATCGCCACTGGTGTATTGTAGCATTTCCATAAACAGGTTGAACAGCCGCTCAAACGGCGTTTTACCTTCCTGCTCCACAAACTTTGTAAATAATATACCCTTCATGCTTGTACTAAGTTACACACTTTGCCGTTGGGTATAAATAAGGTTTACTGATAACAGTATTATTGAAACTATTTTATTCGTTTACCGGATAAAGTATAATATTCAAAAAACTTAGGCTCAGTGAATTCATAAGAAAAATTGATACTGTCGATGCCAATGAAGCCACCTGTGTTCTTAAAAAAACCTACACCTCCTATATCAGAATTAGTATAATAAAGCTTTGATGGTAAACTGTCGCTCATTCCCCATTGATGATCCTTTATACGTGTGGGTTGGGATATTTTATCCGTGTCGATAATAGTCATATTAAGTGCGGGAAGTTTGGAGACAAGCTCTTCATGCGCATAGTAATAAGCAGTGTCATCAATAGAATAGCTGAAATTGACCCTTATTTGTTTGGCGCTATTAGAATGCAGTGGTATTCCTTTGGAACTGCTGTATGACCTTATATCCACCACAAAATCACCTGTATAGCTTTCCCTGAAATCTTTGGTTACAGTCGGGGTGTCTTCCGGTGATACAACTGTGTTTGTTTTGTGTTTACAGCTTATGAACACAATTAATAACATGGGTAGTATAAGTAGTTTTTTCATTTGGCTGTACTTTAATATCTCTAAGTTAATGATATTATATATCTTCTTCTGTCAGAACTCTGTCATTACCCACCTGCATATATCCGCTGTTCACCCCAAACAATACACATATACCCGCTGTATTTTATATCTTGGTATTCAAAATGTAAGGGCTATGAGAATTTTAATGAACAGGTTATTCATGCTGCTGGTAGCAAGTACGCTACTGGTATCAGCATGTAATAAAGATAATTATAGTACAGAACCTTTAGCCACTACAAACCCAAGTGTTACAGGTTATGGTATTTTTTCGGTAGATGGGAATGGCAACCTGGTGATGAACGGTGTATCGGTCACCAACACACCTTACCATTTCGATAATATCATAAAAGCATACCCCAATGCTAAAATGCTCACAATGCTGGATTGCCCCGGCTCAGAAGATGATGAGGCCAACCTGCTCGCTTCGCGCAAGATCCGCCAGGCAGGACTGAATATACATGTAACGGCTACATCTGAACTGGCCAGTGGCGCGGTAGATATGTTTTTTGCAGGTGTAAAAAGAACAATGGAACCAGGCGCAAAGTTCGGTGTACACTCATGGACCGATGGTAAGAACGACGCGACAGATTTCCCCAAAGGTGATGCCATGCATCAGCCATATATAGACTACTTTAAAGAAATGGGATTAACACAACAGCAGGCAGAAGATTTTTATTACTTCACCATATATGCAGCTACGCCAAACGATATACACTGGATGACACAGGCGGAAATCGATAAGTATGGGCTGCTGAACTGACTATATTTTGTATAAGGCAAATAAATAGCACACGCTACAATTGTTCTGTTTAGTATTTATTTAACCGGTAAAGTTCGAGGCTGCAAAAACAGCCCTGTCTTGCTTTATGTCATTGTTTTTATGACATAACCGGCTTCATTATACATGTTGTTTCATCCATTAGTCAAACAAAAGCAAACAAACCTTAAAACTGTTTTATTGCTTATTACGATGTAATTAATTGCACGCTGAATTTTAAACAATTAATTACTAAGATTATGAAAGCAATTTACTTTTTGAGGTTTAAAACCATTGGCTTATTGTTTGTTTCGTTACTCAGCTCTTCTGTTTTGCATGCGCAGACATGGACCGCGATGGTCAATGCCCAGGGTTTTGACGGGCAGGTTTTGTCACTCTATGCAGACTCTGCAAACAATGTATTATACGCGGGTGGTGAGTTTACTACTGTAGATGGGGTAACCGTTAATGGTATAGCAAAATGGGATGGAACTAAATGGTCGGCAATGGGCGATGGTTTTGGTGGCAGTTCACCATATGTATTCTGGATCACTAAGTACAAAAACGAAATATATGCAGGTGGCCCTTTCACTGTATCCGGTGCTGATACTATGAATGGTATTGCCAAATGGAATGGTACTAAATGGGAAGCAGTGGGTGGTAGTATGACCTTTCCATCTATATCTACAAGCCAGCATTATGTTGCTGCAATGTACGAGTTTAATAATGAACTTTACGTGGGAGGATACTTTGACAGCGTAGGAACAATTAATGCAAAAAATATTGCTAAGTGGAATGGCACAACATGGTCGCACGTAGGTACTGAAACCAACGATGCGATACTGGTGATAAAGAGCCATAATAATGAGTTATACATCGGCGGCTTCTTTGTGTTTGCAGCACCAATGGGGTTTCAATACCGTATTGCTAAACTAAATGGTAATACATTTGAAACTGTAGGTAGTAAAGGATTAGGAGATGCATCTACAAGATGGAGTGTTGAAACAATAGTTAATTACAAAGGAGAATTGTATGCAGGTGGTTATTTCAATGTATTGGAATCAGGATCGGTAACAGCCAACCATATTGCTAAATGGGATGGTACAAGCTGGTCTGTTGTAAAAGGTTTGGGATCTGGTGTGGCTTCTACATCTGTCAATCCTGTTCGCTCTTTGGTTGAGTATAATGGATTGCTGTATGTAGGCGGGCAGTTTTTTGCAGCTGGCCAGGTTGCTGCTCCCAACCTTGCTACGTGGGATGGCGCAAACTGGAAAAATGCGGACCTGGGAACAGATGGCATAATTAATAGCATGACTGTATGGAATGGCAACCTGGTTGTAGCAGGTGGCTTCACCAAAGCCGGTGGTCAGGATCATCAATATATAGTTAAGTTCAACGATGCGACAGGGGTTGGTAGTGTTGAAGTTGAAGAACAATTCGCAGTATATCCCAATCCTGTAAATGGTAATACGCTTAGGGTCTGTACAAACAGGAAGTATGAAAAAATGGATTATCAGTTGTATGATATCACCGGGCAGATGATAATCTGGGGGACTGTATCTGAAAATGCTACGGTAGCACTGCCATCCTCTGTTCCTGCAGGCAATTACTTCATCAAACTACAGACGGATGAGGGGACATATGGAGTGAAGCAGATCAACATTATACGCTAAGCTCGTTTCATTTGCATTTATCTGCCTGGTAAATGAAAGGCCACACTTGTGTGGCCTTTTTTATTTTATGTTGGGTTGAATACTTAACAGTAGTTTCCCCTTAGGGATATATTTTCCTGGCTACATTGTTGTATGAGTATATACTTTGAGGGGTTAATATTGAGGCCTTCACTACTTAAGCAGTTTCTCTACCTTCTTAAAGTCGATATTATCCTCTGTACGGTACACTACCTTGCCATGCTTATCCAGTATAATGTGTTGGAACAACTCTTCTTTTGCGCCCAGTAATTTGTTGAGGTCGTTCATGAATTCAAAATGTGTCCTCGAACGGTCGTCTTTTGCATACATGGTATCTATGGCATAAAAAGGCCCGTCATATCCATATATCCTGCTCATACTGGCAAACGTATCTACATTGCTCTCGCTATACAGTATAGATAATGATACCAGTTCTAGCTTGTCTTTATGCTTATTGTAGAAGGCGGTTCTGTCTTTAAACAGTTCGGCCCCATGCAGGCATTTAGGCACATATACAGTTGCCCACAGGTAAGGCTTCCCCGATGTCTTAGCCTGCTCTATCAATTGCTCTGCGTTTACATAAGTTACCTGCGCTTTCTGGCCATAGGTACACAGTGGTATTGCAACTGCAATACATAGTAAAATATTAAGAAGTAGTTTCCCGGGCATGGTCATTATTTATACTTCTAAGATAGTACACAGTATTTAATTACTCCTTTTTAAACTTATTCTGGACTGGATATATTGATACAAAATGAGTCTCCCCTTAAGGGGGATAGGGGGACTGCTCGCATTTGATTCCACCGTCCCGTCCTAAAGTGATGGCCGCCTCGTTAGTATTCTAGTCTTTAATTACTCCAATGTAAACTGTATGGAAAGTGTATATACAACGCGTACAGGCTTGCCTTTATATGTACCTGGTTGCCACGCAGGCATAGACTTAACAACCCTTATAGCTTCTTGATCCAGCCCTGCGCCCAACCTGCGTTTGCTTACAAGTTCAGGGTCACTTACATGGCCGTTTTCGTCAATTAAAAAACGAACCCCAACCTTACCGCTTATTCCATTTTCCCTCGCTGCAGGTGGGTAGCGTATGGACTTTGCAATGTACTCATAAACCTTACCGTTGAATTTAGGGTGAGTGGTGAGTTCATCTATTAGTCTTTTTACAGGGAGCGTTGTGTCTTGTTGTGCATATGCCGGAGTGCATGCCGAAATGCACAGCACCAGTAGCCATAATATATGTAAGCCCCCTTTTTTCATTTCTTCCTGAATACTTTGGTAAGTCTATGCCAGAAGGTTTCTTTTTCTACGTGGGTAATTATTGCAGGAGCTCCACCTGTGTACATACCGTCTATTAAGGGTACCATAAACTCAGTGATCTCTATTTCATCAAGTGGCTCTTCAGGATACCTGTAGAGTATCAGTTCATTTTTTACAAGGTCTTCAATTGCTCCTTTTTTTGATGGTATGATAGATCCTGCAACAAAGTTTTTATCATTTTCATATTCGGTAAGGAGTGTCACTTCCCCTTTTATATTTCCTGCAACCACAACAGTAAACCTCCCGTTATTGTCAGTTATTGAGTAGTACTCAGTACCTTCTATATATACTTTTACCCCGCCTACAGGTTTGTCAGAGTGATAGTCTGCAACGCGGCCTGTTATTTTTAGTACCGCATCCCTTGTAGTATCTGCAGGGTTCACAATTTCTACAGGATGATTTGTTCTGCCAAAAGCCTGCTCCTGGTAAAACAGTGCCTGTGCCATCAGGAACGATGCAGCCAGTTTCAGGAATTTAAAGGGTTTTCGTGGCTGTGGAATTGCTATTGTTTTATCAAGCTGGTCTTTCCTGAAATGTCCGCATGGGCTATCGCCGGCAGTTCTGTTGGTGAAAAACATGATCAGCTCCTCATCACTCATTGACGTAAAATCCACTACTACTTTTTCACAGGCATTACAGAACCTTCCCCCTTTTGCCGGGTTCATATTGTCCCAGCCCATATTGCAGGGCTCATTTACAGTAATATGAATGCTTTGCTTATTCACAGTATAAAGCTATTGCAAATCCCGGTGCCAATTATCATGGTAGTATAATAAATACTATCAATCTTGTTACCCGCTACCGCCAGTCTGTAACTGGTGGTAACAAATAATTTCAGTTTACAACTGAACAAGTAAATATCTTATTGGGTAAGGAAATTAGTCTCCCCTTAAGGAGGTAGGAGGAAATACGCTCAAAGTAATACTCACACACTCATAACATTCTTAGCACCTAAGCGGTTATTGATTTGTACCATATAGTTCAGTGAATATGAAATTCGCTAATATCATGATTGGGCATCGAACCATTACCTTTGCAAGGATACTCATGCTCTTTTATAATCTTAAAAACCTCCTACGAAATATGCACAATTTTGACGATTTGATATATAGAGGTACAACTTTTACTTTAAATGGATTAGAAGAAAATCATTCCAAAATCTCAGAAGAGTTACAAACTAGCGGAGCAACTAGCTTAGTTAAAAACCTTCAAATGATACGGTCACAAAAAGTAATCCTTGCTATCGGTATGTTCTCTTTATTTGAATCAATCTTGCAAAATGGCCTATCATGCAAGGATGGCTTTGCCGAGGCAAAGAAAATTCTCACAGAAACAGGCAATATTCAATTACGTGATCGCTTTGAAATGTTTTTTTTAGCCATTAACATTCTTAAACATGGTCACGGGCGTAGCTATGACAAGCTAATTGCTAAATCTGGGTTGCCATTTAAAATAAAACAATCGGGACAGGATTTTTTCAATGAGGGCGACGTGTCGGAAATTTCAACTTTAATCGAAGTTGACAATGAGTTTGTTTTAAACTGTGCAGAATTAATTGAAAATATTTCTAAAGAAATAAGAACTGCTCGTCCAACATATTATCACTAATCGCTTTAACTTTATAAGATGTGTTTATTCAAAAAACTATTTAATAGTATGGATGCAAACAAGAGTCGTAATCTTGAGGATTTCCGCTTAAATGAATATTTAATCCCACAACTTAACTCTCCAAAAGGGAACCCTGATGAAGGTGTAGAAATGTCGTATAATCTTTACGCGATACAGGCATTTTATAGTACTTACAACGACGTTTTTGATTTGGAAAGCCAAATTATTTTTGTTAATAATGGTAGGAGGTCTGGAACCTCAATTGCATTATGGTTTTTGTCGATGGAGTCACTAATTAATTGCCTTTGTAAAATTGCCTGCAGAAAAGAAAAAATTGATTTTGGAAAGACACTAAGTGGCAAATCTGTCAGTGGTCGTTTAGAATTTGTGTTTAATACTTTTAAAATTGACGGAGTGACGCTAAAAAGAGCTGGATTGCTCAGACGAATTAACGAATTTCTTCAGTTTCGAAATGAAATATTCCATGACCGAAATTTTGGTGAAAAGATCGACTTTCATCATACAGTGTTTTCGTCAAGACCCTTTTTTAGTAATCAAATCGATGTTTTTCAAGCATTACTTATCTTTTTAGAGACGGCATCTGCGCTTCGCTACGCGGTAAAAGAATTGGATCTCATGCCAAATATTTCTATTGGAAATGATCGTGTTTTTCTATTTGAAAAGCTTGATAAGGTTTACGATAATTTTCTGAGACCATATTTTGAGACCTCAATGAAAAAACACAATCTAACAACTCAACTAAATTTAGATAGAACTGACTTTACGGACTTTGGTCCTGATAGCAACGATTACTTTTCGAGAGGGGAAGTCGTACCAATGGTTCGACTTGCACAAAAGGATGAATATAAACACTCGATGAATAAAGAGATAACAAATTATGGTGCTGAGATGTACAAGCAATTAGTTGATTCTTATAAGTTTCCTGATGGAACCAATGGCGGAATGAATTTCATGCTGAACTGGGATAAACTTTACAAAGATTCAAAAGAAGGAAATCTATAATACAAGAGGGTGTGGATCAACAAATAATTTACACGTTGGGCAAGGATGGCTGTAACTATGAATTCGTTTGCGATGCAGTCATTTTTTTCGATAACTTTTCGCAGAGAGACAAGGTTGCAGTAAAGGTATTCCCTCTCAATCGACAGTATGATGATTATTTCGACTTCAAGTATATCCTACTGTCTGAGTATAGGCAAGTTAAGGTGACCGACATGTTTCTTGATTACAAGAACTATTACCAGAGTAAGGGCTTGCCCGAAGCTCTAATTCTGCAACTTAAATATGTCTATCCTGAATTTCAAATTATTTCCAGTTCAAATAAGATAAGAATCGTAAGAAATGAATGGAGGTCAACTGCTGGGACAAGAGTATGGGAGCGATTGGTGGCAGTAGGACGGGCGAACTACTTGGAAGACATTGATACATATCTGTTAGTGTAAACCTCAAAACCATTGCCATAGATGTTTCACAGAGCATCTGTGTCCGTCAAATTCTCCGGTCTGCGACCGGCATTAAGTCCCCTGTAAGGGATTTAGGGGTTAATTCTTGCCCTGTTTCTGTCGACAATTTAGTCTCCCTAGAATATCATCCCGCAACAGGCGGTATGGGGTACAATTCTAATCCCAATTTACTTTTAAATATTGTCTATTATTTGTATTTTTGATATTATAATCAATGCCCGAATAAAACATGAAATACTGCCCTTGCCCACCACCAGGTCAAATAACTGATATCATAATATCATCAAGCCCCGACAGACAGTCGGGGCTTTTTTGTCAATTGTTAAGTACAGAAAAAACACCGTTTTACTTAACAATACTTAACAGTTTGTTTTTAAGGTATTCATTATCAGTTAGTTGTAAGGGTGTGACATTGCTTTTGGTTAAACATCTGTTTACACTACTTAACATTTTTCGCGAAAATAGAGCCCCTTTAGGGGTTGGGGTCTATCTTTGCACCATGAATCTCAACGCTCCTGAACATATAGCCAATTATATAGGCGGCAAACTACAGGCTCCGCTCGGCGGCAAATACATGGATAATATCAACCCCGCCACGGGCGAGTTGTATAGCCATACACCAGATAGCGATGTAAAAGACATTGATCAGGCCGTAGTAGCCGCCAAAGCGGCTTTTCCTGCATGGAGCGTAACGCCTGCTGAGGAGAGGTTCAAAATACTCAACCGCATTGCCGAGCTGATAGATGCCAATCTTGACGCACTAGCGCTGGCCGAGACCAATGATAATGGTAAGCCACTGTGGTTGAGCAAAAAAGTAGATATTCCACGTGCTTCCAGCAATTTCAGGTTTTTTGCTACAGGGCTGATGCATTTCGCTTCAGAAAGTCATATGACCGAAGACAGGGCTATTAACTACACCCTTCGCCAGCCAATTGGCGTAGTAGGCTGTATCTCTCCCTGGAACCTGCCATTATACCTGTTTACATGGAAGATTGCTCCCGCACTGGCGGCGGGCAATTGTGTCATAGCCAAGCCAAGTGAGGTAACACCTATGACGGGCTACCTGCTGAGTGTGATTTGTAAAGAAGCAGGTCTGCCTGATGGTGTTTTGAATATCGTTCATGGTAACGGTCCCAACTGTGGCAGTGCCATTGTAGCACATCCTGAAATAAAGGCTATATCATTCACCGGCAGTACGCGTGCGGGTAAAGATATAGCGGCTACAGCAGGTCCGATGTTCAAAAAAATATCGCTGGAACTGGGCGGTAAAAACCCTAACATCATTTTTGCCGATTGTGATTGGGATAAGATGATGCGCACGACCTTACAATCATCATTTGCCAACCAGGGGCAGATATGCCTTTGCGGCAGCAGGATCTTGGTAGAGGAAAGCATTTACGAAAAATTCAAGGCTGAGTTTGTGGAGCGTGCCTCAAAACTCATCCCGGGCGACCCGCTGGAAGACAGCAGCAAGCAGGGAGCGGTGGTGAGTAAAATGCACTATGATAAAATATTGGCTGCTATTGAGCTGGCTAAAGAAGAGGGAGGTAAAATACTGTTAGGCGGAGAAGCGGTAAAAGGCACTGGTCGTTGTGAGAACGGCTATTTCGTTCAACCGACGATTATAGAAGGACTGGGCCCGGCATGCCGTACCAATATGGAAGAGATTTTCGGCCCGGTAGTGACCATACAATCTTTTAAAACAGAAGAAGAGGCGTTGGCATTGGCAAATGCAAGTGACTATGGACTGGCTGCCACCATATGGACGCAGGACATTACCCGTGCCAACCGTATAGCTATGACCGTGAAGAGTGGTATCATATGGGTCAACTGCTGGCTCTTCCGCGACCTGCGTACACCATTCGGAGGCTTCAATAGTTCAGGCGTTGGCCGCGAAGGTGGCTGGGAAGCTATGAAGTTCTTCACTGACCCTAAAAATGTTTGTGTAGAGCTATAAAACTCTCATGGTCATTGCGAGGAACGTAGCAATCTCACGTGACTTTTTGGTTTTAACTTTTAAATTTTGACTTAAGATATGAGCGATAAACTTTCAACAGATAAAGCACCCAAGCCCGTAGGCTTATACCCACACGCCCGTAAAGCTGGCAACCTGTTATTCCTATCAGGTATCGGTCCGCGCAATGCAGGTGAGAATGATATGGTAGTACCGGGATTGAAACTGGATAAGAACGGTAACTTCCTGGAATTTGATTTTGAAGCACAGTGCCGCAATGTATTCGACAACGTACGTATCGTGCTGGAAGAGTGTGGCAGCAGTTGGGATAAACTGGTAGACGTAACCGTCTTCCTGGTAAATATGAAGCGCGACTTTGCTACCTACAATCGTGTATATGCTGAGTACTTCAAAGACAATCAGCCCTGCCGTACTACGGTGGAGATAAGTTCACTGCCTACACCCATAGCCATAGAGCTAAAGTGTATTGCTGAAATTTAATTGAGTCTAGGGTTAAAAGTCAAAACCCCCAAAGTGACATTACTATACTAAAGAGTAGTCAATACGCTTACTACTTTTTACTCACGACTTACAACTATAGTCTACGGTGCTATCGGCACGTCTATTCTCAACTGCCTGGTGAATGGCCTGCCGTTAGCATCTTTACCAGTCACCTTCCACATTACAGAACGTAGCTCCGTATGCATGGGTTTCTGTGTAGTGTTCTTTGTATTTCTAACAGCGTTCAGCCATTGCTGTATCCCGTTCCTCGACCAGTTTCTTCTCCTGGCATCCCGGCTTACGGCATTGCGTATGGCCTTGTTGGATACTTTGATGCCCTCCAGCTTGTTCTCCTCAAGGCCCTCAATTTTATATACGCTGTTGGTGCCTTGAATCTTCTTCCAGTCCGTCAGTTTTCGTAGTGATTCCAGCGGTAGCGTTCCAAGGTTATTCCGCGCTACAATTATGGTCTGGTAGCGCATATATACGTCGTTGATCTCAGCACCCTGTATAGTTATCTTATTGCCCACCAGCGAACCTTCGGTCAGTTCGTAGCTGGCGCCATAGTCGGTTTCAAGATTAGGCTCTTTATATGTTTTGGTACCAATGCCCGGTATAAAGAACGTCACCTGTGGAAATGGTACTTCCAAACCTTGACCTGTTATAGGGGCGTTCGGTACTGTAGCAGCAACGTCTTGATTACTATCTGCAGGAGCAGCGGCTGGTGTCTCCTTTTCTGTCGATGCAATGGTTACCGGCCTGCTGGTAGCCATGTTCAGGTCGTTCACCACATCCGCCAGGTATTGTGAGTCGGTCTCAGTTACAATGGTAGACGGGTCACCCATTTCAATAGGTGGTGCCTGCCCGGTGGGGTTGCTGCTGCCGCCACAGGCGCTCAGCGTAACTGCAATAAATATTATCCCGTATAGATATGTCCGTTTACTCATTTCCTGCATTTACTGCTACTAAGTTAAAAAACAAGGTGACTAATAAGGACTAAGGCTCCGGATTTTAACTAAATCAATAATTGATCAGCTTTTGTACACACTCGTCCAGCCTGGCTTTAGCAAGGAAGTTCTGCTCCAGCTCTATTGCGAATGGTACAGGTGTGTCCAGGCTGGCACAGCGCACAATAGGCGCATCCAGCAGGGAGAAACAATGTTCTGTTATCCATGCGCTTATTTCACCGCCTATTCCGCCAAAGAGCGTATCCTCGTGCAGTATCAATACTTTCCCCGTGCGTGCCACAGAGTCGCTTATGGCCTGGTAGTCCAGTGGCAGCAATGTACGCAGGTCAAGTATGTCGAATGATATGTCCTTGTGCTCAGCCGCATATTGGGTAGCCCAGTGCACGCCACTGCCGTATGTAATGATGCTGATATCCTCCCCTTCCTGTACAACTCTGGCTTTGCCTATTTCAAGCGTATAGTAGTCGTCAGGCACCATGCCGCTGATGCTTCTGTACAATGCTTTATGCTCGAAGAACATAACAGGGTTGGGATCGTTTATAGCAGCTATTAAAAGCCCTTTTGCATCTTCAGGTGTAGATGGGTAAACCACCTTCAGTCCCGGCGTATGTGTAAACCAGGCTTCATTGCTTTGTGAGTGGAAAGGCCCTGCGCCAACACCACCGCCGGTTGGCATACGTACCACCACATCAGCATTCTGGCCCCAGCGGTAGTATATCTTGGCAAGGTTATTTACTATCTGGTTGAAGCCCACAGTCACAAAGTCTGCAAACTGCATTTCCATCATCGCCTTATATCCTTTCAGCGACAGGCCTAATGCTGCCCCAACTATGGCGCTTTCACATATAGGTGTATTACGTACACGCTCTTTGCCAAACTCAGCCACAAAACCCTCCGTAACCTTAAATGCCCCGCCATACTCTGCAATATCCTGCCCCATCAATACAAGGTTTGGGTGCTTTTGCATACTCTGCCTTAATGCATCGCTTATGGCACCTATCAGTTTTTTCTCAGATCTCTTGTCTGTTGCAGGTTCGATAGCTGTATTGTCAAATGGTGCAAACAGGTCGTTTATTTCTTCCTGTGTATCAGGCTTGATTGCTTCCGCTTCAAAACCTTTTACCAGTCCGGCCTCTATTTCTGCTTTTATGCCATCTTTTATATCATTGATCAGGAACTGGTTCAGTATCTCGTTCTTTAGAAGGTATTCTTCAAAACGGAGTACAGGGTCTTTTTTACCCCATTCCTCAAATAATTCTTTAGGCACATATTTCACACCGCTGGCCTCTTCATGTCCTCTCATACGGAAGGTCATACATTCTATAAGCATGGGCTTTTGTTCGCGTATGCAGTATTCCCTTGCCTCGCTTACAGCTTTATGTACTTCCAGTATATTATTACCGTCTATGGTTATCCCCATCATGCCATAGCCTGCTGCCCTGTCGGCAAGGTGCTTGCAGGCGTATTGCTCATTTACGGGGGTACTCAATCCATAACCGTTATTTTCTATCAGGAATATTACTGGCAGGTCCCAGACAGCGGCAACGTTCAGTGCTTCATGAAAATCACCTTCACTTGTGCCCCCATCTCCTGTAAAAGCCAATGCTATTTTGTCTTCTTTTTTCAGCTTATGGGCCAATGCCACGCCATCAGCTATGGCCAGTTGCGGGCCCAGGTGCGAGATCATGCCGCATATATGATATTCATTGGTGCCGAAGTGGAAAGAACGCTCCCTGCCTTTGCTGAACCCCTCTTTCTTACCCTGCCATTGCAGGAACAGTTTATCAAAAGGAACGTTGCGGGCTGTAAATACGCCTAGGTTGCGGTGCAGCGGCATGATATATTCGTCTGTATCCATTGCCAGGGTTGCACCTGCGGCTATGGCTTCCTGTCCTATTCCACTGAACCATTTGCTGATACGCCCTTGCCTGAGCAATACCAGCATTTTTTCTTCTATCATACGGGGGCGGAGCATATGTGTATATAACTCAATAAGTTGCTCTATACTGTAGCCCGTTTTGTCAAAATGCATATGCATGATTTGTTGCAAATGTAAAGTTATCTGCCGCAATCGCATATTTTATACACATGTTGTTCAGGAAAAAATGCGCACGCTTATATGACGTTGAATTTAATTTTTGCTTCAGCTTTTCTTTATTAACTTTGTGTGACCGATTGAGCAATTCCCCAAAATTTATTGGATTTATAGCTGAGTAAACGGTCTGAAAAATCAGGAGCGTCATGACTAAGTACATTTTTGTAACCGGAGGTGTTACCTCTTCATTAGGTAAAGGAATTATTGCCGCGTCGTTGGCAAAATTATTGCAGGCAAGGGGTTACAGGACCACCATTCAGAAATTCGACCCGTATATCAACGTTGACCCGGGTACTTTGAATCCTTACGAGCATGGTGAGTGTTATGTAACTGAAGACGGCGCAGAAACAGACCTTGACCTTGGTCACTACGAGCGTTTCCTGAATACATTTACGTCGCAGGCCAATAACGTTACTACCGGCCGTGTATATCAATATGTAATCAATAAAGAGCGCGAAGGCGCTTATTTAGGTAAAACCGTACAGGTAATACCTCATATTACAGATGAGATAAAGCGCCGCATGACTCTTTTGGGTGCTAAAAACGAATATGATATAGTTATTACCGAGCTGGGTGGTACAGTGGGTGATATTGAATCATTACCATACATAGAGGCGGTGCGCCAGTTGAAGTGGGAAATGGGTGAGGAGAACTGTATTGTAGTGCACCTGACATTGATACCCTACCTGCGAGCGGCAAAAGAGCTGAAAACCAAACCTACGCAGCACTCTGTAAAAATGATGAGCGAGAACGGGCTGAACCCTGATATTCTTGTTTGCCGTACTGAGGAGCAGCTGAATAAAGAACTGAAACGCAAAGTAGCCCTGTTTTGCAACGTAACACAGGATGCGGTGATAGAGGCGATGGATGCGGATACCATATACAGTGTACCGTTGGAAATGATGCGCGAACAACTGGATGAAATATGCCTGCGCAAGCTGGAGCTGTCTATGGGTACTGAACCGGATCTGACCAAATGGAAAGAATTCCTGAACAAACTACGTTACCCAAAATCGAAAGTGGTAATAGGGTTGATAGGTAAATATGTTGAGCTTCAGGATGCATATAAGTCTATTCTTGAGGCGTTGATACATGCCGGTGCGGTAAATGAGTGCAAGGTTGAAGTAAGGAATATACACTCTGAAGACCTGACGCCTAAAAATGCTGAAGAGAAATTAAAGAACCTTGACGCCGTGCTGGTAGCACCCGGTTTTGGTAACAGGGGTATTGATGGTAAGATAGATGCTATCAGGTATGCCCGTGAAAATAATGTGCCTTTCTTCGGTATTTGCCTAGGTATGCAGATGGCTTGTGTAGAGTTTGCCCGCAATGTACTTGGTATGGAGAACGCTCATTCTATTGAGATGAATGACGATACGAACAATGCCGTTATCTCCATGATGGAAGAGCAGAAGAACATTACACAAATGGGCGGTACTATGAGACTGGGTGCTTACGATTGCGAACTGAAAGAAGGATCAAAAGCAGCGGCCATTTATGGTACCACAAAAATATCTGAACGTCACCGTCACCGTTATGAGTTCAACAACGAGTATATGCAGGCTTTTGAGCAGGCCGGCATGATACCAACAGGTACCAATCCGGCTACTGGGCTGGTAGAAATAGTTGAACTGCCGGAGCATCCTTACTTTGTCGGTGTACAGTTCCACCCTGAGTATAAGAGCACTGTAGAGAATCCGCACCCATTATTTGTAGCTTTTGTAAAAGCCGCTAAAGAGGCACGCTACCGCAATGGTAATACAGAAAAGGTTTTTGAAAAGAGCATACCGAGCTAAAGGTGTACATGTTGTGACCTGACAGTATCGCCGAAGAATATACTTGCGTGGTTATCAAAGTTATCGGTGTCATCGGTTGTATAGAAGTTGGTGCTGTTACCTTTAGTTATCTGTTGTTCTATTTCAGGATGTCTTTGCAGGTAATCTGCAAAACTTTCAGCTACAATACCTCCTTGCTGTACAATATTGATATGAGCAGGTACATACTTTCTTATCTTGTCTATAAGAAGCGGGTAGTGTGTACAGCCCAATAGTATAGTATCTATTTCGGTTGACTTTGCCAGCAGTTCATCAAGATCCTTTTTAATGAAGTAGTCGGCATTGTCAGAATTGTGTTCATCATTCTCGATCAGCGATACCCACATTGGGCAAGCCTGTTGGTATACCTGTATGTCAGGGTACTGTTTCTGTATCTCAATTACGTAACTGTTGGATGATACAGTTCCCCTGGTACCTACTATGCCTATCGATCTTGTTTTGGTGTATTCACCGATCACTTCTGCCGACGGGCGGATAATGCCCAGTACACGTTTTTCTGCACCCATAGCCGGCAGGTCTTTTACCTGTATGTTGCGCAACGCTTTGGCCGATGCTGTGTTGCAAGCCAGGATAATGATAGGACATCCGATGCTGAAGAGGTACTCTACGGCTTCGAGTGTATACTCATACACCGTTTGTAATGAGCGGTCGCCATAGGGAGCACGAGCATTATCGCCCAGGTACACATAGTCATAACCCGGCAGTTTGTCTTTAATGGCCTTAAAAACAGTGAGCCCGCCGAAGCCGGAGTCGAATATACCTATAGGACGAGATTGCATCAGGACAAATATAACAGAAAAGGGATGATGTGGTGATAAGCACGTTGTTATAACTTAAAATAAACACCGATATTAGTATTAACTTTCTGTAACTGAATGATGACACCTTACCTGGAACAAAGCTGGAATGAACTGACTGACGGTCTGCCGGAGCAAAAAAATGATTTTCTCCTCCTGTTGGAAAAATTATATACAGACCCGAAAAGACACTATCATAACCTGGTGCATATTACAGCACTGCACAGGCTTACAGATATGTATGGAGCATCATTGAATAGTATTGAAGCTGTAAGGTGGGCAATATGGTATCATGACGCCATATATGATGTAACCAGGAAGAACAATGAAGCAAAAAGCGCGGAGCTTGCTCGAGAGCATATGCGGATGCTGGGCATAGATGAGGAGATAATACAAAAATGTGTTGATCTGATTCTGGCTACCGCATCGCATACTTTAGATGAGCGTACAGATAATTATGACGCACGTTTTATGCTGGATATTGACTTGCTGATACTGGGCGCAGTGCCGGAGAAGTATAAGGAATATACCGAGCAGGTAAGAAAGGAGTATAGCATTTATCCTGATCTGCTGTACAAACCCGGCCGCAAAAAGGTATTGAAGCATTTTCTTGACCTGGACAGGATTTACAAAACTGACCTGTTGTATGAACTATATGAACAGCAGGCACGTATCAATATGGAGCAAGAACTGGAGCGTTTATAATACAGTATTAGTGGTATATGCCATGCCAATATATACGCTCACTGTCCTCTTCCCTCACATTTTTTATCTTTGCACACGGTTGTGTTAAGTTTCTGCACTTATTTTAATGGGTTCCTGATCATTCCTGTTGTATTTCTTTCGTGTTGCCGCAGCCGTTTTTACTAACTGGTTTAAACCATCTTACTAATGGCCTTGATAGACATTATCATATTTGCTGTTTACTTTTTACTGATGCTGGGCGTTGGTTTTTATTTCCTGCACAGGAATGAGGATGAGCGCGACTACTATACCGGTGGAGGTAATATGAAACCCGGGCATGTAGGCCTGTCGGTTGTAGCTACAGATGTAGGTGGTGGTTTTTCTATTGGCCTTGGTGGTTTGGGTTTTACAATGGGGCTGTCCGGTTCATGGTTGTTATTTACAGGGCTGATCGGTGCGTGGATAAGTGCGGCACTCCTCATACCACGAGTGTTCGAATGGCAGAAGGCACACGGTAAGCATTTCCTTACACTGCCCCAGGTGTTCGGATTTCTGTACAATAAGCCAGTAGCGATAGTAGCTGCTGTTATCTGCATTGTTGGTTATACAGGATTTACCAGTTCGCAATTACTGGCAGGTGCCAAACTCACCTCTGCTACTTTTCCTGAAATGGGTACGCAACAAATGCTGTGGATCATGGGTGCCATTGCAGTAATATACACCATGATGGGCGGAATGAAAGCCGTGATATATACCGATACGGTTCAGTGGATCATACTATTGGTAGGCCTGATGGGTATTGCTATACCTATGACATGGATAGCGCTTGACGGCTGGAGCGGCATCGGCCCGTATCTGTCGGACGATATGATGAGCCTTGCTAACATTAGCTGGCAGGATATAGTGAACTGGACGGTTACGGTAGTGCCTATTTGGTTTGTAGGTATGACACTTTATCAAAGGATATTTGCCTGTAAGGATGTAAAGACCGCACGCAAGGCATGGTATATTGCCGGTGTGCTGGAGTGGCCATTCATGGCATTCACAGGTGTGCTGCTGGGTATGCTGGCAAACGTGGCCATACAAAAAGGTGTAGTGCCGGGTGGTATGATAGAAGATAGCGAACTCGGTTTACCATTGCTGATAAAGAATATACTCCCTGCAGGATTGACGGGGTTGGTACTGGCTGCCTATTTTTCCGCAGTACTCTCTACTGCCGATAGTTGCCTGATGGCCGCATCGGGTAGTGTTGTTGGCGACCTTGTACCTGTACAACGAAAAGGTACACACAGATCAGTAGTACGTTTCTCGCAGGTAAGTACATTGGCTATAGGTGTATTTGCCATATTGCTGGCATCGGTGATGGAGAATGTGCTGGAGTTGATGCTGTATGCTTATGCCTTTATGGTATCCGGTTTGTGTGTACCTGTAGTGGCAGCGGTACTCCTGAAGAAACGTTACCCGCAACCTGCATTGGTAAGTATGATAACAGGTGGTGTTATCACTATATCACTTATTATATCAGGTATAGAGTTGCCATATGGATTAGATGCCAACATATTCGGGCTGAGTGCTGCGGCACTTAGCTATGTGGTATTGCATAAGGTGTATAGCAGAAGAGTTACACATTAGATTTATAGGTTTAAATAAACCTGTTTGCCTACTTTTAGCAGAGATATTGCTGACCAATGACCGCCCGCTTACTCTATAAGGTTTTGATTTACTGCATTGCAGCTGTTTGGTTGATTAACGGACTTTTGTGTAAAGTAATGAACCTTGTGCCCAGGCACACACAAATAGTTGAAAGGATATTGGGAGTTGCATTCGCACGGCCGCTTACTATTGCAATCGGGATTGCTGAAATAGGCATGGCTATCTGGATAGTTGCAGGTATAAAGCCTAAATTCTGTGCTTTAACACAAATACTGATCGTCGGTATTATGAATATTATTGAGTTTATGATTGTGCGGGATCTGTTGCTTTGGGGTAAGTTTAATATACTGTTCGCAGCCATGTTTGTGATAATTGTTTACTATACTGAATTTGTACTTCATAAACGTCTTTTAGGTGAGCGGTGAGTATGTTCGACTTTCTTAAATATCACCCCTTTGCGGTAAAGGCTTTTTTTGAAAGCTCGATCGTATTGACTTATGCTGTCCCTAAAGAAAAATTGGAAAAATTGATCCCGCCTTTTCTGGAGGTGGATACACACAGTGACAGATATGGTTTTGTTGCCGTAGCCATGGTACAAACAAAGCATCTGCGCCCTGCGTCATTCCCACATGTTTTAGGTAATGATTTTTTTCTGATCGGTTATCGCATATTCGTAAGGTATACTAGTGCGAACGGTAAGCGTTTAAGGGGGCTGTATATCCTGAAGTCTGAAACGGATAAAAAAAGAATGGAGTTACTGGGCAATATTTTTACGCAATATAAGTACACGACTACTGATATTCAGCAACAGCAAAGAGCAGGTGTACTTACTATATCATCAGTGGCTTCAGACTTTGAAGTTGAGATGAATATTGCTGCCGCAGATATTGCAATGCCTCATGGCTCTCCATTTAAAGAATGGAAAGAAGCCAGGCGTTTTGCAGGGCCGTTGCCATTCACTTTCTCTCAAGTGCCGGACGAAAGAAAAGTACTCATAGTAGAGGGTGTGAGAGAGCATTGGCAACCCTCACCTGTACAGGTGATAAAACACCATTTCTCATTTCTTGATTCATTGAGCCTGAAAGGTGCTGTATTGGCCAATGCTTTTATTATTAAGGATATTCCTTATTACTGGAAGAAAGGTAAATTAGAGCAATGGAAATAAAACGTAAACCCCTGCAAGGTGTCAGCAATATAATCCGGTTCAACTTACCGTATTATTTGTTTGCAACAATTGCAGTGATTACACTATTTATTATCGCAGTTGTTTTTAGTATCCCCGTAAGTAATATTGCCTCAATAATAGCCTGGCTAGCTTTGTTTACAACTGTTGCGTCTCTTGTTGTTTCTATTTACGTGTATGATCTGTCAGGTTTGTATAAGCTATCATGGCTAGATGATACAGATGTAAAAAGCAGTGGCTCAATGGTAAACATCAATGCGGGTTTCGATGAGTTCAGTGGGTTATTGCAACACAAATATCCCGCGGCGCAATTAGCAGTTTGGGATTTTTACAATCCAGAAAAGCATACAGAGCCTTCTATACAGCGGGCAAGAAAATATTATGGGCAATACAATGGTACTCTTACTGTCAGTACTTCTTCATTACCTACAAGTAATGCGTCAGCTAACGCTGTCTTTTTGATGATGGCAGCGCATGAGATACGGGATGATGATGAACGTATTTTATTCTTTAAAGAGCTGAACAGAATATTGGTTGAAGACGGGCGCATCATTGTTACAGAACATTTGCGGGATACTGCAAATTTTCTGGCTTATAATATCGGTTTTATGCATTTTTTATCAAGATCGTCATGGTGCAATACATTTAAAGAAGCCGGATTGATCATATTAAATGAGATAAAAATCACACCTTTTATTACAACCTTTGTATTAACTAAAAATGGAATTGCATCTTAAGATAATCGGTGTTTTGTTGATTGCTTTGGCAATACTGCATATTGGTTTTCCAAGATATTTTAAATGGGACGCTGAGCTGAGACCGCTCAGCCTTATCAACCGGCAGATGATGCAAACGCATACGTTCTTCCTGGCGCTGGGGTTATTAATGATCGGCCTGTTGTGTATGACGCAGTCGGCGGCACTTGTTAATACAGCCTTGGGAAATGTGCTTTGTTTGGGATTAGGTGTGTTTTGGGCAATCCGTTTATTTTTCCAGTTTTTTATTTATTCATCTGCATTGTGGAGAGGCAAGATATTTGAAACGGCTATTCATGTCGTTTTCTCTCTATTCTGGATATATATGTCAGTAGTGTTTTTGGGTGTTTACTTTAAGGTATAAAATAAAACAGGCGACATATTGTGCCGCCTGTTTTGTATTATTTAAAACTCCGCATTACCCGGAGTACGCGGGAATGGTATTACATCGCGGATGTTGGTCATACCCGTAACGAATTGTACGATACGCTCAAAGCCCAGACCGAAACCTGCGTGCGGTACGGTGCCAAAGCGGCGTGTGTCTAAGTACCAGTACATCTCATCTGTAGGAATGTCCATCTCTTTCATGCGCTGTGTAAGTTTATCTAAACGTTCCTCACGTTGAGAGCCACCTACTATCTCACCTATACCGGGTGCCAGTATATCCATAGCAGCTACAGTTTTTCCATCGTCGTTCTGGCGCATGTAGAACGCCTTGATGTCTTTAGGATAGTCTGTAACCACCACAGGCCTTTTAAAGTGCTTTTCTACCAGGTAACGTTCATGCTCGCTCTGCATATCAATGCCCCAACTCACCTCATACTGGAATTGCTTTTTCTTGAATGGTTTCGATTGCATCAATATGTCGATCGCTTCAGTATAAGTGATGCGCTCAAATTTGTTGTTCAATACAAATTCCAGCTTCTCTACCAGTCCCATTTCACTGCGCTCGTTTGCAGGCTTCTGGCTTTCTTCTTTCTCCAGTCTGTCTGCAAGGAACACCAGGTCATCTCGGTTGTTGTCCAGCGCATATTTAATGATGTATTGCAGCAGATCTTCTGCCAGGTCAGCATTATCGTGTATGTCATTGAACGCTACCTCGGGTTCTATCATCCAGAACTCGGCCAGGTGGCGTGCCGTGTTTGAGTTTTCAGCACGGAAGGTAGGCCCGAAGGTATATACTTCACTCAAAGCCATAGCTCCCAGTTCAGCTTCCAGTTGTCCGCTCACGGTCAGGTTGGTAGCGCGCTCAAAGAAATCTTCTTTGAAGTTTACGGTGCCATCTTCGTTACGTGGTGTATTGTCAAACGGCAGCGTTGTTACTTTGAACATTTCACCCGCTCCTTCCGCATCGCTGGCGGTAACTATTGGCGTGTGCAGGTACACAAAGCCACGGTCGTTGAAAAACTTGTGTATGGCATATGCCAGGCTATGGCGCACACGGAACACCGCACCGAAAGTATTAGTGCGGAAACGCAGGTGTGCTATCTCGCGCAGGTATTCCAGGCTGGGACGGTTCTTTAATTGCAGCGGATATTCTTCAGGGTCACAAGCACCGTATAGTTCTACACTGTCTGCTATCACCTCTACAGTCTGCCCTTTACCCTGCGATGCTACTACGGTACCATTGATATTCAAAGCGGCACCTGCGGTTATGTTTTTCAGCAGGGCCTCATCTGTATTTTCACTGTCTAATACTATCTGCAGGTTATCCATGCAGGAGCCGTCGTTCATAGCTATGAACTTATTGTTGCGGAATGAACGTACCCATCCCTTAATGTTTACAGCATAATCTGCCTTACCACTTTGTAATACCTCTTTGATTTTAGTCCGTTTCATAAAAAACCGTGTCCGGCTGTTAGTGCAGCCGGTTTATTGTTATTGAATTATTTATCGAAAAATAAGTATTTCACCGCCAGTACGATCATCAGCATGGCGAATATTTTCTTTACAATGCCCATTTCCAGTCCTATGGCCAGCTTACTGCCAAAATACCCGCCGATGACGAAGGTGGCTACCATGAGCAATGCAATTTTCCAGTCAGTATAACCTGCTTTATGGTAGTTATATGCTGCAACAAACGCAACAGGCATAGAGAGTACCGCCAGCGATGTGCCCTGTGCCATTTTCTGGCTCATGCCGAATATCAGCACCAGTGCCGGTACAATGATGACGCCACCACCAATACCTACCATACTGGATATAAATCCGGCTACTAAGCCGGTTATCAATACCGCTATTATAAGTCCTGTACTCATACGCCTTGTTTTTGTTTTATCCGTTTTGAGCATCTGCCCCGAATTTTGCGTTATAGTCGTTAATACTGTGCATCAGGATCTTTTTCGCTAACCTTTCACCCTCAAATTCCTCAATTTTCACCACTTTATTCTCCAGTTTCTTATACTCTTCAAAAAAGTGACGCAGCTCTTCTATAAAGTGTGAAGGTAGTTCACTTATATCATTAATATGTGCTACGCTCATGTCATTTGTGCAAACGGCTATGAGTTTATCATCAGCCTCACCCTGGTCCAGCATGCGCATTACACCTATTATTTTGGCGTCTACCAGGCTCATAGGATGCATGGTTATTTGTGATAATACGAGGATGTCCAGCGGGTCATTATCATCGCAATACGTACGTGGAATAAACCCGTAATTGGCCGGGTAGTATACGGAAGAGTACAGTACACGGTCCAGTTTTAACATTCCGGTTTCCTTATCCAGCTCATATTTTGCCCTTGAGCCTTTAGGGATTTCAATAACGGCAGTTACCGTTTCAGGCACATTTTCTCCATAACTCACTGAGTGCCAGGGATTAAAATTCATTTTTGCTTCAATTTAGATTGCAAAGGTAAATGTTAAAATCGCTAAAGGGGCTAACATGGAGTTATAAAAAACAATACCTTGGCAAACATTTCGTTGGTTACTTAGGTGATGGCGCTGTGTATATGTCATGCATATGTAACAGTCTATTAAGTTTGTAAGAATATTTACAGGCTCAAGTTGATTTTTTCATATGACCATATATCTTTGCAACCACTCGTAATCATATTGATTAAATTAGTAAACTAAACTAAAAACTAATAAAAACCAGAATTATGGCAGAAGTAAAATCAGCCGGAAGTAAGTCACAAGGTTCACGTGCGGGCAAGCCACAAAAGTCAGGAAATGACATGTTGAAGAACCTGATCGTTATTTTGATATTAATTGGTATTGCACACGCAATTTTCCATTTATACTTCGGTAGCGCAGCAAACTTCAGAGATGAAGAGATGCACGTACCGGCAAACCTGTTAGGTACCATGTATCTTGGTGGATGGGTTGTACCTATACTTATGTCAACATTCCTGGTATTGTTGTATTTCGTGTTTGAGCGCGGTTTAAGCATCTTCAAAGCAAAAGGTAAAGTAAACGCTACTGAGTTTGTACGTAAAGTACAATACCACCTGGCTAACAAAAACATCGACGCAGCTGTTGCTGAGTGCGATAAGCAAGCAGGTAGCGTAGGTAACGTAATGCGTGCCGGTCTTTTGAAGTACCGTGACATGATCAACGAAACAGGTTTGGATACTGAGCAGAAAATTGCACAGATCCAGAAAGAGATAGAAGAGACTACAGCGCTTGAGATGCCTACAATGGAGAAGAACATGGTGTTCCTGTCTACCATCGCATCTGTTGCAACCCTGATCGGTCTGTTCGGTACGGTACTTGGTATGATCCGTGCGTTCGCGGCCATGTCTACAGGTGGTGCTCCTGATAGTGCTGCACTTGCGGCAGGTATCTCTGAGGCACTTGTAAACACTGCCCTGGGTATTGGTACATCTGCTATCGCGATCATCGCTTATAACTTCTATACTACAATTATCGACAACGTAACATTCGGTATAGACGAGAGCGGATTCACACTGACTCAGAACTTCGCAGCTAACTATAAATAATATTTATAGTTGCTCGCAAGAGATTTGATGATTAACCACTGTGGAATATGCACAGTATTGGATCTTTATTAATTGAACAGTGTAGAATAATAACAGATGGGAAAACATAAAATGCCAAAGAAAAGTACCAACGTGGACATGACCGCCATGTGCGACGTCGCGTTCCTGTTGTTGACTTTCTTCATGCTGGCAACACAATTCAAGCCGGATGAGCCGGTGACAGTTACTACACCCAACTCAATCTCAGAAGTTCCCCTTCCTGATGCTGATATCATGCTGATAACAGTTGACCCGGACGGGCGTATATTCTTTTCAATAGATAATCAGAACGTTCGTAACGACCTGATTACTAAGCTGGACGAGCAAAAAGGCCTTAACCTGACTGCTGAAGAAAAGAATAACTTCATCATTGGTGCTTCTGTAGGCGTGCCTTTCAGTCAGCTGAAGTCATACCTGGCTGCATCTGTTGATGAGAAGGCTAAACTGGACAAATCAGCTCCGGGTATCCCTACAGATACCGTAGTTACTTCTGAAAAGAACGAGTTGGCGCTCTGGATAAAAGAAGCGCGTTATTCAAATCCTAAATTGCGTATCACGATCAAGGCCGATGCAAAAGCATCATACCCTGATATTAAAGAAGTGATCAGTACATTGGAAGGCTGGAAGATATTTAAGTTCAGCCTCATTACAGGATTGAAGGCGGTACCTCCGGGTACAGCTGCTTACGAGGAGTCGATGGGTGGTATGAAAAGTGAGTAAACAATATTTGTAAAAAACTAAAAGCTTAGTTCCATGGCAGAAATGGAAGTCGCCGATAAGGGCGGCAAGAAAGGCCCCGGGGTCAAGAAAAGTAAGAAGCTGTCTACGCGTGTAGACCTTACGCCCATGGTGGACTTAGGTTTTCTGTTGATCACATTCTTTATGATGACGACAACACTGAACAAGCCTAAGACCATGGAGATAAACATGCCTTATAAAGATGACGAAGAAGTCATTGAAGATGAGACAAAGATCAAGGAAAGTACTGCCCTTACTATACTACTGAGCAAAAAGCACAGGGTATATTATTACGAGGGAATGGCTACTGACCCTGAAAATACTCCGGAAGTACATGTAACGACCTTTAAGCCTGAAAAAGGTATCAGGGACGTTATTATTGATAAAAAGAACAAGGTTGAAGACCTGAAAAGAAGAGGTGCTTTGAATGAAAAGGATAAGACCACCATTCTGATCAAGCCTGATACCAACAGTACTTATGATGACCTTGTGAGCATGCTCGACGAGATGGCGATCAATGACATCAGGGTGTACGCTATTGTTGATATTACCGATGTAGACAGGGAGTTTATTTCGGAAACAGAAAACGCGAACCCCGGAAATTAACAGTTATAGTTGTGGAAAAGCTTGCTTCGCCACATCTTATTAATAAAAACAGTACGCAAGATGGATAGCAATAAAATATTGAACAGCGACTACCTCGACATTTTGTTCGAGGGCCGTAATAAGGCGTATGGAGCATACGAGTTGCGTAAAAACCACCAGCGCAGGATGCTCAGGGCTATGTTCTTCATACTGGGTATCGGCGTGGTTGTAGCTGCTGTGGCTATTGTTTCGACAATGAAACCCACTGAAGGGCCGCGTGAGGCGATCACAACAGAGGTAGTTCTTGCTGAGCCGCCACCAATTGATCCGAATGAACCACCTCCGCCGCCACCGCCACCACCACCGCCTCCGGTGAAACCAACGGTTAAATTTACACCGCCGGTAATTGAGAAGGACGAAGAAGTAGCGGAAGATGAAATACCACCGGAACAGGAAGAACTGAAGGACGCAAGTGCCGGTTTGAAGGATATTGAGGGTGACCCGAACGCACTTGATCCGGGTATAGTTGATCCGGGACCAGGTACAGGTGTGGTAGAGCAGAAAGCACCGGAAGTATTTAAATACGTAGAGCAGATGCCGGAAGCGCCTTATAACGTGTATGAGTACATGGCCAAGAATACAAAGTACCCTGCTGTTGCAAAAGAAAGTGGTATCTCAGGCCGTGTTGCCGTAAGATTCGTTGTGAACGAAGATGGTAGCATATCAGGTGTTGAGGCTGTAGGAAACCGTAAATTAGGCGGTGGACTTGAAGAGGAAGCCGTACGTGTGGTGAAGAGTTTCCCTAAATGGAAGCCGGGTAAACAAAACGGACGTGCCGTTAAAGTTTACTACACACTACCGGTGACGTTCAAACTTGAGTAATAGTATTTCAATGCATACTAAAAGGGCAACTACACAGTAGTTGCCCTTTTTATTTAAAGGTTAGCTTTCTAAAACGGGCTGGAATATTTTTCCTCTGTTGCGAGTGTATTATCCGTCAGTGTTTTTAAGAAAGCAACCAGGTCTGCCTTGTCCTGTGCTGATAGCCTTAAGCCTGTATTGGTAGTTGCATTTAATGCCGGGTCAAGTGTCTGAGACTTCTTTATGCCGTTATTATAATGATCTACTACTTCTTCCAGTGTAAGGAAGCGGCCATCGTGCATATAAGGAGCCGTAAGCGCTATATTGCGTAATGACGGCACCTTGAACTTTGCATGGTCTGCCGGGCTTTGTGTAGCTTCTTCTCTGCCCTTGTCCTTAGCCTGTCCTTGCGCGTCAAGTCCGTTGTTCATATACCTGTTGTTCGTGAAATTGAATCCACCATGACAGTGGGCACAATCCGCACCTGACTGTGCAGGTAAAAACTCGTTGTATTCCAGGAAAAACAGTTTCCTGCCGCGTTCTTCTTCAGGAGTTAGTGTTGCCTGACCAGCCAGGAACTTATCATATTTAGATTGGTTAGAGACTATGGTATTCATAAACTGCTCCATAGCCAGCGACATTTTTTCAGAAGTTATCTCATCGCTGCCAAACGCACGGGTAAACTGGTCGCGGTATGTTTTACTGGCAGATAACTTAGCTATTACATTTTCCAGGGTCTCATTCATTTCCAATGCGTCCTGTATCGGTTTCAGTGACTGGTCGCGAAGCAGGTGTGCTCTGCCATCCCAGAAAAATTCATTGGTATGCCATGCGGTATTAAATACGCTCATTGCCTGTCTTTTACCGGGGAGCCCTTCAACACCAATGGAAAATTTTGCGGTATCCGTGAAACCATGTGATTGCAGGTGACAACTGGCGCATGCTTGTGTGCCGTCTTTAGACATCATTTTTTCATGAAAAAGCATGCGGCCTAACCGTACTCCCTGTACAGTAGGCGGGTTGTCTTTAAAATCCGGCATAGGAAAACTTCCGGCATTGAAATCGTACAGTGTCTGATCGTACGTTACTGTTTCTTCTGTTGGTATCTCCGGGTCTTTTTTACATTGACTGAGGAGTATGACCAGTGCTATATATATTGTGAGGGATATCCCTTTATTCATTTTCATTGTAGAACTTTTTGTTATTAATAAAATCATCGTCTGTAAGGGCGTGTAAAAACTCTGCCAGGTCTGCCTGCTCTCTTAGTGACAGGCCCAAAGGCCTGATCTTGTCACTTTTGTTCCTGTGTGCAGCACCGCCGGAGTTATAATGCCTGATCACATCTTCCAGTGTATTTACGGAGCCATCGTGCATGTACGGGGCGGTTAAAGCAATATTCCTGAGCGTAGGTACTTTAAACAATGCCAGGTCTTCATCTTTCCCGGTCAGTCTTTTTCTGCCAATGTCTGTATATGATTCATACAGTCCGTTGTTTTCAAAGCTGTAGTTGGTAAAGTTGAATCCTGAGTGGCAACTGCCGCAATTTGTCCGGGAACTGAAAAACAGGTTCATACCGCGTATAGCGGAGGCAGACATGCCGGCTGCCTGTCCGCTCCTTTGGTATTTATCATAGCTACTGTTACCGCTTATCAGTGTTCGCTCAAACGTTGCTATTGCCCTTGTTATTACATACGGGTCGGGATTACGACCAAACACCTGTTGGCTCATTTGCACATATTCAGGAACCTTGTTGAGCCTTTCAGCAATATCTACTATGTTGAAGTTAAACTCATCGTGTTCCTGTATGGGAACCAGTATTTGCATTTCTAAAGTAGCTACCCCGCCCGCTCTTGTATAGTAGGGATGGTAAGCGACATTTGCCAGGGTGGGAGCATTTTGCCTGCCGGTAAGTCCTCCGGCACCTTTGCTTTTGGCAATATCATCGCTGAAAGCAATGTTTGCTTTATGACAGGAGCCGCAATTGACGCTATAGTCAATAGACAGGATATTATCATAAAACAGCTGCTTACCCAGCTCCCATTTCGCCTGCGAAAATGGATTTTCATCACTAAACGGAATTTCAGGAAAACCTTCCGGTGCGTCTGTTAGTTGCATAACAGGTTCCGCAACCTTGTTTTCTTTCCTTTTGCAGGAAATAGAAAACAAGGTTGAGAAAAATATGATGCATAGTATTTGAAGACTGACCCGTCTCACAACATACTACTGTATTTGTACCTTACCGGCGGTATAAGTACCGTCAGTGTACAGCACCTTAATGAAATATAAGCCTGCGTTTCCCAGCGTTACTTTTAGTGTATTGTCAGCAGCCGGTTTACGCATTTGTTTGATAGTTCTGCCCTGTATGTCTACAATGGATACGTCAGCCGCTCCGCTGTTGCTGCCAAACTGCACAGATACTTCTTTATTGTATGATGGGTTGGGATAGATTGCAACCTGGTGTTCTGTGCTTTGTACATCATTTACAGAAACAGGAAAGCCCGGTGTGAATACGCTGTTTTTGAAGTTGTTGAGCAATTTAGCTTCGTTGCTGCCATCACCATGAGCAATCAGTCCTGATGAGATGTCAATGTCTTTCAATGCATTGGCGTAATCTGCGTTTATTGCAATGATCAGCTTACCTCCTTTCATAACACCGCCGACAGTAACTGTGGTTTGCAGGTAGTGCTGGTCGCCCAGTGCGTGTACCTCATAGGTTTGGTTGAGAGAAGATCCTGATTTGCCTTCCATTGCTACAAACCTGTAGCCTGATGTCCAGCCCCAGTGCATAGATGGCGACTTAGGTGCCAGTGGGTGACCTGAAGGCTGTAATGAGGGGTCTGCATGATTTACGGGAGTATCAACCCCAATGTAAAATGAAACAGACTCAACATTTGTAATGTTAAATGAGCCTAAAGCATCCGTTACGTCCTGGCTGCCATTTGCAAGAATGTAGTGGTTAGGTACATCCGTATTCATTCCACCATCATGTGTTATCCTTATTTTGGATATGTAGTATTCCAGCCTGGTTACATTAAAGTCATTATTGAGGTTGTTTTTAGAGGCTGTATTGAATGCGAATGTGCCGCCATTCAGCTTATGGTTGATGTGTAGTTCAACCGGTGTTTGCGCCGTAGCTGTAGTAAAACCGGCAAGTAACACAATTAATAACGTGTATAAATTACGTGTATTCATTATTGATAATATTAAAGAGTAAACAATAAAAATTAACCCTGTATGCTATATACAGGTAAACAGTATTACTATCAATAATATCAAATGAGGAACACGCAATTGCGGATGTGTATATCCGGGCCGCCATATATAGGTGGCGGGTGAATGATCTTTACAACTTCAGCATTTTTATATGCCTGTAATGCATTGTAGTAGTTTGTATGTATTCCGGCGTCTGACTGGAATATTTTTTTGGCTACGGGTTCTTTTTTGGCCAGTACCTGGTCGTCAACCGAATATTTGACCTCATCATCTTTGCAACAGCAGTGCTTTTTGTTGCCTTTTGTGCCGCAGCATACCTTTTCACCATGATCGTTAAATGTAACATACTTCAGCTCTTTGCCACAATGGTGGAAAGACACAGATAGCTGCGTTAGCCCCAGAAGGTAGAGTACAGCAACAAGTATGACAATTAACTTCTTCATTTTAGTTATTCAACTGAAACAAATATACAAAAAAGCTATTTACCTTTCAATTATAGGCTGTAAACGTTATTCCCACAATATTTACGGTTTTTCAAAGTTTTAAGAAACAATTATACATACGGTGGTCAGAAGATATTACTTTTGTTGGCGGTAAACACACAATACTCAACTAATCAGCACTTACATGAAGAATTTAGCAATACTGTTCAGCACATTGGCATTGGTAGGCGTTTTAGCCCTTTTCGGGTTAAGAATGTCTGAGCATAATAGTGGGAAGGCAGGCAAAACTGATAATGAAGGCGGACAAGTGGCTACACAAGGCCGTATAGCTTACGTAAATATAGATACGCTTGAAGCGAATTATGAATACCTCAAGACTAAAAAGGCTGATTTTGAAGAACGTAAAAAAGGCATGAGCAGTGAGCTGGAGCGTTCTCAAAAGCAGTTCCAGCAGGATTATATTTCAGCTGAGCGTAAAGCACAGGCCGGTACACTGACACAAGCTGAATATGAATCGACAGCCAAGCGCCTGCAGCAAATGAAACAAAGCCTTGAAGCAAGGGAGGCTGCGCTTACTGAAAAACTGCTCACAGAGCAGGATGAATTCAACAAAGACCTGCAGAAACGCCTGGATGGTTTCCTGGCCGACTATAATAAAGACAAGAACTTCGATTATATATTCTCTTACAGCAAGTCGGTAGGACTGATAATGCTGGTAAATGAAGAACTGGATATTACTGATGAAGTAATAGCAGGAATGAACGAATTGTACGCTAAAGAGACCGCTAAGGAGAATAAAGAAGCAAAGAAGAAAAATAAATAGTATTTTTCTTAGCAAAACCACCTGCTTTGGAAAATAACAAAGAACATTTTCACAGGTCACTAAGTCTGCTGGACGGAACACTTTTGGTAATAGGCTCCATGATCGGTTCCGGTATTTTCATTGTCAGCTCAGACATAGCCCGCAATGTGGGCAGTGCCGGCTGGCTCATCGTTGTATGGCTGATCTCAGGGTTCATTACTTTATCTGCAGCACTTAGTTACGGTGAGTTAAGCGGTATGTACCCGAAAGCCGGTGGTCAATACGTATATCTGCGTGAGGCATTTGGTAAACTATATGGTTTCCTCTATGGCTGGGCTTTTTTTGCAGCAATACAAACAGGTACCATTGCAGCCGTAGGTGTTGCCTTCGCTAAATTTACAGGTTATTTCTTCCCTGCCCTTGGCGAAAGTAATATACTGTTGGGTTCAGCAGAAGGATTCAGCATTTCAGCAGCACAACTGGTAGGTATAGGCATGATCGGCTTGCTTACCTACATCAATAGCCGTGGGGTAGAGAACGGTAAGTGGATACAATTCTTTTTTACTTTCACTAAAATAGCAGCGCTGGTCGCCTTAGTTGGATTCGGGCTGTTTCTGTATCGCGAGGGTAGCACATGGGACATGAACTGGGCAGATGCCTGGTCGGCCATGAAGATCAATATTTCAGAAGGGCTCATATCTACGGAAACGCTTGCGGGTTCTGCACTTACCGCAGCCATCGGTGTGGCCATGGTCGGTGCACTCTTTTCCAGCGATGCGTGGAATAACGTGACCTTTATTGCAGGAGAAATAAAAAAGCCGGAGAGAAATATTGCACTTAGTCTGTTTATCGGTACGTTGGTGGTTACGGTATTATATACCTGTATGAACCTGATGTACCTGAACACACTCACCATAAATGAGATCGCCAATGCACCTGCAGACAGGGTAGGTGTGGCAGCGGCATTAAAGATATTTACAGGCACCGGTGCGGGTATCATTGCAGGCTTGCTGATGATATCTACCTTTGGTTGTAACAATGGACTGATACTTTCCGGTGCAAGGGTGTATTATACAATGGCCAATGATGGTTTGTTTATACCTTCGGCAGGTAAGTTGAATGATAAAGGAGTACCCGGTACAGCGCTCCGGATGCAGTTTGTTTGGGCATCTGTTTTATGCCTGAGTGGTAGCTATGGCCAGCTGCTGGACTACCTGGTATTTACAGCCTTATTGTTTTATATACTCACCATAGCGGGATTGTTCAAGCTGCGCAGAACACAGCAGGATACGCCACGCCCATACAAGGCTTTTGGATATCCTCTCATTCCTGCATTGTATATCGTACTGGCATCAGCTATATGCATCATTTTATTGGTGAATAAAACGGCAACTGCCGGAATGGGATTGCTGATAGTTTTACTGGGCGTACCCATTTATTATTATTTGAACAAGCGCGGATTTAAGAAGAATGACTAAAGAAGAAATAACAGGACTGTTTAGAAAGATCGCCGGGCTGCATGTAGTGGTGGTAGGCGATGTGATGCTGGATAACTACTGGTGGGGTGATGTGGATCGTGTATCGCCTGAAGCACCTGTGCCTGTCGTGATGCTGAAAAAACGCGAAAGCAGGATGGGCGGTGCCGCCAATGTAGCTATGAACTGCAAGGCGCTTGGAGCTAAAGTAACATTGGCCAGTGTTGTGGGCAAAGATCATGAAGGCCACCTGCTGAAAGATATGGCCGAGCAGGAAGGCATTGATACTTCTCTGCTTATGCTCAGCAACGATCGTATCACTACTACCAAAACACGCATCATGAGTCGTAGCCAGCATATACTGCGTATGGATGACGAAACGACCGAAGAACTCACTACAAAAGATGAACATCCGTTTATAGACAAACTGCTGAAATACCTGCAGATGCAGAAACCGGATGTGCTGATATTTGAAGACTATAACAAAGGTGTACTGAAAGAGAATGTGATAGAAAGAACCATCGACCATTGCAGGGAGATAGGTATGGTAGTTGCAGTAGACCCCAAGAAGAAAAACTTCCTGGCTTACAAGGGGGTAACTATATTCAAACCCAATCTTAAAGAAGTGCGCGAGGGTTTGAACATAACACTCAACCCTGTGAACAAAGCCAATATGGATAAGGCGCACAAAGCGCTGCATGCAGAGCTGAAGCATGAAATAACATTTGTCACATTATCAGAACATGGGGTGTATTACAGCAATTCTAAGTCAGAGCTGATACCTTCTCATTTAAGAAGCATTGCTGATGTGTCTGGTGCAGGCGATACTGTAATAGCTACTGCATCTATCATCTATACACTCACAAAAGATCCTGCGATGATGGCCAACATCTCAAACATTGCAGGCGGACTGGTATGCGAAGATGTAGGGGTAGTACCCATCAATAAAAAGAGGTTGATGGAAGAATGCGTGAGGTTGTTGGGAACCTGATCTGCTATTCAGCTAAAACGTATATCTCCGGCAGGTTACGCCCCTGCTCATTATAATCCATGCCGTAGCCAACTACAAACTTGTCAGGAATCTCAAAACCTGTGTAGTCTATATGCACTTCATGTGTTCTTGCTGTTGGTTTTGATAGCAATGAAACCAGTTTTACAGATGCGGGTGCTACTGCTTCTATTTGCGGTATTAATTCATGTAGTGTTCTCCCGGTATCAATTATATCTTCTACCAGTATGATGTGTCTGCCTTTGAACTTTTTGTCAACAGGCAATAGTGTTTTCACTTCTCCTGTGGATTGTGTGCCCAGGTATGAGCTGAGCCTGATAAAAGATATTTCTGACGGGAAATTTATGGTGCGGAATAAGTCTGCCGCAAAGATGAATGCGCCGTTAAGCAAGCAAATAAATACAGGGTTCTTGTCTTTATAGTCCTGCTCTATTTGCTTGCCTAATGCGCTTATTTTTTGGCTTATCTGCTCTTTGCTGATGTATAGTTCAAACTCCTTATCGCCTACCGCAATTTTATCCATGCGCTAATTTACTGCTTTACACGCAGGTTCTGTCCTTCTTTAATAGCATCGAAGTCCAGGCCGTTCCAGTCCATCAGTTGCCTGATAGTGATACCATGCTTTTTTGCAATGGTATATGCGGTATCGCCACGCTGAACCATATAGTATTTACTCGGGTCGTAGTTTGGCTGCTGTTGGTATTGTTGGTTTTGCTGGCCATACCCGTACTGTTGGTTCTGTTGTCCGTATTGGTTCTGCTGTTGATACTGAGGTTGTTGAGCCTGGTACTGGTTTTGCTGTGTGTATTGCTGCTGCTGGTACTGCGGCTGTTGAGTATATTGTTGTTGTGGTTGTTGGTATTGTTGCTGTTGCTGATACTGGGGCTGCTGCTGTTGCGCCCTGTATTGCTGCTGAGGCTGCTGGTATTTCTGGCTCTGCTGCGTGTACTGTTGTTGTTGGTACTGCTGTGTGCGCTGCTGAGTTTGTTGAGGTTGCTGGTAGCTTTGTTGTTGTGTTTGTGCAGCCCTTCCATTATTAGGGTTCGCATATATCACATCATCAAACTGAGCTTTCAACATATCCAGTTCAGTTTTTGGCTTTTGCTCCTGCTGTTTAGCGGGTGCTTTAGCTACCGGTTGTACCTGCTCCTCTTCTTCTTTTTTCTTCCTTCTTGCTTCTCTCCTCAGTTCACGGGCAGATTTTTCCTCTACAGGTTGAGCCGCAGGATTAGGTGTTATGTTTGATGCATTATAAGAACTCTGCTGGCTGCCATACGATTGTGTCTGCTGCTGGTAGCTTTGTTGTTGCGCTACAGGTTGTTGCCTTGCAGGCGGTGGTGTATTGTTGGGTATATACCTCGATTGCTGCTGTGTCACAGGTTGTTGCTGTTGTACAGGAGGCGTTGTGTTTTGCAGGTATTTAGACTGTGATTGAGTCTGTGCAGGTTGCTGCCTTTGTTGCTGCCTTTGTGTAGGTGGAGGTGCCTGTACTGTTGGGGTAGTATTGGTGCCACCCTGTTTCTTCATAGCCTCTTCCTGCTCTTTTGCAAGCCTTTTTTCTTCCCTCCATTCTTTGAATTTTTCAAAGACACTTTTCTCCTCAGTATGAACTGGTGCCGGGTTCTTCGGGAACGTAGACACCGGTGGAGTATACTGTGGTGAGTTATAATTGTCATTATAATTATCGTCCGGATCGCCCCTGTCTTCTTCGTTGCTGCCATAGTTCATCTGCGCATATACAGGCGATTCAGAGCGCTTCATAACATTAGGCTTTGAGCCTGCCTGCGCCTGCAACTCAAGTGTAACGCCCGGCACAGGTTCTTCATCCTCTTCCATATAGTTCAGGTCGCGAAGGTATTTTAATTGTATACCTTCTTTCTGAGCTATTTCTATCATTACCTCGCCGTATTTCACTAAGTGCATTGGCCTGATACCCCAGAAGTGCTTGCGTTCCAGGTACAATGGCATGTCGGCTACAAGCGGTTCTTCTTTCAGGTCATTTATCTCCAGGAACTTCTCATAACGTATGCCGTTGCGTACAGCATACTGTAGCGGCATATCACCTTTTTTACCGTAAACGGCTTTCAGGTTATTTACTTTTACAACGGTCATCGGGCTGTTATCTACCCTTTGTTCCACTATCCTTCCATTCTGCCTGGTGCGTGTTACGGTCTGCCTTTCAGTTGGCCTCGTGTCTATGTATTTTGATACCCTTTCCGGTTGGGTGTTGTTATAGGTAGTTGTTTGCGGAGCTGAATAACGATTGTCATTCCTGTCGTAGCTCTGTGTTTGCTCTCTGCGGTAATTGTCTTGCCTTGTTTGTGGTTGGGTGTATTGTTGCTGGCTGTTATTACGATAGTCGTTTCTTCCCTGGTATTCTCTGCCGGTTGATCGTGTATCAGCTACAGCATTATTATTAGTATAAGGATCGCTGCTCATGGCTGCATAGGTATATTCCTGCAGGTGGTTTTCTTCAATGATCTTTATAAGCAATTCAGGGTACTTGGGATTAGTAGCATAGCCGGCTTTACGTAGCCCGAACGCCCAGGCTGCATAGTCCGTAACGGATAAACTGAATAAAGACGCATATCTCGGGTTTGACTTCAGGTAGTTAGACTGATCCTGGTATGACTCAAAGTCCATACTGTATTTACGGAAACATTCATTTTGCCTGTCGTCAGTGTGCATGTACGTTTCACCTCGCCAGTCACTTTTACATTTCAGCCCGAAGTGGTTGTTTGCTTCTGTTGCCAGTTTGCTGGTTCCGGCTCCTGTTTCATGTATACCTTGTGCCAGTTTTATTGCTGCGGGTATGCCGGTGCGTTGCTGTTCACTCATTGCAAGGCTGCGATAGCGTTCTATATAGCGTTCGATGTCATTGTTGCCACCTCTTGCCTGTGCATCATTGTTTATCGTACATGCCAGCATCAGCATTGCATATACTATGAACATTCTTTTCATACACTTGTGTTTTTTGCGTTTTTTATTCTGTTTTCTATGCTTGTTGTTTTATTTCTTTCTTGCTATCATAATACCATCCCTGATGGGCAATAGAACCTGTTCTATACGGTCATCATTGCGCAGCTTTTCGTTGAATGCGTGTATGGCCTTTGCGTTTTTGCTTTGCTCAGCTTCAGGCAGTACAACTTCCCCGTCATAAAGCACGTTGTCGGCCAGTATAAAACCGCCCTGGCGCACTTTGTCAAACACCTGGTCGTAATAAAGACCGTAGTTTACTTTGTCCGCGTCAATGAATACCAGGTCGAACATTTCATCCAATTCAGGTATTATTTTCTCAGCTTGTCCTGTATGCAGTGTGATTTTTCCCTCTAATCCTGCTTCACAAATATAACGAAAACACATGTCTCTCAACTCCTCGTTCACGTCGATGGTGTGCAAATGGCCGTCTTCAGCCATTCCCTTTGCAAGACATATAGCAGAATATCCTGTATATGTTCCGATCTCCAAAATTCTGCGCGGTTTTTGTAAAAAGCTAAGTGCCTGTAATACAGCACCTTGTAAATGCCCGGAAAGCATAACAGGCAAAAATACCTTCATATTTGTCTCCCTGTTCAGCTTAGAAAGTACCGGATCTTCAGGCGATGTATATGCTTCTACGTAATTGTTAATGTTTGGTGAATGCAGAGAATGCTCCATAAAATGCGTCGATTTTGGATAAAAATGAGTGTGTCAACGCAAAATTAAGGAACTATTCAGACAGTCTTGGGGGTAGTTTTTTGAGAAAAGAGATACAAAAAAGTAAATGTGATCGTTGCATTGATGAGCAATAATTCCAATCCTATTTTGTAGTTGCCCAGGAGGTTGGCTTCGTGCTCCTTTAAAAAATAGCATAATATGGGCGAAGCTATACAAATGATAGGTACCAGTTTGCTGTTTACATTCCGTTTGGTAAATATACCAAAAGCAAATAGTGCAAGTAATGGACCATAGGTATAACCGGCCACTGCAAGCAGCGTGCTTATCAACGACCCGTTGTCTACTTCCCGGAAGAAGAATATACAGCCCAGGAAAACCACGGCGAATGTGTTGTGTACGATCAGCCTGATCTTGCCTTTCTTTTTCTCGTCCCAGTCGTCCCGGCGTTTCATACCAAGTATATCTATACAATACGATGAGGTAAGTGCGGTAAGCGCACCATCAGCGCTTGGGAACAATGCCGATATCAAACCGATCATAAAGCAAATGGTAATAAAGAACGGCAAGCCACTCTTTAGCGCAATGAACGGAAATATATTGTCTCCTGTAGCAGATATGCCCTGTGCATCAGCATAGAGGTATAGCAGGCCACCTAACAGCAGGAAGATAAAGTTGGCTATCAGCAGGATGAAGCAGAAGGTGATCATGTTCTTCTGAGAGTCTTTCAGGTTGCTGACGCTGATGTTTTTTTGCATCATTTCCTGGTCAAGCCCCGTCATGCCGATGGTAATGAATGCCCCACCCAGTACACTTTTCCAGAAGCTGCCGGCAGACATGATATCTGTATTCACCATTTTAGTATAACCCTTGGCCGTCATTGCCTCCCATGTGCCTGATATACTCAACCCCAGGTTGTTCATTATATATATAACACACACCAGCAATGCCAGTATCATAAAAGTCGTTTGCAGCGTGTCCGTCCATACAATTGTTTTTACCCCTCCCTTGTAGGTGTACAGGAGTATCAATACCAATATCAATACAGCGGTAAACTCAAAAGACACACCCATCTCTTTCAGTACAAATAGCTCCAGCACTTTTATCACCAGGTATAACCTTAGTGTAGCGCCCAGTGTACGTGACAGTATAAAGAACAATGCACCTGTTTTGTAAGAGGCAGTACCCAGTCGCTCGTCAAGGTAGCTGTAAATGGATGTGAGCTGCATTTTATAATAGATTGGTAACAGGATAAATGCAACAGCAAAGTATCCTAACCAATAACCTATTACTACCTGGAAATAAGAGAATCCTGACATGCCTACCGTACCCGGCACGGATATGAAAGTCATACCGGATAGAGATGTGCCTATCATACCAAAGGCTACCACCCACCATTTGCTGCTACGGTTACCAATAAAAAAAGATTCGTTGTTAGAACCTCTTGATGTATAAAACGCAATGCCTAATAGTAAAGCAAAGTAAGACAGTATGATAACCAGTAATATAGCAGACGTACTCATGCCGTGAAAATAGGCAAAATGCTATTAAACAGGTAACAATGCAGGCACTATGCCCGCATTGTTACTGCATTATTTTGTTATCCTGAATACGGCTGTTTCTGACCCTGTATTCAGTTTGAGTATGTACACACCGGATGGTAAAGAGGATACAGGCACTGTAACAGGAGCATTAGCTTCAAACGTTTTATTATATACAGTTCCGCCTGTTATGTCTGTAAGTACAATGTGTTTAGGCCCCTCTATACTTTCGGCGCCTTTAATGTAGAGCATGTCCCGGGCGGGGTTAGGGTAAACGGATATTGTTTTAACCAGCTCATTCCTGCCGGCTACTGATGTGGCAATATGGCCTTTGTATTCAGTAGCGTTTTCCGTGAATACCAGGTTCAGGATATTTACATTATCGGCGTCTACGGTCGCAATGAAGTCAATATTGTCTTTGCCCCATACGTCACCAAAAATCTTATAGGTGCCAAAAGGCAGGTTGCCGAATTTATAATAACCATTTGATTCAGTAAATGTGTAATCCACTGTTACATCATGCATATCTGTAATGAACATGATCTTATCCGGCAGGCGTGTGGTGCTTGATTCTTCCCTTGCATAACCTGATATCACAGAAGGGCCACCTGTTGGGTTCATTGCTTCAGGTAGTATCAGTATGATACCGTTTTTGGCAACGCTGTATGGTATATCTCTCGCGCCGGACCATTTTAACTGGTAGCTGGTATTGCTTTGGTGGTAGGAGGGTAAGTACTTTTTAAAGTCTGAAGAACTATATTTCAATGCTGCTCTCATGATCACCTCACAACCTGCTGCCAGTTTCGGAAATGTATCTATTGCAAAATAACCGTTGGTGTCAGTTTCTATGCTGTCAATATGCATCAGCACATTACCGCCGCATTTGGCTATCAGGTACACTTGTGCGTCTTTCACTTTCGGCCGCTTACTGGCATCACCCAGGTACACATAGCCACTGAAGTTTGTTGGTGGTGTTATACAAACAGTAAGCACGCTATTCATATGGTTACCTGAATAAATATGCGTGTTGATGACATAAGTTGTGCTGTCACAGTTCAGCGTTTGGGTATAAAACTTAGTACCTGTGGCAAGGTTGGCGGGTAATGTAAAATATGCATACCCTAGTGAGTCTGATACACCCTGCATTGGCTGAAAGGGAGGTGCTGTTGAGCTGCTGTCTGCATATAAATGTACAGTACGGCCTTTAAGACTGTCTCCGTTTGTATTGATTACCCTGCATGAAACAGTTTTCTGGCCATAAGCAAGGCCGGTAAGAAAACATAACAGGATCAGTATATATAGTTTTTTCATTTTCCGGTATTTAAAAGTTCATTCATCACTATTGTTTCAGACGCTTACAGCTTTAGGCGCGTTAGTTCAGTTCTATTGTTTAAACAGTTTATATCCCAGCATAATACGCATATATGGCTGCGTATATAACTGTTGCAGTTCTTTATCAGGCACGGCACTTGCATCTACTCCTGTTTTGTGTATCAGTACATCTATCATCAGGCGTTCGCTGAAACTGGCAGATGCGCCCAGCATGAACCCGTACCTGAAAAAGTTACTGTTTGTAGATTCAGGCCTTGGTTGGTAACCTGAATATACGTCTGTATTATAAGTAAATAGGTCGCTGAACGATTTAGGCACAGGCCCTTCAGGTGGTGCTTGCCCCTGCACGGTAGTATAATACGTACCCGGTGCTATTTGCTCTGTATATTCTTTTTTCAGCCCGCTGTAACGGGTCATCTCTTCTTTGGTCTGTAATACAGAACTGTAGGTAACAGACCCTCCTAATATAAATGCGAAAGTCTTACTTACTTTATATTTTACCATCAGTGGAACTTCTACATCCCACATTTTTTTACCTGTCACCCTGTAGCCAACATGTATTGAATCGTACACCTGCCCGTACCTGTAGGTTCTGAATATAGTATCAGGAGGGTTAGGCGTAAGTACACTGCTGTCAATGGCGCCACGTACCAGCCTGCTGGTAGAGTCGAATGATGAACTGATGATCTCATGATAATCGCGCATACTATTGGAGAAGGTTCCCACCTTAGCGTTCCCGGTATGGAATGTTGGTTGCAGTATCACCGAGAAGTTTGATGGCAGCCTGTACTCCAGGTATGGTGCAAAGGCAAATTTGTTGGCGCGCCATGTCTGGTTGAACCCTAATGAATATCCTGCCCTTACACCAAACTCTAGTGGAAGAGGTTTCTTCTTTTTGGTAATAACTTCTTTTTCTGTGCTGTCAAGCATCGATTGAGCACTGTCTGTATTACCGGTCAGCTTTTTCTTTTTAGTAGTATCCTTAATACCATACCCGCTGTTGAAAGCATCGGGGGTGATATTGGGGACATCACCAACCTCACTATCTGCACCGGGTATGTTGTATATGCCAGGTTTTGAGAAAGCATCTGCAGGACTGGTTGATGCCAGCATCTCTGCTACAGGTAGCACATCACTTTTTTTGCCTTTAGCTGGCAGTTGATCGTTTGTATTCCCTTTCACTTCATCATCTGTCAATACAAAAGGCACTACGGGCAGCACAACGGTTTGTGCTGTTGGAGTAACTGCTGCAACAGGCAAAGGGATGTTGCTAACGGTTTGATGTGACAAATAAGACAGCATGTCTTTTTGCCTTGCCTGTGCAGTTGTTGCTGCATTTTCTGCCGCATTGTTACCTCGATCGGGGGTATTTCCCGTAGTAGTCATAGTGTTACTGCGGCCAGGGGCTGTTTGTCGCTCTGTATTATTGGTTCTTTGATTATTTATTTGGGTTGTTGTGTTATCAGTATTTGTAGCTACGATTGTTTGCTGTGCTTTTATGTCATTGCCTGTTGTGTTGTTCGCAGGTGTATTGTACTGCTCTTCATCCCGGACGTTGTCAGAAGTGTTAGCAATAACCTGTTGGGCTACCTTTGGTTTAGTTGCTGATCGTTCCAGGGCAATAGTACCCGTGTCTTTATATAAATAACCGGCCAGTATTGCCGTTGCTGATATCAGTATCAGCCCGCCAATTCCCCATAGCCACCAAATAGCTACAGGCCTTTTTTTACCTGGTTTTTCATCCAGCCTCTTTTCCAACGCATCCCACACTGCCGGTGGCGGTGCCTCGGTATGGTCGCCCATCTGCCGGTCGAAAAACTCATCGATATGTATCTTACGTTCGTCCATAACGTTATCGTTTCATAATTGAGTTGATCTTGTCCTTTAATCTTTTGCGGGCGTCATTCAGATGCCACCTGCTGTTTACTTCTGTTATTCCCAGTTCTTCTGATATTTCTTTATGCTTATAATCTTCAAATACAAATAAGTTGAATACTATTCTTTGGGTATCGGGCAACTCCTGCACCACAGCCAGCAACTCTTTATAGGAAAGCTTGCCAACTATGTCATCGCTCATATATACTTCTTCAGGCATATCTTCCGCATGGTACACTTGCTGGTCTTTTATATACTTACGCAAATGATCCATTACGGTATTGGTCACCACTTTTTTTATCCATCCCTCAAAAGAACCGGTACCTGAATAACTGCTTATCTTAGTGAACACCTTGAAAAAAGCGTCATTAAGTATCTCATCAGCCAGCTCATCCTGTTTGGTATATCGTTTTATGGTGGCATATGCCTGAGGTGCGTATTTGTTATAGAGGGCTTTTTGCGCGTTCCGGTTCCGGGCAATACACTCCTGTATCAGCAGTTGTGTGTCTTCCCACAACCATTGATCCTTGCCTGTTTCAGGCACTTTGGATGCATTATTTTGCCTAAGTGTCAAATAGTTTTTTCTTTTATGTCATATGCTTCAAGCTTACCTTATCCTCACAGACGTATAAAACTAACTTTTTGTTAGTATCGTCAGAAGGTTTTTGATGTATTGTATTATTAGGAATGTGACTGGTCAATGCCGGTTGTTCCCATTTTAGGGTTGATATAATTAAAATATAACACCTGTTTTTTACGTTTAAGTAAGTAATCACCTGGTTATGTTGGTATCTTTGCGACCTTTAAGTTTATTAATGAGAGTTTCGGTAATAATATTAGTCCTGTTGTTCAGCTTACAGGCGTTCGGGCAACTGCAAAATAGCAACTGGTGCTTTGGCAACAAAGCAGGCCTCAACTTTACAGGTGGTACCACTGCTTCTTTTATTTCAGCGGTTAATAGCGGTGAGGGTGGTGCAACTGTCAGTCACAGAACTACAGGTGCGCTTTTGTTTTATACAGACGGGGTTAAGGTTTGGAATCGTCAACATGATGTTATGCCCAACGGCACCAATATAGGCAACGATAATATTGCCACCTGCCTGCAGGGAGCAACTATCATTCCCTTTGCGTCAGACAGTAACAGGTACTACGTATTTACACTCGAACCCGAATCGTTTAACGACGGTGCGCTTTTCTACTCCGTGATCGATATGTCTTTGAACGGTGGATTGGGCGATGTGGTTACAGGTATGAAGAAAATAAGAATGGGCGATGGATTTGTAGAAGGCATGGTATCCATTCCTACCTGCGACGGACATTGGCTATTACTCTCTTCAAAGGTGCGCAACGAGTTTTCGGCCTACAGGATATCCACTTTCGGGGTAGATACCAATGCGGTTATTTCAGAAATGCCTTATCCTTATGTTGCGCATGTATTGGCATCCATAAAAGCCTCTCCCGACGGGCAGAAGATACTATACACTGCATATACCACATTGCCGGTAGCGGGTAAAACCTATAGCATCATTACCCTGCACGACTTTGATGAAAATACAGGCGTTGTCAGCAACGGGGAGTTACTGGACGAGCCCTCAACCACTTCCAGCTATTACAGCGGAGAATTCTCACAGGATGGTTCGAAAGTGTACATATGCGACCTGAATAAGGAGATCATACAGTACGACCTGAACCAGCCTGATCTTGATGCCATAAAAGCTTCGCGCAAAACCGTGCATAGCAATCAGCCGGGCAACCTTACATCGCTGCTGCAAATGGCGCCCGATGGCAATATTTACGTAGCGCTGGACGGTAAAGGCTCGCTTGGCAGAATTGAAAATACAAATGCGGCATTCCCGGGTTGTACCTACAATGGCGCGGCGGTAACACTGGCACCCGGTACGGTTTCAAGGTTATCCCTGCCCCCGACTGTTACCTATCCTTCTAAGCTGACACTCGATATTGGTAACGATACACTGATATGTGCGGGTGATACATTGCTGATAAAGCCCGAATTCACCAGGAAGTCACCGATATACAGGTGGCAGGACGGCAGCACGGAAGACAGGTACGTTGTTTCATCGCAGGGTACTTACTATGTAGCCATTACTTCAGGTTTCTGCATTGCCCGCGATACGATAGAAGTTGCAATAAACGACTCCGCATATTTTGAGTTGGGTAATGATACGCTGCTCTGTACAGGTGCCATGATCGACCTGGCAGTGCCTGCCGATGTACAGGCGTTTACCTGGAGTACAGGTGCTACAGACTCCATAATAACAGTAGACAAGCCCGGCACATATTACCTGTACGTAGAGCGTGGTGGTTGCAACCGTACAGACACTATGGTTGTTAAATACACAGAGGAGTCAATGAACATTGGCAACGATACCATTTTGTGTATCGGCGAAAAGCTGACACTGGATGCCGCATCGATTGTAACTGACAGCCGTTATTTGTGGAGTACGGGTGAAATTACTGACAGTATCGTCGTGTCTCAACCGGGGCTTTATACCGTTAATAAGCAAAATATCTGCGGTGTCTTCAACGACTCTATACTGGTAGATTTTAAGATATGCGATTGCGAACCCGCTATACCTAATATATTCACACCCAACAACGATGGTCTTAACGATAAGTTCGGGCCCATACTCAAATGTATTTCCGCCACCTACGATTTTATAGTCATCAATCGTTTTGGCGAGGTAGTATTTAAAACCAATATACTCAACGACAAATGGGACGGTACCTACAAAGGCCAACCGGCGGAGGTAAGTACCTATTACTACCAGGTGAAAATTAAGAACACAAGCGGTACAGATGAGTTTTATAAGGGCGATGTTATACTCATAAGGTAATATCACCCCAGCTTCTCATTCCCTTTGTGCCTGTCAGCGTCGCGTTTGGTCTTTTTGTCCATATTGTTTTTCAGGGCTTTGGTCAGGTCTACTCCTGTTTGGTTGGCGAGGCATAATAGCACCCAGAGCACATCAGCCATTTCATCAGCCAGTTCCTTGCCCTTATCGCTTTCTTTAAACGACTGGTCGCCGTAGATACGCACCATCAGCCGGGACAGTTCACCCGTTTCTTCCATCAGTATGCCCAGGTTGGTCAGCTCGCTGAAGTAGCGCACCCCTATTGTCTTTATCCATTCATCTACCTGTTGCTGTGCTTCGCGTATCGTTAGTTCCATTGTAGTATAGTTGTAAGTCTTAAGTCAAAAGTCGTAAGTAAGGCTGTAATAGTCAAATATTCCCCCAATAGGGTTATTTTTAACGTTTGGCTTAGAGCTAATTTGTTAGTTTACAGAAAAAATAAGAATTTACTGTCTAAGTCAATGAACAACAATGCTGTAATAGTACACTTTGGGGTTTTGACTTTTTACATTTGAATTAACCAGGCATGTCATATACATCGGATACGGAAGCAGCAAAAGCACTCACGGTACATTTTGATACTATTAAAAGATCCATTGCCAAAGTAATAGTAGGGCAGGATGATGTGGTGGATAAACTCATCATTTCTATCCTGTGCAACGGCCACAGCCTGTTGGTAGGTGTGCCGGGGCTGGCTAAAACACTATTGGTAAAAACAGTAGCAGATGTGTTGCACCTGTCTTTCAAGCGTATACAGTTTACGCCCGACCTGATGCCCAGCGATATCATCGGTGCGGAGATACTCAACGAGCAGCGGGCTTTCAAGTTCATAAAAGGCCCCATTTTCGCCAATATCATCCTGGCCGATGAGATCAACCGTACACCGCCCAAAACACAGGCGGCACTGCTGGAGGCTATGCAGGAGCGTAACGTGACCGTAGCTGGTGAGAACTACAACCTGCCCAAACCATTCTTTGTACTGGCTACGCAAAACCCCATTGAGCAGGAAGGTACTTATCCCCTGCCGGAGGCGCAGCTGGACAGGTTTATGTTCCACATCAAGCTTGATTATCCAAGTCATGCAGAGGAGGTGTCCATTGTGCGCAACACGACAGGAGTACAGGATATAGACCTGCCCAAGGTGCTGAACGCTGACGAGATCACCTACTTCCAGGACCTGGTGCGCCGCGTACCCGTGCCTGATAACGTATTGGAATATGCAGTATCTTTAGTACATAAAACCCGCCCGGGCAATGCCAACGCCCCCGAAGTGGCGAAAAAGTACATCGGTTACGGAGCTGGGCCGCGTGCCTCTCAATACCTGGTACTGGGTGCTAAATGCCATGCGCTGCTGCACGGCAAGTTCTCGCCCGATATTGAAGATGTACAGGCCATGGCTATGGAAGTACTGCGCCACCGTATTGTGCGCAACTACAAGGCAGAGGCTGAAGGCATAGGGCAGGAAGAACTCATCAAACAACTGTTTTAGTCATGAGCACTATCATAGAAAAAGCGTCTTTTCTCCGCAATAAACTGGTGCCGCTGCTGGGTACCATCAACAAAGATGAACCTGCACGCTGGGGTAAAATGAACGCCCTGCAGATGGTAGACCATATGAGCTACGCTTTTATGGAGGCATCAGGAAAGTACGACAGGACATTACTGACTGCTGAAGAACACCTGCCAAAGATGTACAGCTTCATGATGAGCGATAAACCTTTCAGGGAGAACACCCCCAACTCATTACTGCCCGACGAACCGGAGCCGGCCAAACACGAAACAATGGCACTGGCGCTGGAAGATCTTAAAACCGAAATAGAGCATTTCTTCAATGTATTTGGTGCGCACCCTGATAAGAAGACTACCAATCCCTTTTTCGGTATCCTCAACTTTGAAGAGTGGGTACAACTGCTGCACAAACACAGCTGGCACCACCTGAAACAATTCGGGGTAGAGAATAGTTAGTTTTTACAGTTATATATTATGAATAATGCAACTGCTTTTTGCGGTAGTGCGAAATTGTATCATTTTGTATCGTTTTGTATCGAAATGTACTGTTTTTTGACCCGTGGGGTATAGGTATTGCGATGTAGTGAAAATATTATAATGTATAATTGGTGTTGTCTTTCTGGTTAAATGTTGTGTTTTGTTGTGAAATTTTCACTTCGCGAGTTGACCACCCCGATTGGCAAATTAATGCCCTGGGCATTTTTGCCAATGTCCCCTCCTATTGCTTCGTACCTCGCAACAGGAGAGGAGTTGCTAAATTTGTTGTGAATTGTTGTGAAAACAACGTTTTCTTTTACTTTCTCCACTTCCGTATCCGTAAACAAAGAACTTCCTGCATGGTTAAAAATGGCGTTTTTGACCATGGTGCAATTGTATCAAATATACGTATTTTTGAGGTGATAAAAAAGCCCCCTTAGACAAAGGGGCTGTTGGGGAGATCCACTCCGCACCCTGCGGAGCATCGAGATTCAGAAGTCGGTAGTCACGAGTCCGGAGTCGTAAGTCAACGATCTTAGCTGTTGGGCACAACACGGACTTATGACTCATTACTTACGACTTATTACTACCCGCCCCCGGCGGGAAGTAGTAATCATGCACCATTTTGCCCAGGTTCTCGTTTACGTTTCGGATGCCGTGCGCCTGCAGCCATTGCAGGAAGTCGTCGGGGCGGTCTGTAACGAAACGGACCAGCCGTTTCTTGTCGTCCTTCAGGCTGATGATGAATGTGTCGATACTGAAAATGTAGGCTGATAATGTGCCGGCCTCGTGTTCAAATCCCGCAAAGCGGGATGGTGTAGTATTCATACAAGTTTGGTTTGGTTTCATGTCATGGATATTTACGAGCACCAACCACCCCAAAACGAAGCGGCGTGGAACTCATCTCACCGGTAGGAGGTCCTAGGAGACCCGAACGCAGATAAGAGAGCCCACGCCTTAGCGTGAGCGTACTTACCATGTCCTGCGTTCTGAAATTTCCTAGGTTTCCTACTGGACAAAAGCAATTACGCTTTCAATATTTTACTGTCGTAAAGGTAGAGAAAAAATTATTGGGGAGAGTAGGGTGATTTCACGGTGTTTGGAGGAATGTTAAACACGTAATTTTATGAAAAATATGCTATGGCACTTAATGACGCATTACAAGAACTTGAAAAGGTATATACAAGCGAGTATGATATCTCAAGGAGGCTAGTAAAAGAACTCCCAGAGGGAGTCAAAATACTTGATGCAGATTTTGAACTAAAGAGTGAAATACTTGCATTTGACATGTTTCCAAACTACGGAGATAGAGAATCAGGGTGGGGTACCTTTTTTGGGCCAATGTCGGTATTTGGTAATATTAAGTACCCCCCAATAGAGGAAATAACATCTGAAATGATTGATTATTGGAATAAGAGATCAATTGAGACATCAAATCCAATTTTAGCAGGTAGATATGCTGACTTGGTATGGGACCTAACTGAGTTGATTAACGGCGTTAAACCATCATATATAACAGCAGAAAAGGTCATAAAATCGTATGTCGAAATATCAACAATCAACGAAAAGGGTGTTGTTCCTGTATACACATTTCATAAACTTGAACGTGCACTTGATATAGCATGTTCGCTTAATAACGAAGCACTCATAGAATCCTGTAAGAAGGCAATTATGTCTTTTGAAGATAAGGTAGGTGAGGATAAGTGGCCTGGGTTGTGGGGACGTTCGTTTGATAATTTGATTTTTAACAGTAGGGTAAATCTTACTGATATTGAAGAAAACAAAATAATAGCGGACTTAGAGAATAGGTTATTACGAGTTACAAATAATGATACATTAGACCTAAATGCAGCCGACAGAGCCTATAAAGCATTGATAAAATATTACAACAAAAAGAATAGTAAAGATGACATAAAGAGGATATTAACGCTTTTAGAAGGTGCATATGAATCAATTGAAGTACAATCTGCTGCAATGCAGATAGATGCATGGTTGAAAACATTGAGTAGGCATTATAAAGAATATGGCTTTGAAGAGGATTATAAAAGAATATTAAAAAGAATTGAGACCATAGGGAAAGAGGTATCTAAGGAGCTAAAACCGATTTCAATTGAATCAACAATTGAAAAAGAAGAAATAGATGAGATAGTTAATGTAGTTGTTAGTGGGGAAACGCGTGATGTATCATTTAAAATTGCAAGTTTTTATATTCCTCGAGTAAAGGAGGCCATCGAGCACATAAATACAACAGTAAGAAACTCATTTATGTCACTGTTCTCAACTAATATCTTAGACGAACGAGGAATCGTAGTTGCGAAATTAGGGTCTTTAGACGATGATTTAGAAGGTCATATTGTACAACAACTATCATTCACTATGAAATTGCAAGGTATGTTTCTGAATCTAGTTTTTGATAAAGCGATAACTGACTACAAGGATTTTAAATCAGACCTGACAACTTTAATACTTACATCACCAGTAATTGTTGAAAATCAGAACGAAATAATAAAATCAGCAGTTAACTACCATTTTGAAGGACATTATTTGGAGGCTGTTCATTTATTTGTACCTCAATTTGAAGCTTCAATGAGAAATCTTGCAGAGCTATTAGGCGAGAACATACTTAGAGACCGAAAACAAAAAGGGGTAGACGAATATGTTAATGAGTATGTCAACCTAACTGGTTTGTTAAATAATGAAAAATTGCATTCCACCTTAGGAGAAGATATTATTACATATTTCAAAGTGTTATACAATGAAAAAGTTGGGTGGAATATTAGAAACAATATATGCCATGGCATATCAAATCCTGCTACAATAGACAGACTGATATCTGAGCGGGTATTACATAGTTTTATGTGTTTAGGGCTAATCAAAAAGACATAAATGTTTCTCTGTTTTTAGTCAAATGGTTGAAGAAAGTTTATTGTTATTATCTATCATTTTCTTTGTCCATTCAGCAAATAGGGGGGTAAGTTGTATGACAATTTTCTTAGCAACATCGATATGAATATTTTTAAAAGCATTTTTCTTGTCACTATCTATGCAAAGCATACCATAGAGAAAGTCTGTTTCATTCTCTTTTAGTTTTCTTATTGGGACTACTAGAGATGAACTGAATGCAAAGTTCCAAAAAGGGGAATCTTGATTTGATTTTGGCATTGCTGGTAATGAGGAATGGAGTTCAGCAAGGTCATTATTTAGAAAATAATCTTTGTGTTTTGGATAGAATACAATCGAGGTGTCCTCAAACATTTTCATTTTTAAAAATTTAGTTTCATGTTTCGTTTTCTCTTTTATTGATTGGGAAATAATTGACGCGACCATTGGTACATTATCATCATATACAATTACTCTTATGATTGTACGGCAGTTAGATTTAGTAAGTTCGTCAAAAATGCTATTAATTTCAGAGTTTATATTGTTTATGTTTTTATAAATCTCTTCATTGTTAATTACCTCCTTATTTAGTATTATTTTATTGAGGTCATTAAAATTGTGACTAGCAGCAATAAATGCTTCGGCTTTTTTTATCTCTGCTCTGGCATCTTTTCTACTAAAAATAATATCGACTAAAGCAATAAAAACTGAAATGATTGTAGCAACTATCGGTATTGCATATGTTAGTAAATCGTAGTTCATATCATGCTCTCTTTACTAGGTTAGATATAAGACATATTACAACACTACATATGAACATAGTAATTGAAGTATTATATGCAAAGTCGATATTAATTTCAGTATTAGTATTTATCTCCCCAAATGAGTAGACAGCGAACAAACACAGAAAAATAGTAGCTCCTTTTAGAGTGAATCCAGTTAGTTTATTTACACATTCATCTTTTACCAGATCACCCAGATTCGCTCCAAGTAATGATAGACACACTAAAAGTAACTCTCCACGAGAAATAACTGTTACGAACGTAGTTTTCCAAGTTGTTTCTAGTATTGCCACTCCTCTTAACTTCCAAAATGTTAGTATTAATGGCAATGTTGTAAGTGCTAACCCAAACCAAAGCCAATAGTGAAATTTACCGTTTTCCATACATGTAAATATATAATATTGCATCAATATACGTTTTATTATCTATCAATAATACGTGAAAAACACCCTAACCACTTGATTGAAAAATTTCGTATAATACGAGGAGAGCTTTTACTTCACATCTGGTTTAAGTTTATAACCCCGCCTCGTCCTCGTTTGCAACGAGGATGCATTGGTGCAGCGTTTAGAACGCTATTACTCGCTCCACTGGTTTAAGTTTATAACTTAAATCAACAATAAAAAGCAAGACTCCGTCTGGTAAAGCTTAGGTGTTGTTGATGTAACTTGTCAATGCACATCCCGGTCAGAGACCTGCATTCTATTCAGCATTTCAGTTGCAAACTGAAACGAGTACTGAAAAATTGGAGGACAAGAAAATTTATTATTTGTATATTTATGCAATAATATGTATATTTGAATTGGTTGTTTTGCTGTCGTACAGGCAGGAAGTTCTTTGACATCATGAAAACAGGTTACGTATTGTCATATTTTCATAACTGTATATTGTGCAACAATGCTGATCAGTTTATTGCTTTGATTAACAATGTTTTATTAAAATGTTGTTGCAATAAAAACTGCAACAATTTGCAACAAAACACAACAATTGCAATTGCTGTTAATATGTAAGTGGTTTAGTACTGTGGCTCAAATACCGGCGCCAGGCCATGTGTGGTACAGGTGTCTTCTTCTTTGGGTTTTATGTAGATGTACGCCTTTATATATGGTTTGTTCAGTTTGTCGTATAGGTCCATATGTTTCAGCACACCGTCGTTGCGCTTCTTGAATTCCGCCTCGGTACAGTTGGTGTACAGTATGCCCAATGGTTGCCTGCTGCTCCATATATGCCGCATGAACCAGGCCAGCGAGTCGTAGTTGGTGTACCAGTACAGGTGGTCGGCGTCTTTTATGCCCGCCCATTGCTCTTTGCCGGGGTGTATCTGCGTATAATAGGTAAATGCGGGTACGCTGCTGTGGTAAATGGATATGGCTTCGGGCTTCACCTCTTTGTCTTGTACAAACTGCATGCCCTCTGTCAGCTCTTCGTATTTAAAAGGCTTTTCCATCATAAAGGCAATGTTGCAACCAGCGGCGTACAGGGCAAGCAGTACCAGCAGTCCGCGCAGCGGCAACGACTTCAGGTAAGCAAATTGCGCAAAGCCATAACTGATGATGAGTATCAGCACGGGGATGATGAACAGTGCTACACGCGGCATAAGCGAATACTGGTCGATAGCGGCGGCGAAGCAGAGCCCGAGCACCGGCGCTACCAGCAAAAAGAACAGCGGCCTTGCCTTGCGCAGCAGCATGATAACACCCGCTATGATAAAGCCAGTGTTGATATCGTGCACATAGGGATATATGCCCTCAAACTGCCGCATCAGCGCGCTGAACACATACCAGTTGTGCTGCCACTCTTCGGGTTTGGATGGCGTGGCGAACAGGAAATCGTAATGGTGGAAGTTCTGCAGGTAGTCGGAGTTGGCCTGCTCTTTCAGCAGCAGGAAGTAGTAAAGCAGGAACTGCCCTACCCATACTATACTGATAAGGGCCAGGTGTGCCAGTTTGTTGTATTGCTTTTGCACGACGACATGCTGCCAGAAGTAGTAACCACCCACGCCCGCCAGTATAAACACACTGGGCATGGAAGACCATATAGCCAGTGAACCCACCACTATCCAGAGCAGGATAAAGCCATTGGGGCGGAACTTGTTCATATCCACCTTCAGGGCTGTCCAGATGAGTGCCAGTGCTATGAATATATCCGGCATGTACTGTTTCAGCTCAGACGAGTAGCGGATGAACAATGCGCAGAACACGAACAGGCTGACGGGGTACCATATGGCCTTCAGGGGTATAAGTTCTTTGAGTGTCTTGTAGAACAGCACCAGCGCCGCAAGCCCGCACAGCAGGGGGTACAGCCTCAGCGACCATTCGCCCATGCCGAATATCAATGAGTTGAGTTTGGTGATCCATAAAAAGGTGGGTGGTGCGTACTGGTAATAGCTCAGGGGTTGCAGCAACGCCTCGAAGCCACGCTCGTAGATGTTGCGTGCCACATTGGCCTCATCTATAATAAGGTTGCGGTTTTGCAGGTATATATATATGCGCAATATGGCACCTGTCGCCAGCAGGGCAAGGGCCAGCAGGCGCATCCATTTATCCGTTTTGCTGTATGCTGAGGGTTGTGGCATGGTGTGAATATAAGGAACGTCTGCAACAGGCCGATATTTCCTGACAAAAATTATAAATTGCAGCCTGTCCTTTAAGGGGGCAACAAGTACTAAAAATATAAATGATCAAGATATGTCAATAAGGCAACTGAAAAACTATGCAGAAGGGAAATGGGTAACAGCCAAAAAAGAAGGAGAGGTATTGCACAACGCCATCACGGGCGATGCCATATATACCGCCAGCAGCGACGGGCTGGATTTTGGCAGTATGATGCAGTACGCACGCAGGGTGGGCGGACCTGCTTTGCGCAAACTTACTTTCCAGGAGCGTGGCCGCATGCTGAAGGCGCTGGCCTTTTACCTGCTGGAGCGTAAAGAATATTTTTACGAGATAAGCGCCTATACAGGTGCTACCCGTGCTGACTCGTGGGTGGACATAGAGGGTGGTATCGGTAACCTGTTTGCCAACGCCAGCTTGCGCCGCCAGTTTCCTGACGAGACTTTTTATGTAGACGGCGAAGCGGCCAAACTTTCAAAGAACGGTACTTTCATAGGCCACCACATCATGGTGCCTAAAGAGGGTGTAGCAATACATATCAACGCGTTCAACTTCCCGGTGTGGGGTATGCTGGAAAAAGTAGCAGTGAACCTGCTGGCGGGTGTACCTGCCATAGTTAAACCCGCTACGCTTACTTCATTCCTGACCGAAGCTGTGTTTGAGGAAATAATCAAATCGAATATACTGCCTGAAGGCTCACTGCAATTGATATGTGGCTCGGCAAGGGGTATACTCGATTCAATAGAAACAGGCGACGTGGTGACCTTCACAGGTAGTGCGTCAACAGGGCAGATGCTGAAATCGCACCCGCGCATCGTGTCAGAGGCGGTAGATTTTAACCTGGAGGCCGACTCGCTGAACTGCTGCGTATTGGGTACGGATGTAAAGCCCGGTTCTCCTGAGTTCGATATATTTATTAAAGAAGTAGTAAGGGAAATAACTACCAAAGCGGGACAGAAGTGTACCGCCGTACGCCGTGTTATTGTTCCAGCCGACAGGGTAGAAGATGTGCAGATAGCATTAGGCAAAAGGTTGGCGGGCTCTACCATTGGCGACCCGAGTGTAGAGGGTGTGCGCATGGGTGCTCTTGCCGGACAGGTACAACGTGAGGAAGTACGCGAAAGGATAGCAGAGTTGTCAAAGTCACAGAGCATAGTGATTGGCGACCTGGAAAAATATGAGGTAGTAGGTGCGGATAAGAACAAAGGTGCCTTCCTGCCGCCGATAGTTTTCCTGAACGATGATCCGTTCAATAAACTGGACTGCCACAATATTGAGGCGTTCGGTCCTGTGTCTACCATCATGCCATACAATGAAATAAGTGATGCTATTGCTCTGGCGAAACTTGGTAAAGGCTCGCTGGTTTGCTCGATTGTTACAGCTGACGATAATGTGGCTAAAGAATTTGTGTTAGGTGCAGCAAGCATGCACGGGCGTATATTGGTACTTAACCAGGATTGCGCTAAAGAAAGTACGGGCCACGGTTCGCCTATGCCTTTGCTGGTGCATGGTGGTCCGGGTCGTGCGGGTGGTGGTGAAGAGATGGGCGGTAAGCGTGGCGTATTACATTACATGCAGCGCACGGCCATACAGGGTTCGCCCACAACTATTTCAGCTATCACCAATGTGTACCAACAAGGCGGTAAGCAAACGGAAACAGTAGAGCACCCGTTCCGTAAGCATTTTGAAGATCTGCGCATTGGTGATACTTTGATAACCGCAAAACACACTGTAACAGAAGCAGACATAACCAACTTTGCAAACGTGAGCGGTGATAACTTCTACGCACATATGGATGCCACATCGCTGGAAGGAACGATATTTGAAGGCCGTGTAGCGCATGGGTATTTTATCCTGTCGAAAGCTGCGGGATTATTTGTAGACGCGAAGAAGGGCCCGGTATTGTTGAACTACGGTATTGACGAATGCCGCTTCACAAAACCCGTTTACCCGGGTATGACCATCGGTGTTAAGTTTACCTGCAAGCAAATGACCGACCAGGAAAAACGTGATGAGAACGATGTGGCAAAAGGTATCGTTAAGTGGTTGGTAGATGTGTATGATGAAACAGGAGAGACCGTTGCCATTGCTACTATATTGACCATGGTGAAAAAGAGAAACCAGGAATAAAAAAGTTTAAAAGAATATTATGTCAGAAACACAAGGATACGTAAACAGTAGTATTGAGAATAGTATAGCAACGATAGAGTTCTTTCACCCCGCAAGTAATTCGTTGCCGGGTGCTATACTCAACAAGTTAGCAGAGACCATAACAGAGGTTGGGAACAATGATGAGGCAAAAGTCATCATCCTGAAAAGTGCGGGAGAAAAAGCTTTTTGTGCGGGTGCATCTTTCGACGAGTTGATAGCTATCAATGATGCGGCAGGTGGCCTGCAATTCTTCAGTGGTTTTGCAAAGGTCATCAACGCTATGCGTACCTGCCCTAAATTCATCATCGGGAGGATACACGGTAAAGCAGTAGGTGGCGGTGTAGGCCTTGCGGCATCTGTAGACTATGCAATGGCTACGGAATATGCTTCTGTAAAATTGAGTGAACTGGCGGTGGGTATCGGTCCGTTTGTAGTAGGCCCTGCTGTGGAACGTAAAATGGGTTTGTCTGCCTTCTCTATATTGGCAACAGATGCTACGGAATGGCGTTCAGCCGGGTGGGCCCGCGACCGTGGTCTGTATGCAGAGGTATGGAGCAGTACCGGCGAAATGGATGAAGGCATAAAAGTGCTGGCAGAAAAGCTGGCGAAAAGCAGCCCCGAAGCCATGGCCGAGTTAAAAAAGGTGTACTGGCAGGGTACGGAGCATTGGGATACTTTGCTTACGGAACGTGCAGCCATCAGCGGCAGGTTGGTGCTCAGCGATTTTACACGCAACGCCATCAATAAATTCAAAGCTAAATAGTAGCGCTTACTTAGCTGCTGCTACTAATACTTTTTCATATTCTTCAACTATACGCGGCCAGTTATATTGGTCGCGTATTTTTTTGTGGTTGTTATCCAGGAGTTGAGCATGCTCGCTTTTTGCTGTTGTGCTCCTGATGATGTTTGCCAGTTCATGCTCATCAGCAAAATAAAAGGCATCCGTTCCTAATACGGCACGATTGAAAACATTATCATGTGCGGCTATCAGACTGTTGCTGCCCATGGCTTCCAGCAGAGATGGGTTGGTGCCGCCAACTGAATGCCCGTGAAAATATAAATGGGAGAAGTACCTTAAGTTATTGACGATCGCAATGTTGTATATACCACCCATAAACCTGATACCTGTTTCTGATCCATATGTATCCACCAGGTATTTACCGAAAGCGTTGTCTGTTTTACCAACTACTAATAGTGTTCGTTCCGTTCCGCTCTGTATATGTGCTTTGATGATGGTTTCTATATTGTTTTCAGGCTCCATGCGTGCCAGCAGCATATTGTATTCATGCGGCTGCAGGTTGTATTGTTCCAATACCGTTTTGTCCGGTTCGGTAAAAACGTTGGCTCCGTATGCTATAAAGTGCGATGGCTTGTTGTAAGTATCCTGGAGGTATTGTTGTATACCGGGTGAGTCTGCCACTAACACATCGCCGTTCAATGCGGCCCAGCGCTCCGCATGTTTCAGGAATTTTTTTACTTTCTCGCTGTACTTACTGCGTTTCCATTCCAGCCCGTCCATATTCACTACGTTCTTACAGTTTTTTGGCCACAGCTTATACCATATACTATTGCTGGTATAGCCCAGTTGCAATAAAACGTCAAACTTACGTTTGCGTGCGTCGCGTATACAGTTCAGGTCATATATAAATTGCCCTGCCGTGCCTATCTTTTTCTCGGGATCATAGCAATGGACAATATTCACACCGTTCCATGTATCCTGCTGGTACTCATGGTCATGCGAGTTGTACACCCATACTTTATGGCCTTTTTCAACCAAACCCACCGCAAGAAATTCAGCGCACTGCTCAAATCCTCCATACCTGTTGGGTATGCCCCTGGTACCTAATATGCCGATCCTTAATCCTGTCATAGTATATGCCTGCAAAGAACGTTAAACTTTTAATACTTGTTTATATGCTGCAAGGGTTTCTTCGGCTGCGCGCATCCATGTATAGTTGTCCAGTATTCTTTTGCGGAATTGCTCATCGTAGGGAGCATGATAAGCTGCATCGATAGCTTCTTTTATAGATGCAGGGCTGTCTGGGTTGCAGTACCAGGCGTCATCCCTGAAATAATCCTTAGTGTCACCCATATCCGTAACTACGATATTACAGCCCATTACAGCCGCTTCCAGTGAGGATAATCCTGTGGTTTCAAAGTAGCTGGGCAATACATGTACTTTAGCATTGCTGTACGCGGTAAACAGTTCCTCATCATCCAGGTGCCCCTCTATATGCACATTGTCTGCTGCTTCGGCTTTGCATTGTTCAAAGTAGCCCATAGCATTGGGCGATGGCTTGCCGTGTATATATAGGCGATATGGTGTATTGTTCAATGCCCTTATTAACGCCAGTTGGTTTTTTCGCGCTTCAATACGCCCCATACAAAGTATAGCGTCTTTATACTTCTCGCTGTGCGGATATTCTTTGCCGGTGCATTCTGTATTGATGCCGTTGGGCACTACATGATAAGGGCAGGCTATTTCGTACTTCCTTTCAAAGCGCCTGTACTCACTTTCTGAGTTGGGCAGCAGCATAGCTGCATTTCCCGCTACGTATGATATGGAGGCTCTGTGCCCCTTAAGCAGGTATTCTTTACTGACTATTTTTTCGCCATTCTTCACAGCACGGGCCACAGCTTTGATCAGCTCAAGCGTATCATCGCTGAAAATCTTTTTCAGTATTTTTTGTGCGATGCCTATCTGTTGTTTCACTGTACCATATTCTACAAATATGGTGGATACTACATATGGCTTCTTTGAACGCTTGATATGTTTCAGTACATCGGCCGGGCGTATGATATTAAAAAAATGTAGCAGGTCGTACTGAGCATAGTCAATCTGTTCATATGCGAGATACACGTCAACATCTACACCCAGTTTGCGCAGGTTGTGCGCTGTCAGGTCAAGTTGTTTGGTATCTCCGCCCGGGGAAGTGTACAAGGTGGCCCTTGAAATAAAAGCTACTTTCATTTGCAGGGCAAAAGTAACTATACATCTTATTTTTTCAGCAGCTTGTACATACTTTTACGTATTGCTGCTGGGAAGAAAGAGAAAATATAGAGTACATAGTTCATCATATTGCCGGGGTAGTGCCTGATCGCTTCCCGGAGGTTTTGACGTGCCAGCCTGCTGTCCGGAATGTTCCAGAGGTACTTTTTGCCTATCATAGCATAATATGAGGCTTGTTTATATGCACCCAGGTTTTGAGATGCTATCAACTCTTTTAGTTTTGCCGCATCGGTATCGGTCACGAAGCCATTTACTATAGAACGTCTGCGAATCTCAATAAAGTCTTGCCCTCTCCACCGCTCATCTATAGTTACAGATTCAGGATTGAAACGTACTTTCATCAGCTTTTCGGGCAGGTTGCAAACCTTGCCGACTGACAGTAGCTTTTTCCATAACATATGGTCTTCAAAGTCAAGTGCGTTTTTGGGGTATGATCCCGCGGCTATTACCGCCTCCTTGCGGAACATGACACATGGGTGTATGAATGGTACTTTCACGTCTATTTTGGCCAGTATCTCCTCGTGGGTATGGCCAACGGGGATAAGCGGCATCAGGTATTTACCATCTTTATCCATGATCTCGCTTTCTGAACCCACCATGACATAGTCGTCATGATCGTTGAGAAAGTCTATTTGTTGCTGCAGCCTGTCAGGCATGCAAACGTCATCCGCATCCATGCGGGCAATAATATCACCTTTGGCTGCAATAATACCTTCGTTCAGCGTGGTGATCAGTCCTTTGTTTTGCTGCGATACCACTCTTATCCTTGGGTCTGTATACGACTTCAGGATCTCATCAGTGTTATCTGTTGAGCCATCATTTATGATCAATAGCTCAAAATTTGTATAGGTTTGCGCAAGTACGCTGTCTATCGCCTCGCGCAGGTATTTCCCGGCATTATAAGTGGGTAATAATACTGTTATTAATTTATCCTTCAGCGACATCATTTTTGTATATATCAATAAACATCAGCAGCTCAAAAATAACAGTGAGCGATATCATTTCGAACCAATAATCAAAGTTGAAAAAAATGAGCGTTACCGGCAAAATAGTATATCCCAGCCTGCTCATGTTTTTTCTGTGCTTCCAGAAAAAGCCCAGGTACAACAACAGGAATGCCAGTATACCGGCAATGCCATATTCACCACCTACCTGGTTATAAACACTATTGATCATGTTGATGATAGAATGTTCGGAAATAGGCAATGAAAAGACATAGAAGAAGGTGTATAAATGATACCTTACAAAATCTTCGCTAACGTAGGCGTATTCTAAAGGGTAACTACCCTGTACGTTTATCCCCAACATCTTAAGCGCCTGTTTGGAGGAGAAGTTGCCGATACCCGCTCCGAAGAAATTCCGGAAAGGATCTTCACTTATATAAAATAGTGTCTGGATGTTAGCATACAGTTTAATAGGTTTGTTATAGGTCACCAAAGGGGTTTTTTCATATGGAACACCATACCAATTGGTTATTGTTTTCTTTAGCGTATTGGTGTCCAGCATGGCGACATTATCTTCTTTGTTCTCCAGTTCGCCAAACAGGTCCATGTACTTTAGCTCATCAATATGCTTATAAACTTTCTTGTCATTCAGTGGTAATCGGTAATATTTGATCGGCCCCTCGAGCGAAACATCCAGTTTGCTGAAACCTTCTTCCAGTTCGTTTTTATCTTTTTCCGCAAATAGTGGTTGGGCTTTTTCTGTTACTACAGCCTTTTTGGGTGCTTTTGATGTTTCCTGTTCGTATACCGTATCTACATATTTTATGTTTTGCGGCGAAAGAAAAGGATAGATAAGTCCCGTAATAAGCAATAGTAGAAATACGTTTACACGAACATATCTCTTTCTTACCAGTATGAGTAAGATGGCTGATATAGCAATAAATATCAATAGTGTCAGGTTGCTGGTGCATAATAACATCACCATCATACTTAATAGCGACCAGAACAGGTCGCGCCGGTATAAGAAGTAAAAACAGCCTAATGTACTGACCATGGCATTGGTAACAGAAATGCTGTTGAATATGCCATGTATATGATCGCCTGTTGAGCTGCCGAAATATTCTGATGAATCCCAGAACCAGTAGGGCATTATATGCCTGGACAGTACCATGAGGTATATCAGCTGTGCAATGCTGGCAATAAAGTTAACGGCGAAAAATGCTTTGATGGTTTTGTGTAATGATTGCCGATTTGTGTTGATGATGCCAATGTACAGCAGGTAGGACGTAACCCCCGCCAGCAACCAATACATTACGCCAAAACTCCACCCGAACCAGTAACCTTTCTGGGAAAATGAGTAATGTAATAATGAGCCTATGGTTCCTATTACAGGCATTATTAAATAGAACTTGTTCAGCCCGACGGGTTTACTGAATTTGTACTTTTTGTAAATGATGTAAGCTGCAAAAAATAATATAGCGGCGATCTTGATGTATAGCTTGACGTAAGTTACTCCTGTTATGAAGAATAACAGGCTGTAGTCTATTTTGTCATCTATTTTTTCTGATGCGCTCATTTACTTCTTTAACAAGGCCATTGTTTTGCCGATTTCATTTTTAGTAACTGTACGTGATGCAAAACAAACCACAAGGTACAGGCCCACGGCGCAAAGTAAACGTAAAACGGTATCAGCTACAAATTGAACACTGACAAGGTAAGCAGCAGTGCCTATGATCAGTAGCTTGATGAAGGATAGGTACGAGAATTTCATGATACGGTTACGTACCAGTATATAGTATAGTACCAACTGTACTACAGTAGTGACCAGGTAGGCTATGGCTGCGCCTTCTCCCCCCCAGAAGGGTATCATAAACAGGTTCAGCAGCAGGTTGAGTACTGCGGTAGAGCCAATAATAATGCTGATAGGTTTATAATGCCTGCTGGAAAAGCCCAGGCTCCAAAGAATATTAATGAAGAACTGGAACGGAATGCAGATAGACAGGATCAGAAACTGCGTATGGTTCACAGAGCCGTATTTGCCATGGGATATACTATCCATAACCGGCGACCATAATATATTTAAGGTAAGCGGCAGTAGCATAGCGAAAAATATCTCTACGGTAAACAGGTCGTTTATGTCTTTGACCTTGTTTGTATCGATACGCTTGTTGTTTACGAACATTTTGGCGAATATGCCCAATATGATAGGTGCCAGTATAGTCAGTGGCAGCCTTGTCATTTCGTATGCCCGGTAGGCTGAGGAATAATCGGCGGTAACCGCATTTGTGGATATAATACCAATAAGTATCCAGTCGATACGCGACAGGCTGGAATCAAAAATAGTAGCGATATACTGGGGGAAGGACTCTTTAATGAGCTTTATATAAGCACTCCACCTGAAATTAAAGCTCAGCTTTTTATGTTTTACATATGCCAGCAATGCTATCAGCTCTAACAAGGCGCAGCCTATGAGTATCAGGTAAACGTACTGTATAGTGAGTACGCCCGCTTTAATGACAACATATGCCAGTACCAGTTTTATTACATTGGCTACTACCGCTATTATGGCATATGGAGTGAAGTCCTGTTTGGCATTCAGGTATTGTTTAAAGGGGTTGGCAATAGCTATGATCGCCTGTGCGGCAAAAAACCAGGGTAATACGTAAAAGCCCGCATTGCTTACATTGCTGAATAGCCCGGTGCAAAGCCAGAGAATAAGGAATGTAGCTACAGATCCGATAACAGAATGAAAAAAGAAGGCCCCCGCTGCCCAGTCTGACGTGCCTGAAGCTGAAATACGCCTCAATACTATCTGGTCCATACCAAAGCTTAATGCTATGGTAAGTGTTACGGCTACGGCATTGGCCCAGTTAATAATACCAAAATCTTCTTTTGGCATCACCAGTAGCATGATCAGGAAAAATGCAACCCCCAGTACCTGAACGGATATAGCTTGTACGCCCGAAGAGAAAAAAAGTTTCAGGAGGTTTTTATTCATTTATAGATTCTTGATATTGAGGTAATAAAAGTAATGTTTAATTCAGCTATTTTTGCCGATATGTATGAATCTGCGAAATTAAGAATACTTCTTCATCAAGCATTATGCATATTGGCATTTTCTATCCCTACTAAATTTATCTTCACGTCAATAGCTCTTGTAATTGTTGCAGTATTGTGGCTCGTACAGACAAATTTTTCACAGACTTTTCGCAGGTTGAAGCAGGCAAAAGCGCTCTGGCCGTGGTTTATATTATATACTCTGCTTATAGTCAGCTACTTCTATAGCCATAATACAGAGCAGTCGTTATTCGATCTGAAGTCAAAATTAAGTTATATCATCATCCCGCTGGTAGTAGGGGCCGGGCTTACAGACATAAGCAGGAAAACACTCGAACAAATATTTGTCTTTTTGATATCAGGCGTTGTGTTTACAGGTGTTATATCATTGCTGGCGTCAACACAGGTGTGGTATTACGAGGGGTATTATGATGCGTTTTTTTATCATTTTTTGGTCAGGAATGTAGATCCCAATGCGGTATATACGGCCTGGTACACGTTCTTTTCCATATCACTGCTGATGTTCATGCCCTGGCAGCATTTTTTCCAGGGTAAGCAAAAAAATGTACGGGTAGCGCTGATCGTTTTCCTGGGTATCTTTTTCATGCTGCTTTCGGCAAGAATGTTCATATTGCTGTTCCTGATATTTATCATTCCCTATTTTTTGAAGAAGGCTATAAAAAAGAGAAGGTCGGGAATTGCACTTATTGTTACTGTTCTGGTTGTTGGGTCTGTATCCGGCTATTTCCTGGTTAGTACTGACAACCCTATCAAAAACAGGTTTGACGACCTGATACACAGGGACAAAAAATCAGCATGGTTATCCGATTATTCTGATATAGATGTTAACCAGTTTGATAATGCATCGCTAAGGTTGTTCTTATGGCGCCTTGGAGTTGAAGGTATAAATGAACGCGGTGCATGGCTTACAGGTGTAGGTAATGGTGATGTGCATGAACTCCTCACTACCAAAATGACTGAGTATCACGTAAAGGATATAAAAAATAAAGATGCGAACCTCAGACCCGGCTTTTATAATGCCAATCTGCACAACATGTTTGTGCAGACTTTAGTGATGATAGGTATACCCGGACTAATATTGATGTTGGCGATAGCATTCATGCCTGTTTTCTTTATACATAAATTAACGCCTTATCAGCCGTTTATGGTTTTTCACATTACCTCGATATTATTCATGATGCAGGAGGCTGTTCTGCAAACACAGGCAGGCATAATATTTTATATTTTTATTTCATCCATATTCTGGAATCTATATTACAGAGATAAAAGGATTAATTTTTAATAAATATTATGTTTGTGTAAAATTTTTTCACAATTTTGTGCCCGAATTGAAATTCTGACACGGTTTTTGCTGTAAGTAGTGTGCATACTAAGAAAAACAAGGAAGAAAAGCTAAATGGAACAACCTTTTGTAATAAAATTACCATTAACACAACCCTCACGAACAGCGACTAAGCAGTCTGAGATCACGGAGATCCGTGAGATGTTTCGTGAGATAAACCATAGATATATGGTTTATCAGCCGTCTCCGTACTATGCGGCGGTAAAACGTGTGATGGATATATTTATTTCTATGACATTCATCCTGCTGGTGATGTCATGGTTGTACCCCATTATTGCCCTGATGATCAAACTTACTTCTAAGGGACCTGTTTTCTTTATTCAGAAACGTACAGGTTATAAGGGTATCGAGTTTGATTGTTACAAGTTCCGTACAATGTACATTAACAACGACGCAGATACCAAGCAGGCTACGGCAAATGATAAGCGCATTACGCCTGCAGGTAAGTTCCTGCGTTTGACGCACCTGGACGAAACAGCTCAATTCTTCAATGTGCTGCTGGGCGATATGTCAATTATTGGCCCGCGTCCGCACATGTTATATCATACACGCTACTATTCACAGTTCATTCCATATTACAACCTGCGTCATGAGGCAATACCAGGTATGACAGGTATGGCCCAGATAAAAGGTTTTATAGGGGAGATAAACGTAGAGCGTGAGTTGCGTAAGCGTATCCAATGGGATGTGTATTACCTGAAGCACCGCAGTGTGTCTATGGATATCAGGATCCTCATTAACACTTTTACCATGGTTTTGGTAAAAGCGGTTTCAAGTATTTTTTCCGGGAAGAAATAAAAAACTGACAAGAATCATCTTGTTATGTTTACTTTAACTGGCATCAGCCTGTCAATTTTTCCGTAATTTTCGGTATCAAATTGATGCTTATGTCTACAATTATCATCGCAACCGACTTTTCTGATGTTGCGACCAATGCTGTTGATTACGCCTGCGCTATGGCACAGGATATTAATATGCCGGTGCATGTGGTGCATTCCTATGTTATACCGGTTACATTCCAGGAAAACCCTATGCCTGTTGTGTCGCTGGAAGAAAGTAAAAAAGGTGCACAGGGGCAGATGGATACTCTTACAGCAGAGTTGAAAAATAAATACCCTCAACTCAACATCTCAGGTCATATTGCATATGGAGATATCACTGATATTCTGAAGGAAAGTATCCCGCAGTATAATGCTTGGATGGTGGTAGTGGGCAACAGCAGCTCAAATGATGCCGGTTTCTGGTTGGGCAGCAACTTGCTGAGTACACTCAGGAACCTGCAATGCCCGGTACTGGCTGTGCCGGAAGACTACAAGTATAAAACAATAAGCAAGATCGCCTTTGCCTGCGACTTTAAACATGTGTCAGAAAACCTGCCGGGCGCGGAACTGGTAGAAGTTACGGCAAAAACCGGGGGTGCACTTCATGTGCTCAACGTGGATCACGATAACCAACATTTTGATGCCGATACACCGTATGAATATGAACAGTTGAACGATCTTATACATGCAGCAAACCCTGAATATCATAATATAGATAATGAGGATGTTGAAGCAGGTATACAATCATTTATTAAAGACAGCGATGTAGACTGGCTGGTAGTTGTGCCGCATAAACACAGTTTCTTTGAGAGCTTGTTTCATAAAAGCCATACCAAGGCATTGGTAAAGCAGGCACACATTCCTATACTGGCACTGCATAAGAAAAGTTAGTAGTGCTTTTTGTACTTTTTCCTGAGGATTGAAAAAAATGCTTTTGTGCCTATTTCAATAGCCTTCCACTTTGCATAGCCGGCAACAAACTCTTTGGCGAATGATTTGATGAGGTCTTTCTCAAGCCTACGCACTGCAATGCCCAAAGCGGGTATTGCAAGTGCAATGACCTTGTCTGCTACTCCTTTAGATGACAGAAAGTCGATACCGGTATCTACTATTTCCCGGAATGTGTCTGTGGTGTCATCCGTTTTGTTCTGCCCGGAAACTGTATCATATAACATGTTTCGGGACTGAACTTTTTTAAGCGCTTTTTCACGCCTCAGCTCATCTAAGCTATTCAGTTTTTTGTGATATAGCTTTATCATGGCTGTTCATTTGGTTGGTCAAAATCATCGTCATCGCTGGTGAGCAAGCCGACAAAGATACCTGCAAACCACCTGAGTAGTTTTCTTTTAAAGACAGCTATCAGGGAAAGTAAAAGTATATATATACCTGTCACTATAAAGTAGCCTCCTGCCGGTGAGCCAACCACTTCGCCAAGATAAATACCCAGTCCGATACCAACGAATATGATGATAGCAGTTGCGGCCATCATACCCAGCATCATAAACATGCAGAAACCCATTACTATGGCTACACGTTCTATAACGCTTAGTTTCAATACATCAAGGTGTCCTTCCAGGTATTCTTTTACCTTGTCTATCAATTTACCTATCATCGTGACTATTAATGACCTTAGCCGTTAAAGATATCAGCTTCAATGTCTTCAGCTTTCTTTTTGAAGTCTTCCGCCTTATGCTTTACCTTCTCCGTCCAGTCGTTTACCTGGTCTTTGATCTTTTGCAGGTCTTCTCTGCGTTTTTTGTCATCTGTAGCTATTATATAGCCTACTGCTGCTCCTACTGCCGCACCTATTAATAATGTTGCTACGGTCTTTCCTGTGTTCGCCATATTTATTATTTTTTGAGTGTTAATGAATAAAAATCTTGTCTACCTTAAAATTAGAGTATTTTAGTACTATAACAGCTAACAAATGTCATTGTTTACTGTTCTTATAATATAATAACATTTTGTTACAAAATGAAACTTTTAGATACTGATAATTTAAAACAGATAGGGTTGCTCAGCCTGATAATAATAGTCGGACTGGGTATATTCAACCAATTTTCTGAGTTTATACCCGGGGCATTGGCAGCAGCTACTCTGTATATACTTATGCGCCATTGGTTTGTAACGCTTACAGAAGAATACAAATGGAAAAAATGGATCGTAGCAACCTTGTTCATAATAGGGTCTATTATTTTATTTGTTATCCCCGTTTTCTTCATATTCCAGGCTATTGTTCCTAAATTAAATACCCTGCTGGGGCAGACGAGCCAGCTGCAGGAAATACTACAATCTTTATCTGAGCAATTGAAAGAGGCGGGCGTGCCTTTTACAATGGACACTGAACAAATAGGCAAACTTGTTGAGAGAATATCATCCGGTCTTCCTGCTGTATTGGGTGCTACGGCCAATATGCTTACCAATACCGTACTGGCTTTTTTCTTCCTGTACTTTATGCTGGTGCAAGGTAAGGAGATGGAGCAGGCAATACAGGGCTTTCTGCCATTGAAAGAATCTAATGTAGATGACATATGGAAATCGACAAAGCTGGTAGTGAACGCTAATGCTATTGGTATCCCGGTTTTAGCTGCCAGCCAGGGCTTAGTTGCTGTTATAGGGTATAAAATATTTAGTGTTGACTCATACCTGCTGCTGGGTATGCTTACGGGGGTATTCTCGGTAGTTCCTATCGTCGGTTGTGCTATTGTATGGGTGCCGGTATGTGTGTTCCTGGGTAGTACAGGCCATGCTACTGCGGCTATAGGTTTAGCATTGTATTCGTTCATCATAACAGGTGGTATTGATAATGTATTGCGTTTTACGATACTGAAGAGGTTGGGCGATGTGCATCCTATTGTTACTACAATCGGCATAATAGTAGGTGTGCCGATGTTCGGGTTTATGGGCTTTATATTCGGACCTTTGCTGGTATCATACCTGTTGCTGCTGGTGAAAATTTACCGTATTGAGTTTGCGAATGAGACCGTGATAGAAGAGGCGGGTGACTAACGCTTATTTAAAGTAGTTGCTTTCTTCTATATAGTCACACACCTTTTCAGGTACCAGGTAGCGAATAGATCTCTTGTTCTTTACCTCGTTGCGGATGTAGGTAGATGATATTTCCAGTAATGGCGCTTCCATTATGGTAAGATCGGCGCCGTGGGTTTCTGTTATTTCAAAGCCGGGGCGCTTATATATTATTATGGAATAATTCTTTACCAGGAACTCATAGTTCTTCCAACGGTGGATGTTCTGGAAACTGTCGGACCCCATAATGACTGAAAAACGCTCCAACGGGAACTTTTCGGCCAGGTAGGTGAGGGTATCAACCGTATATGATGGCTTGGCCAGGCTGAATTCTATATTACTTGCACGGAACTTGGGATTTTCTTCAATAGCCAGCCTTACCAGGTGCAACCTGTCGTACTCGTTGAGCAATGAATGTGAGTCTTTCAGCGGGTTGTGCGGTGATACTACAAACCACAGTTTATCTATCTCAGAGTGTTCTACAATATGATTGGCTACTATGAGGTGGCCGACGTGTATCGGGTTAAAGCTGCCGAAATATAATCCGATGTGCATGGGGGCAAAAGTAGTTTAATTAGTTTATTGGTTAAAAGTTAATTGGTTAACATGGTGATAAGTTTGCCGGGGAGTGGTTGCGGGGTACTGATGTAGTGTTTTTTTTGTGTATAGAAGTGGTTTGTCCATGTTCAGTTGTTGTATTTTGTTGTAGTTTTTCGGTGTTGTTGGTTTGTCCCCCTATCCTCACGCCTGAGGCGGAGAGACCTGTTTCGGGTTCAGTTGTTGTATTTTGTTGTAGTATTTCGGTGTTTGGTTTTTCTTCAGTGTTATTAAGTGGTGTTTCTTGAGGTCCCGTGTCGGGGCACGGGATGACGTTTTTATTTTCAGTGTTTGGTTCTTCGCGAGCGGACATCCTCCGTCCCGCCACAGGCGCGACACCTCCTTTCCCGCATTGTGCGGGAAAGGCACCGGGGGAATTGTTTTGCGCGAGTGTTCCACCCCCGGCTCGTACCTCGCCACCCCCGCCGGCGGGGGACAATTCCGTAGTTGTTGTGTTTTGTTGTAATATTTCGGTGTTTGGTTTTTCTTCAGTGTTATTGGATGGTGTTTCTTGAGATCCCGTGTCGGGGCACGGGATGACATTTTTATTTTCAGTGTTTGGTTCTTCGTGTTGGGTGTGTACATCCTCCGCCCCGCGTTTGCGGGGCACCTCCTTCGAAGGAGGAATTGTGTTTTGCTCCTGTTGTTCCCGGAGGGCGGGGATGACCCATTTGCCGTTTTGTTTGTAGGGGTAGTGGCCGGCTAGTTTGCTGTGGTCGCGGATGGCGGCAAGGCGCTGGTTGATGGATGGTGTGTCGTACGTGGTGCATTGGCTGCAGTTCTTGCCTTTGTAGTTCCGCTCTACCCGTATGTTGCCCGTGGCAATATCATGGAGCAGGTTCAGCTTTTCTTCTATGGTGAAGAACTCCCTGGCACGCTCGGCGGCTATTTTCTGTTCTACATCGGTACGTATACGTATCTCGGCGTCGTAGATGGCCTGTGCTATTTCAGGGCGGTTGAGCAGCCTGTTGGCGGATGATTGCAATGATTTGTAGTCTGCTTTTGACTTGTAGGCGAGTTTGTAGGCATGTACCTGGTCGCCAAATTTGAGGTACTGTGTTACAAAGGCTTGATGCTTGTGGTTCATGGTGGCTGAATTTAGCCCCTCCCGGCCTTACGCCTCAGGCGGAAGGAGAAAGAAGATGGTGGTTAAAGGATAAGCTGATTATTTGGGATAATCAGTTTTTTATTGATTGTAAAAATACATAAAAATAATGATAAATAAAAATAATATTGTCTGGATAGGATGGCGGTACCGATTCCTGCCTTTTGCGGGACAAGAGCTATCGGGATTCAAGACAAGGAGGATCTCAAGTCAAAAAGACTTTATTGTGTTTTGGCACAAGTCGAAAAGACTTGCGCCAATTGGGGAAAACCAAAAGGCTTTGATAGGTGCATGTTTCTTTTACTACAATGTGGCTACACTGCAAGCCATCAGGGGATGGTCCCGGCTACGCTCGACATGACGGGGTTGGGGGGTAGGAGTACAAGAACATTATGTTTATAGCGGGGCAGCATTCTTGCGCCAATTGGGGACTTGCGCCAATCGGGTGAAAAATTTAATATATGTATTAAATACGTTATGATTTTTTTTCATACAGATATTGCCTATTTTTGTTATTCCGTAACTCAGCATTATTATGAATTTACATAGACCAATGACCCTGATGGTAGCGTTTGCCTGCCTGGTATTTTTTTCCACAAACAGTTTTGCACAGTGTGACTCCACAGGATTGGCACATGACAGCCTGCAATGGGTAGTGATGGGGCCAACCGGAAGCCCGTCGGTAGGAGGAACATACAGAGTACTGTCTTCCATTAAAAAGTACAATGACACATTATACCTGGGTGGCGCGTTTAATTATGTAGGCAGGTATACTGGAAGCTGTATAGGTTTTGATACAAGCACAGGTGATTACATAAACATCAATGGGTGGCCACGCATAAATGGTGATGTGAAAAATGTGATCAGCGATGGTAGCGGAGGTCTGATCATCATGGGTAAATTTACAAGAGCGGGCGACTCTCTCCGTAATAATATTGTAAGGATCAGCTCAACAGGAGCAGTGACATCTTTTAACCCCAATGTAAGTGACACCGTTTTATGCGGGCTGGTACATAATGGCAAACTATATATAGGAGGTGCGTTTTCTTCTGTAAACGGAAATACAAGAAACGGTGCCGCGGCATTCAGCCTGTCAACAGGCGCACTGGATAATAGCTGGATACCCAATACAGGCACTATCAGGTGTATGGAGACGGACGGCAGCAGTATATACCTTGGGGGGAGTTTTTCCAGTGCTGGTGGTGCAGCCAGGAATTGCCTCGCAGCTGTAAATATGACGAATGGTGCAGCAACCGCATTTGTTAACAATGCCAACTCTACGGTGTTTACCATGAAGATATATAATGGCAGGTTGTATTTTGGTGGTTGGTTTACTACTGTAAACAGCGTAACCAGAAATAAGCTGGCATCAGTGACACTGGCTACAAACACATTGGACTCGTGGAATCCCAATGTAACGAGTCAATACCCGTGGGGATTGGGAGGACAGGTAGCCACACTTGATGTTGGAGGAAGCAAGGTGTATATAGGTGGTCTTTTTGACAAAGTGGGTACTGCAAACAGGTGGAAAACAGCGGCTATTGATACCGGCACAGGTTTACCCAATAGCTGGGGGGCAAGTGTAGCAGGTTCACCCCTGCCCGGTACAGGTGTTCTTAACGGGGAGTCCATACGCTCTCTGAAAGTGGTTGGGAACAGGGTGTATGTTTGCGGGCGTTTCAACAAGGGGACACAACTTATCAATTCAACACCGGCAACCGTAAGAAGAATAAACTTTGCAGCTATAGATACTTCGGCCAACTATGTAACCAACTTATCTATAAACGGATGTTATAACCCCAATACAGATTCGAATTATACATTCGCAGAATGTGTGAATGTGATAAATGGCAAACTGTATATAGGTGGCAGCTTCGGCAGCTTTGGAGGGCACTATCGCAGGAATCTTGCCGCTATAGACCTGGTGAACAATAAAATACTGGAAACATTTAAGCCTGTATTCGGATTTACATCATACCTGAATGACTGGTCTTACATTAACCAGATCGATATAGAGGACGACACTCTGTATGCAGTTGGTTATGCTGATAGCATTAACGGAGTTGCACCGACAGGCGCAGTGTACAGATTTGCCATAAATAATGGTTATAGTTTTACGTCATTACCCATCACACAGGCTTTAGAGCTGATAGACGTAAAAGGGAACTATTTGTATGGAGGAGGTAACATCAATTTTACCCAGAGCGGACAAACGCATAAAGGCATGGCGAGGTACAACAAAAGTACAGGCGCGTTAGATAATGCCTGGGCGCCTGATTTTGATGTAACTCATCCTTATAGTATGCTGGCCCACGACAATTTTGCTTCTGTTACTGATGGCGGCAACTATACGCTTAATACGTATAATTTTGCCGCATCGCAGGAAGGCAAAGGTTCTTCGAACTGGTATGGATTTTCGCAAGCTATAAGAGGTAAAAAGATATTTGTTGGCGGTAATATGCCAGATGGCGCCCTTGCTTTTGATACAACTGTAACCTATACATGGCCCTATTATCACACACAGTTTACAACATGGAACCCGAAAATAGGTTTCTATAAAACAAGCGGGTTTCAACCGAATGAAGCTAAAGGTGTGTTTGCAATTGAAACCGCAAAAAGCCGGGTGTACATGGGGGGTGGATTTGATACTGTTAATAATCAGCTGCGGGGAAGTTTTGTGGTTGTGGATACGGCAACGGGAGCAGCATATCCGTGGAAGACATTTTTAGGCTATAGAAACTGGTTTGGAAGACCTAATCTGGCTGAATATGTCAGGGATATAGAGCTGGTGGGGGATACAGTATTCATAGGTGGCGATTTCAATGCCGTAAACGGAACGAATATGGCCGGGCTGGTGAGGTTTCATTTTAATAATTTTGCTGAGCCCCAGGTAACATTGAGTGCTAATGATACCTCTGTTTGTACCGGTGCATCTGTTACCGTTACCGCCAATGTAAATGTTTCGGTGAGCAGTTATCAATGGAAAAAGAATGGTACAACGCAAACCGGTTCCGGTTCAACATTCGTGTTCACTCCATCAAATAATGATACGATCACCTGTGCTATAACAGCAGCTTCGGGAGGGTGCTATCTATATACCACTGCCGCCAGTAATGAGCTGGTATTTACGGTGACGAACAACACTACGTCCACGATAGCACTGACGGCAGTTACCGATACATTATGTTCGGGAGATACCGCACACTTCAGTGTTGCGACAAATATGACAGGCGCAGGTTTTCAATGGAAAGTCGGCAGCACGAATGTTGGTACTAACAGTACGACTTATAGTTATGCGCCTTCCAACGGGCAAAATGTGTCTTGTACAGTAACTAAAGCAACAGGTGCTTGCTATGTTCCAGCTTCAATTTCAGATGATACGACCATGACCGTAATTACTAACACAGTGCCTGCGATCAGTATATCCGCCAGCGCGAACCCTGTTTGCCCGACACATGCTGATACAATAACGGCCAGTACAAATATTACAGGCGGTACTTACCAGTGGTTGGTAAATGGTAGCACTGCGGGTACCAACAGTAATACCTATATCTATACACCTGCCAATAATGATGTGGTGGAATGTGTAATAAATGTACCGTTAACAGGTTGTTTTACAAAAACTGCAGATACCAGTACTTCTGTTACCATTACGCACATGACACCAGTGGTACCTGATGTGAATATCACATCGGCTGATACGGTTTTGTGTGCGGGTAGTTATTTTACCTTCAGCAGTACTGCAACCAATGGCGGTGGCACTCCTGTTTACCAATGGCTGAGGAACGGGCAGGTAATAGCCGGTGCGGTTTCAACACCATTCTCAGTAAATAGTCTGCAGGATAATGATGTGATATCGCTTGTGCTGAAAAGCAATGCTGTGTGCCCGATACCTGAGTATGACACCAGTAATGAAATAACCGTGCATGTAAATCCTGTAACTGCTCCTTCTGTAAACATAGCAGCTAACCCGGGTACTACTATATCGCAGGGGACGAGTGTAACATTTACGGCTACACCTGCAAATGTGGGTGCATCGCCAACCTACCAGTGGCAATTGAACGGTGCTGATGTTTCAGGTGCCGTAACCAATACTTATATAACCAATACACTGGCTGATAACGACCAGGTATCTGTAATTGTGTACAGCAGTGATAGTTGCAGTAATCCTGACACAGCGCTCAGCAGCAGCCTGGCTATCGTAGTGTCCGGTATCGGTTATATGGGTAATGTTGCCGGTGATATTCAACTGTTCCCGAATCCGAATAACGGCAGCTTTATCATTAAAGGTAAACACCTGGTTGCGACGGACAATATGCCGGTGGTTTATAAAGTGACCGACGTAGTAGGCAGACAGGTATTAACCGGGCAGACAGAGGTAAGCAACGGGGTGTTTGAAAAGGAAATTGCATTGCCGGACAATACTCCTGCCGGGGTGTACTACTTTATCATAAGCATAGCAGATAAGAAAGAGACACTGATGTTCAACATACAGAGGTAGGTTGAAAGTGTGGTAGAAACAGGTACTGAGCGCATCTGCCCCTGATGTTTACACAAGGCTTACCCAGATGCTCTGTGCGTCCTGCTTGCGGATGCTGAGGTAGTAGCCTGCTATCTGTATGGCTATGGGGTCGCCCATGGGTGCTACCATTTCAATCCACACAGGCTCACCGGGTACACAGCCCATTTCCATGAGTGTCAGCTGAAAATCGCTCTCCTCATGGTGCTGTATCAGGGCCTTTTGCCCTTTTTTTAACTCCGATAGCCTGATGCTTTTATTTTCTGTAGCGTCCATTTTGTTCTGTTAGTTGCCGGATTGCAAAGGTATGGGTAAAAAACTTTACCGACATTTGCATAAAATTGAGCGATGCCCGCAAGTTTTCACGAACATGAAGTAAAGTCAGGCCTGAAGGGGAAGCGGAAATTATCTGCCTACCTGGACAGCCTTGTAAACGAATACAGGAAGGGAAAGGGTAAAACCAGCCTGACCTATATATTTTGTATTGATGAGTACCTGCTGGGTATCAACAAGCAGTTCCTGGACCATGACACCTATACGGATATTATCACTTTCGACCTGACGGGTGAGGGTGAGCTGCTGACAGGCGAAATATACATCAGTACGGAGCGCATTGAGGAGAACGCCGTAAAATTCGGTACATCATATAATGATGAGCTGCACAGGGTAATATTTCACGGAGCTTTGCATCTTTGCGGCTTCAAAGACAAGTCGGCGGCTGATAAAAAGAAAATGAGGGAGATGGAAGATAGTTGCCTGCAGGCATATTTTAAATAGACAAATGAAGATCGACATAATTTACGAAGACGACGACCTGGTGATCGTCAATAAGCCATCGGGCATACTGGTGATACCGGACAGGTTTGATAACGACCTGCCATCGCTGAACCGTATACTGGAAACCAGGTACGGTTGCCATATGTATGTAGTGCACAGGCTGGACAGGGGCACCAGCGGTGTGATATGTTTCGCCAAGAACGAGGAGACGCATAAGTATATGTCGGCCCTTTTCCAGGAGCACCAGGTGGAGAAATACTACATGGGCCTGGTAGGTGGCAGGCTGATACCGGAAAGCGGAACAATAGAAAGCGCTATAATAGCACACCCCACAAAGAAGGGGAAGATGATAACGGCTAAGAAAGGGAAGGCATCTAAAACAGATTATGAGGCGGTGGAGCAGTGGCCTTTGTACTCGTTGGTGCGTTTCAGGATATATACCGGGCGTACCCACCAGATAAGGGTACATATGCAGAGTATAGGTCACCCTATAGCATGTGACGAGCTGTATGGCGACGGGCAGCCTTTTATGCTATCGACCATCAAGAAGAAATACAATGTGGCTAAAGATGCGGAGGAACGCCCGCTGATGGACAGGCTGGCACTGCATGCGTCGAAACTGGTGTTTACCAACGCCGCAGGCAAGGAGATAGTTGCCGAAGCGCCTTTGCCCAAAGACATAGCAGCCTGTGTGAATCAGTTGAATAAATGGAGCAAGGCTGTTTAACGCGCGATTAGTTACTTTTGCACATCATAATATCAGAATAATCATATAATGACTAAAAAATCGAATATCAATATCCAGATAGAGCTGGACGAGGAGAAAATGCCGGAGCGTATTGAGTGGAACGCGCCTGATGGTGGTGTGGATGGTTTGCAGGAGGCCAAAGCTATATTGCTGGGCTTGTGGGACGGGCAGGAGAAGTCTGCACTGCGCATAGACCTGTGGACGAAGAAGATGATGGTAGATGAAATGAACGATTTCTTTTACCAGACCTTTTACGGCATGGCCGATACTTTCGCCCGTGCAACGAAGAATGCCGCACTGGCCGATGAGATAAAAGCATTTGCCAAAGACTTCCTGAAAAAAGCATCAGACGCACTGGAAGAGCAAGAGAAGCAGGCAAACGGATAAGCCGCAATATTTTTATCTTAGTAATTATTAGAAGTACATCCTGAATAAAATTTAGAACTATGACGCTGGAAGAAAAAGTAATGGCGGAAATAAAAAACGCTATGAAGGCCAAGAATGAAGCTGAACTTCGTACGCTGCGTGCTATTAAATCAGCCATACTATTAGAGAAAACATCGGGTAGTGGTGCGGAGATAACAGAGGCTGATGAACTGAAGATGCTGCAGAAAATGGCCAAGCAACGCCGCGATTCATTAGATATATTCAAGCAGCAGAACAGGGAAGACCTGGCGGCTAAAGAGGAAGAAGAACTGGCAATACTGGAACGTTTCCTGCCAAAGCCTTTTACAACAGAAGAGCTGGAAGCTGCATTAAAAGAAATAATCGCACAGGTGGGCGCAGCTTCTCCCGCTGATATGGGTAAGGTAATGGGCGTAGCCTCAAAACAACTTGCGGGCAAGGCCGATGGCAAGACCATTTCGGAGACGGTGAAGCGTTTGCTGGCATAATCTTACAGGCTTATGCTGTTAGACATCGTTGCCATAACGTTAGTAATAATATTTTTCATTCGCGGCTACATGAAAGGGATCATTGTAGCCGCGTTTTCAGTACTGGCTATTGTGCTGGGTATTATTACCGCGCTCAAACTTTCGGAGTTGCTGGCCAGCTATATGTTTGAGCAGGGCTGGGTCACTTCAGGCTGGGCGCAGCTGATCAGTTATATCGTTCTTTTTATTGGCGTGGTGTGGGGAGTGCGATTGCTGGCAAAGGCAATAGAATCTGCTATGCAGGCGGTTATGTTGGGCTGGGTCAACAAGGGGCTGGGTGGATTGTTCTATGCATTTATCGCAACTATGGCATGGAGCGCTTTACTCTGGCTGGGTACTGAAATGAAGATTGTGACACCCGAAATGATTGCGGAGTCTAAAACCTATGAATATATACAGCCGGTTGCGCCATGGGTGGCTGATAAGGTGGGCTACCTGTGGCCAATGGCGAAAAAGGTGTTCTCAGACCTGGAGCTTTTCTTTAATAACGTAAACGATTACATTCCGCAGCATGTGGATACTACTGGATAACTACGATTCATTCACTTATATACTACACGACTACCTGCTGCAAACAGGACATGAGTGTAAGGTGTACCGTAATGATGAGTTGACGGTAGCGGAATTGGCCGCGCTCAACCCCGAAAGGCTGATCATTTCTCCCGGCCCTGAAACACCATTGCAGGCGGGTATAACGCTTGAGGCTATCAAATACTTTCATGATAAGATACCTATACTGGGTGTATGCCTCGGGCACCAGGCCCTGGGTATGTTCTTTGGTGGTGAGCTGGTACACATACCTTACCCCATGCATGGCAAAACGAGCGAGGTGGTGCATAAAGGGCATGAGTTATTTGACAGTATTGAGTCGCCTTGTACTGTGATGCGTTATCATTCACTGGCAATAGAGCAATTAGAAAACACAGGGCTTAAAGTAATAGCCAGTTCAAATGACGATAATGTGGTGATGGCAGTTGCACATGAGCAGTTCCCATGTGTAGGCATACAGTTTCACCCGGAAAGTATCGGTACCGGTACGGGCTTGCAAATGCTGAAGAATTGGGCGGGGATGTATGATAATAGTCGTGAGTAGTGAGTCTGAAGTTGTGAGTGTTACTTCGCTCTTTTAGATCAGTGAATATTGCATATCTTGGACATAGCCTGGGTTGCTGCTTCTAAACCCAGGTTGCGCGCTTTGTTGAGGTCATCGCACGGAGCCATGCCATTGCGTGCTTTTATCATACCTCTCCAGTACCATGCTTCCGCATATTGATTGTTGACCTGTATAGCACTGCTCATGTCGGCAATTGCTTTTTGTGTATTGTTGAGTTTAGCGTACACCAACCCACGGCGCAGGTAAAACAATGGGTCTGTATCATCGTACTGAATAGCTGATGTATAGGCGATAATTGCTGCATTCAGGTCGCCAGTCTGCTCTATACAGTCTGCATAAATATATAATGCCTTGGCATTGGTTGGTTCTGCTGCTATTACTTTTTGAATATCCGGTAGTGCTGCAGTATAGTTGCCTGTTTGCTGGTAAAGCAAGGCACGTGTAAACAATGATTTTGAATATTCTTTAATACTGACAGACTTATTCAGTGCGTCTAATGCACCTCTTGCATCGCCTTTACGCAGCAATATTACACCCTTGTTATACCATGCTTTGTAATTGTTGCCATCCAGCCTGATAGCTTCGTTGATGTGGTTGAGTGCTGTGGCATTATCACCGTCTTTCATGTACACGCCGCCCAGGCTGCTGTGCGCTACTGATGATTCAGGGAATTTATCCGCAACAGATCTCCAGAAGTTGAGCTCTGAAAGCCAGATGTCATTTCTGGAGAACGTAACGCTACCATAGATAAGGCAAGCAGCCGTGATAATAGCTATGCCTGCTTTGGTTGAAGTTGCGGTCTTTTTGTTGAAATACAGGTACAGATTATTAGCCATCGGAAACCATATACCAATACTTGTCAGGTACAGGTAGCGGTCGGCCATCAGTACTTCTCCAAACTGTACAAACTGCAATACGATGGCGATATTAACCGTGTAAAACAAAATACCACCCGATAGTACATACCACTTTTTACGGTAGGCTATTACGCCCAATGCCGCAATTGCGATAGCCAGCACTGTGTAAAAAATATGAATGCTTTCTATTGATGTTGGGTATGGATAGAGTACTGATAATTTTACCGGTACCAGCAGGTTGATGATGTACTGCACATATGCATAGCCGGCAAACAGGATGGTATGCATAAAGGTAAATTCAGGATGGGTGTCAAGGAATGAAACCTCAGCCTGTGCCTGCAGGTTGATAAGCCCGATGGGTATAGCCAGCAGTACAAGCGGTAGTTTTTCCAGCCATACCCTTTTGTTGTTCAGCGGGCGTTTCATCCATATATCAATAGCCAGCAATGCAAAGGGTAATGTTACTGCCGTGAGCTTGCAGAGGTATGCGGCAAATCCCAGCAGGGAAACAATGATCAGTTGTTTTGTTTTTTGGTCGCGTACGTACTGTATGTACACGTATATAGCCATGAGGAAGAAGAAGCCGTTCATCACTTTGTTGCGTGCGGCTATCCATGATACACTTTCTGTCTGTACAGGGTGAATGGCGAAGAGCAGCGCCACGAAAAGTGCTATATATGCGTTATCGCCCATTTTCCTGATGCACGCATACAACAGTATGACATCAGCTATATGCCATAAAATACTCGTGAGGTGGTAGATAAAGGGTTCCTGCCCGCCAAGCAGGTAGTCGAATGCATAGCTCATCATGGGCAGTGGCTGATAGTTGCCGATATAAAATTCTGACCACCAGTTGGCGAAATGCGCACCTGAAAAACTTGTTATATCCGGAGTGTTGAACACATAGTCAATATCATCCCATGACATGAAGCCGGCACCGAATATTTTGCTGTACGCCAGCAGTACCGCAACTATCAATATTGATATGTGCAGCAATGCAGGTTTGTTTTCTTTACTGAGTATGTTCATGATCGTAGCCGAAACTATGAAAAAATACCTTTTAGCCCCACATCCATTCTACAGCGCCGTGATTGTAGTTTGCAATATCGCCATTGGGCAATAGCAGTTGAAGCATACCATCAATGGTAACTCCATGTACAATAGCTGTAAACTCCGTGCCGCCCAGCTTAAAATGTTGCGGCATATCTTTCCTGAACAGGGCGTCGTTGTAGCGCCTGAGTATCTGACCGGCGTCATATTGGCTATACAGGTAGGTAAATATCCGTTGACGCAGCTTGGTTACAACATGTGATATCACCAATTGTTTATCACTTTCTATCCTGAGCGATGTGGCGTATGGCAATTCTGCCGGCATGCTGTACTGCAGGATGTTGATGCCTGTACCTACAACGCTATAGGCCCAGCTATTACCACGTATCACATTTTCAATCAATATGCCCCCTGCCTTTTTGTCATTGATTATTATATCATTGGGCCATTTAATACGTATGTCCCAATTTTCATATATTTCCTGCAGGTAATCAGCAATAGCCAGCGAAATAAGGATGTTGAAGGTGAATTGTTGCTCAATTTCCAGTTCAGGCACTATAACAAGGCTCATCAAAAGGCTTTGCCCGTGGGCATCTACCCACTTTCTGCCCCTTTGCCCCTTGCCTGTTGTCTGCTCATCAGTCACAATTGTCAGGCCGGGCTGTGCCGTATCGGCATCTATCAGGCGCATGGCATAGTTATTGGTACTATCTATGGTATCAAGTTCAATAACGGGAGCATTTAAAACTGCTTGCAACTTTACTGACAAACTTTAGTTATTTTTGAACGTAAAGATATTGCCAAACATTATAGATAGACCATAATTTGGAGAAAATTATTACCGTATTACAGGGAAGAAAAAAGTCTGCTGAAGGGCTGACAAGGAGTAGCAAACTGTTTAAAACTATACTGAAAGCTGCACAGGAAAAGAAAGCTGAAAATATAGTTTCGCTTGATCTGAAAAAGATAGACGAAGCGGTGGCCGACTTTTTTATACTTTGTGAAGCCCAGACACATACCCAGATAAAAGCCATTGTTGACAATATTGAAAAACTGGTGAAGGAAGAATGCGAGGAGTCTCCATACCACGTTGAAAAAGGTGAAAAGTGGACGCTGATAGATTATGTGAACATAGTAGTACACGTATTTGAGCGCGACCACCGTAAGTTTTACAACCTGGAAAACCTGTGGGGAGACGCAGGACGTGTTGAACATAAAGACTAACAAAACTGTTAAAACAGGAGCAAAAAAAGTACTTAGGAACAGATAATGGAAGATAATAAATTCAAGCCGGGACAAGGACCGGGAAAAGATAAAACACCGCGCAAAGGCCCTAAATTCAATATCTATTGGATATATGGTATCATGGTGTTGCTGCTGATAGGGCTCAACTTCTTCAGTGGCAATATGAACAGTAACGTTGAGCAGATGAGCTTCCAGGATTTCCGCCAGAAATACCTTGACAAAGGAATGGTGGAAAAGCTGGTGGTGGTGAACAAAGCCGAGGTGGAGGTGTACCTGAAAGACAATAACCAGAAGAAGGCGAACCCGGATACTAAGGTGCCTTTCGTGTCTAACAGCGCGGAGCCTAAGGGCAAGTTTACGATAGGTAGTGTAGAGCAATTTGAACTGAACCTGAAAGAGGCACAGGCTGACGTGCCTGAATATGAGCGTGTACGCGTGATATATGAGACACGTGGCAGTTTCCTGAATGATATATTGGGTTCATTCCTGTTGCCGGTCATCTTCCTGATAGCAATGTGGTTCTTCATTATGCGTAAGATGGGCGGTGGTGCCGGCGGCGGCGGTGGTGCCGGTGGTATTTTCAACATTGGTAAGTCTAAAGCGCAATTGTTTGAAAAAGGCACACGTGTCAACATCACCTTCAACGACGTTGCGGGACTTGATGAAGCTAAGGTGGAAGTAATGGAGATAGTTGACTTCCTGAAAAATCCGAAGAAATACACCGCACTGGGTGGTAAGATACCTAAAGGTGCGTTACTGGTAGGCCCTCCGGGTACCGGTAAGACCCTGCTGGCGAAAGCGGTTGCAGGAGAGGCGCAGGTGCCGTTCTTTTCCATGTCGGGTTCCGACTTCGTAGAGATGTTTGTGGGTGTGGGTGCCAGCCGTGTGCGCGACCTGTTCAAACAGGCACGTGAGAAAGCGCCTTGTATCGTATTCATAGATGAGATAGACGCTATAGGCCGTGCACGTGGTAAGAACATGGTGATGAGCAATGATGAGCGTGAGAATACACTGAACCAATTGCTTGTTGAGATGGATGGTTTCAGCGGTGATACAGGTATCATAGTACTGGCAGCTACCAACAGGCCTGATGTACTGGACTCAGCCCTGCTGCGCCCTGGCCGTTTCGATCGCCAGATATCTATTGACGTGCCGGATGTAAAAGGCCGTGAGAAGATATTTGATGTTCACCTGAAGCCGATCAAGAAATCTGCTGAGCTGGATATTCATAAACTGGCTGTACAGACACCGGGTTTTGCCGGTGCTGATATTGCCAACATCTGTAACGAGGCTACGCTGATAGCCGCACGTAAGGGCAAGACAGAAGTGGACATGGACGACTTCAACGATGCCATTGACCGTGTGATAGGTGGACTTGAGAAGAAGAACAAAATAATATTACCTGAAGAGAAGAAGGTTATTGCTTACCACGAGGCTGGTCACGCAGTATCAGGCTGGTTCCTGGAGCATGCGCACCCGCTGGTGAAAGTAACCATAGTGCCGCGTGGTGTTGCAGCATTGGGTTACGCGCAATACCTGCCTAAAGAAATGTACATACGCAATACAGACCACCTGATGGATGATATGTGTATGACACTCGGCGGACGTGCCGTAGAGGAGATCGTGTTCGGTAAAATATCTACCGGCGCATTGAGCGACCTGCAACACGTAACGCGTATGGCCTATGCAATGGTAAGCATGTATGGTATGAACCCTGTACTGGGTAATATATCTTTCTACGATCCGCAGAATGACAACAGCTATTCTAAACCATACTCTGAAGAGACAGGTAAGATAATAGATGATGAGGTGCGCAAGCTGATAGAAGAAGCTTACCAGAAAGTGAAGAACCTGCTGACAGAGAAAATAGAATCAGTAAAAGCGATAGCGGAAGAGTTGCTGAAAAAAGAAGTGTTGTTCAAGGATGATATGGAGCGCCTCATTGGCCCGCGCCCGTGGGAAGAAACAGCACCACCTGTGGATATTATTCCTCCGGTGTCAACACCATCAGCAGAATAACAAACAGTATAACTAGTACATAATATTCAAAAAGCGGCAGACTCCTCTGCCGCTTTTTTGTGTTTGGTTATATTTACAGTATATAAACGAAAGTATATGAACCTCTCTACTCAAATGGCAAAACATTTCAGGGATGTACACTTTGGTGGTAACTGGACCACCTCCAACCTGAAAGACCAACTGGCGGACGTTACCTGGCAGCAAGCCACTACACAGGTGCACACGCTCAATACAATAGTTACGCTCAGCTACCATGTACACTATTTCGTGCACGAGGTATTGAAAGTTTTAAAAGGAGGTGAGCTGGAAGCACACGATAAATACAGCTTCGATCACCCGCCTATCAACTCGCAGGAAGACTGGGACAACCTGAAAGAAAGGATATTTGCCGATGCTGCCGAGTTTGCAGACCTGGTGGAGCAACTGCGCGCTGAAAAATTATTTGAAGCTTTTACTGATGCTAAATATGGTAACTACTACCGCAACATTGCGGGTATAACAGAGCACACGCATTATCACCTGGGGCAGATAGCAGTTATAAAGAAGATATTGGCGGAGAACGGGTGATTGATAATATTTAGAGGAAAGTTCAGTACATGTGTGAGCGTTTAACTTTTAGACCAGTTAACTCTATCAGGTATAAGCCGCATTTTTCGTAGTCTGAGTTTTCCGGAGTCCACCTGTCAACAACATGATAATTCCCGTTCTGAATGCCTTCAAGTATCCATTGTGAACCATCGGTGCCCATGCGATCATGAGATATTACAGGCATATTCCAGTATTTTGCTGCCTCTAGTAGATTAATAAACTTATTCCATTCATCGACTGAGATAATCTTACTTTTATTAGTAATGAGTTTTCCCGGAGCATATCCGCCAGCCCCGTCAGTAACCTTCCATGTTAGTCTGTAAGTTTCACCTTTGTTTTCTATACGGATAGCAACAGGATTATGGAATGACCGGAGCCATGTAAAACGGAATACTGTTTTACCACTGTCTGTATATAATACAGGCTCATCCAGTGCTTTCAAATGTTCTGAATACCATCCTAATATGAATGATGCTAAGTTAGCTTTGTGGAATACGTCTTGTGTATAATCCTTCTCCCAACCGATACTTAGCTCGACAAAGCTGTCTATAGGGAAATAAAGTGTAGATGTTGCGGGGGTGTTGTTATAATAGTAACCAGAAGTGTAACTTAAGGAAGCTATAGAGGATGTGTCCTGTAAATAGAGTGAAGTTTGTATAAGTGGATATTTTAGTACTTGAATAGCTTCTTGGTTTATTGCAACTGCTTTTTGCAAGTATGTGCTGCATTGTTTTGCATAGTACGTTGACAAATTTTCATGGAATAATGCATAGTAGCTATAACCTAGCAACTGATTTGCTTCAAAATTAGTACTATCAATAGCTATTGCTTTCTTTAGTTCCATTATTGCAAGCGTATCTGATATAGTTATTGGATAATATTGAAATTTAGCACGCATAATGTATGGTACTGCACTCGTAGTATCTACATTTCTTAGTTTTGTGTATAAAGCCTCGAGTAAATCGTACTTTTCATTATTCTTAAGTGAGGTAGTCAGATAATACGTTGCAGTATGGTTCAAAGGGTCGATCTTGTAAATCCGATCAGCCTTTGATTCCATCTTTTCGGTATCATTGATATATGTATGCATCATGTCATTTTCTAACTCTACAAGACTTTGAGCATGTAAAACTGGAAAGACTGTTATGAAATATATGAGCATAATGTAGCGCATGTATCAAATGTATTTAATTTACAGATGCTATAAGTCTATACTGTGTAAAATGATAAGTAATTTGGGTTAAGTCTCTCTTTTTGAAAAAAATAATGATTGTTGTAAATGTATTGCTGAGGGTGACCTTGTAGCACTACATACACAGCAAGTGTGGCCGGGCAATGATGAATACGTTACCATGGATTTTTTCCGTTTTGATGAGAAGGGGAAAATATGTGAGCATTGGGATGCTATTCAGCAAATACCCAGGCAACCGAAGAACGATAATAAAATGTATTGACCGTGTTTTTTAGTTCTACACAATACGCCAGATATCGTTTCCCTTTTTATTCTTTTTGCTGATGGCGTAGCCATCGCTTTTCATAATGTTCAGTATGTCTGTAACTTCTTTAATGGTAAGGTGTGCGTCTTTTACAATTCCTGCAACGGTCCTGTATGTGTACTTTGATGAAACAATAGCATTCCTTACAGCGGCGAATTGTTCAGGCGTATAGTCTGAGTTGGTTGTTCTGGAAGAAAGCCTCAACGCTAATTCATTATCATCAGGTACGTCCTGCTCCTGTCCCATTGTTTCCAGTTCATCCACCTTCTTTTCCGCTTCTTTGGCTTTTTCTTCTACTTTGTCTATACGGTCGTACAGGTTGTCTAAAAAACGCTTGGAGTAAAAGGACGCAATAACGCAAAAGCCTGCCAAAATGAAGTAATTTTTAACAGGGTGCACTTTTCTACCACCTTCATCAAGTACCGTTTCGTCCAGCAGGTTGTTAGATATGATCTGCAAAAACAGCGGCACGGTAACGGAAGCGCATAGGCTGAGTAGTAATGCTTTTAAAAAAGCTATCCTGTGTTCTTTGGGGTTATTCTGCATGTCGTACGACAGGTAGAAATTGGTGAACCCGCCGAGCAGACCTGCGCCGATGATGATTAAGATGACGATCTCGATATGTTCCATATGGTTAGTTTATTCAGGGTGCCAGCTAAACTATTTAAGATAGGGACGTTGAATAGTAGCTCTAATATATAAAAATATATTTATTTGGCAGGTGTTACTGTTCAGGTCAATATCACTTCTTGTCTATCTTTCTCAACTCAGATAATATATCATTCCCGGCATAAAAAAGATCGGTCCAGCCTGAAGTCTCGTTCTCAAAGTTTTTCATCTGTTCTTTACCGGTATAAGTTCCGTTGTTGGTGAGCAGGTAAAATATTACTTCATCTGTTTTGGGCAGCGGGGTATCATTCGTCTTTTTTGTGTGTTTAAGGTGCTTTTGCGCCAGAGATACGAATTGCTTGGCAACCTTGTTTACCTGTTCGTGCTGGCCGCCGCCAATAACTCCACCGCCCGAACTCAGGTACAGGCTGGCTTCACCATTCCGGTATGCTACAGTTGTGGCTACAGCATCGTCAATACCCCAATCCATTACCACGCCAAACACCACGGTCTCTTTTTCAGGGATTGTAAGACCAAGCTGCTCTGGTGTATTGGATAGCGCCATGCCTCTTAAATCACCATACACGTTTTCTTCAGGGTGGTGTACTTTTCTGCGTGTGCTGTCCTGCCCTGATTCGTGTTTGCCGTCGCTTTTAGCTCTTGCTTTGCTGCTTACAAAGAATAAAACAATGACTCCTGTCAGTATGATAGCTACAATTATAGTGGTTGTGTTCATTGACGTGGTTTTTGTAAAGTTAACTAATGATGAATGTAAAGGGGGGTATGGGTTAAGTTACCAGCTAAAAATCAGGATATACAAAACTATATTGTCCGGTCTTAATACGTTCAACAATGTCAGCGGGTTTTACAACGATACCAATTTCGGCACTTTGATGGGCGCCTTCCAGTTTCCCAACATAAACCTCATTTTCATTTATTTTCCACACCCACCATCTTTCAGATTTTTTTATTTCAGGCTTGCCGTAGTCTTCGCTATCACGAAACAGGATATGTTCAAAAGTCCCGACTGGTTGAATATTGCCAATTCGCTCCCATAAGCCTAACATGATTCCAAATTTTGTTACACAGTGTGCGTGGAAAGCTGTCTTGCCCGCTACTATCTCCGATAGTTCGGGCTCTGAATCAGAAGAATATTTTTTGCTGAAGACTCTTACAACATCACTATTTAATTGAGTCGTATCACTTATGATATACTGAAGATACATTTTGGTTCCATCTTCTAAGTGAACTACGAATACATCGCCGATCTTTGTATTTCTTTTCATTTATTTTGACATTTTATGAATGCTGTAATTGCTTTTTTGATTGTGGTGTCAGGAGTTGCCTCCTGACACCACAATTGGTCTACATCAGGGACGCGGAAACATTCATAGTATTCATTAAATCAAATAAATCATAGTTCAAGACATCCCCTAATCCTCCAGATGCCCTTCTGTTTCATACCATGGGAATGAATCAGCGTTTCTGCCTGTTTCCCAATAAAACGCACTATGTTTTTTTGGGTGATTGCCTTTTTCGTTCATCGTCTCCGCATCATAGAGTCTGCCGTTCACCATGGTGTACTTTATGGTTTCTGTATTGTAAATATCATCCAGCGGGTTTTTATCCATCACCAGCAGGTCGGCCAACATGCCGGGTTTCAGTGCGCCTACATATGCATCCAGTCCCAGGCTTTTGGCAGGGTTTACTGTTGCCGTGCGTAACGCCTCCATAGGTGTCATGCCGCCCTGCGCCATCATCCATATTTCCCAATGCGCGCCAAGGCCTTGTAGCTGTCCGTGTGCGCCCATATTTACCAGCACACCCGCATCGCTCAGCTTCTTCAGGCTTTTTGATACCAGTATATGCCCGTTCTCATATTCTTCTTCGGGCGCCATGGTGCGGTGCCTGCTGCGTGTGTCTAATACAGGGCGGGGCGTGAAGCGTGCCAGCCTTTCCTTCTCCCATACATTGGTATGCTGGTACCAGTAATACTCACCACCCAGGCTGCCGTACGATACCACCAGCGTAGGCGTATTAGCCGTCTTCGAGCGCTTCCACAGTTGTACCACATCATCATACAACGGTGCTACGGGTATGTTATGTTCTATGGTGGTATGTCCGTCCAGTATCATACTCAGGTTGTGGTAGAAGAACGAGCCACCTTCAGGCACTACTTCCATCTTCAGCTCGCGTGCCGCTTCTATCACCATCTGCCTTTGCTCACGGCGTGGCTGGTTGTAACTTTTTACACTGAATGCCCCGAATGCTTTGGTACGTGCCAGCGCACTCTTTGCATCGTCCAGCGAATTGATGACCGCTTTGAAATCACCATCTGCACCATATAGTATAGTACCTGTTGAGAATACCCTCGGGCCTACCATCAGTCCCGCTTTCACCATTTCACTTTGCGCAAATACAAACTCACTGTTCGCACTGGGGTCATGCATAGTGGTTACACCATAGGCAAGGTTGGCGTAATAAGGCCAGTGTTTTTCAGGCACTATGCCTGAGTGGAAATGCCCGGCGTGTGCGTGTGCGTCTATAAATCCCGGCGTGATGGTCTTGCCGCTGCAGTCTATTTCTTTTGCTCCGGTAGGTATAGTTACGTCCGCCGTTTTGCCGACTGTTTTTATTTTATTGCCCTCTACTACAATTGTGCCATTCTCTATCACACCTGCTTTATCCATGGTAATGATACGTGCATTGGTGAACGCCAGTATGCCCGTTGGTCTATCCGTTTTCGCGGTCAGCCCGATTGCGATGCCTTTTTCAGGAACCTTAAATGTAGAGTCAGGTTTGCCACCTACAAATTCAAAAATATCGTTGAGCTCGATGGTGTAATACTGGTCGCCCAATGTATAGTGCAGCGATTTGCCATCACCACTCCAGTGCAGGTTATACCCTGCGTCTTTTGATACTTTTCTTACAGGGAAGTTCGAGTCATCACTACCAATACTTATCTCCCTGCCCGTATGCGGGAATGCCGCAATATACACCTGGTGCAGGTCGGTATAAGCTATCCATTCTTCGTTTGGCGAAACGGTAAATTGTTTGGCGTAAGTTGTTTTAAAGATACTGCGCTCATCTTCACCATCTGTTTTGCACCAGTTGTAGTTCTTTTCAAGTCCCCCACCTGTCTGGTAATAAATACGGCTATCGTCCCTGCTGAATGTTGGCGCTTCTCCTCTTTTCGTTACAAATTTTTCTTTACCACCTTTTGCGGGTATCATGTATATGCCCGGCTTAGCAGTGTAGGCAGGTCCTAAGGTATTGCTGCCACCTTCACGCTCATACACTATCCATTCACCATTGTGCGAGAAGGATGGTGTACGGAAGATGCCTTTCTTACTGCTGATCCTTTCAGGAGTTCCGCCTGATGATTTTACCTTGCTGATGCTGCCGCTCGTGCTGTCGTTCCATGTTACGTAAACGATGCTCTTACCATCGGGTGAAAATGCAGGGTCGTATTCATACTCAAGTGAGTTGGTCAATCTTTCAGGTGTACCATTGGGTAAACGCTTTTTGTATAAATGTCCCAGCGCGCTGAACACCAGCCATTTCCCGTCGGGCGAAGTAACAGCCTGGCGAATGACCTGTACATTGAATTTATCAGGGTCAATGTCCTGTTTGATGCGTACCACTTCCGATATCTTTTGCTGCACTTTACAGGTGAATGGTATCTCCTCTGCTTTGTTCACAGCCTCAGCATCTACCTTCATTATTTTACCTCCCGCCCATATAATGATGTGTTCGTCATCGGGCGTCCAGGCAAAGCCAGTGTATATACCAAAGGTGGTCCACGCTTCCTGCTGGTCTTTCGACAGCTTATCGTATATCGGCCACTCTTCGCCTGTTTTCAGGTTTCTCAGGTAGAGAACTGATCTGGTTCTCACCCTTCGTACAAATGCCAGCAACTGCCCGCTGTGCGATACCTGCGGACGAACAGCGCCACCCGGCCCACCTGTTACCCTTTCGGTAGTACCTTCTTTCCTGTCAAAACGGTTGATGACAAATATCTGGTTGTTCGGGTCTTTATTGTACTCAAAATGCCCTCCCGGATACATATCCTCACTGTAGTACACATACCTGCCGTCAGGTGACACACATGGTTCGTTCACGTCCTGCTGGTCGTTCTTCTTTTTTGTCAGTTGCAGGCCACCACCACCATTGATGTGGTACATCCACATTTCACCCGCTCCCAGCGACCTGGTAGAGGTAAAGTGCTTACGTGCTATGATATAGTTGCCGTCGGGCGTCCACACACCGTTATTCAGCAGTCGGAAGTTCTCTTTGGTGATCTGTTTGGCGTTGCTGCCGTCTTTGTCCATCACCCAAACATTATCGCCACCGCCTGCATCTGAAGTAAAACATATTTTTTTGCCATCAGGGCTGAAACGCGGCTGCACCTCCATGGCTTTACCTTGCCTCAATACTTTAGCCTCACCACCTTTTGCAGGCATTATATATATATCCCCCAGCAGGTCGAAGACGATATGCTTCCCGTCAGGCGATACGTCCAGGTTCATCCATGTACCTTCATTTACGGTAAAGGACACCTCTTTTTGCGCTCCGCCGGGGTTTTCTACATCCCACTTCTTTTTCTTGTCATCAGCCAGCAGGCAAACAGGTGCCAGCAATAATACCAGCAGTGATCTCAAAAACATATTGTACAATTTTTGCTAAAGATAGAAAAAGCAGGCTTTGGAAATAGTGTAAAAGCGGTGGTAAAAAGAGGGGTAGAATACCATAGTGTTTTCAAAAACAGATTTATATATCGAAACTGTTTATTTGTAACTGATGCACAGTGTATTATGAGTATGTTAAGCAATTATATTGGCAGGTACATTAGTAGAGGTGTGTGCAGGCCTTAAACCTGTCTATTGTACTGCTGGCAAAGGGTACAGCGGATGTATTTTTGGAGAATCGCAAAAAAACTGCTATATTGACTAATCTCGATTATTCTTTATAAATTTGAACAAACACTTAATTAAACCTTTCTAATCAGAACAATGGCCAAAGGCAAATTTAATTGGAAAAGTATATTTTTTCAGGAAACAGAGGACGAAACACAACAGTCCGGTTCTGTAGAAGAAAGAAATAACGCCCCGGAATCAAAGATCACATTCCCGACCAATACTGTAATAAACAATGATGCGACTGTACCAACAGCCGTACTCAGCAGTGTAATAGACATGTACGAAAAGGGTTTTGACTCTTTGAACCAGGATGGGTATGACTTTTATGAGTTCTTCAAAGCGGTGATGGCTACAGACCCCAACAACCCGCAATCGTATGTTATGGCCTATACTATGGCTACAAGTATGGATAAGTCTATTACAAAGTCGGCATTGCTGACCAGTGGTGAGTACTACCTGGCTGAAATATCCAAGGTGTACCGCAACTATGACAATGAGGGTAAGGCCATGAAGACCAGGCTCATAGGAGAGCAGAAAAAGGAAAAAGAAAGTCTGCAGGCTGAAATAAAAGCCATACAGAACCAGATACTGGAACTACAGCAGAAGCTGGACGAAAAGACTAAACTGTCACTCAATTTCGATGCTGATAAATCGGCAGAAGTGCATGATGTAGAGCAGAAGATGATTGCCAATGATTTAGCTAAAGACCGGATCATCCAGAAAATATCATTAGTTATCTCAGGCATAAATAACACTATATAAAAAATATGGCAAGCTTCTCAGAAACATCGAGTCATATACTCGATCTACCTATACTTAAACACTTCGACAAGGAAAAAGGTGAAATTTCTTTCGACCCCAACAACTGGAGAGCGGGAGAAAAGACCCTTGGCCGTATTATAGGGTTGGGCCTGCTGGGTACGGTAGGTTATTTTTCATGGGTGTATATATTGCCGCCACTGTTCAGGGCTTTGGGGCAAACCATTGCCATTGCAGGTGTTGCGGTATTGTCGATATTCCTCATCATGATGCTGCCTGTGATATTGAAAGCACTGCGATTTGCTACCCGCAAGCTGCACAGGGCGCTCATCAAACATAACCCATTCGGCGAGCTGGAAGAGCAGAAACTGAAAATGCTGAAGAACAAAAAGACCTTTGTCGAGGCGAAGACCAAGATAAAAGCACTGAAGAATGAAATGGAGGCCAGCGCCATCCGTTCAGAAAAAGAAACAGAAGAATACCAGAAAGATATCCTGTCGTTGCAACGCAAGGCCGAAAAGCTGAGAACTGCCATGCAGGACTTAGTGAACCAGAAAGGTAAAGCGGCACAGGATACGGATGAATATGTAGAATACCAGAGCGAACTGGCAAGAAGATTGTCGGAGTCGCAAAGGGTGGCGCAGCAAATGGAGCAGAGCAGGAAGTTTGTACAGAAGTACGGCAGCCGTGCGGCCATCATGGGCAAGCTGGATCGTAAACTTACCCTGGCGGGTACGGCTATTGACATCAAAATATCAGACTTTGATGTAACGATAGACATGCTGAGGAAAGAATATGAGTTCGCACAAAGTGCAAAGGCGGCTACCGATGGTGCTAAATCAGCTATGCTGTTCACCAAAAGCTGGGAGTTGGATTACGCACTGGATGTCATCAGCACCACCATTGCCATGGATATTGCAAAAACACAGGAAAACCTCCTGGACTTAGATACGTTAACAAGTAAATACTCATTAGATAGCGATGAATTATACGCACAACTGGACACATTGGCTGATAGAATAAAGACCGGCAAAGATGTAATACCTGATGCACAGAAGTATCAGAATCCAAATTACAAACTCACACGCGAGGATAAAAAAGCCAGTGGTGGGTTTGGCGATCTATTCTAATTTAAAAACACTATACAAATGGGTAAAATATTAAGAACAAAAAAACTAACTACTTTCTCAGAACTGCTGATAGTCGTCATTGTACTCGGCGGGTTGCTGACAGCATTATATTATTTCTCGCCGGGCCTCAGGGTTGACGATGCAAAACAGTTAAGCCAACTGGACCTCAATACAGGGGACGTGAACAACGTGGTAAGGGCAGAGAAAATACCGGTACCATCTACCAGCCTGTCCAACAAAGTGTCTGACCAGCCACTGGTAAGGATAGCGGGTTATGCATGGAACGGCCAGTCTGGTATCATTGTTGCCAATGGTGGACCAAAAACTACCAAAGGTTCACTGATGGAGCAGAACAATGTAAACCTGGAGATCATACGCCAGGACTGGTTGTCTGAGTTGCGCAATATGCAGATGAAGTTTGTAGAGAGCTATGACAACGGGCAGGAATATCCTGCTTCTGATAAAAGTGCTTTCGCTGTAATGATAATGGGTGACGGTGCGCCGTTCTACATCAGTACTACGCAACAGGCGCTGGACGATAAGTACGGCAAAGACAAATACCATGTGCAGGTTGTAGGTTGCGTAGGTATGAGTTATGGTGAGGATAAGCTGATAGGACCACGTAATTGGAAAGTTGATCCTAAGTCAATGAAAGGTGCCCTGATATCTGCGGTACTGGGCGATGGTGACTGGGTAGTTACTCTGAACTATGCTTTTGCTAATGGTTTGAAAGTAAACCCGGACGTTACTACTTACGATCCTGATGCGGTAAATATCATCCCGTCTGAGAATGACGACTACATGAAGTCTGCAGAAGAGTTGATCAAGTCGCAAAAATCAGGTTGGACCGTTCCGCTGAAAGAAGTGAAGAATGGTAAGCTTACAGGCAAGACCATCAACAAAAAAGTAGACGGTTGCGCTACATGGACACCGGGCGACAAAGCTGTATTCGACGCGCTTGACGGCTTCACGGATATCGTATCTACAAAAGAATTCAACAACCAGATGGCTACTACCATTATCGCGGTAAAAGAGTGGTCTGACAAGCATCCTGATATAGTGAGCAATATCCTGAAATCAGCGCTTACAGCATCTAACCAGATGAAGCTCTACGACGACTGGGCGATAAGGGCGTCTGAAGCTGTTGCCGCTACATACGACCTTGAAACATCTGACTATTGGTACAGCATGTTCAAAGGACAGAAAGGAAGCAAGAACGGTATAGAATATAACATGGGTGGTACGCGCGTATTCAACTACGCTGATGCTATGCAGTACTACGGTATTACTGATGGTGTGAACAGGTACAAGTCGGTGTACAACCAGGTGTCTAACTACCTTGAAGAGTTGAACCCGTTTGGCTTTAATGAATCTGTAAGCAGGATAGTGCCTTACGATGAAGCTGTTAACCTGTACTTCCTGAAAAACATCAACGACATTGATGCGGGCCAGGCGTATAAGGCTGACTACTCACAGACGTCTGATGTAGTAATGGCGTCGGGTGAGTGGAACATCAACTTCAATACCGGTAGCGCTAATATTTCAGGTAGTTCTGAAAAAACATTGGAGACCATCTATAACCTGTTGATACAGGCAGAAGATACCAAGCTGAAATTAGAAGGCCATACGGATAACACCGGTTCTTCTGAAGCTAACCTGACCTTGTCTAAAAACAGGGCGCAGGCTGTGGTAAATTACCTGAATAATAAAGGTATACCAATGGCCAGGTTCCAGTCTGTAGAAGGAAAGGGTGAAGACTACCCGATGTATGATAACAGTACTGAAGCCGGTAAGGCGAAGAACAGGAGAGTGGTAATAACCCTCCTGAAGTAAGAATGAAATTTCATATTACAAAAGGGCTTGAATTCAAGCCCTTTTTTCTTTCAAAAGATAAACTGTATGAAAAAGCTGTTTAAACCATTTGAAAAGCTGCCATCCAACCAGGTAACGTTGATATATGTTGGCTGGACGGCACTTCTGCTGCTGTTTTGGATCATTACGGCAAGCATAGGAGATAAGCACCTGTTCCCCACGCCTGCACAGGTATTGAAAGGCCTGGAGGGGTTATACAATGAGGGGCTGGTGGTACACATCGCCAGTTCATTATGGTTGTGTATCAGGGCTATTTTTATCTCGATAATTATATCGCTGGTGGTATCCTATATATCACCCATACCCCTGTTGCAGTTTTTTGCCAAAACATTAAGTAAGCTGCGCTACCTGCCGCTGACGGGTATTACATTCTACCTGGCCATACTCATTGAGAGTGGCCGTACCATGCAGATATGGGTACTGGTAGTATTTATGAGTACCTACCTCACCACATCATTGCTGGGAATGATCAATAGCATTCCGCAAGAGGAGTTTGACCATGCAAGAACATTGCAATGCAACCGTTGGGAGGTGTTGTGGGAAGTGCTCATTAAAGGGCGTATGGACTACGTGATTGAGATCATCAGGCAGAACCTGGCGATTGTGTGGATGATGCTGGTAACGGTTGAGTCGATAATGGTAGCCAGCGGCGGCCTCGGCTTCCTCATCAAAAACTCTGATAAGTTTATGAACCACGGCAGGATAGTTGCATTACAGATAATTATTCTGGCTCTGGGGCTAGGGATTGATTTTGTGTTAGAAAAATCAAGGAAAATATTTTTCAGGTATTCAAAAATATAAAGGAACATGTCTTATAAATTAACCGATACTATTCTTTATGTAGAGAACCTGAGTGTAGCCTATGGCGATAAGGTGGTGATAAAGGATATTACTTTCGAAGAAAAGAATGTGGTACGCGAAGGTAAAATAACGGGACAGACCATCGCGTTTGTAGGTAGGTCAGGCCGTGGAAAATCTACACTCTTCAGAGCGTTGACAGGATTGGTAAAACCATCTTCAGGCCGCATACTTATTTCAGATGTTACCAGCTCTATGAATAACTCTGCGAAAGAAGTGAAAGAAGGCGATGTAGGTTTTGTAGACCAGAAGTACACCCTGTTCAGGAACAAGACGATACACCAGGCTTTTATGTTCGCATTAAGGAAGAAGAACATGAAAGACGATGCAAAGGAAGAACTTATCAATCACTACCTGACTACCTGGGGATTGGAGCCATGTAAGAACCAATATCCTTGCGAGCTTTCAGGCGGGCAAAGGCAACGTACCGCAATTATCGAGCAGATACTCAGCTCTGATTATTACATGATACTTGATGAGCCTTTTTCCGGGCTGGACGTGGGCAATATTGAGAACGTAAAAGAGGCTTTCCAGCTCATCAGTTCGGAGCACGACCTGAATACTATTATTTTTTCTACGCATGATATAGAGCTAGCCGTTGAGCTTGCGGACAGTATATATGTAATAGGCTACCCGATGGTAGACGGCAAGAAAGCTAACTACGGCACAATAGTGAAGCATATAGACATGAAGAAGAACGGACTTTCGTGGAACCCCTTCAGTGCCGATCACCTGGATGTGGTGAATGAGATAAAAACAGCGATGCTGCAATCGTAAATGAATGATGATATGACGGATAAGCCTGCAATAAATAAAGAACATATAGCGGCCTTAAAGCAGGAATGCGAAGGGCTGTTGAGCCTTTGCAGTATGCTCAATAATTCGCCCGCTTTTCGCAACAGGGCGAATATACAGCAACAGGCGGCTACTGTAAAAGCGGAACATATTATCACGCAGGACTTTATTAACCTTTACCACAGGCTGGTAAAAGCCGATGCCGCCAACAACTCACCCCGCTCAAAGTTTACTCTGGTGTATTACTACGAATGTTTGAAGCGGAGAGAAGTGATAAAGGCGGAAGATATTGACAAGATAAACAGGCAACTGCTCACCCCTTCATTCGATACAGCTTTTAAGGAACTGTCATCATCTGTATCTAGCAATTTTAATACACCTTATATTGATAACATACTCCGGGAGATCAATAGCGACCATACTCGGCAGATGAATCATCATATATACAAGTACGCGCGTTTTGTAGCCAATGCTGATGAACATACCAACGATGAGGAAGAACTGATACTGACGGAGATATTAAGCAAAACGGAGAGCGGAACTCTGCACAGTAACGAAATTGAGAACGATACGCTGGAACTTGCGCTGGAGGACCTTAACAAACTGATAGGCTTAACGGAGATCAAAGAAACGGTAAAGAATATCATTAACTTCCTGACGATACAGAAAGCAAGAGAAAAAGAAAACCTGCCGAAAATCACCAACTCACTGCACTCGGTTTTCATCGGTCCTCCGGGTACGGGTAAAACAACTGTGGCGAGGATACTGTCAAGAATATATAAGCACCTTGGGCTGCTGAAAAAAGGCCACCTTATAGAAACAGACAGGGCGGGCATGGTAGCGGGCTATGTAGGGCAAACCACTATCAAGGTAGAAGAAGTAATAAAGTCTGCCCTGGGGGGAGTGCTGTTTATTGATGAAGCATACAGCCTTGCTTCCAATAATATAAGCGGAACGGATTACGGCAAAGAGGCGCTGGAAATACTACTCAAGCGTATGGAAGATTATCGCGAGCAGTTCATCGTTATAGTAGCTGGCTATCCTGATGAAATGAAAATGTTCATTGAGTCGAACCCCGGCCTGAAATCAAGGTTTAATCAATACCTCAGTTTCAATCACTACACACCGCAGGAACTGGTGGAGATATTTAAAATGTTCTGCAAAAAGTACGCATTGGTTTTATCAGCTGACGCTGAAGAAAAAATATCAGACATATTCGCACTGGCCGACGAAGAGAAAACAGGTAGCTACGGCAATGCCCGCGAAGCACGCAATATTTTTGAACATACCATCCGTCGCCAGGCCGACAGGCTGGTAAAAGCTGAGCATATCAACGCAGAAATACTTTCTGATATACTGGAAGAGGACATTCCCCCTGTAAAAGAAACAGTAAAGAAAATTACATCGGTGGGGTAGGGAAGGTTTAATAGTTTACGGTGCCTTTTCAAATTTCATGGCATTGTATCTCGCAGCCCATTCGCTGTTTTCCAATTCAAGTATATTACGTAGTTGCAAAGTTATTGTAACTAATGTATCAGGATCACTACAAGCCTGAATGTCTGTCTTGCATTGTTCAAGGTCTACAACTATGTTTTGTGATATGGAAATATTTCTTTTCCAGTCGCTGAAGTATTTAACACCTTCCAGTGTCGCATACAAAGCTGGAATTACAATAAGCATCATGTCGAAAATTCTGATAAGGAATTCTGAAGAAGGGATATGCATGTGTTGTATGTGTTCGAGATACTCTATGCTATATTTTACCAGAACAATTGTGAAGAAAATATACGTTATCAGGTGCATGGTTGTTTTCATGTACTTTGTTCTTTTGCCGAACCTATCTATACGTTTTACGTCATGATATATTCTCTGATCTTCAGCAAAGTCCCATACTATGCGTTTAGCGTTTTCGAAGTTTTCGTTGATTGTTGTTTCTCCTGCTTGTGTTTTCTCATATTCTTGTATTCGTTCATCTACTTCAAAACCAGGTTGTTTAATAACAGTTATTGACATACCCGCTTTTTTGAAGTTGCTAATACTCCTTAAATATTCTGCATTTCTCCTCTGATATAAAAAATCCTTTTTCCATTTATTTGCTAAAAAAGTAAGCAGAATGAATGAAATAATGATATACACTATTTCGATACTTGCTAATGAAAATTTCAGGTCGCTATCTATTTGTCTATGGTAAACAAGGCCAGCGGCATATACAATTACTGCCAGTATGCCGGTTTGTAAACCAGCTATCCATGCTGTAGTGAACCATTCTTTAAGTCGTATAGCTGAACGATCCATTTGGTTAAATACAGAGTCCATTTTATCAGGAACAACATCTGTTCTCCTGCCATAAATAATATGCAACTCTTTTCCCTTATTGCGCACATACTCAACAATATCGCCTGTTCCGCCTTTGCCATCGGCGGGCTTACCATCCCATACCGCTACTACAATGTCAGATTCATCTACCAGCTTTTTGCCTGTTTCCAGGTATGCGGCATTCCTTTCGTCACTATTGTCGGTTTTTAGTTGATATAGTATCTCAGGCTCTCTGTCGTTCAATAATGTGTTGAATAGCGTTAACCCTTCGGGACTGAAATCTTTCTCATATTCTGCTCTGCTGAATGGTAAGACAACTTTTAATGGTATGCCTGCCTTAATTGCTTCTTCAGCAAAAATGGTATCAGCACCCTCGGCAATGGCGGATATTGCTTGTAATTCCGTATCCCTGGTTTTGAAGTATTCAAAGCTCCGTGCTATTTCTGCTCGCACTTCATCTGGATTCAGTAGTTTTCTATGTCCGGTAATACAGATCTTAAGCATTGTTTAGGTTTAGTGTTTATATCCCTTTGTATAATATATAAAGATAATCAACTCCCTGAAGCAATAAAACGCGAATATCACTCCCTCAACTCCGCGGTAAACATGCAAAACACAACAAACAAGGCTTTTTGCTTTTTACTTTTTACTTTTGCAACTAATATATGCAGACATTCAAAACTTCTAAGTCGAAAGAGAACATTCTTGCTAAGATCCGTAAGGAGCTGAATAAGGCGTCGGTACCCATGCCGTATCCTGAGCTGGAGAAACGCCAGACGGAGCAGATATACGCAAAAGCGGGTATGTCTGACGAAGAGAAATTTGCGGAAACATTCAATGAACTGGGTGGTAAGTTCGTCTTTTGTAGTAATAGGGAAGAACTGATGGACAAGCTATACGCACTGCATGAGAACCGTGGATGGAAGAAAATGCTCTGTGCTGAAAAAGACATTTTAGCCGCATTCAATGCTGCTCCCGGAAATGTAGTTCTTTCTTCTGATGATAATCCTGAAGACGCTGAAGCTTGTATCACTGGCTGTGAGTTGCTGGTAGCACGTACAGGCTCTGTTATCATCAGCAGCAGGCAGCACATGGGGCGTACCTCATCTGTTTTTTACCCTGTTCATATAATTGTTGCATATACCGGGCAGGTAGTACCTGATATAGGCGATGCGATCAATGCCATGAAGAAGAAATATGGTAATGATATGCCATCAATGATCAACCTGAATACGGGGCCAAGCCGTACCGCTGATATTGAAAAAACACTGGTAGTTGGTGTACACGGACCGGGAGAAGTATTCTGTTTCCTGGTGAATGATATATAAATAAAAATGCTGAAGCCCGGTGCGCCCAATAGGCTCTCGAAGTTTCAGCAAAAAACTGTCTTTTAGAAAAAAGATAGTTCAATAAATATGGGTACAATTACAAAATAAGGGCGCATAAGGGCTGACAAACGCTAATTAATAACCGATGAGTTTTAAGCATTTGGTTATCAACCTTTTACAAAGGAATAAAAATAAATCAACATTTAGCGACTTATTCAACGAAAGTGCGTTTTCATCCCACGAATGGTCGTTTTCATCCTACGAACGGATTTTCGCATATTTCTGATAGTTAAACTAAATGTAATATTACCCCCGTACATATCTTCCTTTTTTTGAAACAATTCATGGGTTGACTCTGCTAATTTTACAATATGAAAGAAAAGCTGCAAGACATACTTAACAGGCAGGATATTGAATTGTTGGTGAACACGTTTTACAACAAGGTGAAGGTAGATGAGACCATCGGGTATATATTCAATGAGATAATAAGCGATGACTGGTCGCACCACCTGCCGGTTATGTATAGTTTCTGGGAGACGGTATTGTTTGGTAAAGCGGGTTATACCGGAAACCCTGTCAGGAAACATGTAGAGATCGACAAGAAAATGCCTTTGTCGCAGAAGCATTACGACCGCTGGTTGCTGTTGTGGACACAAACCGTGGACACCCTTTTTGCAGGTAGCATTGCTGATGAGGCTAAAAAGAAAGCCACCACCATGCTGCAACTCATAAGCATGAAAGTAGCCATGTCAAGGGATAATACATCTATCCTGTAATTATTCCAGTTCTATATTGCCCTCATATACAAGTGTGGCGGGGCCTGTCAGTATAACATCAGTCGCACTGTCAGGCGCTGATTTATTGAAAGCAACACGCAACTTACCACCCGGAGTTTGTATGGCAATATCAAATTTGCCGGTATTGTTTTTGGTTGTGGCTATTGCGCTTGCTGTTACACCCGTTCCGCAGCTGAGTGTTTCATCTTCTACACCTCGTTCATATGTCCTCACTTTAATACTGCCATCCAGTACCTGCACAAAGTTCACGTTGATGCCTTTCGGTTGAAAGCTGTCACCATTGCGGATGCTCCTGCCGGTGGTAAACACATCGGTCTGCTCCACGTCATCTACCCATGTTACATAGTGTGGCGAGCCTGTATTCAGTATAGAGTGGTCGCTTTTCGCAGCTATATGATGAACATCCTGCATGGCCAGGTGTACCGTGCCTTGTTTGTCGATAGTTGCATGGTGCGGCCCGTCAATAGCCAGGAAGGTAGCCTCATCTCCTATTACCCCCAGCTTCTTAGCAAATGCGGTAATGCATCTGCCGCCGTTACCGCACATAGTGCTTTCATTACCATCGCTGTTGTAGTACACCATTTTGAAGTCGTAACCATCAGCTGGTTCCAGCAGCATCAGCCCGTCTGCTCCGATACCGAAACGCCTGTCGCATAAAAATGCTACCTGCGCTTGTGACAGCTTTATTTTTCTGTCACGATTGTCTGCTATCACAAAATCGTTGCCTGTGCCCTGGTATTTATAAAAATGAAAATTCATGTCAGTCTTAGTTATTTTGAAATATCTGTTCGGCTCTTGAGTTCAGGTTGTTGCTGGAGGCACCTACGCCGTACAGGTTGGCACGCCAGTTGGTATTGCGTTTCTCTCCTTTTACGGTAGAGTGTAGCAATGTGTATTCGTTCACCATGTATCCGGGATTGTAAAAAAGGAAAGCGCCTGCATAGCTCTGTTTGCCCGGTGCATTATACAGCCAGACCTCATAAGGTAGCGCTCCCTGCTCGCCCGATACTACATAACGCTGGTCGGGTGGCCCGTATTTCAGGTAATAAAATCCTCGTTCCGTTTCATAGCCCGGCATTGACCTGGAGCCAAAAAGCCTGTTCACTTCTTTTACCTTTTCAGTATAATCTTCCCACCCCTTATCCGGGTCGGCGGGTGTACGGGTATTCCAGAAGTTGTAAATGAAATATCGCATATAGGTTTCATCAGGCCTGGCAATAAAACTTTCAATGCTCACCAGCTCCGTTTCAGTAGCCAGTGGCTTCAGCATTTTAATTATCGCTTTTTGTTGTGCAATATTATACTTCCCTACAAATGTTTTGCTCAGGTCAAACAGGTTTACTTTTTCAAACAAAGGTTCGCTGCTGTCAGCATTGTTACTGTCGACTGTTACTACCGGGTTCACATTACTCCGCTGGAAGAACATATTCTGTCTCGTCAGCTCATGTCCTTTATTGTTACTCAGCACTACGTTCAGGTAGTAGTTGCCTGATGGTAATGCGCCTATTTTAAACTTACCAAGCACAGGCAATACAGGTGCTGCTTTCAAGGTGTCTGTATGTATGAGCTTTAAAATAGGATAGTCATATTCTTTTTTTGTGATAGAAACTGTTTGGGTAAGGGGCAGTTGGTCTGCCGGTATCTGGTCAGCCCCCATCAGCTCAATGTAATAGTTGAGTGTACTGCGGTAGTCATCCAGGAAATTGATGCAAAGCGGCACCTGCAGATTCCCGTTCTTCAGAAACCTGTTCTCTTTCAGGTCTGTTTTGTAAGAGGTGTCTATAAGTTGCAACTGGCTGTAATATGTTTCCCTTGGTGGATTAACGATCACCGAGTCGCGGTATTCATACGTGTCGCCGGGGTTGTCATGCGCCGTTAGTAATAGTTTCAGGTGTACTACTCCTGCCGGCACAACATAGCGGTGCATATCCATGATGTTTTGCAACTGCGCTGCCCTTAACGATGCGGCGGGCGTGGTTTGCAGGAAGTATTTTTCGCGGGCTATAACGCCTGTATCGCAGGATATTTCCACCTCCGTCCTGATCTTTCCCCTCCATATGCCTGCAGTATCTCTTACAAAGTTGATACTGTTAGGGTCTACCTGCCAGTAGAATTCTATATATGGCTTTGCTTCACCGCCATCAGTAGCGGGCAGGTAAAAGCAGGTGTATGCGGGCAGGGCGCTGATACCATAAGCTATTTGTCCGCTTGTTAATAAAACCAATAAACACAATCCGCTCCAACGACTCATTTTTTATTATTTTCCGCAAATTACTGAAATACCTTTACTTCACATTTATGCGGCAGATAGTCAGTCCTTTAATTCCGTTTCCGAATATTGCCTGGTGGCAACTGGTAAACGGCTGCGATGAAGTGATCTTTGATCATGCGGAACATTTTGCGAAGATGACCTATCGTAATCGTTATTATATAACCGGTGCCAATGGTTTGATTCAACTGACTGTACCCCTTGCCCATGGCAGGAATCAGCGTACGGCTATGCAAGATGTGCGGATAGATAACAAAGAGCGTTGGCAGGTGCAGCACTGGCGCACTATATTTTCTGTATATGGACGTGCACCTTATTTTGAGCATTACGCACCGGTATTAGAAAAATTGTTCAATCAAAAATTTGACGATCTTGTTACATTCAATCATGCTACCATACAGTGGTTGAAAAAAGAAACGGGCATAAATTTTAATGAAACAGCCGCAAGTACATTTAAGCAATACGAGTCACCTGTTGTTGATTTGAGGGCAAACTTCAGGCCCGGAACAGAGAAGAAGTCGCTGCCTGCCGAAGAGGCCATTTATTACCAGCTATTCAGCGAAAGGAATGGCTTTTATCCTAACCTTAGTTTATTGGATATGCTTTTTTCAGAAGGCCCGGCTGTAAAAACCATCCTGGCGCAACACGGCAATACCATTCAGCAGTGGTATTGATATTATTTACTTTTTGGGATGTTTGAAGCCACGCATTTTCCATACGCCGAACATTGCTTCATGTATGATGCCTGAAGTCATTTTTGAAGTACCTTCTTTCCGGTCTTCAAATGTGATAGGCACTTCTTTCAGTTTGAAGCCTGCTCTCCATGCACGGTATTTCATTTCTATCTGGAATGCGTAACCTATGAATTGTACCTCGTCAAGCGGTATTGTTTCCAGCACTTCCCTGCGATAGCAGATAAAACCAGCAGTAGGGTCGTTTACCGGCATCCATAATATGAGGCGGGTATAGAATGCGCCCCCGCGAGATATGAGCCTCCTGTCCAATGGCCAGTTCACCAGTTTGCCTCCCGATACATAACGTGAACCGATAGCAACGTCCGCTCCCGCAACACAAGCCTGGTGCAGGCGCAACAGGTCGTCCGGGTTGTGAGAGAAATCGGCGTCCATTTCAAAAATATAGTTGTACTCCTTTT